>Ga0335072_10005807_pt1 | contig 18139 bp, 17 predicted proteins | sample Lox_Sample_21_FD_206725 | JGI IMG/M metagenome (GOLD analysis project Ga0335072, IMG submission 206725) | Soil microbial communities from Loxahatchee National Wildlife Refuge, Florida, United States - Lox_Sample_2.1 | ecosystem: Environmental > Terrestrial > Soil > Wetlands | place: USA... | reverse complement strand
GGTCCGCGTTTAAGGCTCGCGCGCAATTCGGCCAGATCATCCAGCGCGCCCGAGGCGACCACCTCGACATCGCCGTCCTCGGTGTTGCGCACCCATCCGCGCAAATCCAGTTCGCTGGCCTCGCGGTGCACATACCACCGGAACCCGACCCCTTGCACGCGTCCTTGAATAAGAAAGTGAAGAACCATCGCCATCTTCGCCAGTTTTGCAGATACTCTCGCCCGCACGCAACCGTTCATCGAGCGGAAGCGTTCCGTCAGCCGCCTCGAACTGAAGCACCGAATCGAGAGTCCACCCAACCCTCGCATCTCCGCCCGTCGCGCGCTATCATTTCGGAGTCGAATCTCTCACTGGAAGCGCAGGAGTGTCCCGGCATTACCTGCGACCAAAAGGATCCCAATCATGCGTCGATGGTCTCTTCATCCGGTTCTCATCGCCTGTCTCGCCGTCTCTCTCGCACCATCTTCCGCCATGGCACAGGCCGCAGCTCCTGCCGGCCCACTCTCCTTAATCACGTGGATGGAAGGCACATGGACCGCTACAACGACGCCACCGCCCGGAAAACCTCCCATTGTCATCGACAACCAGGTCAGCTCTGTGCTCGGTGGCCAGGCTCTCAGCTTCTCCACTTCCTTTAACGGCGTGCAGCAGTACCAGGGCCTCTTCGCCTTCGATCCTGCAAGCAAGGAGATCGCATTCTGGTATCCCAGCGCTGCAGGCGAACTGACAGTGGGAACCGTCACGCCCGCGCAGGATTTCATCCTTGAAGACTTCCAGGTCACCTCGCCCTCCGGCGGTTCAACCCCCTTTCAGGTGCACATCCAACGCACTGGCAAAGACGCCTACAACTGGACCCTCTTTACCAAATCCGGCACCGACTGGAAGTCTCTCTTCACTCTTCACTACCACCGCAAGGCGAGCTAGGCAGAGACCACGCCTCTCGTTAGCGGTGTCTCGATCCATTGCGCTGCCGGGCTCAGGACTCGCCGCCGGTGATCCCCGTCGAATTCGTCCACCTCGACTGCACATTCTCAATCTGCGCGCTACACTGAACTCCAGGATGGTCTTCGTCCTCGACAATTACGACTCCTTCACCTACAACCTCGTCCAGTACCTGGGCGAGCTGGGTGCCGACGTCGAGGTCCGTCGCAACGACGAGCTTACGGTTCAACAGGTCGAGGCCCTCAAGCCGGACCGCATTCTGCTTTCGCCCGGACCATGCACCCCCGGAGAAGCCGGAATTCTGGTTCCCCTCATCCGCCACATGGCAGGGAAAGCGCCGATCTTTGGCGTCTGCCTGGGGCATCAGGCCATCGGGGAAGCCTTCGGCGGCAAAGTCGTCCGGGCTGAGCATCTGATGCACGGCAAAACCAGTTCTGTTTCGCACGATGGCAAAGGCGTATTCGCAGGCCTTCCAACTCCTCTCACCTGCACTCGCTATCATTCCCTTATTGTGGCGGAAGACTCTCTGCCCGTTGAGCTTTTCGTAACCGCCCGCGCGCCCGAATCCAACGGAGCCGGCAAAGCAGGCGGCTCGGTCATCATGGGACTCCGCCACCGCACGCTGCCCATTGAAGGCGTCCAGTTCCATCCAGAGAGCGTGCTTACTGAGGGCGGTCGCCAGATGATTCGCAACTTCCTGGAAATGTAACTGGATGCCCGCACTCCCATCGACACTCCATCTTCGCTTCCTCCGGCACAATCGAGCGGCTGCACTCTTCGGCGGCGCAGCGTTTCTGGTTCTTCCGCTTTTCGCTCAGACTCCACCGGCCGCGGCGCCGAGCGTCGTCCCGGCATCTGCAGCGCCTGCCGATCCCATCGCCATCGTTCCTCTCGGGGGAAGCGGACCGGGCAGCGCGGCAGAGGTCACCGGCGCGCTCCAGGTGATGGGTGGTAAAGCATTCATCGTGGCCAATGGCACCGTCACGTCGGGCTCGGTGACCACTGACGTGACACTGCCCCATCGCGGCACGCTGCGCGTCTGCGCATCCACAACCGTCAAGCTCGCCGCGGATACCAGCGTTCCCGCCGGTGATACGCCCGGCTTGATGATGGCCCTCGATCATGGAGCCGTTGAGGCCAGTTTTGCCACCGGACGTAACGCCGACATCCTGCTTACCCCTGACTTTCGCATCCTGATCAGCGGACCTGGCGCCGCCGACGTCAAGGTTCGCTTGGGCGAGCACGGTGATACCTGTGTCGACAACCCGGGTGCCAACGCACCGTATGTGCTGGTCACAAGCGTGTTTGACAACAGCGACTATCGTGTCCAGCCCGGCCAGCGTGTCATGTTCCAGCATGGCAACCTGCACGAGGTCGTGGACAACGAGAAGGAACCATGCGGATGTCCGCCCGCGCCTGCCGCCGCGCAGGCAAACGAGTTTCCCCTCGCGCAGAGCGAAGGCTTGGCTCCGCTTCCCACTCCGGCTCCCGCTCCAGCTCATGCAGCCGCGAAAAATCCTCAGCTCACCGAGCCGCTGGTTTACAAGAGTGCCGATCGCGCTCCTCTGGCTGTCGCCGTCGCTCCACCTGCACCGCCGGTGGGCTCGGCAGCCACTCAGCCGATTGCTTCGCCGGCGCCAAAAAAGAAGCCTGGATTCTTTGGCCGCATCGGCCGCTTTTTCCGCCGCATTTTCGGCGCCGAGTAGTCCATCTTTCCAACTTCGGCTCGACAGTGCAGGTTTTAGTCCAGCCGCTCCTCTTTCGCCCCAAATACGGCTCCATCCCCGTGCGCAACCTGGCCGTATTCGAGGATCGTCACCAGCCCCACGCCGCCGCAGATGTTTCCCGCCACGGCCGGAAAGAGCCAAACAGGATACGCGGACCAGGGAACGCGATGCGCCAGCACCGCAACCAGCACTTCGCAGGATGTTGCAATGCAGTGGGCAAAGTTGCCCAGACCGATGACAAATGTCAGCATCCAGATCACCATCACGGAGCCCGTAATGGAGTGCGAGCCCGAAACCATCCACGCTGCCAGCGCGATCACCCAGCCCGCAATGATGCCTGACCAGAAAATCTGCAATCCAGGATGGGCCATCGCGTTGAGCCCGATCTGGATCATGGCTCTTACAGTGGGCGGGTCGATCGCCGGCGTCCAGGCGGCGATCATGGCAAACGCAAAGGCACCCGCGACGTTCGCCGGTAAGACGACCGACCAGAGCCGCATGGTATTCCAGAGTTCTTTCTTCTCCGATAGCACTAAGGCAACCGGATAGAGCGTGTTTTCGGTAAAGAGTTGCGAGCGCCCGAGGATCACCACGATGAAGCCGAGGGGATAGAACATGCTGGCTAACATTCGCGCACCGGGTGCGTTGCCCAGCAACGACGTGACCATCGAAACGCCCAGCGCCGAAAGGCCCATGAAAGCACCGCCGCCAAAGCCGGAGATGCCCAGCGCAACGGTGGAGCGCTTCAACTCCTGCCTGGCATTGGTGGCAACCTGTTTGAAGATTTCCTCAGCAGATGGTCGCGCAAGACTCTTCTGCGCAAGGTTTGCCTCGGGCTGAGCTTCTGCGGGTTGGGAGCGCTTGCGGCGAAACGCTACGGGCATCGTCCCGATCTCCCTGCAACGATTCGGGCGATTGAAGATGCCCGTCTACCAATAGATGCAGAATTAGAGACGTGAATCCGGGGTCAATGCCGGATAAAAAGCGGTGCTTTGGGAATGCGGGGGAAGGACCCTCTCCCATGGCCATTGGATTTCGTATCACGATTTTGCAGGCATTCAGATATCTGATCATTGAATGCCGGCCGCGCATCACACCACTTAAAGTTCTCTTGCCCGCTCAATCGCCCTGATCACTGCCTGGGCCTTGTTAAGCGACTCCTGATGCTCCAATTCCGGCACCGAATCGGCCACAATGCCCGCTCCTGCCTGCACATGGCCTTTGCCGTCGCGCACAAGCAGTGAGCGGATGGCAATGCACGAGTCGAGATTCCCGGAAAAATCGGCGTAGAGCACCGCTCCTCCATACGTCCCGCGCCGGGCAGGCTCCAATTCTTCGATAATCTCCATCGCCCGCACTTTTGGCGCGCCGCTCAGCGTGCCGGCCGGGAAGCAGGCCCGCAGTGCGTCCACAGCGGTTAGTTCCGGCCGCAGTTTTCCCTCGATGGTGCTCACGATGTGCATCACGTGGCTGTAGCGCTCGGCGAACATGAGCCGGTCGACCTTGACCGATCCGAACTGGCTCACGCGTCCCACGTCATTTCGGCCCAGGTCAACCAGCATCACATGCTCCGCGCGTTCTTTTTCATCCCCCATCATCTCTGCTTCCAGAGCCTGATCCTCTTTCTCGGTGGCGCCCCGCGGCCTTGTGCCGGCAATGGGCCGATACTCCACTCGCCCCTGGTGCACCCGCACCAGCAATTCCGGCGACGAACCTGCCAGCTCGAGAGCGCCTGCCATAGAACCTTTCCGTGAAGACACGGCCTTCGCACGTCGGCTGTTCAATGGACTATCGGGCGTGAAGCGCAGAAAGTACATATACGGGCTGGGATTCACGGTGCGCAGCGAACGGTACACCTGAAACGTATCCATGTTGGGTTGCACATCGAAACGCTGCGAAAGCACCGTCTGGAAAACGTCGCCAGCTGCGATATAGTCCTTCGTGCGCCGCACTGCTGCGAGAAAGTCGCGTTTGCGGGTGCGGTATTTGACCTCCAGTTTGGCCGATCTCCGCACTGTCGGCAGTTTGGGCAAAGCTTGCGTCAGCCGCCGTTCCAGTCGCGCAAGCCGTTTGACGGCATCTTCCCAGGCTCGGGCGGGGGGATGTTGGCTTACATCTGCTGTGACCACCAGCAAGATCTGCTTGCGCACATGGTCGAAGGCCAACACCTCATTGAAGAACAGCAGGCAGGCGTCCGGAACGCCCAACTCGTCCTTCGCCAGTTCGGGCAAGCGCTCAATCTGGCGAACCGCATCATAGGCAAAAAACCCAACTGCACCCGAGGTAAACGGAGGCAATCCGGGTAAGCGTGCCGGCTTGTGTCCGCCCAGCGCGTCGCGCAGCAGGTGAAAGATGTCTCCGTCTGTTCGCTTTGTCTTTAGACCTTCTGTAATTGCAATCGCCCGCCCGTGCGCCACGATCCGCTTGTACGGGTGGACGCCAATGAATGTATACCGGCCCACCTGCTCACCGCCCTCGACTGACTCAAGCAGAAAGCACTCTCGTTCACTCCATGCTGCGCGCAGAAAAGCCGAAACAGGAGTTTCGAGATCAGCCGTGAGCGTGCGATAGACGGGGACAAGCGTGTGGTTGCGCGCGAGGGCGAGAAATTCCTTGCGGCTGGGCTGAATAAGATCGGCAGAGGCTTTCACAGGAACCAGTGTAATCGGCAGAATGGGGCCGGAAGATCGCGGTGGGGAATCCTAAGGCCATTGCGGAGGATGCGCAGTGTTGGCGCCGGGTCGAGGATGCCCGTCTAGTCCCTGCGCGGAGAATACCCTGCGAGCCACTTCACCAGTTCCGCAGCGGGGAGCGGACGGCTGAAAAGATAGCCTTGCGCGCCATCACAGCCCATCTCGCGCAACAGATCCACTTGCTCCTCGGTTCGAACTCCTTCAGCCATGACTTCCATGCCAAGCTCGTGTGCCATTTCGATTACTTTTTCGACCATGACGTGATCACTGGCGCTTGAATGCATGCGCTCGATCAAGCTCTTGTCGATCTTGATTTCAGTGGCAGGTACGTTCTGCAACTGCTTCATCATGGCGTATCCCGTGCCGAAATCGTCGATGGAGAGTTGAATCTGCTTCATGCGCAGTCGCGTCAGCACGTCGAGCGTTCGCGCAAGCTCATGAATCAGCCCGGACTCAGTGATCTCCACAACGATCTTCTCGGGAGGGACCTTATGCTTCGCGGCAAGGCTTGTCATCATATCCGGGAACCGCAGGTCGCGAAGAGATTGCACGGTGGCATTCAGCGAGATCCGATAGAGGCTGCCATCCGGCGATGGAAACTTCTTCAACTCGCCCAGGCCCGTTTCCGTGGCCACCCAGCAGAGCCGGTCCATCAGTCCCAGGTCCTCGACCCGTGCGATGAACTGATCCGGTAGGATCAGCCCCAGCTCGGGATGCCGCCAACGGGAAAGCGCTTCCACGCCCGTCACTATGCCCGTTACGATGTTGACTTGCGGTTGGTAATACAGCTCGAACTCGGCCCGGTCGAATGCGCCGCGCAGCAACTCGTCGGTGATGGGAACCAGGGGATCGTCAATCGAGACATCGGGCGATTCCGGCGCGGAGCGGGCACCAAGAGCCGCCATCAGGTCGGGAAGCGGAAACGGCTTTTGCAGGTTGCCTACGACCGTGAGCCCCAGGGTCTGTGCCAGTTTCGCAGCCGTTTCGATCACCCGCTTGTCCATGCCGCTCATCAGCACGATCCCAGCCTTGCACTGGCGCTCGCCAAGCAGGCGAAGCACCTCGATGCCGTCCATGTCGGGCATCATCAGATCGAGAAGGATCAGAGTCGTGTCGGATGGGATCAGGCTTAAATAGGTCGCGGCTTCCTTTGTCGCGACACAGTCCAACCCGATCGCCTTGGCTGCCGCGGAGACGACTTCGCAAACGACCTTGTCGTCGTCAATGACCAGAACCCTTTCGACGGTTCTCATCACGTCTCCAGTTTCGCATTCAAATCTGCAACCATCCCCCGATGGTCGGATTCACGCAAGTGCAACGGGTAACCCTCAGTGTAGCCTAGGAGATAGAGAATAAGTGATTGAATTGTGAATTCGTACAGCTAAAGTAACTGCGAAGATATTGGCTCACTACATAAGTTACGGAACATACCATCGATTCGCTTCGCGGTAATTTCGAGAACGGATTTGCTCTCATTCTAGTCCCCCCTCTGTCCGCTTAAGTCAGTGATGGAACGCACAACGGAACGGGGTTCCAAGGCAGGTTCCCAAAGGGTCCCGACCGTGCCTCACGAGGCTTGACGAGTCCATGCGCGGAGCCTAGACTCACAGGGGTTTGGGCTCTCGACAGTGATTGCCCATGCCCAATCGCCGGCCCGGTGACGCTCAGCGGAGGGTCGGCCAGGGAAGTTCCCGGATGCCCGGGAAATTCCTGCCGCATCTGAGAGTTGTAGACGCGTCAAATTGGGACCGTCCGCTTCCGCGACAGGAAGGAAAATTGGAGAGACGTATGCCAACAGCAAGCATTGCCGTCACTTTGGACCAGGAAATCAACCCCTGGGAAGCCCAAAGTGCACGGTTCGATTTTGCAGCTCGCAAGCTGAACCTTGATGAGGGGTTGTGGAAGCTGCTTAGAACGCCGGCACGAGAAATCATCGTGCATTTTCCCGTGACCATGGATGATGGTCGTATTGAAATGTTCACCGGGTTTCGTGTACAGCATAACATCGCTCGCGGGCCGGCTAAGGGCGGCATCCGCTACGCGCCCGAAGTGACACTCGACGAGGTACGCGCACTGGCCAGTTGGATGACATGGAAGTGCGCCGTGGTCAATATCCCATTTGGCGGGGCCAAGGGCGGAGTGATTTGCGATCCCAAGTCGCTCAGCAACGGCGAACTGGAGCGCATTACCCGGCGCTATACCTCCGAGATCATTGACTTCATCGGGCCCGAAAAGGACGTTCCGGCGCCCGATATGAACACCAACGAACAAACCATGGCGTGGATCATGGATACCTATTCCATGCACATGGGACGCACGGTAACCAGCGTCGTTACCGGCAAGCCGCTCAACATCGGCGGATCGCGCGGACGCATCGAAGCCACCGGACGCGGCGTGATGGTGGTGTGCGACGAGAGCTTGCGTTATTTGAACATGCCCATTGACGGTTGCCGCGTCATCATCCAGGGCTTTGGCAATGTAGGGTCGAACGCCGCCCGCCTGATGATGGAACACGGGTACAAGATCGTGGGCATTGCGGAGAAGGATGGCGGCTTGAGCAATCCAAACGGTATCGATATTCATCAGCTTATCGAATACAAGTACCGCAACGGCACCACGCTCGGCTTCCGGGGAGCCGAAGCCATGCCCAGCGACGAACTGATGATCTCCGATTGTGAATTGCTCGTCCCGGCCGCCACCGAGAACGTCATCACCAGCCGCAACGCCGACAAGATCAAGGCGCGCGTGGTGGTCGAGGGCGCAAACGGCCCAACCACCGCCGTGGCCGACGAGATCCTGGCCGAGAAGCGGATCTTCATCGTGCCCGACATTCTGGCGAACGCCGGCGGCGTAACTGCCAGCTATTTCGAGTGGGTGCAGGACCGACAGGGCTATTTCTGGAAAGAGGCGATCGTCAACGAGCAATTGGAGACGATTCTTCGCGATAGCTTCGACGACGTCGTGCGCTACGCCGAGGCTCACAACGTAAACAACCGCATCGCGGCATACATGCTTGCCATCGACCGCGTCGGCTTCACCATCAAACAGCGCGGTATTTACGCATAGCGCGGGATTCGTCTGATTTTGGCGCCCACAACCAGGGCGGAACAGGCCTGAGGCTTGTTTCGCCGATTCATTTCGTTTTGGCATGGCGATTGCTCGCGCCGCATGAAAATCTCGCGGATTTTCAACGACTCATCTATCTTCTGCAGATCGAAAGCGATGCGGCACTCAATGGGCGCCCGTGAGCGGCTCGGATTCCTAATGGCGGGACAACTAACGCAAAGTCTGTGGTAATCCAATAAATGGGATCAAATTTTGCGGGGGTTGCCATGCGATTGACTTCAGATCGAGGCGCAAGAAGCGATCGAGAATTTGAGGAAGGCCACGGGAGTTCTCCAGTCAAGGCTGTTCAGAAGCGGAGCGTTTTGCGCACCCTGAACATTCTTTCTCAGTTTCACATCGAGGCATGCGATGGCCCGGCGGGATGGATTCGCGATTCTCTTTTGGATGACCGGACCTGGTCAGTGAGCTACGTGGTCGTCGATGTTGGAAACTGGGTGAAGCGCCGCGACGTGGTTCTGCCTACCACGGCGCTCGATCTTCCCGATTGGTCGAAGCGGGTTTGCCGTACTCACCTGACGAGACAGAAAGTGCGCCTCGGTCCCAGTGCCGATACCTGCAAGCCAGTCTCGCGCCAGCAAGCGCTCGCAATGCGCAAATACTACGGGTCCTTTGCGAGCTGGGTCGACAATGAGTACGGGATGGGCTCCATTCCAACGGAAATGAAGTATCCGGTTTCTGCTGGCGAGGACCCTCATCTGCGCAGCGCCATGCATCTGCTTAATTACGAGGTCTGGGCCTCGGACGGGGAAGTCGGGCGGCTGAAGGACTTTTTCATGGACCGGGCAGGATGGCGCATCGGCTATCTCGATGTGCACGCTTGTCCGTGGTTTGAGAATAGTCCGCTGCTTGTGCCCCCAACATGGGTAAAGCGTATCTCCTGGGCTGACTTTCGGCTCTATCTTCATTGCACCGGCGCCGAATTGGACAGTCCCGTCATTCCATTCCCGGTCAATTCACTCGACATGATTACACCCTCGCGCACGTAAAAATGCCTGTTGCTCCCTTCCCGTCGGTTCTGGATTATCCTTAGTGTGACGGGAGGAAGCATGACGCGTGAACGCGGCAATCGGCGTCGAACTCTCCAGGGTGATGCCACCTTGGCGAGAAGCTCCGCGGCTCATCGGCAATCTTCTCGTGATGCGATCGGGCGCTTCAAAGGTCCTTTACACAAGAAGGGCTTACTATGAACCTGCCCAACTACATCACTCTTAGCCGCATCGTCATGATTCCACTTCTTCTGTGGATCCTGTCTCCGCATTTCCCCATTCAAAGCGGGGGCGCCCAGGAGATATTGGCCTCCGTTCTCTTCGTGCTGGCTTCAATTACCGATGGGCTGGATGGATACCTTGCTCGAAAACGCGGCCAGATCACGACCATGGGCATGCTTCTCGATCCGCTGGCCGACAAAATCATGGTGACCGCGGCGCTCATCGCGCTGGTGGCTTACAACCCTCAAGTCGTAAAGGTGTGGATTGCGGTTGTGATTATCGGCCGCGAATTCCTAATCTCAGGTCTCCGCTCCATCGCGTCGTCCGAAGGCTTTACCATCCAGGCCAGCGACCTGGGCAAGCTCAAAACGGTGATGCAGATTATTACGGTGGTGTCCGCTATCCTCGCCCATCAATGGGACGAGTGGGTCTTCGGCGATCTCATTATTCCCGTGCATTGGATCGCGGTCACGGCCATTTATTTCACTGTGCTGGTCTCGGTGATCTCAGCTATCGACTACTTTGTCGGCTTCTGGAAGCAGATCGATCGCGCGTCGATCGACCGGCGCAGCAAGCCTTTCGTTCTTTCGCGGGAAAACCGCGAAAGCGCCACTCAAGCCAAGTAGCCGCTTCCAACAAAAAGTCCCGGATTCCTCCGGGACTCCGAGCATTTCGAAAGCAGCCAAACTATACCAATATTGCAACTGGCTCAGAAATGACTGCCGCGGCAGCCGGGACAACTGTTGCGCCTGGCTCGGCTGCCACCGGTTGCGCCGGTGAGTGTGCACCACGCGTAAGCCGATGGACGAAATGATAGGGAGGCCACGGGCCTGAAAGCTGCAGATGGCACTCGCGCATCATCGCGCTTGTCGACGCAAACTTGTTCTGGTAGCGCTCCACGTACTTGCGCTCGATCAGGTGCGCAATGTCGAGAACCATCTTGCCGCTTTCGGTAAGCCGGCAGGTCACTTCCTCATCCAGCGGCAGGAACATGCGATGCATTTGGAAGCTGACCGCACGTGCCCGTGTCTGGCGTTCGCGTTGGCGGGTCGCGCTCTCGCGGAGGTTGGAAAGATATTCCCGTCCTACGCCTTCGGCCGGCAGACGTCTGCCATTTTGTGTGCAACAGTCATCCACAAAAATCTTCAGGTGCATCTCCGTCTTGCCGCGCACCTTGTCGATGTTGGATAGGAACTGGCGCTGGTTTGAGCGAATTGACTTGCGCAGGCTCTCGTCGTCATTGAAGATCGTGCCGAAGCGGAAGGGAAGCACGGTGGAATGCTGAAAGCAATCTGCAATAACCCGCGCATGGTCCACGCCTGATTTCTGGTTAAGACCCTCGGCCGGATTGTGTTCGCTCACGACGATGGCGAGATCACTTGCCGGGTACAGAAACACCTGGTTGCCGCTGACTCCAAGAACGGATTCCAACGGGATGGGTTTACGATGACGGGCTAACTCAGGGAATGCTTGTTTTTCACCGATGCAGTAGGCATACCATGCCATAACCAGGAACTCCGTCTGCTGACGCGGGTAAGCGTCGCTTGTTTATGAAGCTCTTTGAACTCGAGAACAACTGCATTGTGATGCCGGGCAGTGATACCCAATTGGACTAGAGGGAATATATCCCTGCGAAATCACGACTGGCAATGTTTTGCATCACGAAGTCCGTAAAAGGTAGCAAAGTATCCCAAAGTAGCTTTTGTGATATAGAAAAACATTTTCACTATATACAACTTTTCCCAAAATGGACGATCCAGAACAAAATGCCGAGCTCCAAACCCTCTTTGGCAGATAGGCTAGGGAATCATCCGCTCCACCCTCAGAAACAGCACCACATTTATCGCTATGGAAATGACCAGCAGCACCAGCGCGGCCCACGCAAACCCGCGGACCTTCTTGCGAAGACTGTGCAGGTCATCCAGCAATTCCTGCTGTCCGATCGAGTTCCGCTCGGTTGCCTCTTTCACCAGGTCCAACTGGTCGCCGACGCGCTTCAGCAGGGTGTTCTGTTCCACCATCCGATTGCGCAGTTCCACGTTCTCGCCGTGGAGTTTTACTACCGCATTCTCAAGTGGCGCGAGGTTCATCGGTTCCACGTGGGATTGTGGCACCAGCAGATTCGAAACGGCGGAGGCGATATTCCCGTCGAGTAAGGGCAGAACTTTTTGCACCAGTGGGATCACCATGCGGATGGCGCTGACAGATCGTTGAAATCCTGAGGGCTTGCCGGCTCTGGCGATCGGTTGCGGCGCTTGCCCCGCCGTGGCTCCCGTCCGAACCGGTTCAAATGGACGGTCAGGTCTTGCCGGAGATTGCGAAGATGTTTCTTGTTCGCTTGTTTCGCGCGGTCCGCTCGCGTCTCTCGTCGATACTCTCAATGGGCTAAGAACCCGCGAATCCGGCTCTCCGGTGCCGGGACGGCCTGCATCTGTCATGTTCTACCTACCTCTTTCACTATACGGGAAATTGGCGCGATGCCGATGGCTGCGAGAGCTTGCCATAGTGCCCCGACTTGCCTCTTCGAAGTGGCCAAATCAGGCCCCTGCAAGGGCCGCCGGAGTCGATAGGCAAGTGAAATCCGGCAAGTGGCGCCGCACCGGTTGCCTGTGCGAATGCCACGCTTCGTGGGCATCTGACCAGGCCGCTTTCCCGCTCTCGCGTATCCTTCTTTTCAGGAGAATTGTGTGAAACCAGTTCTTGTCCACGCATTGCGCGACATGCAGCGGAATATCCTCGCCGGTCTCATCATTATCGGCCCCTTATTCGTTACATGGCTGGTCTTCAGTTTTGTTCTCGGCAGTCTCGCCAAGGCAGGTCTGCCGGTCGTCCATCTGCTCGAAGTGATCTTCCCGCTGGATTGGCTCACGGATCCCTGGCTGCAGTCGGTCCTGGCGGTAGCGCTCACGCTGGCAGTGCTCTACGTGCTGGGGCGGCTCACGTCGCAGGTCCTCGGCCGGCAAGTGTTCAATCTCTTTGAAGCCGTGCTGGAGCGCCTGCCCATTGTCGCCAAGGTTTACACCTCGGTTCGGCAATTGCTCGACAGCATGCTGGCAAAAAAGGAAACCAGCCAGCGGGTCGTCCTAGTTGATTTTCCCATCGTGGGTCAGAAAAGCATCGGCTTTCTCACCCGCACGCTTACAGACGCTACGACCGGGCAGCCATTAGCTGCCGTTCTGCTGCCCAATGCCATCAATCCCACGTCGGCGTTTCTGCAGGTGCTGCCGCTCAATCGCGTGACAGAAACGGATCTCAGCATGGAGCAGGCCATGAGCATGATCATGACGGGAGGCGCCGTTGGACCCGAAACCATCCGCTTCACACAGCCCGAACACGTTCTTGAGGAATAGCTTTCTCTCTTATTCTGCGAGTTCCACGCTACCGTCGGTCTTCAAATCTTCCTCGGCATGTTCGCTTTCGTGAGTCACCTTGCGCAAGCTGATGTGGTCGATCTGCGCCCAGATAAGTCCCACCGGAATGATGCTGAGAAAAGTTACCAGCAGAATGGTTGCGGCGCATGCAGTTGCCGCCTCGGGTGCGACACTGAAAAAGCTGGAAATGGCAGCGGCAACGAATCCTATTTGCGTGAACCATCCTAGGATCGGCAATTGCACCACGCTGGTCGCTCCGCTCACCACCATCAGCAGAACGCACTTTGCAGCCGTCATCGAAGCCAGTTGCGGATTTGCAACGAAAGCTCGCGTGGTTTCGAGATAGGAAGCGGCGATGAGAATCCACATCCCGATCGACAAAGACGCGACGGCGGCGAAATCAGAGAATGACCGTAGCGTGTCGAGGCCCTGGTGGAAGCTGCGAATCTTGTCTCCAACCGCTTTCCCCAGCTTGTCTGAAAATACCCCGAGTGTCTTCTCAAAGAATCCCGCGACGACAGGGCCTGCCAGGCGTACGGCCACCAGAAACAACGCGCCTGCGATAGTGAGAATCATTCCCCAGTACCCGGATTTCTTTACCAGCTCTGGATGCGGCATTGCACCGGCCTGTCCGAACCATGTGCTGATTAGAATTGCTGAAGAAAAGATCAAAGCCATCGAGCCCGCGTCGAAGAGCCGCTCCACGATGTATACGGCGATCTGAGAACTGAGAGGTTCCCCGGTCTTTTTCGCGACCAGGTACGGGCGCACCGGGTCGGCGACCCGCCCGATGATGGCGACCGCCGTGAATCCGATTACCTGCGTTCCGATCAGCGAAAATGGCGCCACCTTCTTGTTATGGCGCATCAGCTGGGACCAGCGCACCGAGCGGAAGACATAAGCCAGGTAGATGCAGCCGACCCCGACCGCGATCCTGCGCCAATCGGCCAATTCCAGTTGCGAGCGGAAGAGGCCGAAGTTGAAATGAATCCGCCCGCGGCCCCAGATGACGAGCACAACGAGGGCAGCCAGCACCACCAGACCAACGATCAGTTGATGTCTCTTCAAGCGGTCACCGATCCTGCATTCATGGATTCATTCTATGTGCATCGCGCTTAAATCGGCGATGGCTCAATTGGTCTATTGGAATGCGCGTACATTGCTTGACATGGAGGACTGTGCCCGGCGTGCGCCCTCCTCATGACGGGCAAGCACGCGCCGGTTGAACTCGTGAATCACCCGCGCCACATAGACGCGAGTCTCACGGTAGGGGGGAATCCCGTGGAAGCGGTCGACCGCTTCCGGTCCAGCGTTGTACGCCGCCAGCGCCAGCGCAAGGTTGTCGTGGTAGCGGGCGAGCAGTGTATCAAGATAGGCCGAACCGCCTCGCACATTCTCGCCAGGCTTGAAGCTGTCGTCCACGCCGAAATCGGCAGCGGTTAAGGGCATTAACTGCATCAGACCGCGCGCTCCCGCGCGGCTTACGGCTCGCGGATTGCCGCCGCTCTCCGCCTTCACCACGCTCGCCAAAAGGTCAACGTCAAGATTGTGCTCGTGTCCAGCCGCGGCCAGCATCTCGCCTAAATCAGCAGCAGCCAGCTTTGTGCTCGCATTCAGCTCACGTGATGCGGCCAGTGGCGCTCGAGCCGGCGCCCGCTGATCGGGGACCTGCTCGAAACCTTTGATCTCATCCGAACCCAGTTCGATATAGTTGTCGTCTCCAGTCGTGAGATACAGGCGGACGTGCCCCTCCACCAGCGCATGATGATCGCAGCGTAATGTGAATCCATTGCTCAGCGCGGCCACTTCAGCTGCACGCGCCGCAGGAATCAGCGCCGCCAGCGCTGCCGCTGCAACTCCGAGTTGTACGCCGATTCTCAATCGAATCCCTGGTCTCTCCGTCACACCCCGGCAGATGCGCGCCGCGCCAGCAGCCGCTCCAGCACCACCGCCACTCCGTCCTCGTCATTCGGCGGAGCCTGTTTCCAGCCGCGCATCTTCGCCATGGCACGCAACTCCCGCGCCGCATTGCCCATCACGACCCCCTGGCCCGCCCACTCAATCATGTCCAGGTCGTTCCAATTGTCGCCGATGGCCATGGTCTCCTTGCGATCCACCCCGAGCCTCTCAGCGAGCCGCGCCAACGCCCATCCTTTTGACACACCCGGCGGCACCAGGTCGAGAATCGACAAATCCCTGGCAGGATATTCAGTCCGCACGCACGCACATCCACCGGCCCACTCGCTCGCCGTCAATGCGGCTTCTGCTTTTCGCATCTGATCGAGCCCGCCTGCCACCATTCCCTGGATCGGGTCCTCTCCATCTGCCAGCGCCTTCTCGAGCGGCTTTACTACCTCAAAAGCATCGCGATTGGCTTCCACCCAAAGCGCGATGCGTTCGTGTGCCAGTTCCAGCGATTCCAGCACCATTTCTCCACGGCCCACCCGGTCAAACGTAAACACAACCACCCCATAGGGCCGCAACAGGCCGCAAATGCCTCTCGCAACTTCTGCCTTCATGTGGCTTCGGTCGATCGGCTCTCCGCCCAGCGTCCGCGTCACTGCTCCATTGGACGTAATCAGCGGCATGTCCGCTCGCATCCCCAACCCCCGCAGCAGAGGTGCGGTATAAGCCGTCCGCCGCCCCGTCGCAATGGCAACAGCGATTCCAGCGTTCTGCGCCTCTTTTAGAGCTGCGGCGTTCCGCGGACTGATGGTCTGTGAAAAGGACGGCAGCAGCGTGCCGTCCATGTCGATAGCCACCAGGCGGACCGGAGGATGCATGCTTCCAGTGTACCGGCCATGTCTACCGGCCATGCCCCGCGGCGCCCTGCGTTTTTGAGGCGCATGCCCAATCCGCTACACTTGCGCCATGGAACGCATCTGCGCTCAGTGTCATGCGGTGCTCGCCGAGGGGACAAAAGCCGATTGGTGTCCGGCGTGCGGCGGTGCGCTGGTGGAACGTCTCGAAATCCCTGCGCAAGCAACGCAGGCAAAGCCGGAAGTGGACCGCCGCGGTATCGTGTTGCCGCGCCGTCACGCCATGGGCGGCATCATCACCCCGCAGTGATCCATGGCGCATTCCGGTTTGCGGGTCGAGATCCCATTCCGCGATGCCTGCGGCCCCTACCTTGCGCTCACTCGGAGCATCAGTATTCCGTGTGACGGCACCGCGGAGGTGTATTTGCCGTCGGTGAACTGCACGCCCTCGTGCTTCCACAAATCGCGTGCGCTTTTCACCGCGCCTGCCAGGTGCAGATCATTGGCGTTCACTGTGGCTTGCGCAGGCGACGCACCCAGGTTCACCACGCCTACGGCTACACTGCCGTCGGCCAGAGGCTTGATCCAGGTTTCCAGATCGCCATTCTTCATTGGCGAAGCCTGCTTGCCCAGAGGATCCTGATCTACCGCGATCACTTCCTTGTTCATCAGGATCTCTTTGGTCACTTCGCTCATGTTGCGGATGTCGTTGCCGGCCAGCAGCGGAGCGGCTACCAGGGCCCACAGGCTCATATGCGTCCGGTACTCCGTGTCAGTCATGTGTCCGTTGCCGATCTCCAGCATGTCCGGATCGTTCCAGTGCCCGGGTCCCGCATAGGGGGCCGTCGGCACCTGTTCCTCCAGGTTGCCGATCATGCTCGACCACTCGTCGCGAATATCGTCGGTTGTCCGCCAAAGATTTCCGCCCACCTCGGTACCCCATTTTTCCACGTGGCCGCGGCCGTACTCGCACAGGCTATAAACAATCGGCCGTCCTGTTGATTCAAGCGCGTCGCCCATCTTCTGGTAGACCGGCTGCAGCTGCGAGTCCTTGTAAATCGTCGCTGCGCTGCACCAGTCGTATTTCAAGTAATCGATTCCCCAGGCGGCGAAGGTCCTTGCGTCCTGCGCCTCGTGTCCGTAGCTTGCCGGGTACCCGGCACACGTCCGGGGCCCCGGTCCCGAATAAATCCCCAGCTTCAGCCCTTTCGAGTGCACGTAATCCGCGAGTGCTTTCATATCAGGGAATTTGTGATTCGTCTGCAGATTGCCCTGTGCGTCGCGTACCCCTTCCCATGTGTCGTCGATGTTCACGTAGATGTAGCCGGCATCGCGCATGCCGCTCGACACCATCGCATCGGCAATCGATCGCACCGTGGCATCATCCACCTTGCCCGCGAAGAGGTTCCAGCTGTTCCACCCCATCGGCGGTGTTTTTGCCAGTCCGTTATAAGGCACGTCGTGCAGCGCCGGAGGCGCAATGTATTTGACTTCAGGCAACTCGTCCGCCGCAGTGGCGGGCTTCGCCGTAAAATCGCGGCGACCAAACACCTTTCCCTTCAGTTCGCCGTTCACCAGGTCTCCGGTTAGCAGCGGTCTCGTCTCGCTCCGCGGTCCAAACAATTCGAAGTGGTTTCCGGTCGCGGTCCCTTTCACATCCATCGAGTAGCTCATTGACTTCAGCGTTCCTGTCAGTTGATTACCGTCCTGCTTCAGCTCCAGAATCGACTTCAATGTCTCGCCGTTGTCGAGGACTCTGTCCGTGGCCACCCAGCGGCCGGCCAAGCTCTGCCCGAAGCCTTGTACGGAAATCAGCAACACGCCTACCAGGAGCGCCTTCATTGCGCTATCCAGCGTCATCCACCCATTTCGTTTCGATCGCATCATGTTTCGATCCTCCCGCCCGGTCCGCAGGCCTCCAATCGCCACCAATGTCGTTCAGAGCCGCAAAGACCATACGTCGATTGCGGACCGAATTGTATACGATTACATCCGTATCGCGTTGACATTCTGAAACACGGCTTCGCTCGCCGGCGCGAACCTGCAAAACAAGCTCTAGAACTCGAAGCGCATGCCCATCTGAACGCGACGAGGTGGATTCACTCCAACCACGTCACCGAAATCGGGCGAGGACTCGACCGCATCGATTGCAGAGGGGTTCTCGTGGTTGAGGATGTTGAATGCTGCCGCATTGAAGCCAACACGGGGCGCATCGTCCTTCTTGTCTGCTGTGATGGCGAAGTCGTGTCCCCAGCGCAGATCGAGATCGACATAGGAAGGCGAGGTTTCGGTGTTGCGGGCAACCCCATCGGG
>Ga0335072_10005806_pt1 | contig 18140 bp, 16 predicted proteins | sample Lox_Sample_21_FD_206725 | JGI IMG/M metagenome (GOLD analysis project Ga0335072, IMG submission 206725) | Soil microbial communities from Loxahatchee National Wildlife Refuge, Florida, United States - Lox_Sample_2.1 | ecosystem: Environmental > Terrestrial > Soil > Wetlands | place: USA... | reverse complement strand
TAGACTCGTAACACTATCCTCATCTCTGCTGAGATCTACCTCCGCTGTTATTTCTAGTTCATATTGATTCAATGTCTTTAGGACTGTCTATTCAAGGTGAGGTTAGTTTAGCTTCTATACAGCTTTGCCACGTAAAGCAGAGTATATGCAGGACCTACGATCTTATTCCCAACACCACTCTTCCCAGCTCCCCCCCCGCCTCCCACCACAAATGTTTTTGCATCCTTAGGATCGAAATCACATGCATACAGTGGGTAGCTTAACGTAGTTTTCGCAGATGCAAGTACTTGTGGCATGATGGTCTAATAAACGAGCTCGTGTTCGATCGTGAAGTAGGTTGCCCGCAGATCTGACATCCGAATGAAGACACAACTCGAGGCAGGAAGCTGGGAGAATTTAAAGTTCATGGAAAGGAACCTGGCAAGGCGTCGAAGCGGGGACTGGTCATGCATGCCGGACAAGGCTTGCTCAGGTCCGATCGACGAATGAGAGAGAGGCCACATTTTGCAGCGACAACACCCTGGTTTAATAAAAGCCGGGTTTGCAAGCGGTCCAGCTAAACACGCTGCAATAGTATTTCAATTTTTACAATTACTTATTGGTTCACCTGCTCATAGTGGTGGCTTTGTACTTTTATCTTATTGAATTATGAAGCCCAGTCTATATCATCCAGGACATCCATCCATAATCTCAAACGTTTTGAGACGTCCACTTAGTAGTCTATCTACCCATAATCGTCACGCTCGCCCTGTCATCCCTCGTATAAATGGTCATGGCAGCTAAGCACTAAGCACAGTACGGATAGCCTCATCAGGCTCAGTTGGACTGCTTGCCGAGTTGACTATCTGCCTCGCAATCGCACGCCAAACGAAGAGAATAAATGTCCAGATGCATTGCGTCATGTTGCAACACCTTAGAACCCATAGAAGAGCTCAACTCAGTGAAGACCTTCCCAAACGCCGGTGAAATTGTCGGTATATGCGACCAACAAAAGGGTATGTGGGAGCTTGCTGCCCATGAAACATATGGTATAAAACACTCTTACATCTAGTAATCGTGAACATATTGTAATCATGATACGATTTCCAAGTCGCAATACTTTATGAGCGACTACTTGGCATGCTTCTTAAAGTTTAGGAGTTCAGCCAAACTAGCCAAAGCGCAGCCATGCTTCAGGAAATCGTGCTTGAGCAGCTCATCAGCACTGGCTCTGCTTCGAATGTCGACACAGAGACAGACGGAAAGGAAGGCCTTCAGCTCTTTGCTAAGTTTCTCAGGCTTCTTCAATCGGGGCGTGCCGTTTGTAGCGATGAGATAGAGTGCCTTGAGGGGTTCCTCATTCAGGTATGGGGGCTCGGATTCGATCATCTCAATTGCCATGATTCCAAGTGACCAGATATCAACTTTTGGACCGTACTCCTTCTGCTTAACGACCTCAGGTGCCATCCAGTAAGGTGTACCAACCATAGTGGCACGCTTCGATTTAGATTCTGTAAGCTTTGCACAGAATCCGAAATCAGCTGTAATTTGTTAGTAGTTGACTGCAGGAAAGAGAGCAGTTTGCTTACTGATTTTGACATTTCCTCGGGCATCCAATAAGACATTGTCACTCTTGATATCACGATGTATGATATTCTGTTGGTGTAGATGCTCCAAACCCCGGCATGTCTAGGAAGAGGTTAGTCTGCTACCGCCCAGGCTATGGAAGCCAACCTACCTCGAGGCATATAGTGGAAATCTGATCTTCAGTGATTACCGGGTTGTTGTCAATCACATCAGTTAAAGCGCCACCCTCCATATATTCCATGACAACCCACAGCTCGGTAAAATTGTTGCGTAGGAAAGCGTCAAGGAAGTTGACAATATTCCGGTGTTTACTATCTTTCATCACCATGATCTCGTTGACAATAAGCTCCTTTCTAGGTTGGTGTGCCAAATCCATTTGCTTGATAGCCACCTGAGCCTTACTACCCTGCTCACGGAGAACTTGTTTAGCAATGGGCGAGAGTGGATTCTCCTTGACCTTGGCGACATATACTGAGCCGGATGCTCCTTGTCCTATCTTCTTCTGCTTCGAATAAGACATGCTTGGGTCATCCTTTGAAACAGCATCCTTTAACCTGGCCATTACTTCACTTTCCGACATTGTTGACATTCGAACATCCTTTTGACGATCAGATGGTGCCTTAGCGGTCAGTGCAGCTTCTGCAGCCTTCACGGCATCATTCTGCTGAATACCATTGGAGACCGGCGGTGCAGCAGTGGCCTGCTTTGCAACATTGAGAGGCTTGACTTGAGCCACAGGGGTTTGCATTCGGCTTGTTGACTGAGCCTGAGACTGAGCCTGACCGTTCGTTGCGGAGCGTGTTTGCGAAGGCTGAGGTGCGTTGGTAGGCCCATTCTGATAACGCGGGCTCTCTGAACGTTGGCTGCTACCTTGTTCGGTTCTCGGTGAACTTCTACCACTCTGACCATTGCTTGGCTGTGGAATAGATGATGAACTCTGTTGTGATGTCAATCCTGGTCGAGGTCCGTTTGATCCATTTGGTGCTGAAGGGGCTGGTCGTTGAGCGCGCAAAGAACCACTCGGAGGTGCTTGCTGCCGAGGTCCACCAGGTGTTGGCGGTGCCGCTCTTGATGGATTATAGCGATCTGAAGGGCTGCCTCCTCCCGAAAAACCACTAACTTCTTGTTGAGCTAGAGGGGCTCTAGTTTTGGGTAAAGAAGCATTATATGCTTCTAGTTCTCGGCGCTCTTGTTCTGCCTGTTGCTCACGCTGTCTCTGAAGCTCCAATTCCTTCTGACGCTGCTCCTCACGGTTTACGTCAGGCTTGAATTGGGCAGCCATCTGACGCATCTGTTGAACTTGCTGCTGCTGATCCGGTGGTGTCTGAGTCCGGCTAACACCACTCGTTTGCGATCCACTACCATAACTAACGTTACGTTGCCCGTTCATGTTTGGTCGCGGCGGTGTAATACCATTACCACCAACGTTGTAACCTAATTGCTTATTTTGCGAAGACATAGTAGGTGGTGTTGGAGTGAGACTTGGGTACTTGTCTGGGTCGTCGGCACGCTTGGTAATGTCGGCGTAAAACTCCAAAACCTCGAAAACAGCTTGAGGATTCCGTTCGTAGTCTTCCTTGGTAATGGCCGAGGAATTGAGTAACTTGGACCATTCTGCAGGCAGACCAACAAATTCTCCAGTCTGAGGGTCAAATCCAACATGGACCGCATGTGCAAAATTTGTCGGGTTGCTTACACCGCCCATACCCGGACAGCGTGCATAGATGAAGTCAATCCACTCATATAGATCATCGTCACTTTTCACTTTTATTTGCAGAGTTTTGATGTTGCCGTCTTCGAGATCTCCCGGGCTGGTGGAAGTGCCATTGGCTTGACGCTTGATCTCAAAGACAATCCCAGATGTTTCCACTCGAGACACACCAATTACATCCTTCAATACGATTGTGTATGAGGATTTACCGCCTTCAGTCTTGTGGAAATCCAAAGCATCTTTTCTCAAAATCATGTATTTCGTTCTCCAAGTTTGGAGCAAGTTCTTGTTCTCCTTAACACTTGCCCAACCTTCTTTGATAATACTGACGCCACCAAGTCCGTCCATGTTGCTTTGTGATCGTGCAAGAGGGAGGGCAATTGTTGATCCAGAATATGTTGACGTAGCTGTACGCGTTATTGGAGATGCGATGCTGAGTTGACTCATATTACCAGGAAGGCCAGCAGTTGAAGGCGTAAGATTGAGACGGGGTCGATCAGTAGGCGGGCGAGGAGCTGGCCCTGGATTCAGGAACTGGTCTGGTGTGAAGGCGCTGTAAAATGGAGGCAGTTAGTGCCTGGATATTTTCAATGATGTAAACAGTAATGTTGTCTCTCTCCAGCTGATGAGAAAACTGGCGCAGAACAAACAGAATTGAGGACTTAGGTGACCCCGCGTCGCGAGTTTCCACGTCCCTTTAGTTTCGCGATGAAGTATAACAAACCCAGACGGGATCACACTTACGTATTGCTTTGAGCCGCCATTCTTGCACCGATAGCTTTGTACTAGAATTAGACAAGGCGCGTTGAACGTCGGCGATCTATGCCTCGCGACTTTTTCTAGCGGGGTACTGTAGCAAATATCTCACTTCCTAAAATGCTAGGGAAGCGTCAGCAAACATTGGTGATCATGGTTGGGTAAGACATCAAAAGGATCTCTTGCTGACATGCGCACCTCTTAGGATAGCTTCAGTCAGAAGTGTGACTTGCGCCAGCGTTGCAGGTCATCCGTGTAACTGCTTGAACTCAAATCCTCAGTCACCGCCGGCGACCTCACGATCCGTGGATAATCTATCGCTGTGGTCTGAGAGTACGTTTCGCGAGTCACGTATGGTGACTTTATGCACGTGCAGGTTGCCGTCTTGCAAGCAAATTCCTGCGTAAGGTTGCAGAGCTTGGAGAGCTGTCAAAGGCGGTTGAAGTTTCGGTGATTGCTTAGCGACTTTCACAAGCAGCACTAGAAGGGTTGATGGAAGACAACTACCACCCGTAGCCAACGGCTCTTCCCTTCAGCATGCTACAGGTCAACTTCAGTGGTTTCTTCGGAATGCAGCTCAATCAATCGCGATTATCGCATTATTCATTACTTAGGGTAAGTATAGGAGAAGATTACGATCAGTTAGACATTGACTTAAAACTAATCTCCGTTGCCTCAGCCGGATAATTCGTTCAATGCAGTATGGTTTGTTACAAACGTCCGAGTCTCAAGTGTTTCATGAGGCAAGAAACCCCTATTTTGGGGGCAAGGTGAGGCGCTGGCCCGGGTCCTGCAAATAACCCTAGGCGCACGCCATAATTGTCGATCCCTTCACACCAATCAGTCCTTATGTTTCTTCCGGGGCCACTTGTCACAGTTTAAATACGCACAGGCTCGTAGACATCACCAATGATGAATGCTGTTGAAGCAAATCACACTTAAACTAATTTGGCGTTTGTCTTCGAGAACGTGTCGAACCCTCCGCCGCTTTAAGATTTGGGTTAATGCAGGACTGGGGCGGAAAGTTCTTGATCCCGCATATACAACTCCGGAGACAGTTGACAGCTACGCATCTCGGGCGAGAGGAAAATTATTGTACTCGTTGACATTTCTATGGTTCTAAGGCTATCACTCTTGAAATCGGAATCGAAATCCTGCTTTTTCGTGATATTCTATAACGCTCGGCAGATTGCTCAAGTTTCGCTCTCTAACATGCCCAAACAGTAATATGTACTCCTACTTTTCCCGAACAGGCACTTCAGCATCCTGGCCCTCAAAGGCCGGCAACTCCTTCTCCACATCTGCCCATTCCTTCGTACCATCCACCAGCGTCTTGATGGCCGCAAGTATCTTTTCCTCATCTGATCGAACTTGCCTCGTGGAGTCGCGGTCTCTAAGGGTGAAAGTGTGGTCCTTGAGACTTTGGAAGTCAACAGTGATACCCAAAGGAGTTCCAAGCTCGTCATTTCGGCTGTAGCGTTTTCCAATTGATGCTGAAGAGTCATCAATTCGGCTAGAAATACCCAAAGACCGCAATTTGTGGGACAGCTTTTTAAGAATAGGTGGGAAGCTCTCGTGAGAAGAGAGAGGTACCAGGAGGACTTTTGTCGGGGCCACAATTGGGGGGAATGACAGAACCTGTGACCGAATGTTAGCTTAATAATGTGAAGAAATATTGATGACCTACACCGCGAGCTTCATCACCACCTTCTTCGACGCCGCGGGTCCAGTAGTTGTGCTCGATGAGGGCGTAGAGAATTCGGCCAATGCCAAAAGATGGCTCAATGACGTTGGGTGTATATTCTCTGATATTCTCTACTCGAGTGCGGCGTTCAATCGTGATCAAGTCCTTACTGATCTCAACTTTGCCGTTGGCAAGGCCGGAAACCTCGAGAGTAATCTTTCCATCACGAGCCAAATCTTGTGCGAAAGCCTCAAGTTGTGCTTGCGATAGAGCTTCAATTGCAGCTTCCACAGCTTTGCGATCCTTCCTGAAATGAGGGCCGAACTCCTTCTTGTCAAGCTCCGTCTGCCACTCTTCGATGACAAGTGGCTTAGGTAACCTCTCGCGCACCATCAAAGGAGCTCCGGTCCTCTTCGCATGGACGGTCAAATCGTATGCGCTTCTGTCTGCACAGCCAATACATTCCACCCAGCCGTAACTTGTCAGAAGCTCGGCATCCCAACAATCAGCAGCGTAATGGGCCATTTCATTAGCCATATGCTGTCGAAATCTGATCTTCGATTGGTCCACTCCAATCTTTTTTAAGAAAAGGTGAATCCGTGCAAGGAAGTAGCCTAGAGTTTCGTTATCCACAAGTCCCTCTGTGACTGCTTTACCAATTGATATTTTCTCAACGTCAGTCTTCCCAGCTAGTTGCGTTTTCCTGTTCAAGAGGACAAGCTCAATGTCTTTTACCTCCTCAAACCGAGCATGCTTCTTTCCACCATGTGGATCCACGAAGTGCTCGATTTCAGCCATTAAGAATTCTCGAACTCTCAAAAGGCCAGCACGAGGTGAGATTTCGTTTCTGAATGACTTTCCAATAGAGGCGGAAGCGAATGGCATTTGTTGCTGGTTGAATTCGAGGAGTTTGGCAAAGTTGAGAAACTGGCCCTGTGCAGTCTCTGGACGCAGATATCCTGCTGCATTGCTACTTGGGCCAATGCTGGTCTGAAACATGAGGTTGAAGGCTACTGGTGGTTCTGGCTCAACACCAGTGTTCGGGTTCTTTAGCTCATACTTCTTGATCAATTCGCCCAGCTCTGTGCCGTTGTAGTTGTCAATCTGAACCTGATCAGCATGTGGTCTTTGAACTGAAGAGAAGTACAAATACCTTGGCCAGGATTTCCTCATACTCCTTCACTACAGCGTCATCTAACTTGATAGCCTTCGTATCCTTTACCTTCCGTTTCTTCTTCTTGGGATCCTCCTCTTTCTCTTCGGCCTTCTCACCTCTAGCCTCCTTATCCCCTTTCAATCTCTGCTCTAGGACTTCCTCCACAAAGTGATCTGCCCTAATAATCTCACCATTCTCGGGATCCTTGCACATCCAATCTGAGAACTTGTCGACGTGACCACTAGTTTTGAGCACATCGTGCGGCGTCAAAGCTGTACAGTCCAACTCCAACATATCCTCCTCTAAGACAAAGTGTTTCCGCCATAGGTCAATGATGTTAGCGAGCAGAGAGCAACCTGGAGGGCCATAGTCATAAAGGCCAGCAACACCACCATAAGATTCGAAAGATGGGGTATAAAACATTCGACGCCGAAGGAGAGAATCAAGAGTAGGGCGGTCCAGTGGCTGACCTTTTAGTGTTGTTGTGGTTGCCATTGCAAGTGGAGATTTAGATTTTGGAATCTGGTACCTACAGACTTGTGCTGTGGTTGTGAAGCTTCTGGATAAGATTTGAGAACTCGATTTCTGAAAAGTCAAGCGTATGCACGATATTTTGGGAAAGGCGCGCATTCACCCCGAGTGCTCCTAATCAATGTTGAAAACAAAACTTGGAGGGAAAGGAGTCAATGAAGGGTGGAAATGAAGTGGTTTGTTGGTGTGACTCTTACAGAGTTGCTTGAAGTTTCAAAGCTTGGACGGAACATTCCGTCAAATTTTATCCACATCTCATAAAATTTCCAGATATACAACAGTACCCCGCAGCATTGAAGATGGGCGCAAAACGAGTCAAACCGCTTTCCGCAAAGGCTACTCTACCATTTAAGATCGATAATAAGTTCAAGAGGCAGGATTTACATGTCAAGCAAAAAAAGGCACGGGACAGTATTCGGCGGGATGAGAGGTTTAGACGGAAGAGAGAGGAAGACCGAGATCCAGAACTACGGAGGGAGCGCCTGGCCAGAAATGTCCCTATTACAATTGATAAGAAGCGGGTATGGGATGAGATTGATGGTGACGGGTTGAACGTCAGTGTGGACGTTGAACAGCTCAAACGTCGGCGGATCGAGGCTGCAGAGGCGGCGGAAGCAGCAGAGCAAGAGGACTCAACCCCGGACGACGATGCGGACAGCATGCTTGGTTCAGAAGAAAGTTCAGATGAAGAAGACAAAGGAAATTTATTATCCGCAAAGCGAAGGCAAAGAGCTGGAAGCAATGCACCCTCCATCACCAGCACCAACCTCGACCTAACCCCCGACTCTCTGGTCATCAAATTTCCAACCCTCTTTTCCGAAGACCCTCCTCCTATACCCAAAATCCTGATCACCACATTCATCAATTCGAACTTGCATACTGAAGCCCACCTCCTCTGCACACTCTTCCCCAACAGCGTTTACATCCCCCGCAGCGCGCACCGCTATGGCCACAAGTTTTCCCTCCGCGAAATCTCCTCCTTTGCTACGAACCGCTCCTATACCGCCATCGTAGTACTAAAAGAAGACCAAAAGAAACCCACTGGCCTTTCTATCGTTCACCTTCCATCAGGCCCCACGTTACACTTCTCTATCGCCAACTGGGTCGAAGGAAAGAAGTTGCCCGGCCACGGAAACCCTACAAATCACTACCCAGAACTGATCCTGAATAATTTCCGCACGCCATTGGGCCTGCTAACTGCGCGTTTATTCCTCACGCTCTTCCCACCACAGCCAGAGCTTCAGGGACGACAAGTCGTCACGTTGCATAACCAGCGGGATTACATATTCGTCCGAAGGCACAGGTATGTGTTTCGCGACAAGCGACCTACTGAGAAGAGCGTCGTAGGGCCTGACGGGAAGGAGGTTAAAGGCGTGGAAGGTATACGAGCCGGACTGCAGGAGCTGGGGCCAAGGTTCACGCTCAAGTTAAGGAGAGTGGATAATGGAGTGGGCAGAGCTGGAAGCCAAGGCGAGGATGGCCCGGAGTGGGAGTGGAAGGCGCATATGGAGAAGAAACGAACGAGGTTCAATCTCTGAAAGGGTGCGATCTGTGTTTATGATAGAAAGATACCACTAGATTACATTCAGAGCAAAATACTTTAAAAATATGCCTTTGCTCCCATGACCTCTATGATTTTGTCCCACCTGAAAGACTAATCCAATGCGTAGAATTGATATATTTACATGTAACCGACCAAACTCCAACACTCTCTCCTCCTGTACAAGAATACAAGTTCGATGCTTCCCTAGCCCTTTTCTTCGTATCAACTAGGACAATGATCCCAACTCGAGTATTTTGATCCATCCGTCCATTCAGTCATTTTTTCAACCATCTTTGGGTCAATATCTCTGTTCGTCTTCAAAAACATAGTGTCGTACGGATGAATGTTCGTCCCTTCATATCCATTATTCCAGAGAACATCCCCGTTTTTGCTCGGATCACATTTCTCGACGTAATCATATCCATGGAACGCGGCCATCATTACGTCAAGCTTATACCCAGCTCTAGTAATGACGCCAGATGCACCGATTTCCCCGGCAACAGCTTCGTCCCAGCCGTCAAAGCAATGATTGATGCCAACAGGTTGATTGTCCTCAGATTTGGAGGGATCAGCAGGTGGATTGAGGAGAAGCTCAAGGCCTATGATATCAGTGGCCCAGATCATAGATTGTACGTGAAAGGACGGCCAGCAATTGCCAGTCATTCCAACGAGCTACAGGAAGAGTGTTAGCATATGGCATTTACATAATATTTTTCTGTTTAGATGCTGAAATACGCGGCGTATAGGGGAGTCAAGATCCGAACGTTCACCATACCTTCGTTTGATCAGTCACCTTTTTCAAGTATATCTCGCTCCAACATCCCTCTGCCCAATACGGTAAGTAAGGGCCACGGATACTAGCATTCATTAAAATAAAACGCTTGTATTTCTTATATAGGTCCCCTGTGGTAAGAACTTCGGCATGAGCTCCCAGGTCAAAGCAGTGGTTCGGCCGGCTAACGTAGTGGATGTTGGAATGATCTTGAGGTAGGAGTTTGTGAACTTCCGTCTCGCCATTAAGTATGAAGACAAAATCCGCCCCGCCATGCAGCCCATGCTTAATAAAGAATTCCAAGTTTGAGAGTGCATTTGGAGTTTCGTAAAACGAATAAAGAATCAGAGGGCGGTCAGATGGTGAGGATGAGGATGTGGAAGTTTTATCCGTGGCTCCTATAGTGGACTCAGATGCCGGAATGGACGTTACTGCTGTGCCAGAGATCGCCACTGATGCTATAGATGTTGCCTTCTCAGCCTGAGATGCCTCCGTTAAGACTTTTGTTGCCGGTCCGGCTTTAAAACCCGTCTCCTCTGCGTTCGACTCCTTGTAATCCCCAAGGTCAGATAACGGCTTTCCCAGCGGGTTTGAAAGCTCATCCAACGCATCCTTTATCGGATCATGATTTGATAAGTTCGCAGACTAGCAACAAGTCAGTACACAATCATGGTAGTGGACAACATGTCGGCTAATACCCTTGTGCTTGCAGGCATCCCCAACAGCCAAACTGTCCAGATCACCACCAACAACAACAATGCTGCCGTCCACGGCGTCCGTAACGGGGAGACGGCGGCCATCGCAGAACCACTGACTGAACGAAAGCAACCTCGTTGATATATAAGTGCGAGCTCCTGCGATGAATCCAGCAATTCCACAAACACGAAGGCAAGCCTTCGAAAAATGAGAGTGCGAGAGCTAACGTGAGCAAGGAGATATTCGAAAAATGTTATTCTGACCCGACATCCGCGCCTAGGCTTACGACGCTCGAGATTGCTAGGGAATGACTATCCTCAACAGAAATTATAGAGCAGCATCAAGGAACGGAATCTTGCATGGCTCCAAAAAGAGTAAAACCAGTTTTGAAGTGAAGATGCGCTCGAGAAGAAAGTTCGAAGTCAACCCTGGCTGCGCCCCTGCCGCGTGGGCTGAACCGAGCACGGCTGGCCCTTGTCAACCTTCTTTTCGCTTTAGGGGTTCAAGGTGTCCACAAATTTTATGGGTAATGAGAATAGGAATGGCTTTGTGCCTACGACATGCATATGAGGGGTTTATATCGGACGCAAAGCACCTAATTTTTTCAGCCTAATGGTTGCTAGTCTGAGATCCACAAAATACATAAACCTGGTCATCTCCGAAACTATAAGGTACCAAGCTCATTTCTGGGTTCCAAGAAATTTTGTAATCGAGGCATGTCGCACTAAATCATCCATCCATAAATGCCATCTCTCACGCGGTCGGTCCGTTATCCAGAACTCTAACATACGGCGCTGGGAACAAGCCCTTGGCACCCATATAAACTCCAAAAAACCAGTCTCCATTAACATCAACACACTCCCTGATTTCTGCTCCCCTTGGAAAGAGTAGCTCATTATCTCCCTCGCCTTCCTTTGGGTACCACGACCAATTTGCCAGCGCCCTCATGCCAGAGCCGCCAACAGGAGGGAAACTGGTAGTCAAGGACAAACTTGTCGAAGTTGTAGGGGCTGTAGCTGCCACATCCGTTGTGACGAGACGGATTTGTGACCCTTCTGCCCAACTCCACTGCTGTAAGTCTTGGCCAGAATGATCCAAAGACTTAGAAGGTTCTTCATGCAGGCTGCGTCCTCCCGCGAGGTCTTGTATTATGACACGGCGCTGCCCACCATGACTGTCTTCGAAGCCAATGATAACCATGCGATGACCCTGAAGACACCTACGCCACCCATTTTGGCCGTTTTCTGGGCTGATGCGCTTCTTAGACTCCAGAGAATTGTAGCATTTAGTACAAACATCATAATCACCAGGCTGTCGGCCAGGAATTGAACTTGTGCAGGAGAAACAGTGATAGCGGCTGGAAGAAGGCTGGATAACATAATGGCAGATGTCGCAGGATACCCTAAATGTTAATGGCTTGAACGGTCCAAATTCCACAACGCCTGGGCCTGTTAAGAGAGTTGCTGCAGATGGAGTCTGTTGGTCGTGGGTGGGACTTATTGGTGGAACACTGCTCTGTTCCGGCTTGTATGTTAATGGCAAAAGTGGATGTGTACAGCATTTCCCTTGGTTGACGCAGGTATTGCAGAATCCCCATTCATCGTCATTGCAAAGAAAACACCGCCAGTAGCATTCATTTGCCCAGGCCAGGCAATTCGCGCAAAATGCACCACTCTGCAATCGTCTCTGAGGATCTTCAGAGGTAATTGTTCGACGTCCATCAGCGCCGCCTGGAGATATTCTTGGTGTAAGATAGCGATTTGCAGTTAGCAAATGAGGTCGCTCGGGATTCAAGGGAGGCTCTCCTGAAGCCTTCAACTTCTCCCAGCTTGCCCATGCCGCGTAGCCAAATCCGAACCAGTGCAAACAACCACGCCCAGCGCGATAACAAGAGAGACAGATGTTCCAATCACCGCTATGACATTGAGAACAATTATAATGCAATTCATATTCAATGTGAGGCTTTGCGCATCTGGCGCACGTCAATGAGGGCTCTGGAAATCGTGGTAGTTGGGTCCGGGAACTCGTCGAAGATGACGAAGTAGGCCTTGTAGCGGTGGGGAATAGTGTGGCTCCTACAGAAGCCGAAGGACTCCTACGATGACGTGGAGATAACGGTGCTGGTACTACGGATGGATCTGTAAGGGATTGTGTTGCAGCTGAAGGTGCCGATGCAGGTACAAAGATCGGAGCTGGAGGAGCTGAACGAGTATTAGAGGCTGGTAACTCGGCGAGAACTGCAGGACCTTCTGCCCTCTGGGTAGCTCGAGCATTTGAGCTTGAATTTAGCAACTGCTGCGGCTCCAGAGCGGCTGGTAGCTCCACTCGCACCTCTGTCTGATGTTCTGGTGCAGGTTCTGGTACAAGTTCTGTAGTACTCCTGCCTTGCGAAGAGGCCAATGGGCGTTCAGACTGCATGTGAGACGAGCGTGGTCTATCACTAAGATCAGTTTGTGAGCGAGCTGCGGGCCTCGTTGTCTCAGTGTTTGATGGAGGTACCGGTGCAGTCGCACTTCGTCCACCACTAGTAGTCCGCCGCCTTCGTCGACTCTCGCCGCCTGACTGAATCTCAAGATGTGTAGAGCTTGTGTGGGGGTTAGATCTGCTCTGCTCATCTGCTTGACTAGTAGCACTAGTTGATCTAGAATGCGTTTGGTGTGCGGAGGATGCTCGTAAACCTTCGTTGCCTGAATTTTCCCTTGACTCAGATTGCCTACTCCGTACAGCAGGGCTTGTATCGCCACTCCTGGCTTGTCCGGCTCTCGCCCTTTCACGCTGACGCCTCCTGAAAGCCTCTGCAATTCTCTCACTGATTTGATCTTCCTGATTGACATCGATATGTTCTAGGTCTATACCATCTAATAGTCCCTCTTCTTGAATTTGACGTAATATCTCCTCCTCCATCTCATGAGAATCCACATCTGAAGAGCTTATCAGAGATCTCAACGAGGACTGATGTTCGATTTGCCGCACTGCAGTTCGACTTGTCTGCTCATGCCTCCGTCTTGTATCATCTTGAGCTGCGGTACGGCTCGTTGGCTCGTGTCTCCGCCTTGTGTCCTCTTGGCTTCGCCTTGTTCGACGATCTTCGGCTGGAGTGAGAGTGGATCGAGATGCGGTTGGTTCATCTCGCCGTCTCCTCCTCTCCCCTTCCCCACCACCGTCGGGACGCCGTCTATGTTCTCTCTCTTCTACGCTGCGACTCCGTCTACTAGTCTCTCCTCTGGGTCGTGGTGCTGCGCTGCCCGACCTTTCGCCGTCTCTCCTTCTGTGTGTAGTCCTTGCCTCTCCCGATCCCATTCCAGCCTCTCGTAAACTAAGATCCCTAGCCTCATTAACCAGCCGTCTCTCCTCATCCTCTGCTCTACGCTCCCTCAATGACATTTCCTTTCGCTCTACTTTTGGCATAACATCCTCTCCAGGCGTGTACTTTTTCTTCAAATCCTCCTCCTCTTCTGGAGTTTTACCCTTGTCTGGATTGGCCGCCAGGAACATATCGAGCAAAGTTGTAACAGTGGCATTGTGCTTTGTCTCTCGCACAGGCGCCCGACATGATGGGCACGTGTACAATGGAGAGCTCGAAGGGGCTGGATTGGGGTTATTGCGAGAAGCTGTCAACTGCCACGAGAACCATTCTTTCAAGCAGGAACCACAGAAGGTATGGAGGCAGTCGAGAAGTGTTAAAGGTTGAAAGAGGACTTCGGTACAGATCTAGGTCATGTTACGCCGTTAGCAGAGCTCATAGGAATGTGAGTACAAGAAATTGTGTAGTAGAGACTACGATGTGACGCAAGGCGCATCTTGAGCACGTCGTTGGCACGTCGTGAGCGGGGTAACGGAGAGATAATCGGGGCAAACATACTGAGCAGGTTAACTCCTTCTCCAAGTCTAGTCCACGGTTGACTGTATCCATCTTCTCGAGGAAAGAAATTTAGGGTTCAGAAAGGTGTTCTCAGCGTCTTATGCGGAGGACTTGTGGCGAGGCCATCTCATTGTTGCAACAAGGCGGATATTGTGGCGGATACGAATTGCAGGGCTGGCTGGCTGCGAATCTGGAAGGCTCCAGAGTAGCCTTTACAATTAGTGCATTTCTGCCGTTTGATGACATGTCATGCATATTCACAGTAATATTTTCGAAGAGATTTATTATTTAGTGTTTGCCCCTGTTCGTTCTCTCTGCGCTATAGGTAGGAGCTGTTTGTTTTGAGCTTCGCTCTCGTAATCCTACGGGTTTTGTTTTCCATACTCCCAGAGCCCCAAATCACACAGTCGTCCCGAATTCCCTTGGGGACCTATTCTAGATCCTTATGGAAAGCTATAATGAGGGCCACCGAAGACGATCAAATTATCACCAAAGGGATGGACTGGAGGAATTCGAGCCAAGTACAAAGACAAAAATTTGCACGATGGTGACAATATCTTGGTTTTGTCTTTGATTGAAAGGGATATTGGGACTTTATAAGGTATTTTTCTAGATATAGCGCATTGCTACATCTACTATCTAATAATGGCGAGCTCGGGAGCTCCTGAGTTAAGATTTCTTTTGGTGAGACGAATGATATCCTCAAGCTTCTTGTTGTAATAGCGGTCGATACGACTCTTATCGTCCTCTACGCCAATTTCAGCGCTTCGATTTACTTGCTATATTTTGCTCACCGCGTTGCAGGCTAACGCAAGAAATTCATCCTAGCAAGCCTTATAGAAGTCAAGACGTTGTAGGTGGAGTGACCACATTACGAAAGGATAGAGACCGCTTCAGGAGATTGATTGGTTGCTTCACAGTTCGAGCAAGAGCGTCTAATATTCCAAGACAGCACAGCGGCTGACGAGCTCATTAGAAAGCTTCCGAAGATCAGCATTCTCTTCTACTAAGTCCTCTAACCCCATCGATCATCTAGTCAGCATTCTCTTGTGAGGTATCCTTGAACACTTTATGAAGAAAGGCACCGTATACTTAGTCATTGCCGTAGTTGTATCCCAAAGGCGAGGCAAATGGCCCAGCATAATGTCCGCCATATCCTTATGATGGGGGATTTGAACATGCAGCCGTAGCCGTATAGGGCGTAGGCTTATTATGAGGAAGCCTCCACAAGATTCAAGGCGAGGTAGCACCACGGCCAGGTGTGGAGGCTCTAGGAGATGCCTTCATCACTGAGCTACGGTCTCTTCTTTCCGCCAAGTATCCCAAAGGCTGCTGCATAATCTTTGACGGTCGAATTCGGCGTTGAATTAGTCGTCCAACGCGGAAGGATGGCGGCAAGACCAATCAATTTCTTTTGTTGGTCTAGTCTCACCGCGAGAGCAGAAACGCTTCGACCGGGCAGCCAGCATGTCCAAAGATAATCAGTAGATGAAAAGGAACGAGTTGTATGGTGCATACCGGTGTGGTATGAAAGATGAGAAAGTTGGACGAAGTTCTTGTGGAGCAGGTGTCAAGATTTTCGACACCGCGCCGAACTAAGATGAGTTTATAACAGATGATCTATGATGAAGTTTTCCACTGTATTCAGAAAACAACACGAGAATAATTGATTAGCTACATCCTAACATATTATGAAAATGATATGATCCTCACCGTCAACTAGCTTAATAAAGCACAAAGAACGAATGTGGCATCGAATAAGTCGACGAAGAGCAAACCCATGGAGTTTCAAAGGGACCTTTTATCATCAATTTTTGCTCACACGTTTTCTAGATTATCATTTCATACCTTTTCATCGAGTGTGGATGAAGGGCTAATCGAGAGACGTGGCTTGAGACGAACGCTTCCTATCCGGGCTCAACCCGCTCATCTCCAAGTTTCCAATAGCTACGATGTTCTCCAAACGAAGAGCCGAGACATTTCCGTTTTCAGTCGAGAATTTGGACCTGCTCTTTAGGATTAGTCTTACTCTTCATCCCCACGTGATTCTTAGAACGAGGATGAGAAAAAGTCTACCCTCAGTACGGGGCTCTTGAGTGTCAAGTGTCGGCAAATCAGAATTATAGCTGCTACTTCCGGACCGTTATACATACCTTGCGTACGCAAGCATGTGAATTCGTGGTTATTGTTACCCTAGCTGAATGCGACTAACGCATTCTACACTGTGGCAGCTTACACGTCGAAGGAAACTGGTCAACTCGAACTCCACGCCTGTATCATCCATCCATCTACCGGACCCAGCGAAGAGTCTGAGCTGATTGCTTTCTGACCGGCCTTATTTTGGGAAGAAAGATGCCGTCATCTGGCCTGTTGCCTCTCTTGAGGAGTGGCTGTACGGAACCTACGAGAGATGCTCGAATAACAGTAAGTGTTTGATATTCAAGGCTGCCGTCCAATATCATTACTATCACAAAGCCTGTTTGAAATGGAAAAGTCTGGGGTAATAGATCATGTTGCTATGCCGGCCTTAATCTGAGCAATCTATATAGCTTCTTATCCTATAAGTATAACATATGTGGCGGAACTATGCCGGAAACAGGCAGATCCTTAAGCCGAAATGGGTACTCTCAACGCTTCATGGCAAGTTCATCCTTTCCATGGTACCTCGATTCCTAAGAATCGAAATAGCGCCCTTTGTCTATAGGAGATGCATTTGCGCGCCGCACTTCTCACAACATACCCTACCAAACCTTCCCAACAATCCTCCCTCTTCGTCCTGCACATGAACATCGGATCGTAACTTCGCAAGGATGGGACAGCTTCTTCCCATATAGGACGGAGCACTTGGTGCAATCGTGGACACAGGGGAGACGTGGTCCTGGAAGTTGAACATTGTGCCTCTACGCTTGAAGTGCTTGCAATTTGAGCATTCAGTGGTGCATCCAATGTGACCAGGCTTTAACAAACTCCGCAAGAAGTCTCCTTTGGATTGACAACCCGCAACCTCTTCGTAGCTATCCTTCTTACTCGACCACTCAGTGACTTTATCCTCGTACGTGCGTATAGATTCATCCCGAGCAAATCCATCAGACATCGTAGACATCGTATAAATGTCGAGCGAGGCGTCATTCATCGGATACCATCCTGCACTATACGCGAACTCATCCAATGCGGTCTCGGGATAAGCGTTAATGATATCAGCATCTAGCCCATCTGAAATCATTTCCGGCTGTTCATTGCTTGCTTCCACTCCATTCACGTCCCGCACGAGGTAATCCAGTGGATTTTCAAGATAAATGTCGATGGCATTACCATCTAATCCACCCGACATCATCCACTGCTGGTCATCGTTTGCTTGCGTTCCATCCACGGCACGCACGAGCTTATCTAGTATCTTGCCTGTGTCCACCTGACACGGTCCACACATTTCTCCTGAGCGCATCTCTATCTCCTGAGCGCCGACATCTTCAAAGGACTGGCATATATTCCGGCATATATGGGTTTCATTGGTCGCTGGCTCCTCGGAGTGAGTGTGTAATGAGGCGAATATAGCCGCAGTGGGGTAACGGAGAGGGATTCTAGACATCTCTTGATGGCCACAGGCCATTCTTGTAAGTGGGAAATAGCACATTTTGGATTATGTCAGGGAATGCCAGATGCGGAGTGAACCTATCGTATGAAGGTTGTCTGACTGGGAGAGGACGCAGAGCTTTTAGTCTCATGCATAAAGATGAGAATATTTTCGAACGGTTACGAACCCTGCAAGGGGGCAGGCTCCTCGAGATGCGAGGAAGCGCAAGGTATGGGAACGGTAGATGTAAATCGATCGAAGATATACTGACACATTCCTGGTCAACTGATCT
>Ga0335072_10005805_pt1 | contig 18141 bp, 21 predicted proteins | sample Lox_Sample_21_FD_206725 | JGI IMG/M metagenome (GOLD analysis project Ga0335072, IMG submission 206725) | Soil microbial communities from Loxahatchee National Wildlife Refuge, Florida, United States - Lox_Sample_2.1 | ecosystem: Environmental > Terrestrial > Soil > Wetlands | place: USA... | reverse complement strand
GCTGCCGTGCATTTGCTTTTTGCCGGTTCCGGCTCGATTTTTCAGAGGTAAAAAAAGGGTTGCCAAGAGGTTGCGGCTCGCTAGCAACAGACCATGGCAACTAAAGCATCCAAAAAAACCACCAAACGTAAACCCAACGCCGCATTTCTCAAACCGGTTACCCCGGATGACAAATTAGCGGCAGTCGTCGGCGCTAAGCCGCTTCCTCGCACGGAGATTGTTTCCAAAATCTGGGCCTACATCAAAAAGAATGGTCTTCAGGACAAGAAAGAAAAGACCAAGATCAATGCTGATGATACGCTCAAGGCTCTCTTCGATGGCAAGAAGCAAGTGACGATGTTCGAGTTGAATAAACACATCTCGAATCATCTGAAGGCTTAAACGGCTTTTGGATTTGCGTCGCGGCGGCGGTTTTGCGACTGCCGCCGCCTGCTTGGCAAATTACTTTTGCGCGGTTGGCGGAGGTCGTCGATCACAGGGAAGCCCGCCTGGCCAGCGCGTGTTCATAGACGCGTTCGTACTGCCGGGCGGAAGCTTCCCAGGTGAAATTACGCGACATACCCTGCCGCTGAAGAGCGGCGTAATGGTGCGGGCGGTCGTACCATGTGGAAACGGCCCATCCGATCGTGTAATAGAGGGCGCGGTCCGATATCTCCCAGAATTTGAATCCGGTGCCGTGGCCGGCGCCTTCATCGTAATTTTCCACTGTATCATCCAGGCCGCCGGTGGCGCGAACGATCGGTAATGTGCCGTAGAGAGACGAGTACATTTGGTTGAGTCCACACGGTTCGTAAATTGAGGGCATAAGGAAAAAATCACTGCCGGCTTCGATGAGATGGGCGATTTCGGGCGAAAAGCCGATATGGGTGTTGGCGCGTCCCGGATTGGCTTCGCTCAGCCAGCGGAAGAAATGTTCCGTGAAAGAATCCCCGGAACCGAGAACGACAACCTGCATGACCATATCCCGCAGGGCCTGGGGCAGCGCTCCGCGCAGGAGATCAAAACCCTTCTGCGGGGCAAAACGGGAAATGCTGGCGAAGAGAGGAATACGCGGGTTGATTTCGAGACCGAAGGATTGCTGCAGCAGCCTTTTGCACTCGGCCTTGCCGGCAAGATTATCCCGGCTGTAATGCGCGGGCAGATATTTGTCCGTGGCGGGATTCCAAACCGTGGTGTCGACGCCGTTGAGAATGCCGAAGAAATGCTCGGCCCGATTATTGAGGTAAAGGGCCATGCCCATGCCGCCAATGGAACTGCGAATTTCGTTGGCATACGTGGGCGAGACGGTGGTGATGGCGTCGGCGTACTGGATACCGGCTTTGAGCAGATTGATTCCGCCACAATCCTCGAAACGGTCGTCGGTGAGATAATCGGCGCCGAGTCCATAAAAGCGAAGGGTGGAAGCGGGGAATTTGCCCTGATAGCCGATATTATGGATGGTGAGAACACTCGCCGTATGGGAAAGTGGAGAGAGGACACGGTCCCACGTTTTGAGGAAGACGGCGGCGGGAGCGGTCATCCAATCGTGCAAGTGGACGACGTCGGGGATAAAACCCGTATCCTTGCAGATTTGCAGCGCGGTTTTCGAAAGGACGCCGAAGCGGTAGCCATCCTCCTCGCCGTTATAGATGTAGGGGCGATCGAAGTAGCGGGCGTAATCGACGAACCAGATGGGGACTTCGCCATCGAGTTTGCTCTCGCAGATGCCGGTCCAGAGTTCCTCGCCGGCGCCAAAGTGGACGCAGCAGGAACGCAAAAAGGCAATGCCGTATTTCGAGCGGTCGATGCACTGATAGAGGGGCATGACGATGCGAACGTCATGGCCGAGTTTAATGAGGGCTTTGCTCAAGCCGGCCACGGCGTCGCCGAGACCGCCGGTTTGCGCTAAAGGCGTGCACTCGGAAGTTATGAAAAGAATCCGCTTGGCGGAAGAACCCGGTACAGTTGCGGCAGGCGCCGCTTTTTTTGTCTTGGTGCGTAGGGTGATGGAACGCTTGATTTTGACGGGAACCCTTTTGGGTTTGGGGGCCTTTGGAGGAAGAATGGGGGCAGGGGCGGCAGTGATGGCGTCAGCGCGGGCCGGAGCGGGTTTAGGCGGCAGCGGAACGGGTTCAGGCAATTTTTGGGCGGTTTTGTTTTTTCGAGAAACTTTGGGCGCGGAAACTGGCGTAAGGGCTGAGGTTTTGATGGAAGATTTTGGAGCAGAGGAAGGCTTGGCCATGGCAGAAAGGTAACATTTTGACGGAGTGGGTAAAGTCCATGGGCTAGTCGCCGGAGAGAATTTTATGCGAAAAATGCCTGGAAGAGTAATAGAAGCAATAGCCAGGATTGTATGTCTTGCCCAGATGTGAGAAGTTGGGACGATGCTTTCACCCGATGATTTCACCTACGCGCTGGAAAATACGCGCGTTCTCTTGGCGCCCTCGCAGCGGCTGGACAGTTTTGGCACATCGCTTTTCAACTATTTTTTGGTGACCGAAGACATGGATGTAGTGAATCTTTCCCGGGTGCGTGAGGGGCACATTCATGCGGAACGACCGCAAATCATTACGCCGCAAAATATGTCGAAGTTGCTCCTGGATGGATTTGGCGACCAGGGCCAGCGGTTTGCGGAACAGATCAGCGGGCAGGGGGGGCGTTTTACGTTTTTGAAATATGGTTTCCGCGTGAGCAAGACCGATATCCGTTCCTATGATGTGCACGAGTCAATCGACAACGTGGTAGGCAAGTTGAAGATGGAACTGCAGCATAAGAACGAGCCGCTGACGGCGTTGTTGACCGGAGTCGATGACGGTTGGGAAGTCTGTCTTCTGAAGTTCATGATTGATATCATTTCGGCTTCCGCACCTGGGAATTTGGGCGATTTCCGCGAGCGGGGGATGATTTAATCGCGCCGCTTAAATTTGCTTCAAGGAAGCGCCGGACCGCCAAACACTCGAAGAGCAAGAGGTTAACTCTTTAACTGCATTTCCAGCTGCGAAATCTGGTCGCGTAATGCTGCTGCCTGCTCGTAATTTTCCGATTGCACGGCCGATTGCAGCTCGTTGTGCAATGTTTTGAGCTTGTTTTGATAAACCAGCGCTCTGGCGGCCCGACTTGGTATTTTCCCCTTATGAGACGTACCCTTGTGCATGTCTTTCAGAATCACCCCAAGGCCCTCTTCAAAAGTGACATAGCACTGGGGACAACCGAGCCGCCCCGTTTTTTTGAAATCGGGCTGCGTAAAGCCGCACTGCGGACACACCAATTCCTCCGTGCCATTGGCCTTGATTTCATCGGCGGCGCCGAGGCCCAGGAGCATGTCGGCCAAGGAAAAACCGGCCGGATCGGCTACACCTTTCTCCTTCGCGCATTTTTCGCACAAGTCGATCTTCTGCATCTTTCCGCTGATAATCTGAGTCAGGTGAACGGTGGCGTTTTCGGTCTGGCAAACTTCGCAAATCATGTGTTTTTAGGACGCGCCTTTATCGGCACTCTTTCAATATAATACAAATTTAATAAATGGGAACGCCTGTATTTTGCGTTTTTTCCCGGAAATGGCGGATAAACTCCTGAGTTAGGGTGCCCACCCGGCCTGGGCCGATTTTGCGGCCATCCACTTCGCTGATGGGCACAACCTCGGCGCCCGTTCCGGTCAGGAAAATCTCATCGGCCACGAAGAGATCATACCGCGTCAGGTTCGTTTCGATAATTTCGCGGCCCATCTCCCGGGCCAGTTCGAACATCAGTTTCCGGGTGATCCCACCCAAGGCACCGTCCGACACGTGCGGCGTGAAAATCTTTCCCTGTTTGATGACAAAAATATTGTCGGCAGTGCATTCAGCCACAAAACCGTGTTGGTTGAGCAGAATCGATTCATGCGCGCCGTAAAGGTTGCCTTCAATCTTGGCCAGAATATTGTTGAGATAATTGAGCGATTTGATGGCCGGGCTTAAGGCCGCCGGTGATATCCGCTGAGTTGGCACCGTGTTGACCCGCAGGCCTTCAGTGTAGAGCTTTTCCGGGTAAAGCTCGATTGTCGCCGCGATGATGAATACCGTCGCTTTTCCGCATTTGGTGGGGTTTAGTCCCAGGTCGCCTTTGCCCCGTGTTACCACGAGCCGGATGTAACCATCGCGCAAGTCATTCTGACGACACGTCTCCAGCGTTGCCTCCCGAAGTGTCTCGCGTTCCATGGGGATGGTCAGCAAAATCGCCTTGGCCGAATCATAAAGGCGGTCCAGATGTTCTTCGAAAAGAAAAATGCGCCCGTTATAGAAGCGGATCCCCTCGAATACACCGTCGCCGTAAAGCAGGCCGTGGTCGAAGACCGAAACCTTGGCGTCCGGCTCATTTACGAATTTGCCATCGAGATAGATTTTCAAATGATGCATGAGAAAACCCATCATCCGCTATCCGCTCCTTTTCCGCAAGCGGCGATCTGTTACACCGCTGACGGGATTAACTTGCTCCCAGCCGCTTGATCGCCGCCGCTTCGGCGGCAGTGAGGGGCATAACCGAAAGACGGGACTGGCGCAGCAGCGGAATATTCTTCAGACCCGGTTCGGCTTTGATTTCATGAAGAGAAACGGGGCGAGGCAAAGCGCGGATGGCTTTGAGATCGACGCAAACCCAGCCCCCTTTTTCATCCGGACCGGCTGTCGGATCGAGATAGGCTGTTTTCACGACGGCGGCAATGCCAACGACCGCCTTTTCGGTGACACTGTGGTAATAGAGCACTTCGTCGCCCTTTTTCATCGCCTTGAGAAGATTGCGGGCTTGAAAATTGCGGACGCCGGTCCACGCCGTGGTCTTGTCGCGGAGAAATTGCGCGAAGGAGTAAGCTTCGGGTTCTTGCTTGACCATCCAGTGGTTCACGCGCGGAAATTGGTGTAATTGAGCGCGACGGGAAAATCCCGGCCGCGCAGCATAGCGATGACGGACTGGAGATCGTCGCGGCTCTTCCCCGTGACGCGAATCTGGCGGTCCTGGATTTGGGCCTGCACTTTGAGTTTGATGTCGCGGATGGCTTGCACGATGGTTTTGGCGACATCGGTTTCCAGGCCCTGCTTGAGTTTGAGTTCCTGCCGGGCGTGGCCGAGGGGGGAGATATCGGCCTCTTCGCGTTTGATATTTTTCAGGCTGACGTTGCGGCGGGCGAGTTTCCCCAGCACAATCTCTTCGAGGGCCTGGAGTTTGAACTGGTCAACAGCGGAGAGCTTGATGGCCTCTTTTTCCAGGACGATTTCGGCCTTGGCCTCGCGAAAATCGAAGCGGTTGGCCAGTTCCTTTCGCGCCTGTTCCAGGGCGTTTTTCACTTCCATTTCGTCCACTTCGGAAACGATATCAAAAGAAGGCATGGAAAACCTGGGATGGGAAAGCCCGGCTGCCCGCGCGCTTAGTGGCCATGGCTAGGATAGTTTTAGACAGTATCGCGGATGATGGGTGCTTTGGAATCGAGACGGTAGACAATCCGCGCCTTGGTCAGATCGTGGGGCGACATTTCCATTTTAACCCGGTCGCCGGGAGTGAGGCGAATGAAGCGTTTGCGCATCTTGCCGGAAATATGAGCCAGCACCACGTGCTTGCTGTTGTCCAGTTCAACCCGGAACATGGTGCCGGGCAGGATCGTAATGACCCGGCCTTCGACTTCGATAGTGTCTGTTGAATTCATGCCCTGCGTAAGGCGGATAGTTTACCTGTAAATAGATTGGGGGCAATGTTTTTGTTGGATGATTGGAGCGGAGAAATAAGCGCTTTCCCAAAGGCTGGATGACAGATGCCGCGATTACCGGTAAAGTGATGGATTTATGAGTCTCGATCTCCTCGCGGAAAAGCTACAGAGCGTGTTCAAGACGCTGCGCGGTTACGGTAAGCTGAGCGAAAGCAACGTGGCCGATGCCGTGCGCGAAGTGCGCCTGGCTTTGCTCGCCGCCGACGTGAATTACCAGGTGGCGAAAGATTTTTGCGACGAGGTGAAGAAGAAATGTCTCGGGCAAGAGGTGCTCCGCACGATTCGTCCAGGCGAACAATTCATCAAAATCGTCCATGACGAACTGATCGCCTGCTTTTCCAGCGCGAATCAGGGACTGACACTGAATCGTCCCCTGCGGCTCCTGCTTTGCGGCTTGAACGGTTCCGGTAAAACAACCACCGCGGGCAAGCTGGCGCTCTGGTTTAAAAAACGGAAAGAACATGTGATCTTGATCGCGGGCGATTTGGCGCGCCCCGCCGCCATTGAGCAATTGCAGGTATTGGGGAGGCAGGTGGGAGTAGATGTGATTACCTTTTCGGGCGAAAAAAATCCCAAAAATGTGGCGCGGCTGGCCCGGGAGGAGGTTGCGCGTTTGCGGGCCGATGTGGCCATCTTTGATGCCGCCGGGCGGCTCGATGTGGACGAATCCCTTTTGGCTGAACTCGAGGAAGTGGGCAAAACTTGGGAACCTCGGGAGACTTTGCTGGTGGCCGATGCCGCCACCGGTCAGACGGCGGTCAAAGTAGCGCAAGCCTTCCAAAGCCGAGTGAAACTGACCGGCGTCGTCCTGTCGAAATTTGATGCCGATGTCCGGGGTGGCGCGGCGTTGTCCTTCCAGCGCGTCACCCAGACGCCGATCCGTTTTCTTGGTACGGGAGAAGACACCGCCGCGCTGGAGCTTTTTCAATCGGAGCGCCTGGTCGGGCGGCTGCTCGGCATGGGCGATGTGGTCGGATTGGTGGAGAAAGCCCAGGCCGAATTCGACGCGGCCTCGGCGGAAAAGCTCGGAGAGAAACTCGCCAAAAACTCATTCACCCTGCAGGACTTCCTCGACCAGATCAAAATGATGCGAAAACTCGGCCCGCTGCAAAATGTGCTTGGCATGATACCTGGAATGCCTAAAATGCCAGATTCGGTCGATGGTGAGAAATCGCTTCGACGGGTCGAGGCGATGATTCGCTCCATGACCCCCGAGGAACGCTCCCGTCCGGCGATCCTGAACGCCCGTCGGCGCCAGCGGATCGCCCGCGGCAGCGGCGCCAGTGTGACGGAACTCAACGAACTTTTGCATCGGTTTGAAGAGATGAAAAAAATGATGCAGCGGCTCACCCGCGGCGGAAGCCCGGACAAGATGCTGCGCCAGCTCATGGGCCGGCGTTAGAAAGAAAGAACTTAAATTTATGGCAGTAATCATCCGGCTTCGGCGGGACGGCACGAAAAATAGTCCCTATTACCGCATTGTGGTGGCGGACAAGCACAGCCCCCGCGACGGCAAATTCCTTGAACTCATCGGCACGTACGATCCCAAGAAAAAAGACGACAACTCCACCGTCAAACTCGATCGCGCCGAACATTGGATATCCAAAGGCGCCCGCCCATCCGACACCGTTCGCAGCCTCTTGAAAAAAGCGAAAGCCAAGGCCGCGAAGGAAGCCCAGCCAACCGCTTGATCTGAAACTCGTGCGCGCCCATGAAACACTTTCTCGACTTTGTGGTGCGCAGCCTCGTCGATAATCCCGACGACGTCCAGATCACCGAAATCTCGCGGGATGGCGAAATCATTTACCGTGTCGGCCTCCATCCCTCCGATATCGGACTGGTCATTGGTAAAGGCGGCCGGACCATCGGCTCCATCCGCTCGCTGATCAACGCGGCCACCAAGGGCGGTGATCACCTCGCCGTCGAAGTGGTCGAGAACTCTTGAAAAACCAACCGTGCGCATCGATGTCATCACCCTTTTCCCTGAAATCCTGCGCGGTCCGCTCGACGCCTCCATCCTGGGGCGCGCCCAGCGCGGCGGACAGGCCGAAATACATCTCCATCAATTGCGCGATTACGCCCGGGACAAACATCACACCGTTGACGACCGTCCTTACGGTGGCGGTCCCGGCATGCTCCTCAAATGTGAACCGATTTTTGAGGCGCTGCAGGATATCCAAGCCCGCGTGGCTAAGCCGGGCCGGGTCATCTTCCTCTCTCCTGCTGGCGCGAAATTCGGCCAGGCCAAGGCGCGGGAACTCGCCGGATTGGAACGGATCATTTTTCTCTGCGGCCATTACGAAGGCGTCGACGAACGGGTGCGCGAGCACCTCGTCGACGAGGAACTTTGCATCGGCGATTTCGTCCTCACCAACGGCGCTCTCGCCGCGCTCGTCGTCATCGACGCCGTCATCCGGCTCCTGCCCAACGTCGTCGGCAACGAAGCCAGCACTCAATTCGAGTCTTTCAGCGCGGAGCGCCCATGGCTCGAAGGGCCTCAATATACCCGGCCCGAAGAATTCCGTGGCTGGCGCGTGCCGGAGATTCTCCTTTCCGGCCATCATGGCAAGATCGAAGAATGGACCCGCGAACAGAGCCGCCGCCGCACCGAGCGCGTCCGGCCCGACCTTTTGAACGAGGCTTAATCCCAAACTCTTATGAAACTGATCGAAAAAATCGAAGGCGAACAACTCAAAAAACATGTGCCATTCCGCGTGGGCGACTCTGTCAAAGTCCACACGCGCGTGCGCGAAGGCGACAAGGAGCGCACCCAGATCTTCGCCGGCATTGTCATCGCCCATAAGGGCCGCGGCCTCAACGAAACGTTCACCGTTCGCCGGATCAGCTATGGCGAGGGAGTCGAGCGTGTCTTCCCGCTCAGTTCGCCCCGGATCGAAAAAATCGAAGTCGAACGCGAGGGCAAAGTCCGCCGCGCCAAACTCTTTTACCTGCGCGGACGCAAAGGCAAGGAAGCTCTTTTTGTGAAGGAACGCGTCAAGGCCGCATCGGTAAAAAAAGCCAAAACCTCCGCCAAAAAAGCCGCTGCCGCCTGAGCCGGATATCTCAAAACGCCGCAAGCGCAGAGAAATTAGCTCCGTGCTTCCGTCAAAACTTTGGCATCATTGAGCCGCTGATAAAAAGTATTGCGTTGGACCGGAATCCGGCCCGCTTCGCGGATCGCCCGTTCCAGGGCGGTAACCGTCTGGCCTTGCGGGGTTTCGCTGCCGGCCATGTGAAAAATTTTCTCCTGCTGAATCGTCCCGTGCAGATCGTCGACGCCGTAGCTCAGCGCGACCTGGGCCAGGGGCAAACCAAGGCTGACCCAGTAGGCGGTAATGTGGTCGAAATTGTCGAGATAGAGCCGCGCGATGGCGAGGTTGCGCAAATCCTCAAAGGCCGACACGCGTCCCAGATGTTCGAGTTTATTGTGTTCAGGTTCGAAAGCAAACGGCACCAGCGCGGTGAATCCGCCCGTTTCGTCCTGCAATTCGCGCAGGCGGCGGAGATGATCGACCCGGTGCGCGGTGGTCTCGACGTGGCCATAGAGCATGGTGCAGGTGCTGCGTTGCCCCATCCGGTGCCAGGTGCGATGGACGTCGAGCCACTCCTCGGCGCTTTCCTTGCCGCGGCAAATCTGGTCCCGCACGCCCGGATCGAAAATCTCCGCGCCGCCGCCGGTTAGCGAGTTCAGCCCCGCGTCGCGCAGAATTTCGAGAGTCTCCCCGATGGGCTTTTTTGCGATCCGCTCGGCGAGATGCCGGATCTCGATGGCGGTGAAGGCCTTCACGCACAGGTCCGGAGAGACCGCTTTCAAGGCCCGGATCATCTCCGTGTAATAGGAGAAGGGCAATTTTGGGTGGAGTCCTCCGACAATGTGAACCTCGGTAATGCCTCGGTCGCACGCTTCCTTCGTTTGCCGCGCCATTTTCTCGATATCGTAGATAAATTGACCCTCCTTTTCATGGGGCCGGCGGGCGAAAGCGCAGAATTGGCAACTCAGGATGCAAATGTTCGAGTAATTGAGATAAAGGTTGAGGACGTAAGTGGCCACCTGGCCGTTTTTGCGCTCGCGGACGTGATTGGCCAGATAGCCGAGCGCATTGAGGTCCCGCGTCGTGTAAAGTTTTTGCGCGTCATCATCGGTCAGGCGTTGCGCCGAAAAGACTTTTTCCGCGATATCGGCCAGCCCGGCCCTGGCGAGAATGGAATCCATGAAGCTCATCCGTGATTAATCTCCAAGATTTTCCAGAGGAGAAACCGGCTTTGCCAATAGACGCTCGCCGCGACGCCGGCGACGATAAAGAGCCCGACGAACGCGTTCATCTGGAAGAAAGCGAGGTTGATGTGGTGCACGTCGCCGGACCGGCAAAGCTTGTGTTCGAACATCAGGGTACCCATCACCAAAAGCATGGCGAACCAATATGGCAGCGAAAGTCCCGCAAGCCAGCCGAATGCCAGCAAAATCAGCCACGTCAGCAAATGAAGCAGCCGGGCCAAGCGCAACGCCGCTTCGATTCCGTACTTGGCGGGAAAGGAAAAAAGTTGCGCTTGCCGGTCAAACTCGACGTCCTGGGTTGCGTAAATCAAGTCGAAACCGAAGACCCAGCACCAGGCCGCCGAGGCCAGCAGCCAGGGCAGGGGCGAGGCGAGATCGCCGGTCGTCGCCGCCCAGGCGCCCATCGGAGCGGTGGCCAGCGCCAATCCCAGCACCGCATGCGTGTAGGAGGTGAATCGCTTGGTCAGTGAATAGCCAAGAATGAGCAGGCAGGCGAGTGGACAAAGCGCAAGAGTAAGGAAATTGAGCTGGGCCGATCCGATGACAAACGCCGCCAGCGAAAGGAGGCAAAGCGCCATCGTCAGCCGCCGCGTGCCGAGTTGAGAACGGCGCCTGGTGCGGGGATTGAAGGTGTCATAGTCCCAATCGGCCCAGCGGTTGAAAGCCATTGCGGCGGTCCGGGCCGAGACGAGGCACCAAAGAATCCAAAAAAGAATCCATAGCGACGGAACGCCGTGCTCCGCCACCAGCATGGCCGAAAGCGCAAACGGCAGGGCAAAGACCGAATGGGAAAACTTGATCAATTCCAGCGTGCCAAAAAGGCGCGCGAGCAGACCCGGACGCGGTCCGTCCGGCGGCGAAGTCATAATGACCGAAGAGGGCATGCTCCTCTTTATGGCATAAAAAAAGAAACGGGGGTAGCCCTGTTCGCCTAAGTGCCCACGATTTCGTCGATGCGTTTGAGAATGGCCGGAGTGAACTTGGCCTGAGCCTCAACGGCCTGGAGATTTTCGGTAAGTTGCGGGACCTTGGAAGCGCCGAGGATGACGGTGCTGACATGGGGGTTCTTCAGGCACCAGGCGATCGCGAAGACGGGAAGACTCAGGCCGAGTTCCTTGGCCAGCTTTTCGAGTTGCTGCAACTGCCCCGCTTTCTCCTTGGCATCGCGGACGATCTTTTCTTTGAGCCAGTCATAGCCTTCGAGCGCGGCTCGGGTGCCTTTTTGCGGGCCGTCTTTATGTTTGCCGGTGAGAAGCCCTGACGCCAGCGGTGACCAAATCGTCGTTCCAAGGCCGTATTCGGAATAAAGCCGGGCGTATTCCTGCTCGACACGATAGCGCCCGAAAAGATTGTACATCGGTTGCTCCATCGTCGGCGGCACAAGATGACATTGCCGGGCAATGGCATGGGCCTCGGTGATCTCCTGTGCGCTCCACTCGGAGGTGCCCCAATAGAGCACCTTGCCTTGGTGCACGAGATCGCTCATGGCCCGGACCGTTTCCTCAATTGGCGTGTTGGGATCGGGCCGGTGGCAAAAATAGAGATCGAGATAATCGACCTGGAGCCGGCGCAAGGCGCCATGGCAGGCTTCGATGACGTGCTTGCGGCAAAGTCCCTTGAGATTGGGGATTTCGCCGCCCCAAAAAACCTTGCTTGAAACGAGAAAAGTTTCGTGCGGCCAGCCCATATCGCGAAGAATTTTGCCCATGACCAGCTCGGACCGGCCTGAAGCATAAGCTTCGGCGTTATCAAAGAAATTAACTCCCGCATCGTAGGCTACCTTCATCAGATCGGAAGCGACATTATCTTCGATTTGCTGCCCGAACGTGACCCATGACCCGAGAGAAAGCGCGCTGACCTGCAGACCCGATTTTCCAAGACGGCGATATTCCATGGCCGCAAAGCTACGCCGCATTACATCCCAAGGCAAAGACTCTTTCGGCGTGACCCGCGCCGCTTTTTCGGACAGCCTTCGCGTGTATGCCCTGGTATTACGCTGGCCCCGAGGCCAAACCGGTCGGACCGGTATCGTTAGAAGAATTACATGGCCGCCGCATTAGCGGCGCCATTCAGCCGGAAACCTATATTATTGAAGACACTGGCCAGCCCGATCCGGCCCGGGCCTGGAGGCGTTACCGGGAGGTTTTTCCGGTCAATCCGAACCTGCCTCCTATCCCAACCACAGCCTTGCCGCCCCTATCTCCGCCCGTCGCGCCCCCTTATCCTTACCCGCAGGCGGCTGCTCTCCCCGTCCAGGCGCACCCTCTTTTTCCGTCCGCGGCGCCGGTGCCCAGCCACGCTCCGCCGGGTCACCAGCCGGTCTTTGCCTCGCCTCATGGGTCTGATCCCTATTACGCCGCGCACAAGACCAACTCGTGGTGCGCCTGGTCCCTGGGGCTGGGGCTGCCGAGTTTTCTGCTCATTTTGTTCTGCGGCGTCGGAACGCTCATGGCGCTAGCTTCGATTTTTCTGGGGGTGGGAGGGCTTGTGCAGGTGCAGGGGCACCGGGAACAAACGGGCCGCGCCGCGGCTATTATCGGCATCTTGGCTTCGCTTTTTACCCTCGTGCTGACCATCGCCGTTGTGGCCTACCTGGCCAAAACGATCAACACCAACATGCGTTGGCAAAGCACCACGGAGCAAACCTCCAATGATTCGGAATAACCGGACGCCGGTTTGCGAATTTGCCGCTGCCGGGGAAACGCCGCCTCAGTCTATTCCCGTCCGGGCGCAGATCACGCTGGCGGCGTGCGCCTGTGGAGGCTCGGCCACGTTTCTCTTCCTGGTCGATCCGAACCGTTACGCGGTTTATCCGCCCTGTTTGCTTTACCAGATGACGGGAATCTATTGCGCCGGTTGCGGCGCCACGCGGGCGCTTCACGCGCTCTTGCATGGAAACCTGATGGCGGCGCTTCATGACAACGTTCTTTTGACCTGCGCCTTGCCGGTTCTGGCATGGATGGCGCTGCCTCGCCTGGCCCAGGCCTGGCGCGAGAACCGCTGGCCGGAAATCCGGCTGGAGGGGCGCTATCTGGCGAGAATCGCCCTTTGGGTTGTGGTGGTGGCGGCCGGATTCATGGCGCTGCGCAATCTGCCCGGCTGGCCGTTCGAGTTGCTCAGGCCCATCTAGCTTTTGCTTACCCCTCGATGGTATTGATCTCAACCGGCTCAACCTGAACGCCGTTGGATTCAAACCAGGCCACCGCCTGCTGAATCACGGTACGTTCCCCCTCCAGCTCGAGGGCGATCAAGCCAATGGCCGGCGTGACCGAGGCATTGCGGATATTAAAAACGAGATCGAACTTGCGCGCCATCTCGCAAATGAGCGGTTTGCAAGTGCTTTCCGCGTCGAAGGTAAGCCAGAAACGTTGGGTTTCGCGTGCCATGGGATCCCTACCAACTAAGCGCGGACCGGAAGATTGTCGAGCGCGGCCATGAAACAGAAGGGTGCGCGGCAACGCCGTTGTGACCAATGCTGCGCTGGCCAATCCGTGTGAAACGGTGCCATTCGAGCCAGACACCGTTTCACGACATGATTTCGCTTTCTATTTGGAACTCTCCGCCTGGGCTTTGGGCGACCGAATATAGCGTTGCAGGGTCGATTTGACATTCTCAAATTCGGTTTCGAGACGGCCGGCAAACTCCGCGGCAAGATTGTAGTCGCTACTTTTCCCGGCGCTTTGGAGGCTGGAACAGAGAAGCTGCATCCGCTCGGCGCCGAAATTGGCGCAGGCGCGGGCGAGCTGCATCGCCTGGATGCTGATGCTCTGGCCGTTGCGTTTGGCGATGGAATCGCGAATGGCCCGTAACGACTGCGGCGTCTCCTCGGCGAAAATTTCGGTGAGTTCGCGCACCGCCTCCGGCCCGGAACCGGTCATTTCACCAAAGCGGTCCAGCACGGCGAAGTCGACGACTTGCCCGATATTCTCCGAGGAGCGGACCAATTCGGTTTCGAGCGCTTCGATGCGGACCGGCTTGCTGATGTAGCCGTCCATGCCGGCGTCGAAGCAGTTCTGGCGGTCGGACTCCATCGCATTGGCCGTCATCGCGATAATCCAGGGACGGCGCGAACCGGTCCATTTCTTGCGAATTTGGCACGTCGCCTCCAGCCCATCCATCTCGGGCATTTGCACGTCCATGAGAATCACGTCGTACTTCTGGCGTTCGAGAGCCTGGAGCACTTCGATGCCATTCTGGACCACATCGGGCCGGTAGCCCATCTGGCTGAGAATGCGCGTGGCGACTTTTTGGTTAATGACGTTGTCCTCGGCCAACAGGATGCGCATCGGACGGCGCTGGCCGAAACCGGCGTCGATGCGTCCCGTGGAGCGAAGGAGCTGATCCGTAACTTTTTCGCCCTTGATCGCGGTCGCAAGGACGGCATGAAGCTGCTGATAATGGGCCGGCTTGGAGAGGCAAGTTACGAAACCCGCGGGAAGATTTTGGCTGACGGAAGAATGCTGTTTCAGAGAGCAGAGCAGGATGCAAGGCAAGTTCGACAGCGCCCGGTTGCGGCGGAGTTCCTGGGCAAGATCGCGGCCCGTCTGGTCGGGCAAATCTTCCTCAATCACGGCGGCGTGAATAGTCGGCATGGCGCGAAGCTTTTTGATCGTCTCTCCCCCGGAGCCGGCCGTGATCGCCGACATGCCCCAAGCTTGGGCGAACTCCTCGAGCATGTTGCGCACACCCTCGTGCGATGCGATTACGAGAAGCGTTTTGCCTTTGAGAATCGGATTGGGAAGGAGCGGCTTGGGCGGCAGCGCCTCCATGAGCGGCACGGCAACATGAAACGCCGAGCCACGGCCTTCTTCGCTCTCGGCCCAGATGCGTCCCCCCATCAGTTCGGTCAGCTTGCGGCTAATGGCCAGGCCAAGGCCGGTGCCGCCGAATTTGCGCGAGGTGGAAGCGTCGACCTGCGAAAACGACTGGAAGAGGCGATCGACCTTATCGGTGGGAATGCCAATGCCGGTGTCCCACACGGAAAAAAGAACGAAGTGGTCGCCGACTTCGCTTTCCGCCCGGGCGACGCTGACGCTCACACCGCCATCGGTGGTGAAACGGACGGCGTTGGAGAGAAGATTGACCAGGATTTGGCGCAGGCGGGTGATATCGCCATTGAAGCCGGGTGGAAGCTCGCGCGCCACATGCCAGTGAAGATCGATCTTCTTGTCGCCGGCCTGGAGCGCGACACAGTCCATCGCCTCCTCGATGAGCATCCAGAGATCGAACGGATGGTTTTCGAGTTCGAGCTTGCCCGATTCGATCTTGGAGAAGTCGAGAATATCGCTGATGATGGTCAGCAGCGTGTCGGCGCTCTGGCGGATGGTCTGCGCGTAATTGCGCTGCTCGGAATTAAGCTCGGTGCCGAGGAGAAGGCTGGTCATTCCGACAACGGCGTTCATCGGGGTACGAATTTCGTGGCTCATGTTGGCCAGAAACTCCGATTTGGCCCGGTTCGCTCTTTCCGCGGCTTCCTTGGCTTCGACAAGATCTTCCTCGATCTGCTTGCGCTCGGTGATGTCCTCGCAAATGCCGCGGAACCCGATGAGCTTGCCGCCGGTATCGAGCATCGGCGCGCCCCGGGCCGAGAGCCAAACAATGGGGCCGTCCTTGGCCTGGGAACGGAATTCGAGGTCGCTGAAACGTTGCGCCTTTTGCGCCGCGTAGTAAAATTTGGCCGCGGTCATTTCGGCGTCTTCCGAAACAATGCCCGCGAAAAAGCCGCGTAGTTTCATGTCGTCGGCGGTATAGCCGAGAACCCCGTGAACCCGGTCGGAAATGAAGAGGATTTTGCCTTCGAGAGTCGTTTCCCAAACAAATTTGCCGGGGATATCGACGATTTCACGGAAACGGGCCTCGCTTAACCGCAGCATCTCCTCCGTTTCGTCCTTCTTTTTGTGCACCGTGGTGATCTCGCCGAGGTTGAGTTCGTTTTGGGCCAAGGCGGCAAGGTCGCGTAGCGCCTGAATATCCTCCTCGCTCGGGATGCGGGGTCTTGGTCCCATGACATTCAGCGTGCCAATCAGGCTTCCATCGGCGGCCGCGATAGGATGGCCGGCATAAAAGCGGATGAATGGTTTCCCGGTGACCAGTTCATTGTCGGCGAAACGGGGATCGCTTTGGGCATCGGGCACGACGAGCTGTTTGTCCTCCAAAATCGTGTAAGCGCAAAAAGAGACTTCACGCCGCGTTTCCACGGTGTCGGAACCGTAGCGGGACTTCATGAATTGCCGGTTCTGGTCCACCAGGGTGATATTGGCCATGGTTGCGCCGAGGACGCGCGCTGCCAGCCGGGTTATTCGGTCAAATCTCTCTTCCGGAGGTGTATCGAGAACGTTGAGCGCATGCAGGGCGGCGAGACGTCTCGGCTCATTGGAAGGCAAAGGAGCGGCGGGCATTAGTTTAAACTATTAAAACGCTAAATTGACATCTATACGCATGATCCCCAACATGTTTAATCTCTGGCTCTAAACGACTTGAGGCCAACCCCAAAATAGGCTGGGTTGCCGAGAGAGTCAATTTTTGCCGCCTTTGAAATAGGACGTTGGAGCAAAATGTTCCTGCCTTTCAGGCAAAGATCAGGATTGCATGACGCGCGGCCTTCCTCAAAAGTTTTGCCATGCCTTCATCTGCGCCCATCGGAATTATCGGCGGTAGCGGTCTTTACCAACTGCCCGCCTTTACCGGACAAAAAGAAATCCGGCTGGAGACGCCGTTTGGCGCGCCGTCGGATGCCTACATTCAGGGGCAATTGGGCGGACACGATGTCGTCTTTTTGCCACGCCACGCCCGCGGTCACAAGTTGCTGCCGTCTGAAATTCCGCACCGGGCCAACATTCACGGCTTCAAGCAACTCGGGACGCGCTGGATCATCAGCGTCAGCGCGGTCGGTTCGCTTCAGCACGATTACGCGCCGGGCGATGTGGTGTTGCCGGACCAGTTTTTCGACCGGACCAAGGGCCGCGTGCCGGATACCTTTTTTGGGGAGGGGATCGTGGCGCATGTCGCCTTCGGCGATCCGGTCAGCCCCGAATTGCAGGACGTGCTCCATGTCTCCGCCCAGGCTGCCGGGGCCAAGGCGCACAAAGGCGGTACCTACGTGAATATCGAAGGCCCGCAGTTTTCCACCCGGGCCGAATCGGAGACCTATCGCGCGTCGGGGCACGCCATCGTTGGCATGACCAATCTGGTCGAGGCGAAACTCGCCCGCGAGGCGCAAATCGCCTACGCCACCATGGCGATGGTGACCGATTACGATTGCTGGCATCCGGAGCACGACAGCGTCACAGTGGAAATGGTCATCGGCTGGCTGCATAAAAACACCGCGCTGGCGCAAAAGATTTTGCTCGAAGCCATCCCGCGTGTTTCCAAGTTGACTCACGCCAAGGCCCATGAGGCGCTGAAGTACGCCGTTCTGACTCAGAAGGAACACTGGCCCGAAGCAACGGCCAGGAAGCTGGCGCTGATTTTAGGGTGAACGAATCGTTCCTGCCGCCGGCACAACTTTTTTCTTCATCCGCCCTCGCGTTGTCCATGCCCAAAAGTTCCAAAAGAAAAAAAGGGCTCGCGGCCCCCGCGACCGGGAGAAGTTCTAAAACCATCATTTTGTCTTCTTTCAACTGGATGGTTTTGCTCAAAGCACTATGCATCGTGGTGGCGGGATTTTGGATTTTCGCTCCCGCTTTGCACTGCGACTGGGCCGACGACGATATTTTCTATCTCTCTAAAAATCCTCTGCGCAGCGATCCGCAGCAATTGTGGAAAACGTGGTTTTCTCCGGGCAGTTTCATCGAATACTATCCCATTACCGAAACGGTCCAGATCGTACAATGGCGGTTGTGGCGTGCCGATTCGTTCGGCTATGTCATGACCAATATCGTCCTGCACATCGTCAACGCTCTGCTGGTCTGGCGGCTTTTGGGCAAACTCGGTCTGCGGTTGGCGTGGTTGGGAGGATTGCTTTTTGCCATGCATCCGCTGACGGTCGAGTCGGTCGCGTGGATTTCGGAATTGAAGAATACGCTTTCGCTGTCTCCCTTTCTTCTCGGGATGGGGGCGTGGATTGATTACGAGGAAAATAAAAGAAGCCGCGACTACTGGCTGGCCCTGGGCCTGTTCCTGGCCGCCATGCTTTGCAAAATCACCATGTCGC
>Ga0335072_10005804_pt1 | contig 18142 bp, 15 predicted proteins | sample Lox_Sample_21_FD_206725 | JGI IMG/M metagenome (GOLD analysis project Ga0335072, IMG submission 206725) | Soil microbial communities from Loxahatchee National Wildlife Refuge, Florida, United States - Lox_Sample_2.1 | ecosystem: Environmental > Terrestrial > Soil > Wetlands | place: USA... | reverse complement strand
CAGCTCATCACGATCGCCCGGGCGTTCCTTGCCCGCCCCGCGGTGCTCATCCTCGACGAGGCCACCAGTTCCGTGGACACGCGCACCGAGGTGCTGATCCAGCACGCGATGGCGTCTTTGCGGCAGGGCCGCACGAGCTTCGTGATCGCGCACCGTCTGTCGACCATCCGTGATGCCGACGTGATCCTGGTCATGGAAGACGGGCACATCGTCGAGCAGGGAACACACTCCGAACTACTGGCGGCCGACGGCGCGTACGCGCGGCTGTACCAGGCCCAGTTTGCCCAGGCGATGGCCGAGGTTGCCTGAAACGTCAGCGCGGCCTGGGCGTAGGGGCCGACGGTCCCCACGATTGACGACACGCCAGCGCTGGGGGCGCCGGCGGTCAGTTGCTGGCGCGCTTCACCACCGCCGACCGGCCGAGCTGCCGGCCGGTGGCGTCCTGGGCGGTGACAGCGAAGTAGGGGCCGTCGCTGTCTACCGAGATCACCGTCTCGAATCCGGCTCGCGGCTGTGACCCCACCGTCGCCAGGCCGGATCGGTTGTTGCCCGCGAGCACTGTCCACGTCGCCACGTCGGTGGCCCCGTTCCAGCTCACGTACACCGCCGAGCCGCGGGCCGGGTTGGCGCGGGCGACGACTGCCGGGTCGCCCAGAGGTCGGCCGGTCCAGCCGAACGTGAACGCGCGGTACGACTGGTCGTCAACCGGCATCTCGCCATCTAGCAGCAGCTCACCGCCGCTGGCGAACTGGGAGAAGTACGGCTGGGCGCCCCAGCCGACGAACACCTGGCCGTCCGGCAACAGCTGCACGCTGCCCTGGTTGTCGGCCAGCAGGCCGGCCGGGTGAGTGCAGGCACGCCGCAGCGCGACCCGCATGGCCGTGGTGTCCACGTTCAGCAGGAGAGCCCGTGATTGCGGTTCCTCCGGGGGCGAGGACGCGTTGTCGAAGACGGTGAGCAGGCCGGGTTCGGGCATCCGGGCGTCGTGCTGCCAGGAGAACCCGGCGCCGGGCCCGGCTTGGAAATCGGACTTCTTCCCGCCGAGCCGCCACTGTATGGCGCCGTTCGAGCGGGAGACCTTGTAGATGGTCCAGGTGTTGCGGGAGGAAATGAGCAAATCCCCGTCGGGGGCGAGGGCGACGGAGTTGATGTGGAAGTAGTCGTAGCCGGACGTCTCGCCGGCCAGGGCCTGGTGCGACTCGCTGAGCTTCACGTGGTCGAGGCTGTTCCACTCGAAGAGCACCTTGCCCGTGGCGACGTCGATCTCCTGCGCGATGCTCTCGTAGACCGCCCCCTTGCGCGGGCCGCCCAGCGCGGTCAGGTCGGCGGTCACCTTGCGGTGCGCGGTGATCAGGGCGGTGTCCTGCGGGGTGAGGTTGAACTCGTGCAGATCCGTCTCGGCGCCGTTGCCCGCCTTGACCGTGGTGATGACGCGATAAGAGCTGTCGGCGATGTAGGACGTCCCGTACGTGATGCCGGCGGCGTTCACGTAGCCGGCCGACCAGGTGAGCACCGGCCGGCCCTGGTACTGCTGCACGGTGAAGTTGAGCGGCGTCCCCCCGATGGGCGACCCGAACCAGACCAGGCTGCCCTGCCTGTCGACGATCATCAGCCCGGGCTGCCCGACCGAAGTGGCCAGGTATCCCCTCGGCGCGATGAAGATGTACGGGGGCTGGCCCGGCGGGCTGGCCCCGGCGGTCTGCGTGATGTTGATGGCCGGGGGATGAAGGTCGCTGGTCACGAAGGAATCGGCCTCGCCAGGGGTGTCGCGGACTGGCGCGTTACGTTTGGCCGGGCGGGCGCCGCTGGACGACGCCGAGTGCGGCCAGGCATAGCCAGCGAGAGCGGCCAGCCCGAGCCCGGCGGTCCCGGCCACCGCGAACCCGCCGCGCCGGAGCACCTGCCTACGCGTCCAGTCGTCCTGCATGGCCGTTTGCCTCCTCACCCGAGCGCCCGGTGAGCGACCGGCGATGGTGCTCTGTCAGGCAGTCATCAGGAAATTGAAGCATGACTATTTCTTTACCTAACTGGGAGGTTCCTGAGCGTTCGGTAGGGGATCTGGCAGATCCTCAGCCCTGTTCGTTCGTGGACCGGCGGTGTCACCGGGCTCAACTGGCTCATCCGGGCGCCAGGCCCCCGGGTGGAGCATGCGTCAACCAGTCGGCTCACGAGCCTTCAGGGCAGCGCGGAGACCTCCAGGCCGGGCCCCGGCTTGATGAGCAACCCTCGAGCCGGCTGCGCCGCGGGTTGCCCGGGGCGGTCGGCGGCAAGCGACAGGGCCGCCTCCAGCGGCCTGGAAGTCTGCTGTTACTCGTCGATGGTGTTGGCGTCGCTGGCCAGGACAGCGTGCACGCCGTCCATGTCGGACAGGGCAGCCGCCAGGTCGTTGACGGAGTTCTTGCCATGGACGTGCAGGGTGAGGTCGACCATAGGCGGGCCGCCGTTGCCGGGTGGCCGGTGCTCGTAATGGGCGGCCTGGGCGGCGACGTCGTCGATGGCGAAGCCACGGGCGGTGGCTTCCTGGAGTACGTCGCGCAGGATGCCGTGACCGTCGGGGTAGCGGACGCGGAGCGCCGAGACCGCGGTTGCTGACCTGGGCAGCCTGCGGACCGCGAGCGGGAAGGCGAGCACGACCACGAAGTAGATCCCGGTGGTGAGTGCGGCCAGGACCGGCAGACCGGCGCCGGAGGCTGACCCGATTGCCGCGGTCACCCAGATGGAGGCCGCTGTCGTAAGGCCGCGCACGGAGTCGCGGCGGACGAAGATCAGGCCCGCGCCCAGGAATCCCACGCCGGTCACGATCTGCGCTGCAACCCGGGACGGGTCAAGCACCACCAGGCGCGGCTGCAGCACGTCGGTGAAACCGTACTTGCTGATCAGCATGAACAGTGCCGCGCCGACGCCCACGAGGGTGTGTGTGCGCAGCCCCGCGTTCTTCTGCCGGATCTCCCGTTCCAGGCCGATGGCCGCCGACAGGACCAACGCGAGTCCAAGCTCGGCCGCCTGTCGCCAGCCCTCCCCGTTCAGCGCCCCGGCGGCGGCCGCTTGCGCCGCAACAGCAGCCAGGGAAGCCATCCGCCCAGCCTAATCAAAGATGAACAAAAGATGAATAACAGGCATCATCCAGATGAACCTGCGCGGATGTCTCTCCGACGCAGAGCGAGCTCTTCTGCGCCTGGCGGGCGCCCTCGATCTCACAGCGATCCGCAGCTAGCGCGGTCCGAAGGCCCGGATCACCGGCTACCTACGTGGCCGGACGATCGTCTGACCGCCGGAAACAGCGCAGTCAGCGCCCGGCCTGGACGCCGTTATCTGTCACGGCGGTGGCATTCGTGGCGGCCAGCTTGAGGAATGCCGCGGCCCGGCCGATGGTCTCGCCGATGGTATGACCCGCTAGCTGCGCCTGGTAGCCCTTGTACCTTGCCTTCTCCCACGCCCGCCCGCGTGGCGGCAGCGACCCCAGCACGGATTCGGGCACCGGCCTCCACCTCCAGCCCGTGACCCTCCGTTCTCTGGTGTGAGGCCTGGACGTGCCGGGGTCGGCGAACTCGCCCAGGCCGGCTCCGCCGCCGATCTTGTTGCGGACAAAACGCAAGCCCGCCAGGGTTGCCTCGACCTGTTCGCGCTGTGCGGGAGGCTGCCCTGCCATCACGCTGTCATAGGGTGCGGGGTGATGGCGCACCAACGTGGCGTCGACGATGGTGACCCACCATACCGCCTCGCTGATCAGCGTGAGCCCGCGCGCCAGGTCGGCTGTCCCGGTCTGTGACAGCTGTTGCATGCTTTCGCTCATCGCGGTGACCGACCACACCAGTGCGCTCGTCCCGGCGGCCAGATCGCCGGCATGCTCGCGGTTCCAGGCCGCCCGGCAAAGCGCTGAGCAGAACCGGGCGTGCTCACGCCGCGGCACGAACGAGGTGCCGCACTGCTCACACTCCCGGGTATCTGCTGACACTCTTATGCTCCTTTAGCGGGGGCGGCAGTACGGCCCTCCCGGGCCGGCCGTGAGCATGCGGTGCTTATTCCCGCCGGTGTCCGGTCTGGCCGTGAGCCAGCTATCTCACCCTCGTCGGCGCCGGTAAACGCAAGGTGACAGTGCCGTAAGCCCATCGGCGGATCCGAGTCACGGCCCGCGGTATTTTCCGTCGCTGCCATCAGTAACCGCGGTCATTGTTGTGTAAAGGTTGGTTGCCTGTGCTCTCCCATGGCTGTCCCGTCAGCGGCCTGGGCAGTTCCTGACCTTGACATCTCCTCCGGGTCCGCCACCTCAAGAGCCTGCCGTTTCCTTACCGATCATCGTGCGTTCACGTTGCGTTCATGTGCAAGTCGGCGGCATGTCGCGTTAGCCCGATAGCTTCCGGCGCACGGCCGGAACGTGGCCCGCCGCGAGTCAGGGGCCTGAGCAGCAGGGAGATGCGGTGACCGAGATCCGGGCCAGGGACTTGATCGCGGAACTGGACGAGGCGTCGCTGAGCCGGGTCCACCTGCGGGCGGTGCTGGCATCGGGGATGGGGTTCTTCACCGACGCCTATGACCTGTTCGTCATCGGCGTTGCCTCGGCGCTGATCACCAAGGACTGGGACCTGAGCCCGGGGCATCTCGCGCTGCTCAACTCCACGATGCTGTTCGCCGCGTTCGTCGGCGCGTTCGTTTTCGGGCGGTTCGCCGACCTGATCGGCCGCAAGCACGTGTACTGGCTGGTCGCAGCGATCACGATCGCCGGGGCCGTTGGGTCGGCGCTGTCGCCGTCGTTCTGGGTATTGATCGCGTTCCGCTTCGTGCTCGGGTTCGGCGTCGGCGGTGACTACCCGGTCAGCGCGGTGATGGTGAGCGAGTACGCCAACCGCAAGGACCGCGGCAAGCTGGTCGGGACGGTGTTCGGCACCCAGGCGCTCGGCCTGATCATCGGCCCGCTGGTCGCCCTGGCCCTGCTCGGCGGCGGGCTCGGTGATGACACAGTCTGGCGCATCCTGCTCGGCCTCGGCGCCGTCCCGGCCGCTGCAGTGATCTACCTGCGGACCCGGATGCCCGAGTCCCCGCGTTACCAGATCCAGGTGCGGGGCAACGCAGAGCGGCGGCCGATGGGGCTGCGGGCGTTCCTCACCGACCGGCGGTGGCTGATCATGCTGGCCGGCACGGCTGGGACCTGGTTCCTGCTCGACTACGCCTACTACGGCAACACGATCTCCACCCCGCAGATCCTGTCCCTGATCTCGCCGCACGCCTCCACCATGGCCAAGATCGCTCTCCAGCTGGCCATCTTCGTGGTCGCGGCGGTGCCGGGCTACGTGCTCGCGATCGCCCGGCTGGACAAGATGGGGCACCGGCGGCTCCAGCTGTTCGGGTTCGCGGTGATGGGCCTGTGCTTCCTGATCATCGCGACGGTACCGGGCATGACCACCATGGTCGTCCCGTTCCTGCTGGTGTACGGGGTGAGCTACTTCTTCACCGAGTTCGGCCCCAACATGACTACCTTCGTCATGCCCAGCGAGCTGTACCCGGTCGACATGCGCGCCACCGGGCACGGCATCTCAGCTGGCATCGGCAAGCTGGGCGCCTTCATCGGCGTCTTCCTGTTCCCGCTGCTCAACGACTGGTTCGGGCTGCGCGGCACCCTGCTGCTCACCGCCGCGATGGCCGTGGCCGGCTTCGGACTCACCCTGCTACTGCCCGAACCAGCCGGGCGCAGCCTGGAAGACATGCCCCTCAGCGGTCGTGAAACGGGCGCCGCGCCGTTGGGCGTTGCCGGCCAGCCCCAGCCCGCGGAAGATCCTGCCTCGGCCGCTTGAGGTCGGCCCGGCGTCAGCGCCCGGCAACGCACCCTGTGCGCCTGGGCAGCTGGACCTGGCGTTCTGACCGCGAGACCCGCACCCTGATCTGGAACCAGCGGCACTGATGATCGTCTTGCGCGAGTACGAGGACTTCTGCAACACCCACCGGCCCCATCGAGCCCTCGGCCAGGCCGCCCGCTGCGCCCGCTAACCGGGTGCGTCGCTGACCTGGTTCCGGGCCCAGCGGCGGGCGAACCCGGGTGCGGTGCGCGGACTTGCCGTGTCGCGGCGAGTCATGCAAGGTGATCACCGGCGGCCCATCGCGCATCCCGCCTGCAGAGGAACCCATGACGAGGGACAGCGACGCCCCGGGCCAGCCGGCCGGCATCCGCGATGTGGCCAAGGCCGTGGGCGTCTCCGTCGCGACCGCGAGCCTGGCCATCAACGGGCAGCCGGGCGTGGCCGAGGAAACCAGGCAGCGCATCGTCGCCGCGGCGCGGCAACTCGGCTACCGCGCCAACCCGCAGGCGCAGGCGCTGCGGCGGGGGCGCACCATGACCTACGGCTTTGTGGTGCGCAACTTCGCCAACCCGTTCTTCCTCGAGGTGCTGAGCGGGGCGCAGCAGGTCGCTGCCGACGCCGGGGCCACGCTGCTCGTCCTTGACTCGCGCTACTCGATCGAGCGCGAGCGCCAGCACGTGCAGGAACTGGCGGCGCAGCGGGTGGCCGGGCTGGCCATCGCCCCGGTCGGGCCCGGCGAGTCGATACGGCTCTGGCAGGAGCTGCGCCCCGGATCCCCGGCGGTGGCGCTCAACGCCTCATCGGACGGGGTCGTCGGCATCTGCCGGGTCTGCCCGGACAACGCGGCAGCGGTCGAGCTGCCGATGCGGCGGCTGGCCGAGCTCGGGCACGAATCGGTCGCATTCCTCTCCGCGCCGCGCCAGCTCATGGCGGACCCGGACCGGCTGCGGCATTTCCGGCGCCTGGCCAGGGAACTCGGGCTGCGGCCGCACGTCATGTACTCGCTGCTCACGATCGCCGACGTGCAGCAGGCCACCGCGGCGCTGCTAGCCGAGCCCGAAGCGCCCACCGCGATCATCACGAACTCCGACTACACGGCGCACGCGGTCTACAAGGCGGCCCGCGAGCTGTCGATCCCGGTCGGGCCCGGCGTCTCGGTTGTCGGCCACGACGACCTGCCCACCTCCGAGCTGCTCGACCCGCCGCTGGCGACGATCCGGATGGACCAGCGGGTCATGGGCAAGGCGCTGATGCAGCGGCTGCTGGAACCCGAGCCCGCTGACGACTACGTGGCCGACGTTGAGCTCGTGGAGCGTGCCTCGCTGCAGCCGCCCTACGCCCGCTTACCAGCCTCGGCAGACAGCCAGCGACCAGCGGCGACAACTCGGTAACGACCCTTGACACCCGCACAGGCCTGGGCGAGCATACCGATGCTAAACGTTTAGGCATTTAGGGGCCTATGCATTTTTGCTGGGGAGGGTCCGCTCACTTCCTGACATTTACTTGTGCGCGGCCTTATGCGGCCGCGCTCGCGTCATCGGCTGGGAAGCAACAGGAGGCATTCGCGTGAGATCGCCACATCGGTACGCGCTCGCCGCGCTCGCGGCCCTCGCGCTGCTGGCGGCCGGGTGCTCATCGAGTTCATCGCCGAGCTCGAGCAGCGGGCCCAACTGGGCCACGGTCACCTCGGCCGCGGCTGGCGGAGGAATGGCCAAACTCATCGCCGCGGCCAAGAAGGAGGGCACGCTGAACGTGATCGCGCTGCCCCCGACCTGGGCCAACTACGGCACGATCATCAGCACGTTCGAGAAGAAGTACGGGATCAAGGTCAACTCCGCCAACCCCGACGGCAGCAGCCAGGACGAGATCAACGCGGTCAAGCAGGAGAACGGCACCGCGGCCGCGCCTGACGTACTGGACATCGGCATGGCGGTCGCCCTGGTGAACACAAACCTGTTCGCCTCGTACAAGGTCAGCACCTGGTCCGACATCCCCACGGCGCAGAAGTCCTCGGCCGGCCTGTGGTACCAGGACTACGGCGGCTACATGTCCGTCGGCTACTCGTCCAAGTTCGGCACGATCACCTCGATGAGCCAGCTGCTCGGGTCGAAGTTCAAGGGCGCGGTCGCGCTGAACGGGAACCCGACCGAGGCCAACGCGGCGCTGAACGGCGTGATGATGGCCAGCCTCGCCAACGGCGGGAGCGCCGCCAGCATCGCCAAGGGCGTGTCGTTCTTCCAGGAACTCAAGTCGAAGGGCAACTTCGACTCGGTGCAGGCGACCGGTGCCACGATCAAGGCGGGGACCACCCCGGTCGTGCTCAACTGGGATTACCTGAACCTGCCCAGCTACGTGGGCGTGCCGAACTGGAAGGTGTTCATCCCGTCGGACGCCGTCCTGGGCGGCTATTACGCTCAGGCCATCAACAAGAACGCGCCGCACCCGGCTGCCGCGAGGCTGTGGGAGGAGTTCCTCTACTCGCAGGCCACCGACGGCGGGCAGAACCTGTGGCTGGAGGGTGGCGCGCGGCCGGTTGAGCAGTCGGCCATGACCTCCAACGGCAGCATCAACTCCGCGGCAGCCTCGAAGCTGCCACCGGTGTCCGGGACGCCGGTGTTCCTCACCCAATCCCAGGCCACCGACGCCGCTAACTACCTGGCCGCGAACTGGGCCAAGGCCGTCAGCTAGCGAGGATTGGTGGCCGCCACCACGACAACCAAGACCGGCGCCCGGCCCGCCCGGGCCGGGCGCCGGCTTCGGCTTCCCGCATGGCTCGGCACCACGCCGTTCCTCGCCTACGTCGGGATCTTCCTGCTGCTCCCGACCGGGATCATCGTGGTCAACGCGTTCCGGAACCCGAGCGGCGGGCTGAACTTGTCCAGCCTCAAACTGCTGTTCAGCTCGACGACACGCAGCTACTTCATCGGCTCGTTCCAGCTGTGCCTGATCTCGTCGGCGGCCGGGGCCGTGCTGGGCGCGATCCTGGCGTACGCGATCGCGTCCGGCGACCCGGACGGCACGGTCCGCCGGCTCTACATCGCGGTCTCCGGCGTGCTGGCCCAATTCGGCGGCGTCACGCTGGCGTTCGCGTTCCTGGTGACGATCGGGCCGGTCGGCCTGCTGTTCCACGCGAGCTGGTATTACAGCTTCCCCTGGGGCATCGCGGTGATCTACGCGTACTTCCAGGTCCCGCTCATGGTGCTGGTCTTCCTGCCCGCGATCGACGGGCTGAAGGTGCATTGGCGGGAGGCGTCGGAGAGCCTGGGCGCCTCGGCCTGGCAGTACTGGCGGTACGTGGGCGGCCCGCTGCTCGCGCCCGCGTTCCTCGGCGCCGCGCTGCTGCTGTTCGCCAACGCGCTGTCGGCCTTCGCGACGATCGTGGCCTGGGAAAACCAGATCGCCTACGGCGTGCCGCAGCAGATCTACGTGGCCATCAACAGCGAGGTGGGGCTGAGCAACGTGAACGAGGCCGACGTGCTGGCCCTCGGGATGATCATCATGGTGGCGATCGTCATGACCGGATACGTCCTCCTGCAGCGCCGGGCGGCGCGATGGCTGCGGTAACCTCCGTCGGCGAGACGCCGCTGGCCGCGCCGGCCAGGCGCCCGCGCGGCATGCAGGCCGGGCGGCGCAGGCGGCTCAACGCGTTCCGCTACGTGGTGTTCACGGTCTTCGGGCTGTTCTTCCTGCTGCCGCTGCTGGCGCTGCTCCGGTTCTCGCTGGAAGGCAACACGCTCGGCACCTGGTCGGCCAGCGCGTGGAAACAGATCGTGTCCTACCAGGGCCCGCCGCCGCTGCTCAGCGCCGTCGAGATCACCCTGGAGCTGGGCGTGCTGACCAGCGTGGTCACGCTGGCGCTGCTGGTCCCGACCATGATCTGGATCCGGCTGCGGGTGCAATGGATCAGCCGGGCCTTCGAGTTCCTCTGCACGCTGCCGCTCACGATCCCGGCGATCGTGCTAGTCGTCGGCCTGGCCCCGGTCTACAACCGGATCCGGCACTACGAGTTGTCCGCGCTGATGCTGTTCTGGGCCTACGTGATCCTGGCGCTGCCATACGCGTACCGGGCACTGTCGGCCGGGCTGAATTCGATGGACGTGAAGACGCTCGCGGAGGCCGCCCGCAGCCTGGGCGCGCGCTGGTTCACCGTGATGTTCCGGGTAATCGCGCCGAACATGTGGCAGGCGATCCTGAACGCGCTGCTGCTGTCCGCGGCGCTAGCGCTGGGCGAGTTCACGATCGCCTACACCCTGCTGTACACCAACCTGCAGGTCGAGCTGTTCTCGATCAGCCGGAACACGCCGAACGCCTCGGTGATCTTCTCCACCTCGCTGGCGGCACTGATCTTCGCCTTCATACTGCTGTTGATCGTTTCCTACGCTGGCCGCCGCCGGCGGCGCGGGATGAGGTAGCGGACGTGACTTCGCCACAGACCAGTACCCAGACCGCGACCGCCAGGGCCGCCGTCGAGGTGCGCATGGAGGGGCTGAGCCGCCGCTACGGCCCCGTTGTCGCGCTGGACGGGCTCGACCTGACGGTGCACGCGGGCGAGCTTGTGGCCCTGCTCGGCCCGTCGGGCTGCGGCAAGACCACCACGCTGCGGCTGCTGGCCGGCCTCGAGGACGCCGACGCCGGCCAGATCACCGTCGGCGGCAACGACGTCACCCGCCTCCCCGCCAGCAAGCGGGACATGGGCATGGTGTTCCAGGCCTACTCGCTGTTCCCGCACATGACCGTGCGGCAGAACGTGGCCTTCGGGCTGCGGCTGCGCCGGGTGAGCTCGGCCCAGCGGGACCGCAAGGCCATGGAGATGCTAGACCTCGTCAGCCTGGCCACGCAGGCGGACCGCTACCCGCACCAGATCTCCGGCGGGCAGCAGCAGCGGGTCGCGCTGGCCCGCGCTCTGGCCATCGAGCCGCGGGTACTGCTGCTCGACGAGCCGCTGTCGGCGCTGGACGCCAAGGTGCGGGCGCAGCTCCGTGACGAGGTCCGCCGAATCCAGCTCGAGGTCGGCATCACCACGCTGTTCGTCACGCACGACCAGGAGGAGGCGCTGGCCATCGCGGACCGGGTCGGGGTCATGCGAGAGGGCCACCTGGAGCAGCTCGCGCCGCCCACCGAGGTCTACTCGCGCCCGGCGACCTCGTTCGTGGCCGAGTTCGTCGGCCTCACCAACCGGCTGGCCGGCACGGTCAGCGGGTCCACAGTCACCGTGCGCGGCCGCGATCTGCCGCTGGTGGACCTGTCCACCCCGCCGGGCCCGGTGACCGCGCTGGTGCGGCCGGAGGCGGTCACGCTGGCCTCGGACACCTCGGGCGAGTCCGGGCCGCTGACCGGTACCGTGATCGCCTCCACGTTCCTCGGCGCGACCAGCCGGGTGACCGTCGACCTCGGCGACACCACGATCATGGCCCAGCTCAGCACCGCTGACGCGGCCGAGCTGCCCGCTGGCAGCAGGGTCTCGCTGACGATCCGGCCGGATCCGGTGCTGGTGTCCGATGACTCGGTGCCCGCGGCCGGGGCCGAGGCGTGAGCGGGCGGCACCCGCCGCTGACCACCGATCACCGCCTGGGGGCCGGGGCGGTACTGCGCCGCGGGGCCAGCGCGCCGTACCGGGCCGTCCAGAACATCGAGGGCGAGCCGCATCTGGTGCGCGAGGAGTTCCGCGAGGCCGGGCCCGGGTTCCGCGCCGCTGCCCGGCGGCCGCTGCTCTGCCTGGCGCACATCACGGACCTGCAGCTCGCCGACATCCAGTCGCCGACCAGGTTCGAGTTCCTGAACCGCTACTTCGCCGATCCACGGTACGCCGAGATCGTGCCGGTGCAGCGCCCGCAGGAGGCGCTCACCGCCCACGCGGTCGACGCCACGTTGCGCACCCTCAACGCGGTGCGCGGCCCGGTCACCGGGGCGGCGCCCCAGCTCGCGGTCACGACCGGCGACGCGATCGACAACGCGCAGTGGAACGAGATGCAGGCATTCCTCGCCCTGTTCGACGGGGGGCTGGTGCGGCCGGGCTCCGGCGCCCAAGGCTATGCCGGCGTGCAGTCGCCGGACTGGCCAGACGACATCTTCTGGAAGCCGGACGGCGCCGAAGGCGACGACCTGTTCCGCCGCGAGTTCGGCTTCCCGCACCATCCCGGGCTGCTGCAGCGCGCGATGCTGGAGTTCTCCGCCACCGGGCTGCGCATGCCGTGGCTGTCCTGCTTCGGCAACCACGAGGCGCTCAACCAGGGTGTCGGGGTGGTGACCCCGGACCTCGCCGCCGCGCTGGTCGGCGGCAGCAAGCCGGTGCGGCTGCCGAGCAACTTCGACCACGACCACGCGCTCGAGCTGTTCACCGAGCACCCGGAGGCCTTCCTGGCCGGCCCGTCGCTCGGGGTCACCCCCGATCCGGCCCGCAGGCCGGTCACCAAGCGCGAGTTCGTTGAGGCGCACTTCGGGCCGGCCGCGCGCCCGGCCGGGCACGGGTTCACCGAGCGGAACCGGCTGGGCGGCACCGCGTACTACGCCTATGACACGCCGGCCACCCGGCTGATCGCGCTGGACACCAGCTGCGCGGCCGGGGGAGCGGCGGGCTGCGTCGACCACGACCAGGCGCGCTGGCTCACCGAACGCCTCGCCGAGGTGCACTCGTCCTACCGCGGGCCGGACGGGCGCGAGGTGCGAACCGGGCACGAGGACCGCCTGGTCATCCTGTTCTCGCACCACGGGATCGACACGCTCACCAACACCAGGGCCGGGACCTTCGGCGTGAGCGGCGAGCCGCAGCTCGGCGCCGCCGAGATGCTCGCCCTGCTACACCGGTTCCGCAACGTGGTGCTGTGGCTAAACGGCCACACGCACACCAACGCGGTGCGCGCCCGCCGCGATCCGTGCGACTCCACGCGCGGGTTCTGGGAGGTCACCACCTGCTCGGTCGTGGACTGGCCGTGCCAGGTGCGGCTGGTCGAGATCATCGACTCTGGCGGCTACCTGTCGATCATCTGCACGATGGTCGACCACGACACCCACCTCGGCCTGCTCGCCCCCCGGCCGCTGCAGACCACGGACGACCTCGCCGCGCTGCACCGCGAGCTCGCCGCGAACATGCCGATCATCGGCGCCGACTCCGCCCGCCCCGGCCTGGTCGGCGACCGCAACGCCGAACTCCGGCTGCCGCCGCCGTTCCCGCTGGACCGCGCCTGCACCGGGTAACGCGCGCTAGCCGGGGCGCTGCGGCCGCGGCCACTCCACCGCGAGGACGACGTTCGGGTCGGCCGCTGTCCGGCGCCGGCTCGCCTGGCCGCCGGCTGGCGCGACGGGCGTGGGATTCCTGGGTGCCGGGATCATCTTCGTGCGCGGGGGTTCGGTGTGCGGCCTCACCACGGAGGCTGCGATTTGGGTGACTGCCGAAATCGGCTCGGCATCGGGTGCTGGGCTGCCGGTCCTGGCCGTGTTGACGACGGGGATCTACTTCGTGGTGGTCCTGGCCTTCCCGATGGCCGCGCGCCGGCTGCCCCGGTCGGCGACCGCCATCTCGGCATTGCGGGTCCGGTATCCCGACGGTCGCGGCATCCTGCGCGAGGTGCTGCGGGAAGCCACCGCGCGGGGTTCGCTATCGACGATGTCTCGACCGAGACCGCCGGAGACCAGCGGCCATCCTCCGGGCAGTCCATGGCCTCTGAGCGGCCGATGGTAGATGTCATGCTGCATGTGCACGGCAGGAATTCTGTCAACGAGCTGGCGGCTGGCCTGTCCGGGCTGGACGGCGTCCGCGCTGTTCTCGCTAGCGACGTCAACGCGATCGACGAGTAACTGCCCGTGAGCGGGCATCAACCGGGCGGCCCGCGATCATGAACGCCAGCACGCCGCCCCGCTGGACAGGTTCACCCCGGCGACCCGATGGTGGACGTCTGGACCACCTGCCAGACCTTCGTGCGCGGCCGGAGCCCGGAGGTGATCGCTGCGGCCGAGCTGGCAGTGAGCCGCTGGGCGGGGTTGCGGCAACGTCGACGAGCATCAGCGACTGCAACCGGCGACACCAGGGCGATTCTTCGTGCTCGGCCAGTGTTGGGATTATGCCGGAGCGATCCACAGCTTTACCGCCAGGCTCAGCCCCAGAAGCGCGACGAGCCAGCGCAGCACGCGGGCGGGAATGTGGCGCGCTAGCCGAGGTCCGATCATGCTGCCCGCGAACATCCCGATGCCCAGGGGAACAACTGCGGCCCAATCGACGGGACCGAAGATGATGAAGATGGCCGCTGATATGACCGTGGTCGCTCCGATGAGCATGTTTTTGAGAGCGTTGGCGGTCACCATGCGCTGGTCGACGGTGTGCAGCAGCAGGCTGAGGGTCATCACGCCCGATCCGGCCCCGAAGTAGCCGCTGTAGGCGGACACCGACAGCAAGCCGCCGAGAAGAAGCGGCGTGCTGGTGTGACCAGGGTACTTGCGCAGGGCGGAGAGCCTGGGCTGCAGGAGCAGCGCGACAGACCCGGCGGCTACCAGGAAGGGAACTACCCGGCCGAAGGCGCCCGGCGAGGTGGACAGCAAAAGCGCGGCCCCGATCGCGCCGCCCGCTGCGTTTACCCAGGCCCAGCGCCGCAGCCAGGCCGCCTTGCCCTGCAGTTCGGGCCGTGATGCAAGCGCAGAGCCTGGCCAGCAGGCGACGAGCGCAACGATGTTCGCCACGTTGGCGGGAAGCGCTGGGACGCCTGCGGCAAGCAATGCCGGGTAGGAGATGAGTGAGGTGATCCCGCCCGCGGTTCCCACGATGCCGGAGAGCATCCCCGCGGCTGCGATGAGCATCACTTCCGGCGCTGAGATCATGCGCCTGGTGAGCCGGGACGGGAGATCTCGCCTGACTGCGACTCGGCTGAACCCGGAAGCTCGGCAGGAAGGAAACGGCCCGCGAGCCGCCATCCGCCCGGGCGCCCCTCCCAGCAGAGCGATCCACAGGCGCCTGCCCGGACCCCGACGTCGCGCAGGCACCTGTGCGCGCAGACGCTCTCACGCCACATCTGGACGAGTGCCTGGGCAGCTAGGCGTGGGGTGCGGGCGAGCGCCGGAACCCGTGCTGCGCCAGTGACCGGTATCGGGTCACGGACGATAGCGGTATCTTTGCCTTTCATAAACAACGATAGCAGTAGTGAGAGACGCAAAGAATGGCTCAGGACCGAGGCCGCCAGGCTTGGCCCTGAGCAGCGCCTGCCGTCCACGCGCGGGCTCATCCAGACCCCATCGGATGAGCCCGCTCACCGTCTCGCGTGTCCTCGCGGAACTCGGCCGGGACGGAGTTGTCGTCAGCCGCCGGGCGCGGGCACGTTCGTAGCGCAGCCGCCCGCTGGCCGGCATGGCGGCCTCGGTGACGTGTGGTAGCCCATCCAAATTGCAGATGACATGAACCTCGGGTTGGAGAGCGGTGGTGTCCACGCCGCCTATGACGCGCCGGGCCTGGCCGAGATCGCCGCCAGGATCGAGCTCAGCCTGTAGCGGCAGCCGGCCGAGGAAGAGTTCGTGATCGCGGTGCTGGCCGAGGTCCCGGCCTGCGGGCAGGCGGTCACGATGCTCGACTGCGGGCATCCGCCGCCGGTGCTGGTCAGCGGCGGCGAGCAGCAGTTCATCGAGACGGCCAGCCCGGGCCTGCCCCTCGGGCTGGAAGAGCTCCTGGTGAGCCCGCGCGAGACGACGACGGTCAGCCTGGGAGCTTCCAAGCGCATCCTGTTCTACACCGACGGCATCAGCGAGGCCCGGGACAGCTCGGGACAGTTTTACCCGCTGGAACGATGCGCGTCGTTGCTGGCCGGCCATGACCTGGATGCCGCGCTCGATCACCTCCGAGACGACGTCGTCGGTCATGTCGGCCACCAGCTGCGCGACGACGCCGCGATGCTCCTGATCAGCCGCGATGCGACGGCGGCGGCCTGCGACGGGCCGGCTGACGGCATCAGCTAGCCGCCATGTGCACCGCCTCAGCCCCGCCAACCCCTGACAGCATGGCTGAGGCTGGGCGACCGGCATGGTCAGAAGGGCTTGTGCGCGCTGGCGATGATGTGGCTGAGGGCGCGCTCGGCCGGGTAGCGCCGGGCGATGTGGTCGCGGGCCCTGGCCAGCAGCGGGCTGGTGACGAACATGGCCCTGGCCAGGCGCCGTGACTCGGTCTGATTGCGCTCGATAACAATGCGGCACCGTTTCTCGTACAGCTGCAGCGCCAGCGGAGCGGTGCGGGCATCGGCGCGGGACAGCTCATCGGCCAGGCCAGCCGCGGCGCGCATCGCGGTGGAGGCGCCGACGCCCGCGGCCGGCAGGAACCCGGCGGCCGCGTCGCCGCACAGCGCCACCCGTCCCCGGACCCACCGGCTGGCCCGGACATCGGACATCGGCCACTCGTACGCAGGGCCGAGGTCGCCAAGCGCCGCGGCCACCGCCGGATTCCGGCCGGACAGGGCGGCCAGGCTATCGCGGAGCACGGGCCCCGGGTCATCGCCGCCGGCCATACCGGCCGGGCCGCCGGCCGCGCACATGACCCGGCCAGGCACCGGGTAGACGCCGAAGAACCAGCCCGGCCCGCACCACTCACGCGCGACCCGCGGGTCAAATCCGTCGCCGCCTGTCCACCAGGTCCACAACGCCCACCCGGTGTCGAAGCCCGTCGCCGGCCCGAACACCCGCTCACGGGTCAGCGACGACATCCCGTCACAGGCCACCACCACGTCAAAGCCCCCAGACGTTCCGTCACTGAACACCGCCTCCACCCCATCGCTGTGCTGCGTCAGCGAACTGACCGTCACGCCGCGGCGCAGGTCAGCCGACGCGCAGCACGCCTCCAGCACATCCACCAGGTCACCGCGGCTGACCATCAGCAGCGGCCCGATCGCGCCGGTCAGCACCGACATGTCCAGCGACTGCAGCACCCGGCCCGAGCCAGCCGACAGCTCATACCGCTCCAGCACCAGGGACCGGGCCGCCATCTCCCGGTAGGCGTCGAGCCCGTGCAGCACGCAGCTGCCCAGCGGATACAAGCCGATCGCATAGCCATCGGCGGGCGACGCCGACCGCTCCACGATGACCGGCGGGCGCTCCTGCCAGCACAGCAGCCCCCCGAGCGTCAGCCCGGCGATCCCCGCACCGACCACCAGCGTCTTCACGACCCCAACCCTAGGATCGTCAGACCCGGCGGCGCTCAGGCTCCGCACGCGTGCCGGGGGCAGGCAACTGGGCGACGTGCCCGCTGGAGGCGAGGATGACCACTCAGCCGAACTGGATGGCGCAGGACCCACCCGGACTCGACGGGACATGATCCATTACCTGCATCGCGCTGACCAGGGACACTCCGCGGCCACGGACAAATGGCGGACAGGAAGCGGGTTTCACCTCGCCGCTATCGGAGGGTCCGCAGGTCAGCGGCCATTCCGATGGGTCGAGATGGGCGGTCTGTAAACCGTCGGCTCAGCCTACGTTGGTTCGAACCCAACACCTGCCACCACCTGCGGAAATGGCCCGTGGCCTGGGGTTTCTCCGGGTTCGCGGGCCGCTGTGCGCTGTGTGTCATCTTGTGTCATCGTCGGTCAGGAGAGGTCGCTGTGCGGCAGTGGTTACGGACACATGGCGGACGGATCCAGGCCCGAGCAAGCGCGAACCGCTTGCTTTCCCGGTTGCGATGGTCATCCGGCTCCGTGATGAGCTTGCTGGCTCGGGTGACCCACGCATTTCCGCAGGAGCCGCCCGCAGGCGCGGCGCCCGTCCTGATGCCGGGCATCGGCATGAATCCCTCCTGGAGCCGCGGCACCCGGCACGCCGGTGAGTCACAGTGTCACGTTGCCTAGGGTGGCAAGGCACACCCCACCGGGAGGCGTGGCCGCGATGGCCCGGCCATGACCGATCGGCTCCAGGCCGGCCGCGGCCTCCAGGTCCTAGCGGGCCAGCAGCGGCGACCGCCACGAGCACAGGTTGCCCCGCTGGTCGGCGTCGTAGCGCTGCTGGCAGCGCGGGCAGTCCAGGTGAGACAGGTAATTGAAGGGCATCGTGAGCGCCTTGGCGGCAGGAAGCGTAAGCCGCGGCCGAGAATAGGTCGGCCGGCTTCGGCCAACAACAGGATGACCGAGTCACCACACACGAGTCGCCACACAAAGGACGTGATCTTGGCTGTGACTGTCAAGCCCACCGGTCCACCGGAGGCAGATGCGGCGGTGATCGAGCAGTCGTGGGCTGAGCCGGAGCGATTCGCGGCGATCTTCGAGCGTTATTTCGGCCAGATCTACCAGTATCTGGCCGGGCGGGTCGGGCCGAAGATCGCCGATGACCTGGCGGCGGAGGTGTTCGCCATTGCGTTCGCTCAGCGGCAGCGCTACGACCTGGGCCGGGACTGCGCC
>Ga0335072_10005802_pt1 | contig 18146 bp, 17 predicted proteins | sample Lox_Sample_21_FD_206725 | JGI IMG/M metagenome (GOLD analysis project Ga0335072, IMG submission 206725) | Soil microbial communities from Loxahatchee National Wildlife Refuge, Florida, United States - Lox_Sample_2.1 | ecosystem: Environmental > Terrestrial > Soil > Wetlands | place: USA... | reverse complement strand
AATGGGTAATGGCAGCCGGGCCCGCTGGGTCGCGCTGGCGGTGGTGTGCACGGGCGCGCTGATGAACGTGCTGGACACCACGATCGTCGGCGTGGCCCTGCCCGACATCCGGCAGGCGCTCGGGTTCTCGCAGGCGTCGCTGGCCTGGGTGGTGAACGCCTACCTGCTCACCTTCGGCGGCTTCTTGCTGCTGGGCGGGCGGCTGGGCGACCTGTTCGGCCACCGGCGGGTGTTCACCGCGGCGATCGGCCTGTTCACCCTGGCCTCGCTGGCGTGCGGCCTGGCCGGCGGGCAGGGGTTCCTGCTCGGGGCGCGGGCGGTCCAGGGGCTCGGCGGAGCGGTCGCCTCGGCGGTCGCGCTGTCGCTGGTGGTAGCGCTGTTCCCCGAGCCCGCCGAGCGGGCGAAGGCGATGGGCGTGTACGGGTTGCTCGCCGCGGGCGGCGGCAGCATCGGGGTGCTGCTGGGCGGCGTGCTGACCGGCCTGCTGTCCTGGCACTGGATCTTCCTGGTCAACGTGCCGATCGGGGCCGCGGTGGTGCTGGCCTCGCTGCGGGTGCTGCCGGCCGCGCCGGTGCGGGCAGCCGGCGGGCGGCTGGATATCCCGGGCGCGGTGCTGGTGACCGCCGCGGTGCTGCTGGCCGTGTACGCGATCACCGGCTCCGGCCAGGCGGGCTGGGCCCGCACCGGCGGGGAGCTGGCCGGCGCCGCGGTGCTGCTCGCGGCGTTCGCCGCCGTCGAGTCCCGTGCCGCCACCCCGCTGGTGCCCCTTCGGCTGCTGCGCCAGCGCAACCTCACGGTCGCCAGCCTGACCGGCGTGCTGTGGTCGGCGGCCATGTTCGCCTGCTTCTTCCTCACCACCTTGTACCTGCAGCTCGTGCTGGGTTACCGCCCGCTGCAGACCGGACTGGCGTTCCTGCCCATGAACGTGATCATGAGTTGCCTGTCGGCCGGCGCCGCGGCCCGGCTGGTGGCCCGGTTCGGCATCAAGCCGCCGCTGGTGACCGGACTGCTGCTGGCCGCCGCCGGGCTCGCCCTGCTCGGCCAGGCCCCCGTCGGCGGGCACTTCCTGACCGACGTCCTGCCCGGCGGGATCCTGCTTGGCACCGGTGCCGGCACCGCCCTGGCCCCGCTGCTGCTGGTCGCCACCAACGACCTGCCGCCCGCCGAATCCGGCCTGGCATCGGGGATAGTCAACACCGCCTTCATGCTCGGCGGTGCACTCGGCCTCGCCGTCCTGGCCAGCCTCGCCTCCGCCCGCACCGCGAGCCTGCTCGCGACCGGGCACAGTCACGTGGCCGCGCTCACCGGCGGCTATCACGCCGCGTTCCTCGTCGGCGCCGGCTCGGCCGTCATCGCCGCCCTGGCCGCAGCCGCCTGGTTGCGGCCGGCCACCTCGCGGACCGAGCCGGGCACCGCGGCTTCCGCGGAGTCGGCGCTGGCCGCCGCGGCAGGCGGCCCACCCCCACGCTGACGGAGTCAATCCGGCTCAGCGGCGCAGCGCGGTCTCCCGCTCGACATGCGAGAGCTTCTCGGGGTTGCGCACGGCGTAGAGCCCGGTGATGAGGCCGTCGTCGAGGCGGACCGTCACGACCGTGTCGATTTCCCCTTCGATCCGGATGATCAGAGCCGGCCACCCATTGAAGTAAGCCGGCTCGACCGTTCCCTCGCGGGCGATCCTGCGCAGGGCGGCCGCCAGCAGGATACCCACCCGGCGGGCACCCAGGATGGGCCGCGGCACGGACTCCTTGATGCCGCCACCGTCGCCGAGGAACACCACGTCCGGCGCGAGCAGGTCGAGCAGGCTCTGTAGATCGCCGGTTTCGACCGCTTGGCGGAACGCCTTGAGCGCGTCCCGGGCCTGGGCCGGGGAAACGGCACCGCGCGGCCTGCGCGCCGCGACGTGCGCCCGCGCCCGGTGCGCGATCTGGCGGCACGCACCCGGATTCTTGCCGACGGCCTCGGCGATCTCGTCGTAGCGCAAGGCGAACACCTCGTGCAGCACGAACACCGCCCGCTCGGTCGGTTCGAGCGTCTCCAGCACCAGCAGCATGGCCATCGAGACGCTGTCGGCCAACTCGACATCCTCGGCCACGTCGGGCGCGGTCAGCAGCGGCTCGGGCAACCAGGGACCGACGTAGGACTCCTTGCGCCGGGCCAGCGTACGCAGCCGGGTCAGTGCCTGCCGGGTGGTGATCCGCACCAGGTACGCACGCTGATCCCGCACCCCGGCCAGATCGACGCCCGCCCACCGCAGCCAGGTTTCCTGCAGGACGTCCTCGGCGTCGGCCGCCGAGCCGAGCATCTCGTAGGCGACGGTGAACAGCAGGTTGCGGTGCATGACGAACGCTTCGGTGGCGGGATCCGGGCGGTCGTCCCGGCTCATGCTCTTGCCGCGGTCGTCGGGCGCGGCCTGCGACGTGCCGCCCATGGCTGGCTCCACTTCACTGTCGACTGTGTACCCCACCAGACGCCGGAGCCCGCCGTTTTGTGACACCGGTGTGTTTGTGGCGCAGGTCACCGAAACGCGCTGTCACAAGGACCGCCTTGCCAGCATCTCGTGTTCGTCCCGTACGAACATCGCGAGTGAGGACGAACTCATGGAGCCCCGGTTCAACCTGTTCGACAGCCCGACGGCCGCGAAGGTCGCCAAGCGGTTCTACAACGCGTCGCTGGCCCTGGAACAATCGGCGCTGCCGAAGACCCTGCAGGAACTGGTGAACCTGCGGGTCAGCCAGATCAACGGCTGCGGTTTGTGCGTCGACATCCACACCAAGGAGGCCGCGGCCGCCGGAGAGACTCAGCTTCGGCTCCACCTGGTCGCCGCCTGGCGGCACACGACGGTGTTCACCGAGGCCGAGCGGGCAGCGCTGGCGCTCGCGGAGGAAGGCACCCGGCTCGGCGACGACCACCCGGGTGTGTCCGACGAGACCTGGGCGCAGGTGCGCAAGCACTACGACGACGACCAGATCGGAGCGCTGGTCTGCCTGGTCTCGATGATCAATGCGGCAAACCGGATGAACGTCATCGTGAACACCCTGGGAGGCGCCTACGAGCCCGGCATGCTCGCCGCGCTCGACCATGCCTGACCGGAGCAAGACCCGGCTGCCGCCGGCGTCATCCGGCGCCGGCGGCGGCCGGTCCACGACCGGCGCTTAGAGGTTTGTCAGCATCAGACCCGCCACTTGCTGTCTTCGGCGCGCTAATCACCTAGATGGGGTGACGGCCTTTCACCTGGTGGCGGGCGAGCCTGGCAGTGGCCCGCCTCCCGGCAGGAAATTTCAGCCGGGGATGACATGGGCGAGCCCGCCTGGGTGCTGCCGGGCGAATTCCGACCGAAGGAGATCCTCCGTGAGCACCGAACAGCGAGAGACCCTCGACGCGATCCTGCGGCAGTCGGCCTTCCCCCCCGACAGCGACGTCAACGAGCAGCGGCGACAGCTCCGGGAGTTGCTATCGGCGCAGCCGCTGCCGGCCGACGTGACCGTGACCGCGGCCACTCTGGGCGGCGTCCCGACCGCCGAGATCACCGTCGACGGAATCGAACCTCGCCATACTGTCCTGTACTTCCACGGCGGCGTCTACGTGATGGGTGACGCCGCCCTCGCCGCTGACCTGGCCTCGCAGGTCGGCCGGCGGACCCGCGCCAAGGTCATTTCCGTCGACTACCGGCTCGCCCCCGAGCACCCGTATCCGGCAGCGGTCGACGACGCCCTGGCCGCCTACGAAGCCCTCCTGAACACCGGCACAGCCCCAGCGGACATCGTCGTCGCGGGAGAGTCCGCCGGCGCCGGGCTCGCCATCGCCACCCTGGTCAACGCCCGCGATCACGGGCTCCCGATGCCCGCCGCGGCCTTCGCCATGTCACCGTATGCCGATCTCACGCTGGCCGGAGCGACCATGGAAACCAAGCGCGAGGCCGACCCGCTGCTCAGCCCGGAGGCACTCCGCGCGCGGGTCAGCGACTACACGTCGGGCCAAGATGCCGCTCTCGGCCTGATCAGCCCCATATTCGCCCAGCTGTCCGGGCTGCCGCCCCTGATCATCCAGTCCGGAACGCACGAGGTTCTCCTCGACGACGCCATCCGCCTCGCCGGGCAGGCCGCCACCGCGGACGTCCAGGTGACCCTCGACATCACCCCCGGGGTGCCTCACGTCTTCCAGGCCTATTACCCCATCCTCGACGAAGCGGCCGCGGCGCTGGACAGAGCCGGACAGCTTCTGTCGGCGCACCTCGCCAGCGCAGAGCGCATCGCCGTCTAGCGGCGGGGGGGAGTCCGACATGAGTGAGACGCTCGACTGGAACGCAAGGACCATCGCGGAGTTCCGGGCGAACGAGGGCCGGGTTGGCGGGGTCTTCGAGGGCGCTCCGATCGTCCTGGTGCATCACCGCGGCCGCAACAGCGGCCGGGTGTACGTGAACCCGGTGATGTACCTCCCGCACGACACCGAGCCGGACATCATCTAGGTGTTCGCGACCAGGGCGGGAGCACCCGTCAACCCGGACTGGTACCGGAATCTGACCGCCGCCGGTGCGGGCAGCGTGGAGCGCGGGACCGAGACATACACGGTGGGCGTCCGCGAAGTGACCGGCGCCGAACGGGACCGGATCTACGCGGAGCAAGCGCGGCGCTACCCGGGCTTTGCCGAGTACGAACGCCAGACGGCTGGCGTCCGCACGATTCCGGTGCTCGAACTCAGGCGGGCGTAGCCGACACTGGCGTGGCGGAGGATAGGAGATTCGAACTCCTGAGGGGTTGCCCCCAACACGCTTTCCAAGCGTGCGCCCTAGGCCACTAGGCGAATCCTCCGCCGGCAAGCCTACCGGCCGGCCGGCCGGGCCGGGCCACGGTCCGGCCCCATGGGTGATCCCGGCACGACCCGCTCGGCGGGCTGGCTAAACTGGCCACAGACCCCTCGCACGGCGTTTATCCCGCCAACCCCCCCAGGGCCGGAAGGCAGCAAGGGTACGCGGGCTCTGACGGGTGTGCGGGGGGTCCTCGACCGTCCTGGTAAGGATGAGGCTATGGCAGGCGATGTCCCCAGCGCGGCCGCAGCCGACCCGGCGCGGCGCGGCGACCCCACGGCCCCAACGGCGCTGTACCGGAGGTACCGCCCGGCCACCTTCGCCGAGGTCAAGGGCCAAGACCACGTCACCGAGCCGCTACGCCAGGCACTGCGCAGCGGACGGGTCCACCATGCCTACCTGTTCAGCGGGCCGCGCGGGTGCGGGAAGACGTCGAGCGCCAGGATCCTGGCTCGTTCACTGAACTGCGAGCAGGGGCCGACGCCGGATCCGTGCGGAAAGTGCGCCTCCTGCGTCGCGCTGGCCCCGTCCGGACCCGGCAGCATCGACGTGATCGAGATCGACGCGGCCTCGCATGGCGGCGTCGACGACGCCAGGGACCTGCGCGAGCGGGCCTTCTACGCCCCGGTCGCGGGGCGGTTCAAGATCTACATCGTCGACGAGGCGCACATGGTGACCCGGGAGGGCTTCAATGCGCTGCTCAAGCTCGTCGAGGAGCCGCCGCCGCACCTGAAGTTCGTGTTCGCAACGACCGAGCCGGAGAAGGTCATCCCGACCATCCGCTCGCGCACCCATCACTACCCGTTCCGGCTGATACCGCCCGCCGTCCTGCGCGGGCTGCTGGAGGAGATCCTCGCCAGCGAGGGCATCACATACGAGCCGGCCGTGCTTCCTGTGGTGGTCCGGGCGGGAGCGGGCTCGGCGCGGGACGCGGAGTCCGTGCTGGACCAGCTGCTGGCGGGCTCGGACGAGGCCGGGCTGACGTACGACCGGGCCGTGGCGCTGCTCGGCTACACCGACGACAGCCTGCTGGACGAGGTCGCCGAGGCGTTCGCGAGCGGCGACGGCGCTGCGGTGTTCCGGGCCGTCGATCGTGTGGTCGAGGCCGGGCACGACCCGCGGCGGTTCGCCACCGACCTGCTGGACCGGCTCCGGGACCTGATCGTGCTGGCCGCGGTGCCGGACGCGGCCGAGACCGGGTTGCTCGACATACCGGACGACCGGCTGGACCGGATGCGCGAGCAGGCGCGCAGCTTCGGCCAGGCCCGGCTGGCCCGGGCCGCGGCGGCGATCAACGACGGGCTCGTCGAGATGCGCGGCGCGACGTCGCCCAGGCTGCAGCTCGAGCTCATGTGCGCCCAGGTGCTGCTGCCCGCACCGACGCCGGGCGACGGCGACCTGCTGGCGCGGCTGGAACGGCTGGAGCGCCGGATCGGCTCGGCTGCGGGCGGCGGAGGCGGTGGCGCCGCGGGCCAGCCGGGTGGCGGCCCGGATCGTCGCGAGCCGCCCGCGGCGGCTCCGGCGCCGCGCCGCGCCGCGCCAGCGTCCGAACCCGCCCCGGCCAGATCCACCCCGACCAGGCCGGCGCAGGCCGCTCCGGATGCCGTGCCCGGCCACGCCGCGAGCCCGGCGGCCCGTTCAGCGCCCGCCCGCCCGGCGAGCGCCGGATCCCCGGACGCCGATCTGATCCGCGAGCGCTGGCCCGAGATCCTGGAGGCGGTCAAGCACGCGAGCCGGGTCGCCTGGGCCCAGCTCGACAGCGCGGCCGTCGACACCCTGCAGGACGGCATCCTGACGCTGCGGTTCGCGAACGCGGGCGGGGCCAAGGCGTTCTCGGTCCGGGGCTCCGAGGACCTCGGCCGGGTGCTCGAGCAGATGCTCGGCCTAAAGCCGCAGATCCGGGCGATCTCGGAGCCCGGGACGCCGGGCGGCGGCTCCACCGGGCCACGCGGATCCGACGGCCCGGCCGGACCGGGCGGACACGGCGGCGGCGGGGGTACGGCCCAGCGCGGCGGCGGTGAGCCGGCCGGGAGCGGCGGCGGTGGCTCAGGCGGCGCCTCAGCCGGGAGCGCCAGCGCCGACGGCCCGGCGGGGAGATCGCCGGATGCGGCCGGCGCGCGCCCGCGAGAACGCGGCCGCGGCGAGGCCGAGGCCGGGTCCCGCCCGCGCGGCGGCCAGTCCGGCGGCCCGGGCGAGACCGCGGCCAACGGCGCCGACCCGGGCGAGACCGCGGCCAACGGCGCCGGCCCGGGCGAGACGGCGGCGGACGGCAACGGTCCTGGCGAGACCTCCCCGGCCGCCCGGACCCAGCAGCGCTCGAGCGCCCGCCAGGCCGCGCGGGAAGCGGCCGACCGGGGCGCGGCGCGCGGTTCCCGCCGGCCCCCGGCGGGCGCCCAGCCGGACCGGTCCGGGCCCGGCGCGAGCAGCCCGGCCGGGCCCGCATACGCCGACGAGGCCGACGAGGCTTACGACACCCCCGACGCGAGCGCGCTGACCGGGATGGACCTGATCCAGCGCACCCTGGGCGGCCACGTCATCGAGGAGATCGGCGGCGACTGAGGTCCGGATCGGCTCCAGCGTCAGCGTGAGGCCGATGAATGCGGAGATGAGTCATTTGGGAGTGACCCGGATTCACATTCACGGGCGGGGCCGGGTTGGCCCGGAGGCAGAACCGCCCAGGGCGGCCGCCCCGGAAGCAATGGAAGCGGTGCCGGTGCCGTGCGGTGGTACCCGGTGACTGCGACAGGCCGTAGGCTCGGAACGACAGGTACCGAACCGATGAGCGATGGGACAGGACGTGGACCCTAGCGGCCAGTTGGATATGCAGCAACTGCTAGCCGCCGCGCAGCAGATGCAAAGCCAGCTCCTGACCGCGCAACAGGAACTGGCCGACGCCGAGGTCGAGGGCAGCGCTGGCGGCGGGCTGGTCAAGGTCGTGGTCAACGGGCAGGGCGAGCTGGTGGACGTCACGATCAGCGCCGAAGCGATCGATCCGGCCGACCCGAGCGAATCCGCGCAGACGATCGCGGACCTGGTGCTGGCCGCGGTCCGTGACGCCTACGACGCCGCCAGCGACCTGCAGCAGGAGAAGATGGGCCCGTTCGCCGCCGGCATCGGCGGCGCGGGTGAGGCGGGGCTGCCCGGATTCCCCGGGATGCCCGGAGGCTTGCCCGGACCAGGTGGGGCACCGGGGGACCAGTGACCCGGGACGGGGTGGTCGGCGGGAGGCCCTGAGATGTACGAAGGCGTCATCCAGGATCTCATCGACGAGCTTGGCCAGCTGCCCGGCGTCGGGCCGAAGGGCGCCCAGCGCATCGCGTTCCACCTGGTTACCAGAGATCCCGAGGACGTGCGCCGCCTCGCCTCCGCGCTGCTCGAGGTGCTGGAACGGGTCAAGTTCTGCCGCACCTGCGGAAACGTCGCGCAGGAGGAGGAGTGCCGGATCTGCCGGGACCCGCGCCGCGACCCGGCGGTGATCTGCGTGGTCGAGGAACCCAAGGACGTCGCGGCGATTGAGAAGATCCGCGAGTTCCGCGGTCGCTACCATGTGCTCGGCGGGGCGATCAGCCCGATCGACGGGATCGGCCCTGATGAGCTGCGGATATCCCAGCTGATGACCCGCCTGGCCGACGGGACGGTCACCGAGCTGATTCTCGCCACCGACCCCAACCTCGAGGGTGAGGCCACGGCCGCGTACCTGGCCCGGCTGGTCAAGCCGATGGGGCTGCGGGTGACCAGGCCCGCGAGCGGCTTGCCGGTGGGCGGCGAGCTCGAGTACGCCGACGAGGTGACGCTCGGCCGGGCGTTCGAAGGACGGAGGCTGCTCGATGTCTAGTGAGCCGGGCGACGACTGGCGGCCGCTTGCCGACCGTATCGCACGGCATGCCCAGAACTTCCTGGACGGCGTGACCGCGCTGGCCAACGGAGAGGGCAAGGACCAGATGGTCCCGCTGCTGCTGCTCGAGGTGGCCCAGATCCTGCTCGCGGGGGCGCAGCTCGGGGCGAGCCAGGACATCATCCCCGCGGGCAACTGGGAGCCTGACGTGGGCGCCGACCCCGACCTGGACGCGCTGCGGAGCGGGCTGGCCGCGCGGCTGCGCGACTGCGATGAGTACGCCGAGCTGTTCGACCCCTACCAGGACACCACGGCCACGCCATTCCGGCTGTCCGACGACCTCGCCGCCGTGTCCGCCGACCTGATCCACGGGCTCCAGCACTATGAGGCCGGCCGCGCGGCCGAGGCGCTGTGGTGGTGGCAGTACTCGTACGTGAACCACTGGGGAACCCACGGCGGCGCCGCGCTGCGGGCGCTGCACGCGGTGGTGGCGCACGCCCGGCTGGACGTCGCCGAGGAACCGGCGTCCGGCTGAGGTCGGCTGGTGCCGGATACACTCGGTGTCGGTCGGCCCGGCTGGACCAGTCGAACGGGAGGAGCGGCCCGACCGTGGCTGTTGTAGTGCAGAAGTACGGCGGATCCTCGGTTGCGGACGCGGACGGCATCAAGCGCGTGGCGCAGCGGATCGTGGCGACGCGCAAGGCCGGTCATTCGGTGGTCGTGGCGGTCTCCGCGATGGGCGACACCACCGACGAGCTGGTCGACCTGGCCAACCAGGTCAGCCCGCTGCCGCCGGGCCGCGAACTCGACATGCTGCTGACCGCCGGCGAGCGGATCTCGATGTCGCTGCTGGCCATGGCGATCGCCAACCTCGGCCTGGAGGGGCGCTCGTTCACCGGGTCGCAGGCCGGCGTGATCACCGACTCCGCGCACGGCAAGGCCCGCATCATCGACGTGACGCCGGGCCGGATCCGCAGCGCGCTCGACGAGGGCGCGATCCCGATCGTGGCCGGGTTCCAGGGTGTCTCCCAGCAGGACAAGGACATCACCACGCTCGGCCGCGGCGGCACCGACACCACCGCGGTGGCGCTGGCCGCCGCGCTCGGCGCCGACGTGTGCGAGATCTACACCGACGTGGACGGCGTCTTCACCGCCGACCCGAGGATCGTGCCCAGCGCGCGGCGCATCCCGCGGATCAGCTACGAGGAGATGCTGGAGATGGCGGCGTGCGGGGCCAAGGTGCTCATGCTGCGCTGCGTGGAGTACGCCCGGCGGTACGACATCCCGATCCATGTGCGCTCCTCGTTCAGCAACCGGCCCGGCACCTGGGTCGCGGGGACCACCGGGACCACCGGGGCGACCGAGGGCAAGACGGAGGACGAGGGCATGGAACAACCGATCATCTCCGCCGTGCAGCACGACCGGAGTGAGGCGAAGATCACCGTCGTCGGGGTGCCGGACAAGGTCGGCGAGGCGGCCAGGATCTTCCGGGTCATCGCCACGGCGGGGATCAACATCGACATGATCGTGCAGAACGTCTCGGCCGCCGCGACCGGCCGCACCGACATCTCGTTCACGCTGCCGCGCGAGGACGGCCAGGCGGCCGTCGCGTCGCTGGGCCAGCTGCAGAGCGAAGTGGGCTTCGACTCGATCCTCTACGACGACCGGATCGGGAAGATCTCGCTGATCGGGGCGGGCATGCGCTCGCACCCCGGGGTGAGCGCCACGTTCTTCGGCGCGCTGGCGGACGCGGGCGTGAACATCGAGATGATCTCGACGTCCGAGATCAGGATCTCGGTGATCGTCGATGAGAGTGACGTGCCGGTGGCGGTCGAGTCAGCGCACCGGGCGTTCGACCTGTCGGCCGGCGAAGAGGAGGCCGTGGTGTACGGAGGGACGGGCCGGTGACCGCGCGCAAGCCCACGCTGGCCATTGTCGGCGCCACCGGGGCGGTCGGCACCGTGATGATCGACGTCGTGTCGACCAGGGACGACGTGTGGGGCGAGATCAGGCTCGTCGCCTCGCCGCGATCGGCCGGGCGCCGGCTGCGGGTCCGCGGCCGGGAGGTCGAGGTCCTGGCGCTGGCCCCGGAGGTCTTCGAGGGCGTCGACCTGGCCATGTTCGACGTGCCCGACGAGGTGTCCAGGGAGTGGGCCCCGGTGGCGGCGGCCCGCGGCGCGGTGGTGATCGACAAATCCGGCGCGTTCCGCATGGACGACCAGGTGCCGCTGGTGGTGCCCGAGGTCAACCCGGGCCACGCCGCGCTGCGGCCCAAGGGGATCATCTCGGTCCCGAACTGCACCACGCTCGCCATGATCGTGGCCGTCGGCGCCCTGCACCGGGCGTTCGGGCTGCGGGAGCTGGTCGTGGCGTCCTACCAGGCCGCGTCGGGCGCGGGCCAGGCCGGCATCGACACGCTCTACGCCCAGATGGACAAGGTCGCGGGCAGCCGGACGGTCGGCCAGCGGGCCGGCGACCTGCGCGGGGCGGTCGGCGACTTCGGGCCGTTCCCCGCCCCGCTGGCGATGAACGTCGTGCCCTTCGCCGGATCGCTGCGCGACGGCGGCTGGTCGTCGGAGGAGCTGAAGATCCGCAACGAGACCCGCAAGATCCTCGGCAAGCCGCGGCTGAAGATCGCGGCGACGTGCGTCCGGGTGCCGGTCCTGACCGGGCACTCACTGGCCGTGCACGCCGAGTTCGCCCGCGACGTGAGCCGGTTCGACGCGCAGCGGGTGCTGAGCGACGCGCCCGGCCTCGTGCTCTGCGACGACCCCGAGCGCGACGAGTTCCCGACCCCGGCCGACGTGGTCGGCACCGACCCGACCTGGGTGGGCCGGGTGCGGCAGAGCCTAGACGACCCCAAGGCGGTCGACTTCTTCGTCTGCGGCGACAACCTGCGCAAGGGCGCCGCCCTGAACGCCGCCCAGATCGCGGAGATGCTGGTCCCCGAGTTCTGACCCGGGCGGCAGCGCCGGGAAGCGGACCTCGACCTCCAGCCCGCCCCCGGGCAGCGGCCGGGCCCGCAGGTCCGCGTCGTGCGCCTGCGTGATCGCGGTGACGATGGACAGGCCGAGGCCGATCCCGTCGCGGCTGCGCCGCGCCGTCTCCAGCCGCCCGAACGGCTGGAACAGCAGCTCCACCTGGTCCGGCTCGATGACCGGCCCGGTGTTGGCTACCGACAGGACGGCCCGGCCCGACCGCGTGCCGGTCGCTACCTCGACCCACCCGCCGGGCACGTTGTGCGCGACCGCGTTGGAGACGAGGTTGGCCACGAGCCGCTCCGCCAGCCTCTGGTCGCCCAGGATGGGGGCGAGACGGGGCGTAAAAGACACTTTCAGGCCCCGGGTTCGGGCCTCGGGCTCGCTGGCCAGCAACGCCTCGCCGGTGATGTCGGCCAGGTCAAGGCGCTCGCGCCGGTCCAGCCCGCGCTGGCTGCGGGCCAGCGTGAGCAGCGCCTCGATCAGCCGTTCCTGCTGCTCGCCCGTGGTCAGCACGCGCTCCAGCGTCTCCCGCATCCCGGGCACGGTGGGGTCGGCGTCCCGCAGCGCGACCTCGACCAGGGTCCGCTGCCGGGCCAGCGGGGTGCGCAGCTCGTGCGACGCGTTGGCCACGAACTGCCGCTGGGCGCCGAAGGACCGCTCGAGCCGGGCCAGCAACCCGTTGAACGTCTTGCCCAGGTCCAGCAGCTCGTCATCGGGACCCTCGAGGGGGAGGCGCTGGTGCAGGTTGCTGGCGGAGATGCGCCGGGCGGCGGTCGTGATCGTGCGCAGCGGCGCCAGCACGCGGCCGGCCACCACCCAGCCCAGGCCGGCCGATACCGCGGCCATGATGGCCAGCGCGATTCCGGAGTCCACCAGCAGCGTCTGCAGCTCGTTGTTTCGCTGCTGGGCCAGCAGGGCCGAGCACCCGTTCGACGGCAGCGAGCCCGCCGTGCCGCCGCCCGAGCCGTCGATGAAGCAGTACTGCTCGGCCGTGGGCCCGGCCCCGCCGCCCGCCGCCTGGTGCGACGTCGCGATCATCGGCATCGCGTGCAGCACCAGGACGTAGGTGATGCCGAGCAGGGCCGCGCCGCTGGCCAGGAACAGGACGCCGTACAGGAGGGTGAGCTTCAGCCGGACGGTGCGGCGGGGCATGCGGGGCAGGCGGGGCGCGCGGGCCCGCGCGGCGGAGGCGGTCATCGACCCGGCGCCGTCAGATCCGGTACCCGGCCTGGGCCACGGTCTCGATGACCGGCGGGTCGCCCAGCTTGCGGCGCAGCCTGCTCATGGTCACCTTGACCGCGGTGGTGAACGGGTCGGCCATCTCGTCCCACACCCTCTCCAGGATCTCCTCGGCCGAGACCACCCGGCCCTGGGCGGAGAGCAGCAACTCGAGCACCCCGAACTCCTTCGGCCCGAGATCCAGCGACCGCCCGGCCCGGCTGGCCTGCCGCCGCGACGGATCCACCGTCAGGTCGCCGCTGACCAGCACCGGGGGCAGCCCCGGCTGGGCCCGGCGCAGCAGGGCCCGGATCCTGGCCACCAGCTCGGCGAACGCGAACGGCTTCGGCAGGTAGTCGTCGGCGCCCAGGCCCAGGCCGTCGACCCGGTCCTCGATCGTGGACGCCGCGGTCAGCATCAGCACCCGGCTGCGGCTCCGGGCCGCGATCAGCCCGGCGCACACGTCGTCGCCGTGCAGCCCGGGCAGGTCGCGGTCGAGCACGATCACGTCGTATCCGGTGATCAGGGCGCGCTCGAGCCCGGTCTCGCCGTCGAGGACGACGTCGACGGCGAGCTGTTCTTGACGCAGTCCGATGCCGATCGCCTCGGCGAGCACGCGGTCGTCCTCGATCACCAGCACCCGCATCCCGGCTCCTCTCCCGTCGCCATCGTGACCCCGCCGGCTTAGCGCAAGCTGCCTGCTTACGGCAGCTCGGCTGGATCCTGGAGGTCGGTCACCGTGGCTTTGCCACCGCTCTGGGTGATCTGCGCGGAGACAAGATCGCCGTCTTTTACGCCCTGGATCCCATCGACCCGGCCCGTAAAACGCGTAGAACTGGTTACCGCTGCGGTGATCTTGCGGTCGGGGCCGCCGATGGTGATCGAGGTGGCGCTGACCGCGAGCACCTGGCCGCCGACGAGGATCTGCTCGGTGCCGGCCGCGCCGCCGGTGCCGCTGCCGCCGGGAAGCGCGCCGCCCGGTGCCCCGAAGGAGGGCGCCGCGGCGGACGGCGGGCTCGAGGGGGCGGCGGCGGACGGCGCGGGGGACAGCCCCTTGGTCACAGCCAGCGCCACCCCCGCGCCGATGGCGAGCGCCGTGACCGCGACGGCGGCGACGGCCAGCGGACGCGTGCGCCGTGGCGGCCCGCCCGGCCCGCCCGGCCCGCCCGGCCCGCCCGGCCCGCCGGACCAGCCCGGGCCGGGCGGGGGCCCGGTCATGCCCGGCGCGGCGGGCTGATCCTCGTCCGGCCAGTCGTCGGGCCAGTCCGGGTCCGGCTCGTCCGGCGCCTCGAAGGGATCGGGCGCGCCCGGTTCGTGCTGCGTTGCCGATGCGTGCGGGGCCCGGGGTGCCCCCGGCGCGTCTGCCGCGTCTGCCGCGTGCGGCGCGTTCGGCGACTCGTCGGGCCAGCCCTGGCCCGGCGGCCTGGGGGCGCCCAGCCCCATGGAACCTGACTCCGGCGACATCGGGTGCGGGCCTCCTCGTGGTCGTGGGCATCGGCCGGGCGCCGCGGCTCGGCGCCGGCGAGTCCCAGCGTGACGCGGCCGCGGTTGCGTCGCGGTTACACCGCGAACGGACGCGTAACCGCGGTGCAACCGCCGATCCCGTAGACCGGTGCCAGCTTGCTATCGCTGATGGGAGAGCACATGTTCTTCGTTACCTACTTGCGGCGTGAGCTGCGCCGCCGGATGCGGCAGGCCGTGTTCATCGCGCTCGGCCTGGCCGTCGGCGTTGGACTGGTCGTCACCGTGGTCGCCGCCTCGTCCGGAGTCAAGAAGGCGCAATCGGCCGTGCTGCAGGGGCTGTACGGGGTGGGCACCGATGTGACCGTGACCGGCGCGCCGCCGGCCGCGCCCAGGTCCGGGAGCGCGCCGCCCAAGGGCGCGCAGACCTTTCAGATAAGTCCGGGCGGGGCGCAGCTGTGCACCAACGGGGTGTGCCACAACGCCGCGGGCCAGACCGTCGACAACCTGGGCTCGCAATACTCGGCGATCAGTGCCTCGGCGGTGTCCAAGGTCGCCCGGCTGCACGGGGTGGCGGCGGCCGCGGGCGGGCTGACCCTGAACGACAGCCAGATCACGATTCCGAGCGACTTCGGCAAGGCCGGCAGCGCGTTGCCCCAGCCGAACAGCTTCACCGTCGACGGCGTGGACCTCGGGCACTCCGGGCTGGGCCCGCTGAGCTCGGGGAGCATCACCTCCGGGCACAACTTCACCGCGGCCGAGTCCGACTCCGACGTCGCGGTGGTCGACTCCGGCTACGCCAAGGCCAACAAGCTCAAGGTGGGCTCGACGATCACGGTCGACAAGGTTCACTTCACGGTCATCGGCATCGTCGCCCAGCCGCAGAGCGGCACCCCGCCGGATGTGTACATCCCGCTGAAGCGCGCCCAGGCGATCGCAACCACGGGGACCCAGAGCCTCAAGGGCAAGGTGAACACGATCTACGTGACGGCGACCAGCGCCTCGCTGATCCCGGCCGTGCAGAAGGAGATCTCCAAGCTGCTCCCGGGCGACACGGTCACCACCGCCTCGAGCCTGGCCAGCCAGGTGACGGGATCCCTGTCCAGCACGGCCAAGCTGGCCAACGACTTCGGCAAGTGGCTGTCCGTTCTGGTGCTGATCGCCGCGTTCGCAGTGGCCTGCCTGCTGACGATGGCGGCGGTGTCGCGCCGGGTGCGCGAGTTCGGCACGCTCAAGGCGCTGGGCTGGCGGAGCCTGCGGATCGTCGCCCAGGTCATGGGCGAATCGGTGACCCTGGGGGTGATCGGCGCCGCGGCCGGGGTCGGCCTCGGCTTCGGTGGTGCCGCGCTGATCACCAGGTTCGCGCCGAAACTGTCCGCCACGCTCGCCACGGCCACCGGCCTGCACTTCCAGTCGGTCGGCCCGGACGGCTCGCGCAGCAGCAGCCCGACCGCCAACCACACGCTGCTGGTGCCGATGCACGCGTCCGTCACTCCCGGCGTGATCGCGCTGGCCGTGGTGCTGGCGGTGGCCGGCGGGATTCTGGCCGGGACGTTCGCCAGCTGGCGGATCGGCCGGCTGCGGCCGGCGACCGCGCTGTCCCGGGTCGAGTAGGCACGGTCGAGTAGGCACGGCGGAACAGGCAGGGAGAGACGGAGATGTACAAGCTGATCGGCGTGAGCAAGATCTATCAGAAGGGCCGCCACACGGTGCCGGCCGTGCGTGACCTGGACCTGGTGATCGCGGACGGGGAATGGCTGGCCGTACAGGGCCGAACCGGGCACGGCAAGACCACGCTGCTCCAGTTGCTGGGCGGCCTGGACCGGCCCACGACCGGGGTCATCGACCTCGACGGGCAGGACCTGGCCCGGCTGCGGGAGTCTCAGGTCACGCGGCTGCGGGCGGCCTCCATCGGATTCATCTTTCAGACGTTCAATCTGGTGCCAACCCTGTCGGCGGCCGAGAACGTCGAGGCGGCGCTGATCCCGCTTGGTGCCGGGCCTTCGGAGCGGCGCCGGAGGGTGGCCGCCGCGCTGGAATCGGTCGGGCTCGGCGACCGGGCCCGGCATCTGCCCTCCGAGCTGTCCGGCGGCCAGCAGCAGCGGGTCGCGATCGCCCGGGCCCTGGTCAAGGAGCCGAAGGTGCTCCTGGCCGACGAGCCGACCGGGAACCTGGACGAGAACACCCGCGACGAGATCATCGCGCTGCTGGGCCGGTTGTGGCGGGAGCTGGGCGTGACCCTGGTGCTGGTCACCCACGACAGCTCGATCGCGCGCCAGGCTCAGCGGGTCGGGGTCATGAGCAAGGGCCGGCTGACCATCAAGCTGGACGCCCGCCGCGCGCCCGCCCCCGGCCCCACCGTCTAGCCGCCCGGCCCGCCCGGCCCGCCCCGCCCGCCCCGCCCGCCCCGCCCGCCCTGGCCGCCCTGGCCGCCCTGGCCACCCCGGGCGCCTCTAGGCGGGCCCGCCCACCACCACTCCCGCCCCAGCCGCCCCTCCGGTACGGCGCCGACCATGATCATCGTGACTTATCACGCGTTCCATGGCCTCGGTGGACCTATTTATTCCGATTTGTGCCCAGGGAACGCGTAGGAAGTGCCGGGGAGGCGGCTTCCCCTGAGCGCCGGGCGCGTGCGGGGCACCACGAGGGCCGCCCCGGCCCCGCCGGGACCGGTTCCTGTGGGCGTTATCTACCAGATTGTGGGGCGGAACGAGTAAGAGGCCGGAATGATCAAGGATTTGTTAGGGGGCGGGTTAGGCGCGGAATTGAAGATTGCACCGTTCTGGGGCGTGTTTTGCGTCAACCTGTCATGTGTCACGCGCGTCCCGCATCACAGAGCACACACCCCGCCCTCCCCCCGAAGGCAGGATGACGCATCCATGACCAAAACCCAAGCGCCCGGCGGCTGGGCGCTGCCTGAACAGATCACCGGATGCCGCGGCCGTTCGCCACTCCGGGCGCGCGGCACATGACCAGCGGGCTGCCGCCGGCGCCTCCGGACGACGACGACCGCGAGCGAAAGTGGATCATTGAGGGCCTGCGCCAGGCCCTGGCCCTGGCGACGGCGGACGGGCTGGCGCATCTCACGGCGCTGCTCGAGCCGGAGGCGGACGGCGACGGCAACGTGGCCGGCTGGCTGGTGATGCTGATCGCCGATGAGATGGGTCGCCGGCACGTCGACGTCGAGCCGGAGGATTTCGAGGCCGGCCTGACCGCGGAGACCAGCAACGGTCAGCCGGCCGGCTGACCGGCGGTCCCGCCGGGCCCCGGCCGGCCGTCGTGCTGGCTCGGGCGGGCCGTCGCGTTAGCCGGGGCCGTCGGCGCGTTAGCTCGGCGGGCCGTCGGCGCGCTGGCTCGGGCGGGCCGTCGCGCTGGCTCGGGCGGGCCGTCCGGCAGGGTGACGCGCTAGCTCGGGCCGGGGGCGGCCGGGTTGGCGCGCCAGCTTCTAGCACGGGCCGCGGCTTCGGTTGGCGAGCCTGGCCTGGGATGGTTGCTGAGCGTAACTACTGCTTTACGGTGGGCTTGGCTCCATGATCGTCGGCCCGCAAGCTGTTTAGCTGGATAAGCAGCGATTCGGCACACTCAACACTGCGGTAACTCGTTACTCTTGCATCCGTCCGTTCACTCGGGCCGCTGACCGCCTGTGACCGCAATCTCGGGTGGCATGCGTCGAGGCCGGCTTCCTCGTGGAGCCGGCCTCCCTCGTTCTTGGCGCCCGCCCGCCGTGCTCCGTGGCCTACCTCGGGCCGGCCCGCCACCCGCTCATCGGTACATTCGTGGCAGTCGCACCGCTGACACCAGCCGAAACGGAGAGGTGAGGCAGCCACATGGGGGTAACGGTCCTGCG
>Ga0335072_10005800_pt1 | contig 18150 bp, 15 predicted proteins | sample Lox_Sample_21_FD_206725 | JGI IMG/M metagenome (GOLD analysis project Ga0335072, IMG submission 206725) | Soil microbial communities from Loxahatchee National Wildlife Refuge, Florida, United States - Lox_Sample_2.1 | ecosystem: Environmental > Terrestrial > Soil > Wetlands | place: USA... | reverse complement strand
ACCAAGGAGCTCATCGCGCTCGCCATCGCGGTGAGCAAGGAATGCGACGGGTGCATCGCGGCGCATGCCCACGCGGCGGTGCTGCACGGCGCCACCCCGGCCGAGGCCGCGGAGGCGATCGGCGTCACCTTCCTGATGAACGGTGGTCCGGCCACGGTCTACGGCGCGCGGGCGTACGAGGCGTTCCAGGAGTTCTACGCTGAGTTGTCCGACGGGCAACAGGCCGGAACCCGATAACCGAAGGACGCCTGCCCGCCGCTGGACGACCGGCGGTCGGCGAATCCGGCCAGCAGCCGTGCGGTGTGCGCGGCCCGGCCGGCCCACCAGCGGGTGGTGGCGTCCGCGGCGGGTCGGGCGGCGTGGTGGTCCTCCCACCGTCGGCATTCCCGGCCCAGCCAGATCAGCGTGGCGCCCGGGTCCTGCTCGAACATGGCCCGCAACGCGAACCGGCGTTCACCGATCCGGTAGCCCACGGCCGCCTGGCCCGCGCCGCCCGCCAGGCGACGGCGGGTGAGCACGATTCCGCTGCGGACCGGGGTGACCAGCGCGCTGACCAGATCCTCCAGCGGGTCTGCGGCGCCGGGTCCGGCCGGGGCCGTCCGCAGTGCCAGCGGCAGCCCGGCCGCTGACACGTCCGTAGCCGCGGGAGTGATGGTGGCGGCGGCGATCGCGGTGCGGGTCAGGCGCGCCCAGGCGGTCGCCGCCGGCTTTTCTAGATCGGACACCGCGTCGAGGTAGACGGGCAACCAGGGCCAGATGTGCTCCCGCAGCAGGGTCGCGCCTGACCAGGCCAGCGCTACCGCCGTGGCGGCCCGACGGCTGTCCGCCGCCGCCTGGTCCAGGCTGGCGTACAGACTGAGCAGCGCGGTGAGATGGTCGGGCTCGGCCGGCGGGCTGAGCCCGATGGCCCGCCAGAACCCGGCGACCCGGTCGGCGCCCTCGCCGCCGATCGCCCCGTCGGGCCCGAGGTACACCGACGCGTACGGGGGGCAGTTGAGCACGAAGGTCTCGGTGTGCTCGCACCCGTCCATGACGGGCAGCCCGAGCGCCCGCCCGGCCGTGGCGGCGTCGGCCGGGCTGTCGGCGACCGCGCCGAGCGCCCGCAGCAGTTCGCGCCGGCCGGGCGTCACCGGGTTCGCCCAGGACCCGGTCCGCCGCCGGGCAGGAGGTACGCCGAGGAGGCGGGTTTGAGCGGCCGCATCAGCCAGCGCGGCCGCCGCGTGCCGTCGGGCGACACCCGGCCGGCCGGGCGGGCGAGCGCGAGCCAGCGCCGGTAGACCTCTCTGGCCTTGTCGGTGTCGACGGCGATGTCGCCATGCCGGTCGCCGGGATCCGCCCGGCTGACCCGCACGGCCTGGTGCCAGCAGTGCATGCCGGAAATCGGGTCGGGATGGACGCCGAACGTGAGGTTCTGGTGCACGCCGGTGTCGCCCCACCAGATCCGCCCGGTGTCGGGATCGGCCGACTCGTAGCGGCCTACGGGGGAACGGCGCTCCATCTGCCAGCCGTCGTCGCCGCGGCGCAGATCCACCGTGGCCGCCATGGCCCCGGCGGCGCGCGGCCCGCCGTCGAGCCGCCAGCGGCCCATGTGATGGCTGCAGGCCACCACGCCAGGCCTGATTCCCTCGGTGATCCACGCCTTCGCCACGAAGTAGCCGATCTCGGTCTGCACCCGCACCAGGTCCCCGGTCTTCGCGATGCCGAACCGGGCGGCATCGGCCGGGTGGATCCATACCGGATTGGTGTGGGCCAGCTCGTCCAGCCATTTGGCGTTGGCCGAGCGGGTGTGGATCTGGGTGGGCAGCCGGAAGGTCGACAGCAGCACGACCTCGCCAGGTGCCAAGTTGTCCGGGTGCACGTGGCTCTTGATGTAGCCCGGCAGCGCCTGCTCGGGCCAACCCCAGGCCGCCAGCGTCGATGACCAGAACTCCAGCCGGCCCGACGGGGTGGGGAAGCCCCGCAGGACCTGGCCGTCGACCTGCACCCCGGCCGGCCGGCGCCCGCCGGGGCCGGACTCGGGTGCGGCGACCGGCACGATGTTCGGGCCGGGCGGCTCGGCGGCGGCGCTGAACACCCGGCCGGCCGCGGTGACCACCACGTCCTCGAGCTCGCTGGCGGGCACCGGCTGCTCGTGCGCGGCCGGGTTGCCGCTGGAGATCTCGAATGCACCGTAGCGGCGCATCCACTGCAGCGGCGTGAGCCCGTCAGCGGCGGCTCGCTCCGGCAACCCGGGCACCGAGTGCTCGAACATCCAGCCGTAGTACTCGTCCACGGTGAGTTTCTCCCCGGGCCGGGCCCTGGACTCGTGATGCCGGCGGATGCCGAGCGAGCCGTCCGGGTCGATCCGCCAGGACAGCTCGATCCAGAACTCGTTCTCCTCCCATACCTCGCCCGGGTTCACCTGGCGGGTGTCGGTCACCTGCTCGCCGAGCCGTTCCCGCGCGACGCGCAGGACCGGCTGGCGCAGGCCGATCCACTGGCCGTTGTACTGCTCGTAGGAGTGCGTGTCATGCCGCTCGGGCCCGTGTCCCATCGGCAGCACGTAGTCGGCGAAGTACGCCGACTCGCTCCAGGTCGGGGTGAGCGCGACGAAGCAGCCGACCAGGCGCTCGTCGGTCAGGGCCTCCATCCAGGACAGGCCGTCCGGGTTGGTCCAGACCGGGTTGTACACCCGGATGAAGTAGGTATCCAGCCGGCCGCGGCCCTCGGCCAGAAAGTGCGGGAGCAGAAAGCTCATCTCGTTCTGCGCCATCGGGTATTCGGCCGGCCAGGACAGGTCCTGCCACACCTGCGGGTGCGGTGGAACGTGGATCGGCCTGGGCACGAACTTGTTCCACGCGTTGGGGAACGTGCCGCCCGGGGTGGCCACGGCGCCGAGCAGCGCCGAGATCAGGAACAAGGTGCGTGACACCTGCCAGCCGCCCAGGTTCCCGGCCGCCGCCGACCGCCAGCAGTGGCAGGCGAACCGGGACCCGGCCCCGGCCACGACGTCGGCGACCTCGGCGAGCACGCCGGCCTCGATCCCGGACTCGGCGGCCGCGTAGTCGAACGTGAACCCGGCATACAGGCCGGCCAGCACCTCCTCGAAGGACTCGAACGTCCGCGGCCGCCCGGGGTGGCACGCTTCCAGGTACTCGGCCCAGTTCCACCAGCGGCGGACGAAGGACCGGTCGTAACGACGGGTCTGGATCAGGTGGTTGGCGATGGCCAGGTTGATCGCGGCCTCGCTGCCCGGCCGTGGCGACAGCCAGTGGTCGGCATGGGTGGCCGTGTTGGACAGCCGGGTGTCCAGGACGATGACCTTCGCGCCGGCCTCGCGGGCCTGCGTGATCCGCTGGGCGTGCGGGTTGAAGTAGTGCCCCGACTCCAGGTGCGCGCTGATCAGGTAGATGACCTTGGCGTTCGCGTGGTCCGGGCTGGGCCGGTCGATGCCCATCCAGAACTGGAATCCGGTCCGCCCGCCGCTGGAGCACACGTTGGTATGCGAGTTGTGGCCATCCACGCCCCAGCTCGCCAGCACCCGCTCGGTGTAGCCGTCCTCGCCCGGGCGCCCGATGTGGACCATGATCTCGTTCTGGCGGCCCTGCGTGATCGCCGCCCGGATCCGGGCGGCGAGCGCGTCCAGCGCCTCGTCCCAGCTGATCCGCTCCCACCTTCCCGAGCCGCGCGGGCCCGCGCGCCGCATCGGGTAGAGGATCCGGTCGGGGTCGGTGACCTGGTTGATCGTGGCCGGGCCCTTGGCGCAGTTGCGACCCCGCGAGCCCGGATGCTCCGGATTGCCCTCGAACTTGCGTACCTGGCCGCTGTCCCGGTCCACGTAGGCCAGCAGCCCGCACGCCGACTCGCAGTTGAAGCACGTCGTCGGCACCAGCATGTAGTGCCGCTCCTGCTTGTCCGGCCAGTTGCGTGACGACAGTTCGACCCAGTCGTCCCACCGCTCCCGGGGCGGGAACGCGGCGAGGTGCACCCGGCTCGGCCCCTGGTAGAAGGTCTCGCCGCGGGCCTGCGCCGCTTCCCTGGCGGCGGACACGCGGGCGCCCAGGGCGTCCAGGTCGTCCAGGTCGCCCGGGTCGCCCGGGTCGCCCGGGCGATCTGGCCTGGTCGTGCCCCGGCCGCGTCGTCGTGACATGCGAAGGACCCCTCCTGCTAGGCGAGCGGCACGGACTGGGCGGCCTGGATGTAGGCGTGCTCGTGGGCGAGCAGGCCGGCCAGCGCGAAGCCCGCGGCGGTCACCCCGATCCACGGCGCGGCCACGGCCACGGCGACCGCGGCCAGCCCCGGCCAGAACAGCCGGGCGCGGCGCCCCCGGGTCAGCTCGGTGACCGCCAGGTGGGCGTGCGCTGTCGGGTGCGGCAGTGTCACCTCGGCCATGGCCAGGACCACGTGCAGCCCGGCCGCGACCGCCAGCACGCCCTCGGCCGCTGTCACCGCCCGCCCCGGCGCCAGCCAGGTCAGCAGCGGGAGGATCGCGGCGGCCCCGGCCAGGCCTGCCGCCGCGGCCAGGTGCGGGGCAAGCAGCGGGCTCTGCCACAGGTCCCGGCCCTTGGCCTGGGCGAACAGGAAGGCGGTGTAGCACGCGGTGGCCACGGCCAGCGGCAGCCCGATCCCGGCCAGGACCGGCCGCGGGCCGGTCCCGCCGGCCAGCGCGGCGATCAGGTAGGCCGTGATCACCCCGCCGTAGCCGCCGAGTATGAACGACCCGCGTACCAGCCAGCTACGCCAGTGCGGTCGGGTGAAGATCAGGTAGAACCGCCCCGGGTGCTTGAGATCGGCGATCAGCAGCGCTCCGGTGACGGCGAGAGCGGCCAGTGCCAGGACCGGCGCGGCCCACCGTGCCGCAGGGTTGCCCCAGCTCAGATAGCCGGCCATGGCGAGCACGACCGGCACGGCGAAGCCGCCGGCGGCGATGCTCTTGGTCCAGGTGTACAGGCTGACCCGCCAGCCCCACGGCGCCTGATGCGGCACGTCGTAGGAGAGCAGCGCCGCCGCCGATGACGTGGTCCGGCCGGGGTGCCCGGAGACCACCGACGGTGCGCCGGGCGGGCCCTGGGTGGCCCAGGCGAACAGGCCGCCATCGGGGCGGCGGGCGGCCAGCGGATCGAGGGTGACCTGGTGAGCGCCTTTGTAGTAGACGCCAGGCCGGGTCTGCTTTTCCGGGCGGCGCACCTGCACCGCCGCACGCTCGATCGCGCGGGTCACCGGGGCGGCCGGGTCGCTCAGGTCCCCGACGAGGATCGCCTCGGTCGGGCAGACGGTGACACAGGCCGGCTCGAGACCCATGTCGATCCGGTGCGCGCACATGTTGCACTTCTCCGCCGAGTGGTCCTCGGGGTTTATGAAGATCGCGTCATAGGGGCAGGCGGCCATGCACGCCTTGCACCCGATGCAGACCGACTTGTCGAAGTCCACGATGCCGTCCTCGCGCCGGAACATCGCTTGCGTCGGGCACGCCGCGACGCATGGCGCGTCCTCGCACTGGTTGCACCTGGTTACCTGGAACACCCTCCGGGCCTGCGGGAACACGCCCACGTCGACCGACTTCACGTAGGTGCGGGTCACCCCGACCGGGACCTCGTTCTCGCTCTTGCACGCGGTCGTGCACGCGTGACATCCGATGCACCGGTCCTGGTCGAGCAGCTTCACCCAGCGCGGGCTGGCGGGCAGGTCCGGTCCGGCCATAAGCGGCGCGTCCCGTCCTCCGCGCGGCCCGCGGAACGCGTGATGGCGAGCCCGGCCGGCCCGGCGTTGCCGAAGTCGTCATCGACGCAGACCACGTGCCGTCCGGCCGCGGCGAGCATGGAGGCGGCGGCCATGGCGCGGTACCCGGACTGACAGTAGGTCCAGACGTCGCCAGCCGGGACGTCGCCGACCCGGCCGGGCAGGTCACTGAACGGGATGTGCGACGCGTCCGCGACGTGCCCCTCGTCCCATTCCCGCTGGCGCCGCACGTCCAGCACGACCAGGTCACGCTCCCCGGTCCGGCCGGCCGCGGCCAGCCCGCCGAAGGTGGACCGGCGCAGCGATGCCAGCCGGCTGCCGGCCCAGTTCCGTGGCGGGCCGGTGGCGGCCGCGGCCGGGCGGTCGATGCCGATACGCACCAGTTCCCGCTGGGCTCGCGCGACCTGCTCTGGGGTGTCCCCGAGCAGGGTTACCGGTGTCCCCCAGGGCAGGGTCCAGCCGAGATAGCTGGCGAAGCTGCCGTTCAGCGCGAAGCTGAACGAGCCAGGCACGAAACCGGCCGCGAACGCGATCCGGTCGCGCAGGTCGACCACCCATTCACCGGACTCCAGCCGGCGGCGGATCGCCGCCGCGTCGGCGCGCAGGGGCGGGGACAGGTCGGGGTCGCCCGGCCCGGCCAGGTTCGCCGGGCCCATGTGGGCGTAGTACGCCGGGTAGGCGTCCAGCCCGCCCAGCATCGTCTCCAGGTAGGCCTGCTCGCCGAGGGTGAGCGCCGGATTGAACCGCTTTTCCGCACCGATCGTGGACGACGCGGCCCGGGCCTGGGTGGCCGCGCAGAAGCTACCGAATCCGTGCGTCGGAAAGATCGCCGCAGGGTCCGGCAGCTCGCGGGCCAGCCGGTGCGCGGAGGCGTACTGGGCCCGGGCCAGCGCCGCGGTGTGGTCCGGCCCGAGCAGGTCTGGCCGGCCCGTCGAGCCGAACAGCAGCGAGCCGCCGGTGAACACGCCGGACACCTCGCCGTCGGATTCCAGCACATAAGACAGGTGAGTGAAGGTGTGCCCGGGGGTGGCCAGGGCGCGCAGCCGCATCGCCGGTGAGATGTCCACCGCGTCGCCCTCGCCGATCGGCTCACGGGCGAACCGCACCGGGTCGGCGGCGTTCACCAGGTAGGCCGCCCCGGCCGCCCGGGACAGTGCCAGGCCCCCGCTGACGTAGTCGTTGTGGATATGCGTCTCGGCGACATGGGTGATGCGCACGCCGAGGCGCCCGGCCAGGGCGGTGACGCGGTCGGTGTCCCGCTGCGGGTCGATGACGACGGCAACGTTGTTGTCGTGCGCCAGGTAGGTGCGATCGCCGAGGGAAGGCGTTTCGATCTCCAGCACGTCAACCATGGTTGTGATCCTCCCCGGTCGGCGCCCGAACCGAACGTGCTAAATGTACGATCATTCGTACGGAGTGACAAGGCTGCCCGCGGTCACCGGCCGCGGTCACCGGCCGCGGTCCGGCTGCGCTGGTAGCGTCGCTCTTGTCCGTGATGCGGGCCGGAATGAAGGGGGCTGGTTCATTTCATGGCCGCTGAGGCGACGGCCATCCGTCCGGCGGCGCCCAGGCCCCTGGACCGCGGCAGCCCGCTGCCGCTCTGGGCACAGCTGCGCGCCGACTTGCTGCGGCGGCTGGAGACGGGTGCCTTCGACGCCGACTTCCCCGGCGAGATGGAGCTGGTGGCCGACTACGGCGTCAGCCGGCATACGGTCCGATCCGCCCTGCGCGAGTTGCGCGCCGACGGGGTGGTGCTGGCCGAACGGGGCCGCCGTCCCCGGGTGGCGCCGCAGACCGCGATCACCCAGCCGCTCGGCGCCGTGTACTCGTTGTTCGCCTCGGTGGAGTCGGCCGGGCTGCGGCAAACCAGCATCATCAGGGCGCGCGACATCCGCGCCGACGGCGTGGTCGCCGATCACCTGGGCCTCGAGGCGTCAACGCCGCTGTTCCACCTGGAGCGGCTGCGCCTGGCCGGGGCGGAGCCGCTCGCCCTGGACACCGTGTGGCTGCCCGCCGACCTCGCCGCGTCGCTGCTGGACGCCGACTTCAGTCATACCGCGCTGTACGACGAACTGGCCGTCAGGACCGGTGTCCGGATCGAGGGGGGGCGCGAACACATCCGTGGCGTGGTGCCATCCGCGGCGGAGCAGCGCCTGCTCGGCATCGGCCCTGCCACCGGCGCGCTGGCCATCAGCCGCCTCGGGTACGCGGCCGGACGGGCCGTCGAGTGGCGGCACACCCTGATCCGCGGCGACCGCTTCTCGCTGCTCGCGGAGTTCTCCGCGCGCACCGGCTACCGGCTCGCCGCCGAGAGCCGCTTCCCTGCCGTGGCCGGCGCCTCCTAGCCGCTCAGCGCAGCGGCAGCGCGCTTCGAGCCAGCAGGGCCAGCGCCAGGGCGCCGATCGACACCGAGGTGACCGCGACCGTCACCAGCAGCAGCCGGTGCCGGCCGGCCATCCGGCCCGCAACCCAGATCAACGCGCTCCCGCCCAGCACCAGGGCGCCCACGGCCGGGCTGGCCTTCAGCAGCGCCGCGCCGAGCGCCGCGTACGAGATCGCCGTCCGCCGCCAGGCCAGCGTGGTTCGGGCGCGGGCCAGGCCGGGGTCGAGGTCCTCCATGTCTTCTTCAGGACGATCTCGCGGGTTCGGGTCCTGCGTCGTCACCGCCGCCTCACCGCCGCCTCACCGCACGGCGATCGAGGTCAGCAGGAGCGCCGTGGCCAGCAGGGCCAGCGCGGCGATCGAGCCCGCCAGGATTCGGGGCAGCAGCGATCGCGGCAGTGGCTCGCCGTGGCGCAGGGCGCGCTGGTTGCGCTGCAGCTCCACGTAGGCCGCCACCGAGATCACCGCACCGAGGACGATCAGCGGGATCGCGATGACGTGCCGGCCCCACGGCACCCCGGCGAACGGCGGAAGAAGCTGGACGATGGCCAGCCCGGCAACGACCAGCGCCAGCGCGGTGCGGCTCCAGGCCAGGAACGTGCGCTCGTTGGCGAACGTGAACCGGGCGTCCGGCTCCCTGCCGCCGTCGTCGTCCAAACCATGCCCCCCTCAGCCGCCCGGTGCGAGTGGCTCGTTGACCGCGTGGTCGGGCCGCTCGCCCGCCAGCACCTGGCGTACCTGGCGGGCCGCCTCCAGCGACATCTCGCGCCGCACCGCGTCGACGGCCGAGCCGAGATGCGGGGTGAACAGCGTCCGCGGGTGGGCCAGCAGGCGTTCCGGAATCGCGTCCGGCCGCCCCGGCAGCGCCCAGTCCTCCATCCGCATCCTTCGCAGCCCCGGATCCGCCACGAGCCGGAGCGTTAGAGACTCAAGGGGTGTCGCAAGCAGTACCACGTCGCTTCGGGTCAGCAGATCATCGAACCCGAGCAGGCCCACCGCGAGCTCCGCGGCCGGGATCGTGAGCAGGTCCGGCAGCACGGTCAGCCAGGTGCCGTGCCGGTCGACGCGGTCGGCCATGCACACGATCAGGCCGCTCGCGCCGGCGGCGAGCTCGGCCAGTTGCGGCTTGGGCCACACCCCGGCGCCGGGGATCACGGGGTCGCAGAATTCGGCCAGGTACTCGGCAACCTCGGGGTGCACCCAGTGGGTGACGACGACCCGGTCCACGTCCGGGAGTCTACGATGACGGCCGTGCGATCCCCGGGACAGGTCACGGTGACGTTCGCCGGGTCTGGCGACGCGTTCGGGAGCGGCGGCCGGTTCCAGGCGTGCATCCACCTGCGCGGCCCGGGCGGGGCGGCCCCGGTGCTGCTGGACTGCGGCGCGACCTCGCTGACCGCGCTGCGGCGGTGCGGCCTCGATCCGGGCGAGATCGCGGCGATCTTCGTCTCGCACTTGCACGGCGACCATTTCGGCGGAATCCCGTTTTTTATTTTGAACGCCCAGTTCGCCCGCCGGGCCGCCCCCCTCACGGTGATCGGGCCGCGTGGGACGGGGCGCCGGCTGGCCGAGCTCATGGAGGGCATGTTCCCCGGTTCGGCCTCCGTATCGCGCCGGTTCGGCGTGGAGGTCACCGAGCTGGCGCCAGGGGAGGGCGCCGCCGCGGCCGGCGTCGCGGCCGCCGCGTTCGCGGCCGACCACCCGAGCGGCCCGGACAGCCATTCCCTGTCGCTGCGGCTGGCGCTCGCCGACAGGCTGATCGGCTACACCGGCGACACGGCCTGGACCGACGAGCTGCCCGGGGTCGCGGCCGGGACCGACCTGCTGATCGCCGAGGCCTATTACCGGTCCAAGAAGATCCCGTTCCACCTGCGGCTCGACGACCTGGCCGAGCACTCGGGCGAGCTGGCCAGCCGCCGGATCGTGCTCACGCACATGTCCGACGACGTCCTGGATCACCTGGATGAGATCACGTTCGAGACCGCGCGCGACGGGCTGGTGCTGCGGATCTGAGTCCGGTTAACGCCCGATCGCGGGGCGGGCCGTGGCCCACGGCGGTGGCTGGCGGGTGAGCCATCCCCAGAAGCTGCGCCGCGGCGGCGTGGCCACGATGTGGCCGCTGTGGACTTTGCCCGCCACCTCGATGCGGAGCGTGACCGGCACGTCCGGGCCCCAGGGTGCGCGGACCTTCACCTGGCCGCTGTGCACGCCGACCTCGTCGGTGTCCACCGCGATCCCCGGCTTGGTGATCAGCTTGAGGCGGCCGCTGTGCACGTCGGCGTCGATCCGCAGCACCGGCTCGGAGATAACGGCCCCGGTGAGGTCCAGCCTGACCTCACCGCTGTGGATCTTGACCTCCATCCGCCGGGGCACTACCCAGCGGCCCTCGCGGGTGGCGCGGCCGCTGCCGCAGTCGATGCGGATCATCTCCTTGGGCGGCGGGGTGTCCAGAGCGGGGAGCGGGGACGAGGCCGCGGGCAGGTCGGTGGTCAGCGCGGCCAGTTCGGCGTAGGTGCGCGCGGTCAGCGCGGCCTCGAGCCGGTCGTCAAGCTCCTCGGCGGTTAGCCGGCCGTCGCCGGCGGCCACCCGCAGGAGCTCGACCACCCGGTCCCGGTCCTGGTGGGACGCCCGCAACTGCCCCGGCGCCAACCGGTCGCCGCGTGCCTCCAGGCCGCCGGAGGCCGGCGGTTCGCTGCCCGTCACCCCAACACAATAAGGCCGTGACCGCCGCACCGGTATCCATGTGTGATCCGCCACGTATCCCTGCCAACCGGTGGCAGCCCGGCGCCTGGCCTGATATGCACGCGATGTGGGGGCTAATTCAGGGATCGGCGGAGGCGCGGGCGGCCCGTGGTACCGGGTCGAGGCGATCATGGCCGCGGGCCCGGGCAGGCGCGGCGGCAGCGCGGAGCAGGACTACGCCTCGGTGCTGCCCGCTGTGCTCAACGCGGCGATGTACCGGCGCCCGTTCGTGGCCGGCTGGCTGTCGCGCGGCGGCGGTGCCCCCCTGGAACTGATCACCAATGCCGGGCCGCTGCCCGAGCCGACCGTGCCCGACCCGCCCCGGGTGAGCCAGATACCGGGGTCCAGCGCGCAGGACCGGTCGCAGCGGCGGCCCGGGCACGATGACCCGTCGGCGCCGCTCGAGCCGAGCCGGGTCATCGACCCGAGCCGGGTGATCGGCCCGGGTCACGCGCTCGAGCCGGTCGGCGCGGTCGAAGCGGGCGGCCTGTTCGAGCCAAGGGAGCTGCTGTTCCCCTGGGGGGCGCGCGGCGTGCCGATGTCCGGCGGCCTGCTGGCCGACCTCGATCGCCTGGTCTGGGCGCCCTGCCCCGGGCGGCAGGCCTCGCTGCTGGGCTGGGACGGCGGACAGCCGGGGTGGGACGTTGCCACGGCCTACCAGAGCCGGGTGCCTTCCTACGGGCTGAGCGGCCGGCGCGGCGGCGACGAGCAGGGCGAGCGCCACCCGACGCTGTTCGAGTCGGCGCTCGTGACGCTCATGACCAGGTCGTTCGGCTGGCTCGTGGTGGCCGAGCCGTCCGACCACATCGACACCGAGATCGCCGAGCTGCGCACGCAGCTCAACGTGCTCCGGCGCTACGACGAGGAGCGCTCGCGCTACGACGTCGGCCGGGCCGAGCGCCGGCTGGCCGAGCTCGACGCGTTCCGCGAGGCCGGCCTGTGGAACGTACGGGTGCTGGTCGGCGCCGGCACCGAGCAGGAGCTGCGGCTGATCGCCCCGATGCTGGTCGGCTCCATCGACCTTGCCGCCCATCCGTACCGGCTGCGCAGCGCGGAGCAGCCCCGCGACCTGGCCGACGCGCTGGCCGCCCGGCTCGCCGACCCGGTGGACGGCGCCCAGGTGCCGTTCGCCGCCACGGCCGGCGCCCTGGTCGCGCTCACCGGCCTGCCCAGGGGCGAGGTGCCAGGGGTCCGGGTGCTCGAGCCCGGCGTGTTCGACGTGACCAGCGAGACCATGGGCACGCACGCCGACGGGCGGGCCACGGCCGGCAACCAGATCGCCGCCGAGGGGGCCGACGGCGGCGGGCCCCGCCCGCCGGCCACCGGGGACCAGGCCATCGAGCTCGGCGCGATCCTGGACGGCCAGGAGCGCAAGGTCGGCACGTTCCGGGTGCCGCTCGCCACGCTGAACCGGCACGCGTTCGTCACCGGGGCCACCGGCTCGGGCAAGTCGCAGACGGTACGGCACCTGCTCGAGCAGCTCACCGTGGCCGGGGTGCCCTGGCTCGCGGTCGAGCCGGTCAAGTCCGAGTACGCGGCGATGGCCGGCCGGATCGCCGGGGCCGGCCAGGTGACCGTGATCAACCCGTCCGACCCCGACGCGGTGCCGCTGTCGGTGAACCCGCTCCAGCCCGAGCCCGGGTATCCGGTGCAGGCCCACATCGACATGGTCCGCGCGCTGTTCCTGGCCGCCTTCGACGCCAGGGAGCCGTTCCCGCAGATCATCTCGCAGGCGCTGCAGCGCGCCTACGAGGACTGCGGCTGGGACCCGGTGACCGGCGGCGGCCGCCCGGGTGCCCCGGCCGGCCCGGCCGTTCCGACGATCGCCCAGCTCCAGGGCGCGGCGCTGGACGTGATCGAGGACGTCGGCTACGGGCGCGAGCTGCGCGCCGACGTCCGCGGCTTCGTCGACGTGCGGCTGCGGTCGCTGCGCACCGGATCGGCGGGACGGTTCTTCGAGGGCGGGCACCCGGCCGACATCGCCGAATTGCTGCGCCGCAACGTGGTGCTCGCGATCGAGGACGTGGCCAACGACGAGGACAAGGCGTTCCTGATCGGCACGCTGATCATCAGGCTGGTCGAGCACCTGCGGCTGCGCGCGCGCACCGCGCCGGTCGAGGGGCTGGCGCACGTGATCGTCATCGAGGAGGCGCACCGGCTGCTGCGGGCCAGCCGCGAGGGCGCGAGCGGGCACGCGGTCGAGCTGTTCGCCAGCCTGCTCGCCGAGATCCGCGCCTACGGCGAGGGGATCATCGTGGTCGAGCAGATCCCGGCCAAGCTGGTCCCCGACGTCGTCAAGAACACCGCGCTCAAGGTGCTGCACCGGCTGCCGGCGCAGGACGACCGCGAGGTGGTCGGCGCGGCCATGAACCTCGACGACGACCAGTCGCGGCAGGTGGTCTCGCTGCGGCCGGGGGTGGCCGCGGTGTTCGCCGACGGGATGGACCGGCCGCTGCGGATCCGGGTGCCGTACGGCGGGACGAGGGAGCGGGCTGGCAAGGGCGACTCTGTCCCTGTGCAAGGCCGTCGCTCGGCCGCATGCGGCCCCTCCTGCATGTCCGGCCGGGCCTGCAGCCTGCTCGAGCTGCGTGCGGCCGATCTGCTGGCGGGCGCGCCCGAGGATGCCTGGCTGCGGATCTGGACCGAAGCGCTGGTGCTGGCGTTCCTCACGAACCGGGCGCTGCCGGTGGTGCCGGCCGCGCTTCGCTCCCGGTGGGCCGACCTTGACCGGCGGCTGCGCGAATGCCTGCTGGCCACGGCGGTGGACCGGTCCATGCGCGGGCGGTCGCTGGCCGTGCGCGCCTATTACGATCCGCAGCGGCTGGCCGCCGAGGTGGCGTCCACGGCGCTGAAGCTGCTCGACGGGCACCCGGGCGCCGGTGCCCCGGCCGGCCGGGAGTGGGTGATCCCGCAGTTGCAGTGGCTGCACGAGGTGGAGCGGGCCTGCCCGTTCGGGACCGCGCAGCCCGACCCGTTCGCCCCGGCGCCGCCGCTGGACTACCTCCTGGCCGGGCTCGCTGACCGGCCCGGGCTGAAGATCGGCCAGCGGGTCAGCAACCTGCGCAGGCACCCGCTCTCGATGGAGCTGTCGCGAAACCGCCAGCCGGCCTGGACGGTCCTGCTGGGCGAGGACGAGCAGCGCAGCTTCGCCGACGACCTGGCCGCCGTGGTGATCGGGGTGAGTCATCGCGGTCAGCTCCGCCAGGCGGCGGGCGAGATGGGGATCGTCGGCTGGCTCGAGGCCGTTCTTTCGTGGCCGAGACGGTTCATCGTCGGAGCCGACGACCAGGTGGCGGCCGCGGCACCTTCGCCGGGCCCGGCGGCCTCCGGCGCCGGCGCCGGATAGCATCGGCGGCCATGGGAAAGCTTCCGCTGCGCGCGCGCCTCGCGACGACCATCGGCGGTGCCGCGGGACGGGTGTCGCGGCTGTCCGGCCGCGGCGACGGATCGGTGATCGGCGGCGTGCTGGGCCTGCGGATGGAGCCCGACCTGGTCCGGCTGCTCGCCGCCGGCCGCCAGATCGTACTGGTCACCGGCACCAACGGGAAGACGACCACGACCCGGCTGGTCACGGCGGCGCTCGGCGCGCTGGGCCAGGAGGTGGCGTCCAACGCGTTCGGCGCGAACATGGCGGCCGGCCTGGCGGCAGCGCTCGGCCAGGCGCAGGACGCCCCGTTCGGCGTGCTCGAGGTGGACGAGCGATACCTGCCCGCGATGATCGCGACGACCCGGCCCAAGGTGGTCACGCTGCTGAACCTCAGCCGCGACCAGATGGACCGCGCGGCCGAGATCTGGCTCGTTGCCAGGCGCTGGCGCGAGGCGCTGGCCGCCGCCCCCGACTGCGTGGTCGTGGCCAACGCGGACGACCCGCTGATCGCCTGGGCGGCGGGCGCTGCCAGCAAGGTCATCTGGGTCGCCGCAGGACAGAAGTGGCACGAGGACTCCTGGTGCTGCGCGGAATGCGGGTCGCACCTGAACCGGGACGCGGCCGGCTGGCGCTGCGGCGAGTGCAGCTTCGCCCGGCCCGTGCCGAGCTGGGTGCTGGACGGCGAGTCGGTCATCGACCCGCGCGGCCGGGTCCGCGAGCTGGCGCTGGCCCTGCCCGGCCGGGCCAACCGGGCCAACGCCGTGGTCGCGCTGGCCGTCGCCGACTTCTTCGGCGCCGACCTGGACCAGGCGCTGCCGCTGCTGCGCGAGGTGACGTCGGTGGCCGGCCGGTACACCACGCTGGAGCGGGACGGGCGGCGGCTGCGGCTGCTGCTGGCGAAGAACCCGGCCGGGTGGCTGGAGGCGTTCGATGTGCTGGCCCCGCCGCCGACGCCGGTGCTGCTGGCCGTGAACGCGCGGATCCCCGACGGCAAGGACACGTCGTGGCTGTGGGACGTGGATTACCGGCTGCTGCGTGGCCGGACGGTGCTGGTGACCGGCGAGCGCCGGCTCGATCTCGCGGTCAGGCTGGAGGCGGATCAGGTGGTGTTCGAGCTGACCGGCGGCGTGGAAGACGCGATCGCGCGCGTGCCCCAGGGCCCGCTGGACGTGATCGCCAACTACACCGCGTTCCAGCAGATCCGGACAGCTCTGGGGCGTGCCCAGTGACCCCGCCGAGGCATCGCGCTCCCGAACCGCCGTGGGCCGACGAGGCGCCGGTACCGCACCGCCCGGGTCGGCGCCGCCGCGGGCCGAGCAGCCTGCGGCTGATCTGGGTCTACCCGGACCTGCTCAGCACCTACGGGGACCGCGGCAACGTGCTGGTGCTGCAGCGCCGGGCCCGGTTGCGCGGCCTGGACGTCGAGGCGGTCAGCGTGAACGCGGACCAGCCGGTGCCCCGTTCCGGCGACATCTACCTGATGGGCGGGGGCGAGGACCTGCCGCAGATCCTGGCCGCCCGGCGGCTGGGCGCGGACGGCGGACTCGCCGCAGCGGCCGCCGAGGGAGCGGTGATCCTTGCGGTCTGCGCCGGCTACCAGGTGATCGGCCAGGAGTTCGGCGGCACCGAGGGCGAGCCGGTGCCCGGCCTCGGCATCCTGGACATCCGCAGCGGGCGCGGCGACCGCCGCGGCGTCGGCGAGATCGTGGCCGACGTCGATCCGGAGCTCGGCGTGCCCCGGCTCACCGGGTTCGAGAACCACCAGGGTGTGACCAGGCTGGGGCCGGGAGCCCGGCCGCTGGCCCGGGTCACGCTCGGGGTGGGCAACGGGGACGGCACGGAGGGCGCGTACGCGGGCAAGGTGCTCGGCACCTACCTGCACGGCCCGGTGCTGGTTCGCAACCCCGGCCTGGCCGATCTGCTGCTCACCTGGGCCGTCGGCCCGCTCGCCCCGATGACGGCGGCGGACGAGAACTGGGCGCACCGGCTGCGCGAGGAACGCCTGGCCGCCGTGGCCAGATAGTCCGAGCGAGGACGGAGATCAGTACACGAGCGCCTGCGTGCCGTCGGCCATGATCTCGGCCAGGAACGTGGACGCGCCGGCGATCCTGACGCCCTCGAGCGTGTCGTCAGAGGTGATGCCCCGGCGCGACGCGCACTGGCTGCAGACGGTCACGGTCCCCTCCTCCAGGACCTTGGCCAGGAGCTGAGAGAGCGGGGCCGCGTGCGGCAGCGCGACGTCGGAGGCACGGTCGGGCAGGGCGAACCAGGCGGCCTCTCCGGTGAGCCAGAGCGACACCTCGAGCCCGCTCGCCACCGCCGTGGCGGCGACGGTGAAGGCCTGATTGCACCGTTCCTGGTCGTCCTTGCCCGCGGTGACCTTTACCACGAGTGAGCGGGAAGCCATGTCCCGAGCCTAGTGCCGTTCCGCTGGAACGCGCACCACCAGCAATGGCGCATCGGGGTCTTCGAACCGCATACTCGAAGAAGTACGTTTAGAGAGCGTGTGAGAGGGCCACTCCACGGTTTGGAGGAGGGCGCTTGGTGAGTCGGCGGCAGCTATGGCGTGTCGCGACGTTGGTAATGGCCGGAGTGGCGCTCGCGGGGTGCGCCGCGCCACAGTACCACTACGTTGCCGATTCGGCCGACAACGCCTACTTCAAGGTGCCGCCGAGCTGGCATCAGGTGAGCCCGTCCAGCCTGCGGGCGGCCGAGGGTTCGCAGAGCCAGGAGGGCACGTACGTGTGGTCCGTGGCCTACGACTCCGCCAAGACGCCGTCGGTGGATCACATCTTCGCGGCCACATCGACGCCGGTCGCCTACTCCAGCGTGCTGTCGATGTCCTCGGCGGAGCGCAACGACCTGTCGTTCAACAGCATGCGGGACCTGCTGCTGCCGGTGACGTCGCAGGCGCGCAAGGCCGCCTCGTCCGCGCACGAAGAGCTCTCCGGGTTCGCCTCGCTGAGCGACCAGGTCCTTACCGACAGCCATAACGACCGCGGCATCCGCGAGATCTTCGACTATGACCTCGGTACCAGCCTGGAAACGTTCGACCTGACCGTTCTGGCCAATAGCGCGACCACCAAGCTCTACTTCCTGCTCGTGCACTGCGCCGCGTCCTGCTTCGCGGCCGACTACAAGCAGATCTCGACGGTGGTCGGCTCGTTCACGGTTGGCGGCGGCGGAGGATCCGGATGATGTCCCTTGCGGTAAGGAGCCCACGATGACGATTGCCCGGTCGGGCTCGCCCGGGGGACCGCGGCCGTCCGAGGGACGACCGCGCGACGACGAACGGCCGACCCGCAAGCCGCTCCCGCTGTGGGACCGGCTGAAGTTCCTGGTCCTGCTCGTCCTGGTGTGGTTCCTGCTGGTCTGGTCGGTCATGGCGTCCGACCCGATCGTCGGCTTCGCGGACGCCATGCGGATCGAGCTCACGTCCGGCTGGTGGGTGTTCGCCGTGGCCGGCCTGGAGCTGATCCGTCAGGTGCACTTCCTGATCAGCGAGCACTGGGCCGGCTACCACCGGTTCTGGACCAGGACCTTCTTCGGCGGCTGGGAACGCGAGAGCCACCGCAAGCTGTCCGAGTGGACCAGGTTCCGGCTGTGGCGCGTGATCACCTGGATCTTCTGGATCGCCGTGATCGCGGTGGTGGCCGGCAAGGTCAAGCAGACCAGCCCGGTGAACGCGCTGGTCAACATGCCGGGCTACATCTGGCACGCGCTTCCGTTCGTGCTGCAGCTTCTGGTCATCCTGCTTTTCGTCGTGCTCCAGTTCGCCGCGATCTTCTGGTTCCTGTCCAGGGGCGGCGTCGACGTGTACTTCCCTGACGACATCAAGACCCGCTTCAGCGACGTCTGGGGCCAGGACCACGTGCTGGAGCGGGTCAAGGAGAACATCCTCTACCTCGAGGACCCGGAGAAGATCGAGTCCCGCGGCGGCT
>Ga0335072_10005799_pt1 | contig 18154 bp, 18 predicted proteins | sample Lox_Sample_21_FD_206725 | JGI IMG/M metagenome (GOLD analysis project Ga0335072, IMG submission 206725) | Soil microbial communities from Loxahatchee National Wildlife Refuge, Florida, United States - Lox_Sample_2.1 | ecosystem: Environmental > Terrestrial > Soil > Wetlands | place: USA... | reverse complement strand
CAACATAGAGGGAATTTGAGGGCATCAGACGCGCGGGAACTTGCTGAATTGAGAGCGCACGCCTCTTGGGATTGTATTGACAGTTTGGGAAAAGCGGGCTACACTACGGAGTTTTTAGGTGGCCCCTGGAGCCATCTGGGGGAGGATAGGCATGGAAAAGAAGCGACTGGAGTACTACAAAAAGAAATTGCTGACCCGCCGCGATGAATTGGTCAAGACGATCACGCGGACCGAGGAAGAAGGGCGGCAGGCGGACGACGATCCCACCGTGGACCTGGCAGACAAGGCCGCGAATTCGTACACGAAGGAGTTTTTGTTCGGCCAGACGAGCAGCGACCGAAACATGCTCAATATGATCGACGAGGCGCTGAAGCGCATCCGGGGAAACGACTACGGGAACTGCATGATCTGTCACGAAGAAATGCAACAGAAGCGATTGGAAGCGGTACCGTGGGCCAAGCATTGCATCGCCTGCCAAGAGAAGATGGAGCAGGGCCAACTGTAAGCAGGATTGTTAGCCAATAAAATTACTGTATTATAATAGGCATAAAGGGCTTTGTGAGTGTGTGTAGGGACTAACAAACGCGCACTCAGCGGCTGAAGCCGTGCCCTGACGAGAAACACGAGTTACCACACAGACTCTTCGTGGCCGGGCCATGCCTATTGCCGCAGCTCAAAACACGGTATTGCAGTTTCTGAAGAACGTTTCCGCAACGTTGGCGAGCGTTTGTTTCCCCGCGGGCTGCCGGCTGTGCGATGAACTGCTGACCGATGCGCGGCGAGTGCCGCTTTGCGATCATTGCCTGTCGCAATTTCAGACGATACTGCCGGGTTATTGCGAGATTTGCGGACTGCCCGCGACGTTCGATCCCGAGTTTCCAAAAGAAACGGCACACTGCGCGGATTGCCAACAGCGGCGGTTCGGCTTTGACCTTGCGCGAAGCTACGGATACTACGAAGGAACACTTTCGCGCGCGGTGGTTTTATTGAAACACGAACAAATCGAGCCGTTGGGCCGGTGGTTTGCGACGCAGTTGGCAGAAGTGGTGCGAGCGCAAGGCGGACGCATGGCGGCGGATGTGATTGTGCCCGTGCCGCTACACTGGCAACGGAGCCGGGAACGAGGATTCAATCAGGTGGATTTGGTGGGACGGCCGCTGGCGAAGATGTTGAGCTTGCCGTACCGGCCGGTGCTGCTGATGCGCGCGAAGGGGCGCCCGGAAAAACATTTGTTACGAAGTGAAGAAAGATGGGAAGCAGTACGTGGCGCTTTTGCAATGCGTGAAGGCGGTCGGGTTGACAATTTACGAATTCTGCTGCTAGATGATGTAATGACGACAGGAGCGACGCTGGACGCGTGTTCGCGCGCGTTACGCGGAGCGGGCGCCGAGTCGGTTCTGGGATTAACGATAGCCCGGGCCGGTCGTCCGCAGAGTTCCTTCGCCGAACACCCGTAGCAGGAAGGGACGGGCGATGAACGCAAGACGACCAGAGGCGATAGACCACCGGGGGCGAGTTTCCCCCGAAGCGGTCGGAGCGCTTGCGTCCAACGCTTCGGGGAACATCGGTCGTCATGTTGCGCCGCTCCTGCCCGCACGCACTTCCCTGATGCAAGAGCCCGTATTAGTTCTGAACGCGACCTACGAACCAATTAACGTAACCGCCGTGCGGCGCGCCATGGTGCTGCTGCTGAAAGGCGTAGCGCAGGCAGAGGAGCTGCACAACGCAGAAGTGCACTCTACGGCGCATTCGCACAAGGTTCCGTCGGTGATCCGGCTGCTGGCGTACCGTCACATACCGCAACAGAGCCGAGCGCTTTCGCGGAAGAATATTCTTTTGAGGGATCGCAACACTTGCCAGTTTTGCGGGAAGGTGTTTCCGAGTTCGGAGTTAACACTCGATCACGTGATTCCGCGTTCGCGCGGAGGACGTTCTTCGTGGGAAAACCTGGTGGCATGCTGCTACCGGTGCAATAACAGCAAGGGCGATCGCACGCCAGAAGAAGCGGGACTGAAGCTGGCGCGGCGTCCGCGGCCTTTCACGCTGCATACATCGAGGCAGCTGATGCGATTGATCGGACATCGTGATGAGCGGTGGCGTAAATACTTGTTTTATTGAAACTTAGATAGCAGTGCACCTTCCGGCGCGCGAAAAAACAGAACTGAATCGATTCACTTTATTTTTTGGAAACCTTTTTCGTTGACGTGCATCTAAACTAATAACAACCACTTCGAGGACACACCCCGGGAGGCAGCTAGGGTCCACACCCTAGCTGCTTCTCTCCTTTTCGGGCGGCTTTTTTGCGCTTGGGATTCCAGCATTAATCACCGATCGAGTTTAGTGCGCGGCTTGCAGATTGGCGAGCGCTTGCTCGGTGGCAGCCAGCAGGGCCTCTGCGCCTACCGGTTTTCCAGTAGCGTGAATCATCCACAGGTCGGGAGTGACGTGGCCCATGGTGGCCATGCGTTCGAATTCCGGACCGATGGCACCGGCTTTTTTCATTTGTTGCTCCACCTGGAAAGCGATGAGGTGGCCGATGGGATAATCGGGGAGGTACATGAAGGAATCGATCATGTGCGAATAGACGGCAAGCAAGACAACATCTTTTTTGCCGAAGATGGGCGCGTAGTATTGGTTCCAAATATTCTTGGCAATCTGGACGGTGGCATCGCGCAATTGTTCGGGAGTGGCATTGGGATGATCGTACATCCAGTGCCAAACGTCCATATCGACGAGGGCAACGCCGCTAATCTCGTAGGTATTCCAGAAATCATTGAGTGTTCGAAGAGTTTCGGTGTGAGCGTCAGGAGCAGCGAGGCCGAGGAGTTCGAGATCGTGTCCCTGGAGCACCATGGCGAGAGCTTCGGTGAAAGCGGTGTTAGGGACACCTTCGAGCAAGGTGTAGTCGATGCTGTTGAGGGAAAAGGTTTGTTCAATGTTGTGCCCCATCTCGTGAATGGCAATGTTGAAACCCTTGTAGTTCATTCCGGTGCTTTCGACGCGGGTTCGAAGATGGGCTTTTTCGCTGCGCATGGAGGCACCCATGGCGTGACCGGATCCCCGGGCGGGATCGACGATGATATTATCGGCTAGGAATTGGGATTTCTGTGGGGTGAAGCCAAATTTGATGAGGATGTTGGGTATGTCCTTCTTAAAGGCTTCCGCAGTCGGATATTTCTTCGAAACAATGGCATCCAATTGCGCTTCCGTGTAGGCGCCGCGAGAGCGGAATCCGTCGTACCAAATGTCGAAAGGCTCGAGTGGGCGGCCGAGACGCGACTGAATCAAAGTTGCGACTTGAGGAAGGAGGGGCGAGGTGACGACCTGCTGGAGCATTTGGCGCACTCGCTGCTCGGGAATCTCGCGATCTTCGTCGAAACGGCGGGCAATTAATGTGGGTGCGGTGGGAGAGAACGGATCGACTTCGCGGGAAGCCTGGTAGGTTTTGAGGAGCATCGCGTAACGGGTAAAAGGTTCCGGGGCATTGGTGATCTTGAGTTGCGCGGGGGGCGGGATGTCGCTGTCTTTCTCGGTCGTAGGTGTGACGGCATTGGTCCAGGGATTCCAGTCGACATGGGGATTGTCGACCACGACAGCGGGGATGGTTTGGGTGATGATGCGCTCCATGACTTGTTGAATGGCGCGCTGCTTGAGCAAACCATTTTGAGGGTCGGCGTAATCGGCTTTGATTTCATCGCGAAGATTCCAGTGACTGAGCAGGCGGAGTTTGGGCGGGAACAGGCGCTGCCCGTCTTGGGCGAGTACGTGATGCATCCAGATGTTGTATCGGGCAATGTAGGAATCGGCCTGGGAGCCGGCGCGGGCTACGTCGAGATTCACTGAAGCAGGGATGCGCTTGGAAAAGGATTGAGCGAGGCGGGCTTCGGCCCATTGCTGGCGAGTCCAGCTGGAGCCTTGCGTGAGACGTTCCTCGAGTGTGGTCAGGGGAAAATTCAGAAGGACAACGAAGGCCAACTTGTTGTTGAAAAAATCGTCGACAACATGAGCTTCGGGGTCATATGCCGCAAACAGCTCATCGAACGGAAGCACAGGGCCAACATCGAGATCGGCTTGTTGGCGAAACTCCCTGTTAATTTCATGCATGTGACCATTGAGCTGTTCAAGAAGACGCTGGATGCGAGCAAACATGGTGTTGAGAGTGGCGTCATCGCCGGCGAAATTGGCCAGGACAAAGTCTTCGAAGGCTGCGGCATCGCCGTCGTCGGTGTGCCAGAACTGGGCAAGCTGGCGCAAGCCGCGTTGCACGCGAACGCGCTGGTTTTCACCGTACTTGGCAACTAATTGCTTTTCGAGTTTGTCCGAGGAAGAAGGCATCCACGGAAGAGCTTGCTGATCACGGGTAGCAAGAGGCATGTTGATTTTCCGAGCCAAAAATGGCGCAAGACATAGTGGAACACACACAAGAAAAAGTGGGAACGGGCGCATGAGGCCTCCGCAAACAATGGTAAGTTGCCATTTCGGAATCTGGAAATGGAGGACCGCTAAGAGCGACGATACTGCCGAGAAGTACGGCGGTCAAATTACAGAACCAGCAGATTGAACGATGGAAGATTAGACTGAGGTGGTACGAATGCCGGAGAAACTCTCCAAGGCGGAGGCTTCGTCGGGAAATTCAGGAAATACCTGATAAAGCTGAGTGATCTTGAGAACCTCTTCAATTCTTGGCGCGAGCCCGACGACCTTCATGGCGCCGCCTTTTTTGACCACGGCCAAGTAATTGCGCGCAAGTTCACCGACTCCGGAACTGTCCAAGTATTCCAGAGCAGTCAGATTCAAAACAATGTTGGTGTGGCCCTGCTTCAGGAGGGTTTGGATCATATGGTGAAAAGCGCGAGACTCGAACGAAGTAAGCCGACCGCTGACATCGACTACGGAAACATCCTCTGCTTGGCGAACAGCAATCGAAAAACTCACGAACACCTACCCATATTTTGATAAAGAATTTTACCGTGAATCTTCCGGAAGACAAGATGAAATCGCGAGGTGTGAGGACGAGCTGCGACTGGATTTGTTACTGGCGCATGACGACGCGTAATCCGCGGCGCCAAGTTTCCACCAAACCGATACGAATTATTTCCATATCTGGAGACAAATATTTGAGAAGCGCATCAGTGGTTGGATGAAAGCGCAGGGCCGGGGCGATGAGATAGACGAGAGGCGCGGAGGACTGCAATTCCATGCCGGGGAAATAGCCATAACGAGGCAAATCTCCGAGAGCGAGGTGACGGCGAATGCGGTTCCAATAGTCGGCGGCTTGCAGAGGCAGTTCGGGATTTTCGGTAGCTTTCAGTTCGAGAATGGCGAGACGCTTGTTTCGGGTGACCGCGAGCAGGTCGAGGATGCCGTGGTGGCTGCCGGATTGGGCGACCACTTGATCGTAGACGTGGTCGGGATCGAGCTGAATGTCGATGCGACTGAGGTCCTGCTTGATGAGGGACTGCAACCAACGTTCGGGGTGCGCGCGGTAAAGAGGATGGCGCAAATCGCTGGCGAGGGAGTTCCGAAAAGTCTTGAGATTCTGAACCATTCGCTGCATTTCTTGGCGGTTTCTTGGGGACAATGTGCGCCAAAGCGAGCCGCACCAATAATGGATTTGGCCGTCGCACCAACGGGCAAAAGGTAAACCGTGGAAGCGGAGCACGACTTCCTGCTCGTGAGGAACGGCGTGTGGAGTAATCGAGTCGGGGGCCAAAGAGATTAAGGGTGCAAGGTCGGCGCGGGCGCGGTTTAGTAAAAGGTCGCACTCCCTGCGAGGCACCAGCCAGCTGGAAATATTGCCGTCGCGCAAGGGATCGACGCGCTCGATGTGTTCGTGGAGCGAGTTCAATTCGTAGACTTGCACGGCCATACGCGAATCGAGAGCGGCGAGTTGATGGGTTAGCAGGCTGGCTTTGCCTTGCGGAAGTATCAGCCGGAGGAAGGAGACAAGACCTTTGCCGGATGATTGCCGGGCCCGCTCCAGCCACAGGAGTGCGAAGGTCAGGCTGCTTTCGATGGCGTCCTGGGTCGCTTGTTGCGGAACGGCGAGGAAGGCCCCGCGAGTCGCGCCGTTGTGGAAGAGGCCTCGGGCATACAATCCGGAAAGGGAATGCTCAAGATCGGAAGCGATGGATAGCTTTTCGAGTACTTCGTCGGGAAAGTTTTCGGCGAGCACACGACGGAGCTGTTCGCAAAAGTCTTCGCGGGAGATCTGTTTGGGATTGCGCTGGAAGTTAAGACGGATGATCTCCATGCGCCCGGGAGTGGCACGACCGAAGCGTTCGACAGCCAGCAGGATGCGTTCCTCGGATTGGCCGGTAATGGCGAGGACGCGGCGTGTGACCTGGCAATTTTCGGCCCAGAGGTGAAGCAACGGCTTGTCCGGGGCGCCCCGCACTTCCCAGGAAAGCGGCGGGAGCGGACTGGTGCGTCCGCCAGCTTCGCGAATTTCGATGGTACCGGAGGCGAGTACGCCGTGGAGGGATTCGCGCAGTTCTTCGGCGAGGTCCATACGCTTATCATAGACTAACTAATTGATAAGTGAGTTATTGTTTCTTGGCGGCGAGCTGGAGTTGGGAGACGGTTACCGCGGGCGCCTGCATGTTCCAGGAAATCGGGATGTGCTCGAAAGAAATCTCGAAGGTGCGGCGTTCGCCGGGAGCTAGGGCGGGGCGAGGAGTTTGGATGACGCGGCGAGTTTCCCGGAGGACGATTTGGTGCATGTCGTCGGAAAACTCGGTGGTGAGACTGAGGAGGGATACCGAGTCGGTTCCGGCGTTATGGATTTCGCCGGTGAGCGTGGTTACTTCCTGGTGCAAGAAATTCTCGGCGCGGCTCATGGCCAGATTTGCGACTTCGATGTTCTTGGCATACTCCTGCTCAGCGGGAGTCATTTTGGCTTGTCCGGTCTCCTGGGGTGCGGATGTTTTGCGGCTCTGCAGTGGCACGAACAAGAACCAAAGACTTAACAGAACTACGACGATGGCAAGGGCGGCAATGGCGACGGTGAGAGGAGAAAGTTTGGGTTTCGATTCTGGTATGGCTGGATCTTCGAAAGTGTCTTGCATGGGAGGTCTCGCTTTAAGAGCTATTATGCGCCTAACGACCTACGGTCAAGCGGTGCGCGAGAGGTTCGGGAAGCCGCGCAGCGCGCATGCGTGCCTGCACCTGAGCGATGTCATAGGGTATACGCCAAAATTCGACAACGCGATGTTGCAGATCGGCGATGGCGAAACTGGCGCGCGGGTCGCCATCCCGGGGCTGGCCAACGGAGCCAGGGTTCAGCAGATAACGCTTCGGATTTTCGATTTGCAGAGCGCAATGCAACTCATTGGACCTGGGATGGAGTTGAAGAATCTCTAACTCCGAATCGACATAGGCAAATCCACCTTGATGATGGGTGTGTCCATAAAAGGTCACTTGTACGGTGGAGTCGAGTAAACCCTCCAAGGCTTGCGATGGCGTGAACACATATTCATCCTCGTCCTGAATGGCGCCGTGGACGAGCATAAAACCGTCGGTTTCGAGAGGGCCTTGGGGTAAAGCCGCGAGCCAATCCAAGTTTTCGTTGGAAAGTTGCGAGCGAGTCCAATCGACAGCCATTTTGGCGACAGGATTGAAGTCGTCAGTGTTCATCAAATCGGCGACGGCTTTGTCGTGATTGCCGCGAATGGTGACCGCACCGAGCTCACGAACGATGGAAGCTACTTCGTTGGGATCGGGTCCATAGCCGACAACGTCGCCGAGACAGACGACGCGTTCCCATTTCCCATCGGCCGCTTTCAGGGAGGCCTGGAGAGCCGTCAAATTGGCGTGGAGATCGCTAAGAACTAGAGTTCGCATCCGGCTTTAGGACCGCGTTCAAGAGTATAGATGAAGCAAGAAGAGGATGCACGTGAGGTGAGAAGGGCCGAGAGGTTCAAGTGACAAGTCCTGGATGTAAAAATGACACAAAAAAAAAGAGTTACAGCGCGAAACATCTCGCCAGGCATCTTCGTCTATACCAGTGCAGCCGGTAATATGGCTGAAGCGGGATGGACAGAGATCGTGAAGCAAAAACCCCGCGGTGGCAGCCGCGGGGTGAATGACACTCAGTTGTTCCGGCTCAAGACCAGGACGACGAGGTGCCTCGGACGTGAGGCTACTCCTCTCCTACCTGTGTGTCAACTCTTCCCTCCAGGCAACACGCTTCCGGTTGACTCGAACGTGGAAAGGAAAATGACTCACATGAAAAAGCAATCGCTCCTCGCGAATCTGGTGCTGGCTGGCGCGTTGGCCGTGGCGGTGCCGCTGTTCGCGAAACCCATGTCCACCACACTACCGATCACGCACAACGTGAAGGTAGGACAAACCGAGATCAAATCGGGTGACTACCGGTTTGTGATCGACGGCAACCATCTAAGCATCATGAACGGGAAGAAATTGGTGGCGGAAGCGGACGGCCGGTGGGAAGACCGCGACACCAAATCACCATACAACGGCGTAGTTTCGAACGGGGATGGCAAAGTGATCGAGCTGCGCTTCGAAGGCAAGAAGAGCGTGTTTGTGTTGCCAGAGTAAGGGCATGCTGGATGGATAGCCACTACTTCCGAGGGAGGCTTTCCGAATGGGCAGCCTCCCTCGTTTATGTTTTGCCGAATGAAATTCTGAAGTGGCAATACTCGGCGAATGCCGCTGAAAAACTGATTCAGTTGGGAATTTGGATTGCGCCGATCTTGCGATTTTCTTCGGTCGGAGATACCCACCGCTAACGAATCAGCATACAGTCGCCGTAACTATAGAAGCGGTAGTGAGCGTCAACCGCGTGACGGTAGGCGGCGAGAACATTTTCTATACCTGCGAAGGCACTTACTAAAGCTAACAGCGTGGATTTGGGCAAATGGAAATTTGTGAGCAGCATGTCCACGATGCGAAAGCGGTAGCCGGGCACGATGAAGAGTTGGGCCTGGCCACGTCCGGCTTGCAGTGACTGATCACCACCGGCAGCGTTGGCGCGAGCTGCGGCATCTTCGAGTGTGCGCACGACAGTGGTACCGACCGCGAGAAGCGGGCGATTTGCTTTTTTCGCATCGCGAATTTTCTCGGCGACAGGTTCGGAGATTTCGTAGGACTCGGAATGGATCTTGTGGTCTTCGAGAAGTTCGGTGTGCACCGGTTGGAATGTACCTAGACCTACATGCAAAGTAATTTCGCAGGTGTCGCAGCCGCGCGCGCGAATCCTGCGGATAATTTCATCCGTAAAGTGCAGGCCAGCGGTTGGAGCCGCGACAGCGCCGGGCTGCCGCGCAAAGACGGTTTGGTAACGCTCTCTATCGTTGGCTTCGTCGGGGCGATCGATGTAGGGAGGCAAGGGGACGTGGCCTAATCTTTCGATGAGTTCGTCGACCGGTTGACCGTTGTTGCTGTGAAAGCGGATGGTCCGAAGCCCGAGTTCAGCACGCGCCAGGATTTCGCCTTGCAATTCTCCTGAACCAAAGATGACTTGCTCGCCGGTGGGCATTTTGCGCCCGGGCCGCACGAGCACTTCCCAAACGTCTGGTTCAACCTGGCTGGTGAGAAACACTTCGACGGTTCCAGTCAAATGCTCGCGCGCGGTTTTTCTGGAAGGCTTTTGGGCATGGACACCAGAACGGTGGCCAAACAGGCGAGCCGGCAGAACACGGGCGTTATTGAAGACGACGAGTTCGTCGCCGCGTAAGAGATCGGGGAGCTCGGAGAACGGCCGATCCTGGAAACGGCCTGTTGAGCGGCTCAGGAGCAGCAAGCGTGAAGCATCCCGGTCCGCTAGGGGACGCTGGGCGATTAGGTCGGGCGGCAGTTCGTAGTTCAGTTCATCGACACGCATGGGAGCTACCCTAAACTATAGCAAATAGGAGATTTTGGCTAGGTTGAGGATGTCGGCAGGTCTCCTTGAGGCATGAAATAAAGGCTTGGCATATCAGTATAAAGGGATTATTACAAGCAAGTTAGGGAGGGCAGTAAGGGATTCAAAATAATACTTGACATCATAACACTCATATTTTATCATGCCGCTGATATCACCTAAGGAGGATATCCCATGAGAGCTACTCTCACGCAGTTTCAACCCTTTCGCGGGGTTTCTAGTCTTCAGGAACAGATCAACCGTCTGTTCAGCGAGACGTTTGAACGTGGCACGGATGAAGCGAACTTGACGGCATGGGCGCCGGCGGTAGACATTTTCGAGACCGAGCAGTCCCTGGTCGTGAAGGCAGATATTCCGGACATCAAGCCGGAAGAGTTGGACATTCGTGTGGAGAACAACATCCTGACGATTCGTGGTGAGCGCAAGTTTGAGAAGCAAGTGAATGAGAACAACTATCTGCGTGTGGAACGCGCGTATGGTTCATTCAGCCGCAGCTTCTCGCTGGCGAACACGGTGAATGCCGAGGCGATCCAGGCCGACTATAAGAATGGGGTGCTGACGCTGACGATTCCGAAGCGCGAGGAAGCGAAGCCGAAGCAGATTAAGGTTCGGGTGGAGAGTCCAGCGGCAGCGGCTGCGGCATCCAAGTAAAGCGCGAAAGGTCCGGGCGGCGCAGGCCGCTGTGGGATAGCATAGGGGCTGGCCGCGTGCCAGCCCCTTTTTGTTAGAAGGAGTAGGAGAAGGATTTATGTTGCGATTCGACAAAATGACGGTGAAGGCCCAGGAGGCGCTGCAGGAAGCGCAGGAAGTGGCCGCGCGGCACGAAAATCAAGCGGTAGAACCGATCCATCTGCTTTCGGCGTTGGTGAACCAGCAGGACGGCGTGGTGCCGCCGCTACTGGCGCGACTGGGAATACGCACGGAAATGCTGGCGCAAGAGATCGAGCGGGAGATTGGCCGTTTGCCGAAGGTGCAAGGATTTGCGCAGCAGCATCTGGGGCGGGAGCTGAACGATGTGCTGGAGAAGTCCTTCGAGGAAGCAGAGAAGTTCAAGGATGAATACGTCTCCACGGAACATCTGTTTCTGGCGATTGCCGGAGCGGACCGGGATCCCGCGGGAAAGCTGCTGAAGAAGGATGGCGCGTCGCACGAAGCGATTTTGCAGGCCTTGGCAGGAGTACGCGGAAGCCAGCGGGTCACGTCGCAAAATCCGGAAACGACGTATGCGGCGCTGGAGAAGTACGCGCGGGATTTGACGGAATTGGCGCGGCGTTCGAAGCTCGATCCGGTGATTGGGCGAGACGAAGAGATTCGGCGGGTGATGCAGATTCTGGCGCGGAGGACGAAAAACAATCCGGTGCTGATCGGCGAACCCGGTGTAGGCAAGACGGCCATTGCCGAAGGGCTGGCGCAACGAATCGTGTCTGGCGATGTGCCGGACGTGTTGAAAACCAAGAAACTGGTGGCGCTGGACCTGGCGGCGTTGGTGGCTGGGGCAAAATTCCGGGGCGAGTTCGAGGACCGCTTGAAAGCGGTGTTGAAGGAGATTGCCGAAGCCGAGGGGCAAATCATTCTTTTCATCGATGAGCTGCATACCCTGGTGGGCGCAGGCGCGGCCGAAGGCTCGATGGACGCCTCCAACATGTTGAAGCCGGCGCTGGCACGCGGGGAACTGCGCGCGATCGGGGCCACCACTCTGAATGAATATAAGAAATACATCGAGAAGGATCCTGCACTGGAACGGCGGTTCCAGCCGGTGCTGGTAGAAGAGCCGACGGTGGAGGACACCATTGCGATTCTGCGAGGATTGAAGGACCGCTACGAGGTGCATCACGGAGTGCGCATCAAGGACGCGGCGATTATCGCAGCGGCAACACTCTCGCACCGTTACATTTCGGATCGCTTCTTGCCAGACAAGGCCATCGACTTGATCGACGAAGCGGCGGCGAGTTTGCGGATGCAGATCGATTCCCTACCGACCGAGATTGACGAGATTGAGCGGCGCATTTTGCAGTTGGAGATTGAGCGCCAAGCACTGCTGAAAGAGACCGATGCGCATTCGGTGGAGCGCCGGCAACAGATAGAGAAGGAACTGGCGAAACTTCGCGAGGATTCGAGTGGACGGAAAGCACGTTGGCAGGCGGAAAAGGAAGCAATCGCGAAGATTCGCAAGATTAAAGAGCGGATCGAAGAATTGAGGGCGGAAGCCGACCGCTATGAGCGCACGGGAGAACTGGCCAAAGTGGCGGAGATCCGCTACGGCAAGATTGCCCAAGCCGAGCGCGAAGCGCAGGAAGCCCAGGAACGATTCGCGACGCTGCAAAAAGGCGCGCGCATTCTGAAAGAAGAAGTCGACGAAGAAGACATCGCCAAGCTGGTGAGCAAGTGGACGGGCATCCCGGTCGGGCGATTGCTGGAGGGTGAAGCGCAGAAGCTGGTGCACATGGAAGAGCGACTGCGGCAACGGGTCGTCGGGCAGGAAGATGCACTGCAGAGAGTGTCCAACGCCGTTCGACGGAGCCGAGCAGGATTGTCCGATACCAAGAGGCCCATCGGTTCGTTCATTTTTCTTGGGCCCACTGGGGTGGGAAAGACGGAACTGGCGCGGGCGCTGGCAGAGTTTCTGTTTGACGATGAGAAGCTGATGATCCGCATCGACATGTCCGAATACATGGAGAAGCACACGGTATCACGACTGATCGGAGCGCCTCCGGGGTACGTTGGCTACGAAGAAGGGGGCCAATTGACGGAACAAGTCCGGCGGCACCCGTATGCGGTGGTGCTGTTTGACGAGATTGAAAAGGCGCATCCGGACGTTTTCAACGTGCTGCTGCAAATTCTGGAGGATGGACGGCTGACGGATGGCAAAGGACGCACGGTTGATTTTCGAAACACGGTGCTGGTGATGACGAGCAACGTGGGATCGGCAGCAATCTACGAGCTCAGTGGAAAGGATCCGGAACGGGCCCGCAGAGAAGCGATGGAGGCGCTGCGTCAATCGTTCCGTCCGGAATTCCTGAACCGGATTGACGAGATCGTGATCTTCAATCCGCTCGGGAAGGAACAACTGGAAAGCATCGTCGGGTTGTTGTTGAAGAGCGTGGAAAAACTGCTGGCAGAGCGGCAGATTACATTGGAGCTTACGGCAGCGGCGAAGGAACTGCTGTTGCGCGAAGGATACGATCCAGCGTATGGAGCGCGGCCGCTGCGGCGCACGATCCAGAGGCTGATACAGGATCCGCTGGCGTTGCAGATTCTGGAAGGCGCGATTCTGCCGGGCGACCGCGTTCGCGTCGATCGCGACGGAAAGAAAGACACGATGAGATTCGAACGCGTGCCGGAGAAAAAACCGGCTGCGGCGGCAACAAAGTGAAGCGTATGAGAGGGGCAGGAGCGTCGCGCTTGACGCTCCTGGGCCGCGCTTCTAGACTACGATTTCCGTCAGGAAGGTTGCGTTTATGAAAGTGCTACGCACAGGTGCCATTCTAATTCTGCTTAGTGTCGTGCTGGTGATCGCCGGTGGGGCGCTGGGCGGCCGCGGGGGCATGCAGATTGCGCTGGTCTTCGCGGTGGTGATGAACTTCGTTTCGTACTTTTTCTCCGACAAGATCGCGCTGAAAACGAGTGGTGCGCAGCCGGTGTCGCGGGAGCAGCTTCCGCGCTTGTACCAGGTGATGGAAGGCCTTGCCGCGAAGGCGCACATTCCAGTTCCGAAGCTCTACGTGGTGCCGGACGCAGCGCCAAACGCGTTTGCTACGGGGCGAAGCCCGAATCACGCGTCGGTGGCAGTGACGCAGGGATTGCTGCAAATCATGAACGACGATGAACTGGAAGGCGTGATCGCACACGAACTGTCGCATGTGCGCAATTACGATATTCTGACCAGCTCGATTGCCGCGACCATCGCAGGTGCAATCACGTACATGGCACAGATGGGCCAATGGGCGATGTTGTTTGGCGGGTTTGGAGGCGGCAATCGCGACGACGACCGAGGAGGAGGCGGGTTGTCAGCTCTACTGATGATTTTTCTGGCGCCGTTCGCCGCGCTGCTGCTGCAGCTGTTTCTATCCCGGACCCGCGAATATGCGGCGGACGAAACGGGTGTGCGCATGGTCGGGCACTCCCAAGGACTGATCAGCGCGCTGGAAAAGCTGGGAGCGTACAACAAACGCATACCGACGTCGGCAATCTCGCCGAGCACGTCGTCACTGTGCATAGTGAAGCCGTTTTTTGGGCAGGGCACACTGAGCGCGCTGTTTAGCACCCATCCCCCACTGGAAGACCGGATTGCGGCCCTGCGTCAAATGACCGTGACCCCGTTGCGGTGATGTGTCTCTTTCTGAGATAGAGAAACGGGGAGTTCAAGAGACATGCAAGGGACGTTCATCTGAAGGTAAAGATTTCCGGCGATTTTACGTTGGGGAACACCTGTCCGGAGGGCCAGCTCGCGCTAACAACCTTGTTATCATTCATATAAAGTTATCTGCACCCTTTGGCGTATGAAGTGCAATCAAATAATGTGAAATTGGTATTCCGGTGAGCGGGGACTTGGGGGATGAGCATGAGCTGTCGAGACACTATCCATTTGATTTGCATGTATTTAGAAGGAAAACTCTCAGTCCCGGTACAAACGGAGATTGAAAACCACTTGACGTCCTGCGCGGATTGCCGGCTGGTGTTAGAGGCCGCGACAAGCACTTTGGATCGTTATTTTAATACAAGCAAGGTGGCGGCGGATTCGCAGGCGGCCTGAACAGGGCGACTTTAGTTTTTTTATTTCAATGAGTTAGAGGCGTGGGCACAATGCCCACGCCTTTTTTCTTTGGGCATATGGGGACCAATTCCGCTATCGTGAGATTCCTGCAAAATTTACTTGGCAAGGCCGTAGAAAGTAATCTTTACTGGTACTAGTACCACGCGACATTTGCGCTGGGTAGAGCGCTACATGCGGCAACCCCTTGCGTTTCTGGGGATTGCTGCCGTCTGACGAGGTTTGGCGGGTTTGGCTCTCCAGGTGCCCTTTTCCACAGCACCGGGCGCAATCGCCCAAAGGAGATGATGTCCATGAGTGAGTTTCAGGAAACGAATATCGAAAGCACAGCCACTCCGCGGTGGGTGGGCCTTGCCATTGCTGTGCTCGGTGGAGTTTCGCTGGTTGGCTTAGGCTTCGGGGTGTCGGCGTGGAACGCTTCAAAGAACCTCGAGCAAACGACCCAGGCTTCGTTGAAGCAGCAGAATGATGCGCTGTCGCAACGTTTGGCCAAAGAGGACGAGCAGAACCAGCAACTACAGAGCGATCTGAAAGTCGTCACCGACAAGCTAAACGTGACGCAAGAGGATTTGGAGAAGGCGCGCCAGCAGTCGAAGGCTTCCGTGGCCGCGTACAACAAGAAACTGTCTGGCTTGGAGACCAACGTAAATACGCAGTTGGCGACGAAAGCCAGCGCGGACGACGTAACAAAGCTGGGTGGCGATGTGACCGGCGTGAAGAACGACCTGGAAGACACCAAGTCGAAGCTGGAGCGCGCGACGGGCGATATGGGCGTGATGAGCGGCTTGATTGCGCGAAATCACGATGACTTGGAAGAGCTGCGGCGCAAGGGCGATCGCAACTACTATGAATTCACGCTGAGCAAGTCGAAGACTCCGCAGCGCGTCGGGCCGGTGCAGATTACGCTGAATAAGGCCGATCAGAAGCACTCGCGCTACACCATGACGGTGCTGGCGGACGACAAGTCCATCGAGAAGAAGGATAAGACGGCGGGCGAGCCGGTACAGTTCTATGTGAAAGGCACTGCCCGCTACGCGCCATACGAACTGGTGGTCTTCGATGTGGGCAAAAACCAGGTGAATGGTTACCTGTCCACGCCGAAGTCAGCTGGAGCGGCAACCGCAGCAAGCAACACCGCCCCTGCACAGTAATTCTTTTCTGAGAGAGCACAAGTGGGAGGGAGGATTCTTAAAATCCTCCCTTTTGCTTTTTCGGGGACAAGCCAATTCTCTCCGAGTGGGCAGAATGAAAATTGTGCCCATTTTGTTTGTGTGCGGGCGGCGATTTCCGCTACGATGCTCTTTCGACCATGACTACTACACAGCTTCTGCATGTTGGCCGCGCGTTTACTCCTACCGATGAACTTACTGATGTGGGCATCTTCGTCCGTGAAGGTGTTATTGAATCCGTGGGACCACGTAGCGCTGTGAGCTTGCCCGCGGGGGCGCAGGAAATTCGCGCCAGCGACAAAATCGCGGCACCGGGTTTTATCGACGTGCACATCCACGGCGCCGGTGGCCATGACGTAATGGAAGGGACGGAAGGTGCGTTGGATGCCATTTCGTCCATGATTGGATCGCATGGCACCACCTCGTTTGTGGCCACGACGGTAACCGCTGATCCCAGCGCCATTTGCAAAAGCAGCGAAGAGATAGCGGGCTACATTGCCCAACAGCACGCTCGGTCTCGACCAGGGGCAGAGGTGCTGGGTATTCACTTTGAAGGACCGTTCATCAGCCCGGTGCGGCGAGGCGTGCACCCGCCGGAGTGGATCCGGCTGCCTTCCGCGGAACTGCTGGAGAAATTTATTACCGCGGCGAAAGGCAACGCGCTGTTGTTGACGATTGCTCCGGAATTGTTGGGAGCTATGCCGTGCATTGATGCCGCGCGAAAGGCGGGAATGGTGGTCGGCATGGGCCACACTGATGCTACATACGAGCAGGCACGAGCGGGGTTGGCGCGGGGGGCACATCACGCGATTCACACCTACAACGCGATGCGTCCGTTCTCGCACCGGGATGCGGGAGTGATTGGCGCGGTGCTCACGTCTCCGGAAATCTCGGCAGAGCTGATTGCCGACGGGGTACACGTGGACGAAACGGCGATGCGTGTTTTGTTGCAGGCGAAAGGGGCGGGCGGAGTGGTTTTGATCAGTGACGGAATTTCCGCGACAGGCATGCCCGACGGCAAGTATATTTTGGGGGGATTCGAGGTCACCGTTAGCGGAGGAGTATGCCGGAACACGGAAGGAAAACTGGCGGGAAGCACGCTGACGCTGGATCACGCACTGCGGAACATCGTGAATCTGGGGACCCCGCTGGGAGAAGCGCTGCGGATGTTGACGCTAAATCCCGCAAAGGTGCTGGGGATCGAGCACAAAAAGGGTGTACTGCACGCGAATGCCGACGCAGATATTGTGCTGCTCAATGATCGTTTGGAAGTGACGCAGGTGTATACCCGAGGATTGCCAGTTTGATGGGCGAGGAAACAGTTGGTGCGGGGGAGTGCAAAACTGCCAACCGACTTCGCATGCGCGGGCGGGCAGCGGATCGAACTGTAGTCCTTCGTTGCGAAGGGCGCTCCTCAGGATCACAAATTTAATTTCGATTAGTTGCCAACAATTTATGCCGGAGCTTCAAGAGTCTGTGTGAGAAGTCGTAAACAGGCCCTCAGCGGCTGAAGCCGCAATGATTTTGCGCTGGTTACGGCACGGCTAAAGCCGTGCCCTGACGAAAAATAGGAGTGGCCACACAGACTCTTCAAGCTCCGACATGAAAACAGGCGAGACACTGGGCTTCAGCCCCTGAGGAACTGGTTTTGCTCTTGCCTCTCGCATTTGAGAAACGCGTTTTGGATTTTCTTGCGGTCGCCTCTTGCCCTGAGCTTCGAAGGGTCTGAGGCGGGCGCTTTACTCGGAGTCAGCCTTTGCCCGTTCCGCCCTCTTCGCCAAGTGTTCAAGAGTTTCCTCCGGACGACGAGGTCCGCCAACTTCTTCAAAAACGCATCGACCAAAAACTCGCCATCGGCCTCATCGTCGGCCTGCTCGATTCCCGAGGTCCGCGTTTCGTAACCGCTGGCGCCACCGGCAACGCAGCGCGTCCGCAAATCGACGAACTCACTCTTTTCGAAATTGGCTCTCTCACCAAAATCTTCACCGCTGCCGCGCTCGCCGATGCTGACGCTCGTGGGCACGTCTCTCTCGACGATCCCATCTCCAAATTCTTGCCGTTGCCCGCCGCCGGAATCAGCAATCGCACCCTCAAAGAATTTGTCACCCACACCACCGGCTTGCCCCGTCTCCCCTCTGGCTTCCCCTGGTGGTGGAATCTCCTTCGCCATCCTCGCGACCCCTACGCCCACTACTCCCAACGCGCTCTTTACGCCTACCTCGCGCATCTCCACGCTGCCAACCTTCCTCGCGGCAAATTTCTGTACTCGAATCTGGGCGCTGGCCTTCTCGGAGAAGCGTTGGCGGCTTCCCAAAATACCGGCTACGCCAA
>Ga0335072_10005798_pt1 | contig 18155 bp, 9 predicted proteins | sample Lox_Sample_21_FD_206725 | JGI IMG/M metagenome (GOLD analysis project Ga0335072, IMG submission 206725) | Soil microbial communities from Loxahatchee National Wildlife Refuge, Florida, United States - Lox_Sample_2.1 | ecosystem: Environmental > Terrestrial > Soil > Wetlands | place: USA: Florida... | reverse complement strand
CACCGATTCGGTGAGCAGGCTGCCGAGGCTGGCCTCGATCCGGAGCGTCCGCACGCCGTCGCCCACCGCTATCGCGACCCGCCCGCGGCCGTATCCGTGGATGCTCTCGAGCAGGTTCTTGACCGCGGCGACGATGGCTGCGTCACGAGTGCGGCCAGTGCCAGTCGCATCGCCGCTTCGGGGGGTCGTCGTGTCCGATACGTACACCTCGACCGGCCCGTCCTTGGCCCGGCGCCGCTCGACGACCTCGAGCGTCAGTGCGAGGGTCTGGCCGAGGTCACTGACGAACCTGGCGTCCAGCTCTTGCGCGTCCTTGAGGTTGCGCTTGGCCCGAAGCGCGATGACCTTCTCGATGTTCTCCTGCGCCTTGGTAGCCGCGTCGAGGTCGCCGGGCGTCGCGCCACTCTTGATCGCCTTGACCTGGTCGGCCGCCTCGGTCCGCCGGCGCTCGAGCCGCTCGCCCAAGGGAGCGATGGACAGACGCAGGGCGTCGAGCTCCTGGTTGATTTGCTGGCGCTCGCGCGGATCGAGCGCCGGCTGGTTAAGCCTCGATTGCAGCTCGGTGATCCGCTGCCGGGTCTGTTCTCGCGCGGTCAGGGCGCCCTTGAGGCCGCCGGCCGCCATCTCGTCCGGCTCCCGGGCCAGCACGGGGTAGTAGGCCACGCTCGGCGCCCTGACGACCTCCTCGCCGCCCTCGCGCACCTGCGACATCGCTGCCCGCACCATGTACAGCCCGGGCGCCGGAAACACGACCAGCTTCTGGTTGGCCGGCGTCGTCAGGATCTCGAGGCCGAGACGGATCCCGGTTCCGATGTAACGCAGGATCGCGTTGGCGCTGACCAGCTCCAGCGCGCCGACGCCGGCCGGCCCGATGTCGCTGGCCATCGTGTCGATGACACGGGCGATGTCCGCCTTCGCGTACGCGGTGTCGCGGCCGAATCGGACAGCCGCGACGTCTCCCGTCGAGACGTGCTCGCCCTTGAGCTTCGAAACATCCACCGGCTGGCCGATCTTGTCGTCCGGGATACGCACAAGCTCCCAGTTGAAGGCGTAGCGTCCGAGCGCCTCGTACACCGACGGGAACTGCACCTCCATGCCGAAGCGATGGTCGGTGCCCAGCGCAGCGTCGAACAGGGGCGGGGGCAACATCGGAATCGCGGACAGCGTCGAGGGGAACGCCGGGTAATTCGCAGTCGCCGGTTGGTCGCGGATTTCCTGATCGCCCTGCTTGGTCCCGGCGAACGTCAGCTGCTCGATGAACCGGCCGAATCGTCGCACGAGCTCGATCCGCTGCGTCTGGTCGTCCTCGGCGTCGCGGGCCAGCTCGGGCTGCGTGCGCAGGTAGCCGAGGAAGAGGACGCCGGTACCGACATCGCGCAGCTTGGCCGGTGGCGCCGTTAGCTTCGGCGCTGCACCCTTTGGGGCGGGCGGCAGCTGCCACACGGCGGCGTAGGCACCCTGAGTTGCGGCGTTGCTGGCGAGGCTCACGTCGAGCCTGACCGCCTCCAGCACCATTGCCGGCTGATAGAGCGCGTCGATGATCTCGTTGACGGTCTCATAGCCGGCGAGCCTGTCCGATTCCGAACCCGATCGAGCTTTGGCCAGCTGCTCGGAATAGCGGCGTAGCAGCGCGCCCTGCTGTGCTATCTCCTGCTCGAATATGGTCCGGCTGTACCAGCTCGGCAGCGGATTGCCGCCTCGTTTTAGCGTGTCGACGAAATCGACCCACAGGTTGAGGCCGGCGACGCCCAGTTGGAGCAGCTCGGCCTGCTGCTCCGTCAACTGCAGCTGAAACCGTCTGGCCTTGAGCCACTCGGTCAGAACGAGCGTCGGTTGGAGCTCCAGGGTGATCGGGTAGATCGGCTCGCCACCCTTCGCCCTCTGCCCGCGCGCGAAGCCTCCGCCGCGCTCGAAGCTGTACTTGCCGAGCTCAACCAGGGCCTCGTTCTCCAGCCCTGGCCGATACTGCGGGCCCAGCAGTCGCCGCAGCACGATGGCCAGAAGCTGAGGGCCTTCGGGACCCGGCCTGAACGTCATCGTGGCCGGCACGTCGAACATCAGCCCGTCGAGCGAGACCGACATCCCGACTCCGGACGTGGCGGGCGCATCCTGCTCCAAACGATGGATGCCTCGGGCCGCCCGGACAAAGCCGGGTGGCCCGGAGCCGGCGAGCGCCCCCTCAGCCACAGCCTCGGCCTGGCGCTCGTGGACCCCGCCGGCGGGAGCCAAGTCGATGGAGCTCGACCATCCCTGCACGCGAACCGCCTGGTTGGGGAAACGGTCACGGGTATCGAGCGCTTCCGCTCGCGGCGCTGGACCCTGTCGCTGCTGGAGCACGTGTACCAGCTCGTGCACCAGAGTCCGCCGACCATCGGCGGTCGCTGGGGCGTACTCGCCGGCGCCGAATACCACCGCGTCGCCGATCGTGTATGCGCGCGCTCCGATACCCGCCGCCGCCCTCGCCGCCGCGTCACCCCTGTGGACTCGCACGGCCGAGAGGTCCTCGCCCAGCAGCGACTCCATCTCGCTCTGGAGTGGCGCATCGAGCGCATGTCCCGCGCCGTTTTCCGCCAAGGCCGCTGCCTGCGACACCCCATTCCGGGCCAATGGCGCGCCAGACGGCCTGCGGGCAATCACGCCCCCTTTCCCAACGTGCCCGCCGCACGGACGCCCGGCTCGGCAGTCGGCGCATTGGCAAGGGGCAGAGTGCGGCGGGCTCCCGGCGTTTCTGAGGGGAACCTGGGATGGCCGAAGGCGCGCCGTCGTGTCCGTGGCGGGCAGGCGTGAGTCATGCGACAAGGACGTAGGCGCTGCAAGGTCGGTCGCCTCGCGAGCCCCGGCGGTCGGCTGGTCCCTCAAGCGGATGGCGCTCATCGTAAGTTGGAGCCTGCCACAGCTACGTCACCGCCTCGTCACGCGCTCGCACCGTGGTGCGGGAGAGGGGCGTGGTGTGTGCAAGGTGACGAGCCGGTGACGGCCCACTGATATCTCCGAAGGTCATGAGCGTGTTCGCAGTGCTGACGACGTCGGATCCGAGCGCACGCTGGGACGGGGCATCGCAATGATCTTGCTCTGGGGTCTGCCGGCCGACACGCCCCTTGCCTGGGTGCGCTCAGCTCTAGGGAAGCGCGGAACCGCGGTGGCGTTCATCGATCAGCGCGATGTGCTCGAGACCGAAGTCGAGCTCGTCGTGGACCGTGTCGCACAGGGCACTGTCAGGGGGGCGGGGCGTTCGGTTGCCCTGTCCGAAGTGACCGCCGCGTATATACGTCCTCACCTCTCAACGCGCCTGCCGGTGGTCGAGCGCGCAGGCGGGCACAGTCCCGCGTGGCGGCATGCCGCCGCCATCGACGATGCCCTGGCAGTCTGGGCCGATCTGTCACCGGCCCGTGTCGTCAACCGGCCAGCCGCGATGGCAAGCAACAGTTCCAAGCCGTTTCAAGCCCGCTTCATCCGGGAGGCTGGCTTTGAGGTGCCCGCGACGCTGATCACAACCGATCCTGACGCCGTGCACGAGTTCCGGCTCGAGCACGGCGAGGTGATCTATAAGTCTCTCAGCGGGGTCCGGAGCATTGTCTCCCGGCTCGACCGGAGGCATGCCGAAAGGCTCGAGCGCGTGAGATGGTGCCCGACGCAGTTTCAGCATTACATCGAGGGGACCGACTGTCGTGTTCACGTGATCGGCGAACGCATCTTCGCGTGCGAGATCCGCTCCGAAGCCGACGATTACCGATACGCAGCGCGGCAGCAACTAAGCGTGACGCACTCAGCAGTACGGCTTCCGGACGACGTGGCCGAGCGATGTCTCAGCCTCACGCGAGCGCTCGGTCTGCAAATGAGCGGGATCGATCTTCGACGAGACCGCGAGGAACGGTGGTACTGCTTCGAGGTCAATCCATCACCGGCGTTCAGCTACTACCAGAATGCAACCGGCCAGCCGATCGACGAGGCGGTGGTCGACCTCCTGCTCACAGACGCGCCAGCCGATGAGGCGGCTGGCACGGACGTCGCTTGCCCCAGCGACGGGCGCACTAACAGCTCGCTCCAAGGGAGAGGAACACCATGGCACTTCCCGTCGGATCCTGGAATATCAGCACTGACACCCTGGGAAACGGCAGTCTCAGCATCACATCCGTCGATTCGAGCGGAAACATCGAGGGGACGATCTCGATTACGGCCAGCCAGCCGATAGTCGGTTGGTTCGATGCCACGGCCCAGACCGTGAGCCTGGCGACGGTCACCAATCCGAGCACGGAATTCTTTGTCTTTCTGGGCAATCTGTTTCAGCTGTCGAGCGACTCGGCGGGGACACCGGCAAGCACAGAGGCAGTCCTGGCCGGGTCGTACGACGGGTTCCCGCCGGGCGTCGCCACCGCGGCGTCGGGCCGCTGGGTCGCCTCGGTCACCGAGAAGGCGAAGGAGAAGGACACCAAGGAAGCCAAGGAGGGTAAGGACACGAAGGAGGTCAAGGACACCAAGGAAAAGGAGGGCAAGGAGGAGGTCAAGGAGAAGGAGGGCCTGGAAAAAGTGCAGGTCGACGTCCCGCCGCAGGCACAGGCGCCCACCGAACCAGAATCAATCATGCGGCACTTGGCTATGCGCCTGGACGCCGTCGAGCAGCACCTTGGCATCGCGCGGCCATTCATTTCGGCCGAGGAGCGCCCGGACGTCGGCGGCCACGCGCTCGGTCTCCGGAACGCCGGATAGGGTCGGGGGTCCTTGATCGTCGTTGTCGCCAGCGCGCTCGATCGCGGAGCGCACGCGGCGGTCGGTCGCTGGGGGGATGACAGGGCGATGATCCTGATCCCCAAGGATCTCTCGATGTCCGGCTGGCGCCAATACGCGGCTGCGGAGAGGCCGTCGGTGGCGGTGATCGCCGGGCGGAAGGTCCCCATCCGGGAGATCTCAGGTGTGATCACGTGCCTGCCACGGGTGACCGAACTCGAACTCCTTCACATCGCGGCGGAGGATCGGGGGTACGTCGCCGCTGAGATGACGGCGTTCCTGCTCGCGTGGCTGACGGCTCTGCCGTGCCCGGTGATGAACCGACCGTCTCCCGCGTCGCTAACCGGACCGTTTTGGCGGCGCGAACAGTGGGCCACGGTCGCGGCGAGGGCGGGCCTTCCGGTCTCCCCGATCTCTCGCCAGGTGAGTCTCGCCCATGCTGGGGCGCCGGGCAACCCGCCGACCGTCCGAGTCACGGTCGTCGGCTCCCGGGTCGCGGGGGACGCGCATCGCCGGGTGCTGGACGGCGCTCGCCGTCTTGCCCGTCTGGCCGGCGTTGACATCCTCACCGTTGGATTCAGCGACGGCGGCCCGGCCGGAGCCTTCGTCTCCGCCGAACCGACGCCTGACCTCTCGCGCGACCAGACCGCGGACCGGATTCTCGAACATCTGACAGGAGGAGTCACCTGATGGCAAACCAAGTGGCCACGGGCGCCAGCTTGAAGTGCTCGTTTGGAACGGTTCCGGCGACATTCTCGGCAACGGGAGTAAAGGTGAAGGCAACCACCGCGGCTGGCGTGGTCAGCGATGTTACGCCCAGCAACGTGCCGCCGTTCGGCCTGTGCACGTCATTGTCCAATCCCCAGGTGCAAGCGGCGAGCTCGGCTGGGCCGGTGGTCCCGCAGCCCTGCGTGCCCGTGCTCAAGCCCTGGAGCCCCGGCTCGTCGGCGGTCACCATCGGCGGCGTCCAGGCGCTAGACAGCTCGTCGCAGTGCTCCTGCTCGTGGGGCGGGGTGATCACGGTGAAATCGCCGGGTGAGACCAAAGTGACGATCAAGTAGCCGATGTGGGCGATTGAGACTCCCGATGTCGAGGTCTTCGACCGCGCGCGCCGCGACCAGATCTTGAACGACATATTCCGGCTGCGGCGATGGTGGACGCTCCGCGTCGAGCCAAGTTTTCACACGCTGGGGTGCGCGCTGTATCAAGACGGGCCGGAGCCGCGCTTTCTGGCCGAGCGAGTGCGGGCGTCCAATGAGCTGCTCCGCGACCACTTTGGAGCGGCGCTCGAGGACGTCCGCTCATTCATGCTCGATTATGTCGGCGGTGAGGTGCGCTGGCGCGATGATCTTCCGCTGCCGGGGTTCCACATCTTCGGCGCTGACGCGATTGCGGTTGGCGAGACGCACATCTCACCGCACTTCGACCTTCAGTTCGAATACGCGGGGTATCCGGCGTCAGTGGGCCGCGATGTGCTGTCGCTGACCATCCCGATCCAGGTGCCGACCGGCGGGGCCTCGCTCGAGTACTGGCCGGTGGATCTCCCTGAGTTTGAGATGCTCTCGCGTGCCGGGGAGGTGACCGCCGTCGCGGACATCCTCCGGCGCCACGAGGTGCGCCGCGTGTGGTATGCCACTGGGCGGCCGTACGTGCAGCGTGGGCTTCCCTTGCATCGGATCGGGCCCAGCGCCCGCGTGAGTCCGGGCGACTTTAGGATCAGTCTCCAGTGTCATGCCGTGCTCGACGACGACGACGGGTGGATCGTCTACTGGTAGGCGTGGTCTGATCATCGTGTCCGATGTGTTGTCGGCAGCCCAGGTCGAGCAGTTCATCGTCGACGGCTGCTGCGTGCTCCGGGGAGCGTTCGAGCCCGGGCAGGCCGCGGCCGCGCGCCGTCAGGTGTGGCGGCGGATGGAGGAGAAGGCGGGCATCCGCGAATCGGACCCGACGACATGGCCGGCTGCCTACGACATCGAGGAGCTTCTCAGCCATCCGGACGTCCTGGCGTGCTTCACCGATCGGCTCGCCGCTGCGATCGAGCAGCTCGTCGGCCCGGGGCGCTGGTACGGGGAGCGCCGGTGGGGGTTCTGGCCGGTCAACTTCGCGCATCTCGCCGATCAGCCCTATGACGTGCCCTCGTTCGGATGGCATGTCGACGGCAACTGGTTTCGGCACACCCTGGACTGCCCCAACCAGGGGCTGCTGGTCATCGGACTGTTCACCGACATCCAGCCGCGCTGGGGTGGCACGATCCTGGCGCTGGGGTCTCATCGCAGGACTGCCCGAGTCCTGGCCGAGCATCCTGAGGGGCTCGACCACCGGAGTCTGTTCGACGAGGCGCTCGCCGATCAGCTCGGGAATTTCCGCGAGATCAACGGCGGTGCGGGAGACGTCTTTCTCGCGCATCCGTTCATGTTCCATGCGCGGGGCATGAAGCACGCCGGTCCGCCCCGCATCATCAGCAACACAGAGGCCCCACTCCGCGAGCCGATGCGCGTGATGCCAACGGTCGGGACGGCCGTCGCGCCGGTCGAACTGGCGATCATTCGTGCGATCACCGAGCCGGTCTCCGCCCCGGCGTTTCCGCTGCGCTGCCGATTTGTGCGTTAGAGGTCCGACTAGCTCGCGGACGGCACGGCGCGTGCGCCGCCCCGATCCAATAGCTCCGGAAGCTGCTGGGCCAGCTCCTCGGCGATCGCGTCTATCTCCGACGTGGTCTTCTGGCTCACAGGCGACGGTGGCGTCCCGACGACCGCGGCGATCTTCAGCCCGCTGCGGGCGACGACGGTGACTCCGTTGAGAATCGCCGCCCACTCGACGGCTGTCGCCGGCGACAGCGAGCTCGTCACGATCGGGACGATCAGCAAAGCGAGATTGAAGGCGAACACCAGCCAGCCCTCACCCGTGCGGATGAACTTGCCCAGTGGGTCGGTCTGTTTGGGGATGATCTTCTGGATCAGCGTCTTCTCGGGCTCGGCGGGCGTGGGGATGGTCGACATCGTCGGCTCCTTGGCGGTTGGGCTAGGGATCGGCGACGCCTGAGTGGTGTCGTCGATCGGGCTGCGCTGCGGCTCGCGCGTCGTAGGCTCCGGCTTCGGCAAAGCAGGGCCCGAATCGGGTTCCGCGGGCGCCTCGGGGACGTTTCGTCCGGAAGGCTCGGCCGGGACTTCAGGTTCGGCGGGCTCGGCCGGGGCTTCAGGTTCGGAAGGGTCAGGCTGAACCTCAGGTGCCGATGGAGCGCTGCCGCTCGCCTGGGCGAACGGCAGCGGCCGGGTCGGGGCTCCGGTGATCAGATGGTCGGCCACTGCGTCGGAGACGAGGCTCGCAATCTCCTCCCCGAAGTGGGCGAAGGCGGGCGAGGGATTGGCCTCGAAGCAATACCACCGCTCATCGGGGGTGCGGCGCAGATCGATGCCGGTCACCTCCAGTCCGAGGTTCATCGCGAGCGCGAGGCAGCGGCCTGCCACCTCGGCGGGTAGGTTGTAGGGCCGCATGGTCGAGTTGCCGTACCGATAGTCATCGGCGTCGGATTCGATCTCGCAGGCGAACGTGCGGCGGCCGACGACGTGGACGCGGACATCGGTTCCCGGCACGTGCTCCTGGAACTGCGTCGGGCACCACCGCACGTCGTCCAGGTGTGTCAGCGCATCGTCGTCGAGACGAGTGGCGATGCTTCGCACGGAGCTGATCGACTTGAACACCACGTCGCCGTGAGTGGCGTGGAAATCGCGCGCCGCCTGTGGCTCGGTGGTGAGCAGCGTGTCCGGCACCATGAACTCCGCGGCACGGGCAGCCCGGGCCTGAAACGGCTTGGAGTCGTTGGATGCCATCGCGCTGGGCCGGTTGATGACGAGCGCCGGCGTCACGTCGCCCCAGCGGAGCATGAGCGAGTCGACCTGGCGGGCGTGGAATCCTTCTGGGCTCAAGGCACCGTGGACGGCGACCGCCGGGGCGTCCGCCGAGTCATAGGGACGGAGGTACGCCGCGGTGACATCGCGCAGGTCGATGGTCCGGTCTCCGAGTTCGAGGTTGCCGCGCACCTCGGAATCGGCCTCGAAGTGAACGGACTGCGATAGCACCTCGGCTTGATTGATGAAGGACACCGGCGCCCCGCGGCGGGCCAGAGCTTCGAGCACGAGCGCGGTGGTCTCGTCACCGGGCGCCCCGTGGACGGCGATCATGGTCTCGTCCCGTCGAGCGCCGCCAATGCGGCCGCCGCTAGCTCGGCGCGCCGGAAGTCCGGGACGACGCGCGCCGAGACAAGCCGAGGGGGCGTCACGTCCCGAAACTCCGCGTGAAGCGTTCTCATTCCGGCTGCCGCCGTGAGCTGCCGGACCCATCCGGCCACCGCGGGGCTCGGCGCGTCGACGACGTCCTCGCCGACCTGGGACACGGTGAAGCCGCCATCGTCACGGGCTCCCTGATCCTCTTCCACGGGCTCGGCGACCGTCTCGGTGGGAATCCCAAGGGCGCCGGCCGCGAGCGCCCAATGCTCGGGCCGCCATCCGCAGCCGGCCAAGGACAGAGGCGTCGGGGGGTTGAGTACAGGGCAACGAATCGTCGTCAGCCAGGCGAGCAGGAAGGCGCGCATCTCGGCCGCGACATAGGCGCGGTCCTGACGCACGATCTGCGGCAGGTCGGCGGTTGTGATCGTGTCGATCGTGCTCACCACGGCCTCGATATCCGACATGGCCACCTCCTCGCCGGCGACCACCGCCTGTCCGTCGCCTGCATCACTGGCGGAGAACGGAACATGGCGCCATCCCGGCTGTGACAGGTCACCCGGGCTGAGCAGCGCCGCGTCGCGACTGCGCCACTGGTCCACGAGCGACTCGGGGACCTCCTCGCCGACTCGGCCGATGACGACGATCACTGGTCCGGCTCCGGCTCGGGCTGGTCGAACGCGCCGCGACCCACCGCCGGTCGCAGCGACGGACCGATGAACGAGCGCCCCTCCGCTTGCTCGTCGCCGGCGAGGTCCTCCTCTGGGGGCTGGTCCGGTTGCACATCGGCTCTCACCTTGTCGAGCGCGGTCGGTGTGTCCTTGTCCTTGCCCTCCTTCCCGTCCTTTTCTTCCTTCGCGTCCTTGTGCTCCTTGGTGTCCTTGCCCTCCTTGGTGTCCTTAGTGTCCTTGCCCTCCTTGGTCTCCTTGGGTTTGGCCTGCACGGTGACGCCGGCGCTCAGCGTTTGCGGCTGGCCGCCGGTGGCGGCGGTGGAGGTGCGCGTCGCTGTCACCGTCGTCGAGCCGATGGCCACTCCCGTCAGCTGGAACGTCGGCACCGTGGTGGCGCCCTCGGCGACTGTGAGCAGGCTCGGTGTGACTGTGAGCACCGACTGATTGGCGGAGGCGACGCTGATCTGTATCCCGTACGGCGTCGGCCCGGTTAGCGTGATTGTGCCCGTTCCCGGCGTGCCCATCGTGATTGGGTTGGGATTGACCGATAGCGTCGACAGCGACACGGCCGAGAACGTCAGTACGGGCAACGCGGGCCCGGCGTGGCCGTCCGTGGACGTCACCGCGCCTGCGAGCTGGATCTGTCCGCTCGCGGGCGGTGTCACCGTGAGCGATGCGCTCCCCGTGCTGGCCTGCGCAGCGATCTGGATCGTCGCCGGAGTGACGACCACGTTGGGCGCCGACAGCGTCACGTTGATGCCCTCGGAGGCCGGTGAGCTGAGGGCAACGGACACGGCGATGGGATCGCCGCTCATCACCGCTCCCGCTCCGCCGGCCAGAGTCGGCGCCTGCATCTGGACCGCTGTGAAGGAGGCCTGGAGCTGATCGCCGGCAATGATCGCCGTGATGCTCTGGGCCCCGGTCGCGGCGGTGATGTCGAAGCTGACGGTTTGGGCGCTGGCGCCCGGCATGATTGCGATCGGCCCGTGGACGGTCACCCCGGCGCTGGACTGGAACGTGACTGTCACAGCGCTGCCGCGCACGGCACCGCTCAGCACGACCGTCGCCGTCCGTCCACTCGTTCCACCTAGGAGGGACTGACCGTTGAGGGGAACGCCGCCGAATTGGATACCCTGGAGCGTTACGGGTGCGGCCGTGCAGGCGGCCTTCAGTGCGGCGTAGACCGATTGGCGCTGAGACCGCCACACCGCTGCGTTGATCGCCGGCGTGGGGAACACTTGCTGGCGGTCGTCGGGCGCGGTCCAGCCCGCCCCGCCCTCGACGCCGATCACGCCCAGGCATACGGCCGTGTCGGTGCTCGGCTGCGGCGACGGGACGTCGGCGTACATCTGCCAGGCCTGGGTCTCGGACTGTGAGCAGGTCAGATCTGACGCCACGGTCGGCCCGGCGCCCGGGTCGGTGATCGCCGTGCTGACGTCAGCCGGAACGGTGAGGTTGCCCACTGGAGGGGTGGTGCGCAACTGGAGCGACGGCGTCTCGGAGGCATCCGTGACGATGTACAGCCACTGCTTGGTATCGACGAGCGTGCCGGGACCCGAGAACGAGAGCGGGACGGAAGTGGGCAGGGTGAGACCGGTCTGTGGCACGACGGCCCCGCGGCCATCGATGAGGACACCGGGGGTAACCGTCAGCATCACCTGCGCGGCGGTTGCACCGGCGGCGGGTTGGGTCACCGAGATCGAGGGGATGCAGCCGCTCAGCACCCCGCGGCCGAACAGGTACAGCAGGGCGAGAGGGAAATTGTTCCCCTGCAGATCCGTCGAGATGATCGCCGCCAGGGTGTCGACGAGGTTGTCGAAGCGTGGTCGAAGGTCGGTGACGCTCGGCACCGGTGTGGTTTCCGTCGAGGTCGGAGCGGCCCAGGTCACGAGAGCCAGGGGACAGGCCCACATCGGCGGCCCGTCGGGGGGCTGCGGTGACTCGGTGATGCGCGCGGGATAAACCTGCGCCGAGGTGCCCGGACGCACCGCGATCAGCCAGTAGTCGCCGACGTGGTAGGTGGTGACAGCGGAAGAGGTACCGCTCAGCGACAGGGTGACCGAGAGGCCGGTGTTCCCGAGCGGCACGGGGCCGGGACCGGTATACACCATGCTGTCCTGCCAGACGCGCATGAACAGCGGCGGCCCGCCGGACGGGATTGCCACCGGGGTGGTGATCTGCACCTGCTGCGTATCGGGCTGGTATCCGCCAGAGGGCGTCAGTGTCGTGACGATGCCGGTCGTCGCAGCGATGTAGCCGCTCGTGTCGCCCGGAGCTAGCTGCGCCGCCGACTGAAGGATCTCCACTGTCTGCCCGGCCGCCGGCTGATGGTACACGTCGACGGGGGCCTGTACGAGGGTGAGCTCGGTCGCGGTGCCGTCCGGGTTGGCGGTGGCGGTGACCTGGTAGAGGTCATAGGCGTTGTCGTAGCCCCAGACCAGCGTCGGGACACCATTCGCGACCGAGGCGATCTGCACGCGAATGAGCTGGTTCTCCGAGCCGCTGTAGGTGCCCGACATCAGCAGCAGCGCCGAGGAGGAGAGCCGCATCGTCTGAGGATTCACGGAGAGTCCGAGTGACGCCCATTCGCTGACGAGACTCGGGTCCTGGAGCGGGCTCAGCTCGCTGGTTTGCGAGGTCGGCTGCCGGACGACGCGCTGAACGATGCGCGAGCGCCCGGCCGTGTCCGGGCCACCGAGAGCGACGTCGAGCAGCGCCGGGTCCTCGACGGCCCCCACCTCCTGTCCGCGCAACAGCAAGTACACGAGCTCGTTGAAGGTGGCGCCGGCGGTGACCGTCGGGAGCGACACCGGCCTCCACAGCGAATCGCCAGTGTCCAGCCAGTCCGGCTGGTTGCCGTACGTGATCGTCTCGTCGAGCACCATGCGCTCGCCGCCGACGTACAGCGTGCCGGGCGTCAGCGCGAGGTCTCCGGTATACGAGCCCGATGAGGCGGCAACGGCGCTCACGCTGTAGCCACCGGGCGTGCCTGGAGCCCCTAGCGGGACGCCGGCCGGCCCGACGACGTCGACGAGGTGCCCACGCTCGTGCTCGGCGGCGATCGCGGTCGCCTCGTTGGCGTCGGCCTCGAGCGTGACGCGGCCCTGCTGACTGATTACGGCCTGCCAATGGCGGCCTGGGTCGTAGCTGACTCGTGCGCGATCGCTCCCCACAGTTACCTCCCTTGGTTGCCCGTTCCCCGGCTGCCTTCAGGTGACATGAATCACCACCGGCGTTAGGCCCAGCGGCATGTACTCGCCGTACTTGGTCAACAACCGCTGCTCGTTGAGCGGCCCGAGCTGGCTGTTGTAGGCGCCCATCTCAGATCCGTTCTCGGCACCCGCCGTGATCGATTGCGACGGACCGCTGGTCACCGACGCCGTATCGATTGCGGCGTCGGCAATCTCGCGCAGCTGTGCGTAGGCGGGCTCGCCGAAGCTGGTCGAAACGAACAGGGCAGTGCCGCTGGCGATCGCCGGAGACTGATAGGTCGCCGGGACCGAGCTTCCGTCCGACCACGCCGTGAAGCGCACGCACCCGTGCTGGCGGTCCTCGACGGCCGTGAACCCGGCGAGGATCGAGTCGCTGGCCTGGAGGCGATGCACGAACGTCGCACCCAGGACGCTGACGCGCGCCAGGCTGACCGTCGCTCCCGAGATGGCGAGCGCGGCCGGGCTCAGAGCGACCGGGAACGCTGCCCGCAGAAGCGCCAGGTTGAGCACTCCGGGCGCCTCAGCCCCTGGCGATCCGAGCATCGCCGACACGTCGGGCGGTAGCGGGACGTTGAGGAAGGCGGCCGGCGAATACAGGCTGGGCCCGCTCAGGATGTTGTCGAGCCCGCCGGCTATCGCGGCGAGCGCGTCGTCCGTGGGCACCCCGCCGTCGTAGCCGGCGATGGCGGTGGTCGCGGCGGTCTGGACGGCGACCGTAAGCGCGTCGGTCACCGTGACCGCGACGGGGTCGGCTGCCGCCAGCGACTGGGCCAGCAGCTCGGGGTCGTACACATCGGCGGTGGCCAATGTCCCCGGCGCCGCTGGCGCCGGCGCGATGCCCTGGACGGTGCTGTCGGAGATGCTCACGGACTCCACCGCTCCTCCGTTGCGGGTTCGTACCGGGCCCAGCACGCAGTTGTCGATCTCCAGGCTGGCGATCGCGGGCGACGCGTCGGCGCCGGCGCTCGGATCGGCCTCGATCCAGATCGTCGCGGGGGCCAGCGGTCGCTCATCGGCCGAGACCGCGATCGCCTGGGTGGAGTCGAGCGTTCCCGGGTCCGCCGTGCACGCGGTGATCCGAACCGAGGCAAAGCCACCCCGTAGCACGATGTCGCCACCGCTGATCAGCAGCCCGTCGAGTGTCAACTCCGAGTCAGCGCCGCCCCCGGTGAACACCCAAGCGACGGGAGGGTCAGTGGGCGTGGCGGCTGCCGGGAGCCGGACCACCGGACGAACCGAGGCGCCGGCGCGGATCAGCATAGACGCGATCGGTGCCGCGCTTGACCCAACATCCGCGACGGCACCGTAGGTCAGGGAGTCGGTGATCGTCACGGTCCCGAAGCCGTCCGCGGCAATCAGGGCGTGGTCCAGTCCGCCGCCGCCAGTGACGCTCTCCTCGTTGCCCACCAGTGGAGGAGGGTCGGTCTGGACCGAGCGGTCGTACGGACCGGCGCCGATCGGGGCCGGCATCCCGTACTGATAGTCGACGGTCAGCACCTGGCCCGCGGCCGCGACGCTGAACTGACCGCTCTCGGGGGTGACCTCGATCGGGATCGGCTCTCCCGAGGCAGCGGCAGCCGCGGCCGCGAACGCCGGGATCTCGGCGGCGTCGGGATACGGTGGATGTGGCGGCGTGGGTCCGCCGGGGTCGGCGACGGCGTGGGCGAGCGAGTCGCTGAGGGGGCCCGGGACCTGCCATTCGGCCGGCGGCGTCCAGGCGTCGACCCAGTCGTCGGGCTCGGGTCCGAGCGGCGGCAAGAACAGCGGCACGTGACGTCCGGTCGGGTCAAACACGAGCTCGCCGGTCGAGCCCGAGACCGGGACTGGCGTCCCGCCGGCGACGGCGAAGCTCTCCAGACGCCAGAGGAACACGAGCAGCTTGGGGATGCCGTACCACCCGGTGGAACCTTGGCCCGAGCGTACGTCCACGGTGTGGAAGTACTCGTCGAAGGCCGTGTCCGCGAGGGTCGCCCCATGAGCGGAGCGCAGATCGGCGAGCCCGCCCATGGGCGTCTGGGTAAGCGCTCCCAGCAGACCCTCGTGAGTGAGCAGCTCGACGGCCTGACCCTGGTCCGCGGAGGTGCCGGGCCCACACGGCTTCGGGAGCGCGGCGTCGAGCGGGGCCGGCCCCACCGGCGGGTCGAGGCGGTGGCGCGTGCGGCCGATCCGGCGAAATCCCTCGACGACGTGCGCCTCCCATCCGGTCACGTCGCGGGCGATCTCCTCGAGCACCGCCAACGTGCCGTTGCGGCGGCGGTAATGAATCGTCTTTGCGACCTCCAGGCGCTGTCCGCGCGGATCGTTGCTGACCAGCCTGGTGCCCAGCAGGTCGCCGATGTATGGGATCACCCAGTCATCGCAGGTTTCGATCGACTGGTCGGCCCACAAGCGATCGATGCTGCGCCTGACCACCGCCACCTGACCCCCGATGCGGGCGAGCAGCTCCTGAAGTGGCCCCGGCACCCCGGGGACGTCGCTGTCCAGTGCCCGGTACACCCCCGGGAGCAGCTGCCACAGCCGGTCGGTGTAGTAGCCGTCATAGCCATCGTTGACCTCAGCCATCGGCCACCGCCCAGCCCAGCCGGGGCGAACCCGACAGGACGAAGACCGAGCTCTGACCCGGGTCCGCCCAGCCGACGCTGCCCGGTTGGACACCGAAGATGTCGTGGCCAGGGCTCGTGGTCACCGACAGCGAGTGCACAGCGGTGGCGCCATCGACCAGCAGCGCTGCTTCGATCGCGCTCTTGTACAAGAGTTGGCCGATGCCCATGTTGGCCGGGCTGAACAGGCCGGCGAGCGGGTCGGACAGGGCAGCCGTGGCGGCGGCCAGCACCGGCTCCGGATTCCGGTTGGCGGCCACGACGAGCGTGCCAGTTACCGCCAGGGCGATCGTGGTGGCGAGTTGGACGGTCACCGGCCGGTTGGGGTCCTCGGCCCCGGCGAGCGCGGCCTGGGCCGCCGACTGGGCGTTCGCGTCGTCGCCGACGTACAGGATCACCGACGTCCGCTGCTGCGCGGCGTTCCAGGTCGAGTAGGCCCGGGCCCGGGCGACGCCCGGCGCCACCGCCGCTACCGCTTCGTAGTCGTCGGCCGAGATCGCGCGGCCGAACGTAAGCACGCTGCTCGGGCCGTTCTGGCGGATCGACGCCGGCTGCTCGGCGTCCGCCCCGCCCCCGACGGCGACCGGGTTTGCGATGCGGGCCAGGTTGGGCTGGGGGCTCAGCACCGTGGTCAGCCGGCCGGCCGGAGGGCTGGCTGCTCCGGCACCGGTGCGGTAAGTGGCGACGACCGCGCTGCCGGTCGGCAGGCGCGCGCCGTTCAGCCCGTCGCCGAAACGAACCTGGCTCGTGCCGTCGGAGAGTTGGGAGACGACGAAGATCTGATCCTGCGGCTCGCTGCCGTAGAAACTCGGCGCCTCGGTCCAGTAGATCCCGTCTACCGCCACCTGCAACGTGCTGCCGCTGGCGAGATAGGTGAGCGGAGCCTGGGCCAGCGTGAATGTCTGCCCGGCCTGGCCGGCGTCGCCGGTCCCGAGCGGCTCGGCGGCGACGGTCGATCCGCGGGAGACCTCCACCACGTCGAGCAGGAGGGTCAGCGGCGCTGTCAACGAGAATGGATCGAGTGGGCCGGCCGGATTGATCATCAGGGTGCCGTCGCCCGGCGCTGCGGCCATCGCGGCCAGGCCTGCTCCACCGGCGTCGACCAGCATCACGGGAATGCTGCCCTCGGCGAACCGGGCGCCCAGATCGACGCTGCCGGCTGTGCTGACCGACGGCGGCGAGCCGCTCCGCGCCGGGGCGCCGGTGTCGACATACGTCGTGGAGCCGGGGTCCTGGATCATCGCCACCAGCACCGCGGCCTGGGGGCCGTTGGCGCCGGCGGCGGCCCGGTAGACGTTGTAGCCGGTGGCGCCCTCGACGGCACCCCAGCTCAGCGAAGCGGAGCCCCCGGCGATCGTCGCGGTGACCTGCGGTGAACCCTCCGTCTCCCCGATCGGCGTAAGCGCCGTGACCTGCCACGACTGGCTTCCGGCCAGCTGGCCTCCAACCGGCGACGAGGTCACGGTCAGGCCCGTTGGAGCCGGCAGCGGATCGGCGACCACCGGTGTGACGATCGCCGGCAGTGACGCCAGCTGAGTGGCGGGCGTCGCGATCGGTACGCCCGCCGGGGTGTACGCGAAGTGGACCACGACAGCGCCGGGGCTGGGCGGTGAGGCGGTGAGGGTCTCCCCTCCTGTGTCGGTATAGCTTGTGGACTGCGCACCCATCAGGCTGCCGACCAGTGCGAAGGCGCCCATTACACCGTTGACGGTGATCGCGCGGTACACGTTGTAGCCGGTGGCGCCGGCCACGGGCTCCCAATTGAGAGTGGATGCCCCCGCGGTGTCCGCAGGTGGGCTCTGCGGCGAGCACGGCAGCGACTCCCCGGCGTCGCTGACCGCTGTCACCACCCAGGACAGCGCTGCGGAGATGGCGTTGGAAGCCGGGACGCCGGCGACCGTAAGGCCGTTCGGCGGCGCGATGAATGTCGAACCGCTGGGGATCGACACGCTGAGTACGGTGTGCGAGATCGGGATCGCCGGAGGCGTGACGATGTTCCCGTTAGCGTCCTTGGGGAACGGAGGCGGGTACGGCGTGCTGCGAAACTGCTCGCTGACCCCGGTGACCAGCGCGATCGTGCTCGTCGCGGCGTTCGCGCCGCCGTCGATGAACACGAGGTCACCGGGCGACACCCCGCGGACCGCGGCGAGGAGGTGCACGTCGACCTCCGTAGCGGAGTCGGCGACGATCGCGGCATCGCTCGTCTGGGTCCATAGTCCCGTCGACTGCTGACTGCGCAAGATCGAAAAATCGGCCGCCGGCTCGGCGGCGAGCGCTGCCTCCAGGCCGGCGAGCGCGACGCGGGTATTGGTGGCGCCGTTTGGATCGGTCTCGACGTTGACCGACACCACGCTGACCGGACACGCTCCGGCGGCAATAGCCGCTGCATTCCAGGGCGGGGTGGGGGCGATCATGAGCGGATCGCCGACGTTGAGGCCGCTCACTGTCCCGGCCAGGAGGACGCCGGCGCCGGTGGGGTCGCTCAGCGTCGACCAGGCCGGTTCGAGCAGGACGGGAACGTCGGAGGCGCCGGCGAACGTGACCGCGGCAGAAGTTTCAAACGTCTGAGTCGGCACGTCGGACGTGGCGACGCTGGCGAGCGCGAGGCCGGCCGGCAGCACGAGGGGCTCGTCGGGCTGAGCCGCGTTCCGGAGCGCCGCTACTTGGCCGACGGCGCCGATGGCCGGGCGCGGCTGGTAGCCGATCAGAGCTACGAGCGCGGCT
>Ga0335072_10005797_pt1 | contig 18155 bp, 12 predicted proteins | sample Lox_Sample_21_FD_206725 | JGI IMG/M metagenome (GOLD analysis project Ga0335072, IMG submission 206725) | Soil microbial communities from Loxahatchee National Wildlife Refuge, Florida, United States - Lox_Sample_2.1 | ecosystem: Environmental > Terrestrial > Soil > Wetlands | place: USA... | reverse complement strand
GCTCCGGGAGGCGGGCGAACGCCTCGCGCAGCGCCTCGCTCCACAGGCTGCGCAGATTACGGAAGTAGCCGTTGTCGGAATCGATGCTGGCGTGGCGGGCCACGGTGAACTGGTCGCGCTTCACGATGACGAGATCGAGCGGCAGGCCCACTGCCAGGTTCGAGCGGATGGTGGAGTCCATGGATACCAGCGCGCACTTCGCACCCTCGCTCAGGCCGCTGCTTCGCCGGATGACGCGATCGAGTATCGGTTTGCCGTACTTCGATTCCCCGATCTGAAAGTAAGTCGTCTCCGCGGTGGCTTCGATGAAGTTCCCGGCGGCGTAGAGGCTGAAGAGGCGCGGCGCCTCGCCGCGGACCTGTCCGCCGAGCGTCAGGCTGGCGTTGAACTCGAGTCCGAATTCCTTGAGCGCCGTCGCGTCGCGGCGGTGTACCTCACGCAGCGCTTCCCCGACCAGCCGCGCCGCTTCGAACATGTTCGCGCACGTCAGCAGGCTGGCCGCATCCGCCGACGCCATCTGCTCCTGCAACAGGCTCGTTACCGCCTGCGTGACGGCGAGGTTGCCGGCGCTTTGCAGCACGAGGACGCGCTCCCCCGGCTTCTGGAAGACCATGGTCTTGCGGAAGGTGCTGATCTGGTCGACGCCGGCGCTCGTGCGGGAATCGGACAGGAACACCAGCCCCGTGTCGAGCAGCATGGCCACGCAATAGGTCATGTCGATGAATCCTCCGCAGATTGTCTGCGCATCATTGTCCGTCGACGCTCGCGGCGGTGACGCTGACATCCATCACTTCGGGGCCGCCGCCCCGGCGCACGCCGCGGACCGGGGCGGCATCGAGGTAATCCCGGCCTACGGCGAGGCGGCAATGGCCCGCTCCGGCCGGCTCGACGTGCGTGACGTCGATACCATGCCAGCCCTGCAGCTCGGGCAGCCATACCTCCACCCATGCGTGACTGGCGGTCTCGCCGGCGTGTGCGGAGCAAAGGTAGCCGCTCACGTAGCGCGCCGGGATGCCCATCGCGCGACAGCAGGCGATGAGCACGTGCGCCTGATCCTGACACACGCCTTCGCCGCGCTCGAGCGCGGCGCAGGCTGAATCCTCGACGGTCGTGGTGCCCGGCTGGTAGCGGACCCTGGCGCATACGCCCCTGGCCAGACCGTACAGCCGCTGCCGCGACGGGCCATCCCCCTCGAGATGATCGCGCGCCAGCGCGACGAGTCCCTCGCTCGCGCCGGTCAGCGGCGTCGGCGCGAGATACGCGAGCGGTGAGAGTGTGCCCTGTTCCCGCAGGACATCGCGCGCGCGGGTGATCTCCACGATGCCGCTGACGACGATCGAGATCTCCCGGTGCGGCTCCTCCAGGGTCAGCAGATGGGTGATGTTGCCATGCGCATCGACTTGCTCCGCCCGGCGGCCCGGCGCCTGGATGGACCAGGCGAGCGTATGCTGTTCGCCGTCACGCCGCGGGGTGAGCCGCAGCGTCTGCGCCGTGTATTTGACCGGGCTCTGGTAGCGATACGTGGTTCGATGTGAAATGCGCACCTGCATGGGAATCCTCAGGAGGCCGGAACCAGGAAGTCGTCGGCGATCCTGGCGCCGAGATCGCGCAGGTTCGCCTGGAAGCGATCGAGAAACTGCGGCAGCCCCTCGGCGCAAAAGTCCTCGAAGCGTCCGAAGTGGAACCGGGCATGCAGCTCCCCGACCCGCCTGCAGGTCTCGTCCGAGCGGCTGTTGGTCACCGCCGCGAGGTTGAACTGCAGCTCATCGAGGCAGCTGTGTACGCTCTGCGGCAGGTCGTCCCGCATCAGCAGCATCTCGGTGACCCGCTGCGGCGTCACGCTGTCGCGGTAAAGCCGCCGGAAGATCTCGAAAGCCGACATCGCCCGCAGCAGTACCGCCCACTCGGAAGCCTCGGCCCGCAGCCGCTCGCCGCTGCCGCCGGGATCGCGCCAGCGGGATTCGAGCAGCCGCGTCGTGTTGTCGGCCCGCTCGATGAAAGTCCCGATGCGCGTGAAATGGAGCGCCTCGTCGCGCAACAGCGTCGCCGACATCACGCCGCGTATCAGATGCGCCCGATACTTGACCCACTCCAGGTACTCGCCGCGCGCGGAGTCAGGCATCGCGGCCGTGAACGACAGGGTCTCGAGGTAGGTTGAGTTCAGCGTTTCCCACACGTCCGAAGTGATGGTGCCGCGAACCGCGCGCGCGTTCTCGCGCGCCAAGCGCAGGCACTGAGCGATGCTGCCCTGATGGTGCCGGTCGAATGCCAGGAAATCGAAAGCCATGCGGGCGGTGAGGCCCGCGGATCGCGCCAGGAACGCCTCGGCCGCGCCCAGTGACACCAGCGTCGCCTGCCAGCCCTGCGTGACGGCTTCCGGCGGGCGAGGCAGCAGCGAGAGGCGCTGATGCGCGTCGATCATGCGCGCCAGGTTCTCGGCGCGCTCCAGGTAGCGCGACATCCAGTAGAGATGGTCGGCCGTGCGGCTCAACATATCAGTCGCCGAGCACCCACGTATCCTTCGTCCCGCCGCCTTGCGACGAGTTGACGATGAGCGATCCCTCGCGCAGCGCCACCCGGGTCAGGCCGCCGGGCACGATGGCCAGATCGCGGCCGGAGAGCACGAAGGGGCGCAGATCGATGTGGCGCGGCGCGATGCTGGCGAGCGAGAAGGTGGGACAGGTCGACAGAGCCAGCGTCGGCTGCGCGATGTAACGCTCCGGATGGGCGCGGATCCGGCCGCGGAAGTCTTCGAGTTGCGCGGCGCTCGCCGCGGGCCCGATCAGCATGCCGTAGCCGCCCGCGCCGTGGACCTCCTTGACGACCAGCTCCGCCAGGTGATCCAGAACGTAAGCCCTGTCCGCCGGGTTGCCCAGGACCCAGGTGGGGACATTCTCCAGCAGGGGAGCCTCCCCCAGGTAAAAGCGGATCATCTCCGGCACGTACGGATAGATGGATTTGTCGTCCGCGATTCCAGTGCCGATCGCGTTGGCGATCGTGACGCGGCCGGCCCGGTAGACCGTGAGCAGGCCCGGCACTCCCAGGGTCGAGTCCGGCCGGAACGACAGCGGGTCGAGGAAGTCGTCGTCGAGGCGCCGATACACCACGTCGACTCGCCGCGGACCGCGGGTGGTGCGCATGTAGAGCACGTCGTCGAGCACGAACAGATCCTGCCCTTCGACCAGCTCGATGCCCATCTGCTGGGCCAGGAAGGCGTGCTCGAAATAGGCGCTGTTGTACATGCCCGGCGTGAGCAGCACGACGGTGGGATCCGAGGCTCCCGGCGGGGCGACGCTCTTGAGGTTCTCGAGCAGCAGGTCCGGATACTGCTCGACGGGCGCGATCGGGTGATGGGCGAACAGCTCGGGAAAGAGGCGCATCATCATCTTGCGGTTCTCGAGCATGTAGGAGACGCCCGAGGGTACCCGCAGGTTGTCCTCCAGCACGCAGAAGCTGCCGCTGGCGTCCCGCACCACATCGATGCCGGCGATGTGAGCGTAGATGCCGGCGGGCACGTCCACACCCTGCATCTCGGGCCGGTATTGCATGTTGCAGAGCACCCGCTCGGCCGGGACTACTCCCGCCCGCAGTATCCGTTGATCGTGATAGATGTCACCGATGAAGGCGTTCAGCGCGCGCACGCGCTGCGCGAGTCCGGCCTCGAGCCGCGCCCAGTCCTGCGGCGGAATGATGCGCGGCACGATATCGAAGGGAATCAGCCGCTCGGTGCCGGAATTCTCGCCGTAGAGCGCGAACGTGATTCCGACCCGGTGGAACAATGCGTCCGCCTCGGAACGCTTCCGCGCCAGGAATTCCTGCGGCTGCGCCTCGAGCCAGCGCCAATAATCGCGGCAATGCGGGCGCGGCGCACTCGCGCCCTCCAGCATCTCGTCATACGGGCTGGCCCGCACATCGCCCCCTTGCGCCGATCGCGCTGACTGCGGCAGCGGGCAAGCGAGATCCATGCCAGCGCGCTTTATCCCTGCCGCTCAACGAGTTGCGCGGCCCCGCCCGGCCACGGGCGCGCGTCACCCGCGACACCTGCCTCGCGGCGGTGCAGGGTGCCCGCGGGATTGCACCATTCCCGTGCGTCGATACGCTGGCGCGGCGCCGCCCGCTAGCGGAATGTGGCGGTGAGACCCGCGTAGACGTTGAATCCCGGCGCCGGCTCGAAGTAGCCCGCGTTGGAATCGTCCACGATGACCGAGCCGACGTAGCGCCGGTCGAGCAGGTTGTTGATGCGCACGAAGGCGCTCAGCCGCGTCGTGCCGAGCTCGGCCCCATAGCCGGCCGCGGTGTCGAAGACGCCATACGCGTGCGCGAACGCCGTGTTGGCATCGTTGGCCGCGATGTTGCCCATGTACTGGGCGCTGACGTTCGCGTTCCAGCCGAGGTCGCCGCCCCAGCTCAGCCGCGCATAGGCGTCGCTGTGCGGAACACCAGGCAGGCGGTTGCCGGAGCCGATGGGCAGCGTCGGCGTGGTGCAGGGTGCCGCCACACAGGTCCGATAGCCGTCGATGTAGATCGCCGCGACGTACGTGTAGGCGACCTGGGCGCGCCATTTGCCTGCGAACCGGTAGTCGGCCGAGCCCTGGGCGCCGCTGCGGCGCGTGCGGCCCGCGTTCTGATAGGTGGAGCGGCCGCCGGCGTTGGTGGCGACCACGATCTCATCGTCGGTGTGCGTGTCGAACGCGGCAATCCCGGCGGAGAAATCCCTCGCGAGCGCGAACTTGGCGCCGATCTCGCCGTTGTTGCTGCGTGCCGGCCGCAGCGCGAAATTCAGCCCCGGCGTGCCGTTGGGGCGATAGGCCAGCTCCGAGTCGAGCGGTGTCTGGAAGCCCTTGCCGTACGACGCATAGAGGTGCAGCCACGGCCGTGCGGCGAACAGAAGGCCGGCGACCGGCGTCGTGGCGGTATAGGTGATCTCACCGCTGTCATTGCCGTTGGTCGGCGTGATGAAATTGTCCGCCGATATGAAGCGGACCTCGCTGTGGCGCAGGCCCGCGGTCAGATTCCACAGCGGCGCGAAGTCCCAGGTGGCCTGGGTGTACTCGTCGATGTCCCTGGCGATGTCGTTCTCGTCGCGCCGCAGGGTGCCCTCGGTGCCGAGCAGGCTGCCGGAGAAGTTGTTGTAGCCGCGGCGCAGCTCGTTCTGCGTGTCGAAGCTCGCCCCGGCGATCCAGGTGAGCGGCCGGCCGGCGAGCGGTCCCTGCCAGGTCCAGCGGGCATCGCCGCCGCCGAAGCCGCGGTCGAGCGAGATGACGCCGCCGGAGCTGGTGGGCGCTTTCTGCGCGGCCACGGGAATGGACAGATACTGCAGCACCGTACGGTGGCCGTAGTACGCCATCAGCCGGATCGACTGCCGGCGGGTGAGGCCGAGATTGTAGATGAGGCCGCCTTGCTGCTGCTCGAGGCCCTTGCGGGTATCGAACTGCAGCGCCGCGGGCGCCGTCTGATCGGCATTGGCCGCGAACTGCGCGGCCGTGAGGCCGAGCGGATCGTCCGCGCCCGGCCGCTGCACGACGTTCGCCACGAAGGTCAGCGTGTTGCGCGGCCCGAAAGTGTAATCGAGCTTGGAGTTGAAGGAGTTGTTGTGCGCGTTCTGGTGCGGGCGAAAGCCGTCCCAGGAGAAGTGCGTCAGGTCGAGGTTGTAGTCGAGCGGACCTGCCGCATCGCTCGCGTCGACTCCGGCGCGCACCTGGCCGAAGCTCCCGTATCCCAGGTTGGTGCGGATCTCGCCGGGCGCGGTGCCGTCGGCCGTGAAGATCTGGATGACCCCGCCGGAGGCGTTGCCGTAGAGCGCCGAGAACGGCCCCTCCAGCACTTCGACGCGTTGCGCGGAGTCGAGATTGAACTGCGAGATCTGACCCTGGCCGTCGGGACCGGTCTGCGGGATGCCGTCCTGGTAGATGCGAACGCCGCGGATGCCGAAAGTCGAGTTCGCGCCGATCCCGCGAATCGAGACCTGCTGGTCCTGTGCGTAGTTGTGACGGTCGAACGCGAGCAGGCCGGGGACGAAGCCGATGTCGTCGGAGAGATTGATTCCGAGCGCGTCGTTGCGCAGCTCGGCGGCGGGGACGTCGCTGATCGAGGCCGCGACGTCGTAGGCCGGCACCGCGACCCGGGTCGCCGTGACCACGACATCGCTGAGCGTCGGAGCCTCCTGCGCGCGCGCACGGCCCGGCCACAGAGCCGCCGTTGCGCCGAGTGCCGCGAGCGTTGCTGCCAATCCGAGCGGTAGCCGCTGTTGTTGTGTCATCGCAAACCGGAACGTCCCGCGGGTCCGGAGATTATTGCTCGGCGCGCCCGGGGGTTCCATCCCCCCGGAGATTTTCGCTACGCGGGGTTCGCGATTTTCTGTAGCGTGGTCAATCCGTCTCAGGGATCAAGGTGACCGTCCGCGGCTTGCCGCGGCGCAGCAGCCGGATCCCGATCTCGCGCCCCGCGCGCTCGGCCGTGAGAAGACGATGCAGACGGTCCACACCGGTGATGGGCTCGCCATCGAGCTCCAGCAGCAGGTCGCCGCGCTCGAGTCCCGCCCGTTGCGCCGGACCATCCGGCAGGACCTCGGAGATCATCACGGCCGCGGGCTCGGTTCGACCGAGCGCGCGCAATACCCGCCGGTCGAGTGCGATCGTCTGCCCCGCGAGCCTCAGGCGGCTGCGCCGCACGCGGCCGTGCCGCATCAGCTGATAAGCGACCTCGACGGCGGTGTCGATCCCGATCGCGAAGCAGATGCCCTGTGCGCCGCCCGCGACCGCCGTATTGATGCCCACGACCCGGCCCGCGGTGTCCGCGAGCGGGCCGCCGGAATTCCCGGGATTGAGCGGCGCGTCCGTTTGAATCACGCTCTCGATCAGGCGCCCGGAGGCCGTGCGCAGCGTGCGCCCCAGCGCGCTGACGATCCCGGCCGTCACGGTGGCCTGATAGCCGAGCGGATTGCCGATGGCGATCACCAGTTGCCCGACGCGCAGAGCGGACGAGCTCCCGAAGGCGGCGTGCGGAAACCCGCTGCCGCTCAGTCGCAGGACCGCGAGATCGGTGGCGGCGTCGTCGCCCACGCGCACGGCCTCACAGGTGCGGCCGTCGGAGAGCGACACTACCGCGGTATCCGCGCGCTGCGCGACGTGGCTGTTCGTCAGCAGGTAGCCATCCGGCGTATAGATGACGCCTGATCCGGCACCTCGCGGGCGGCCGCCGGCCGAGCGCGCTTCGATGCCGGCGACGGCGGGACTGATGCGCTCGACGCTCTGCGCGACGAGCTGCGAGTAGGGGTCGAGCCCGGGCTCGATGACTGCACTGTCCGTCATGGCCGGTTTGCATCGGGGCCCGGGGCGTGTTTTCCACCCGGCCGAACGGCCGGGGGCGGCACCGGTCGTCCGGCCGGTGGCGCCTCGAGGTGGCGCGCACCAGACTTCCCGCTATCCTAAAGCGGAGATTCCCATGGCTCAGGAACCCAACCTCTTCGATGCGCTCTCGGACGTGTTGGTGACACGCTTCGCCGCCGCGCGCGGCAGCGTCGCCGCGCTCAGACTCCCCGAGAGAGCCCACCTCGGGGCGGTTCTCTGGCGGGATGACGTGCTCGTGACCTCGGAGCAGTCGCTTCCCGATCTCGAAGCGCTGGAGGCCGTTCTCGCGGACGGCTCATGCGTCGCCGGCAAATTGGCCGGACGCGATCCGGCCACGAACGTGGCCGTGGTGAGGCTCGACAAAGCCGTCCGCGCGCCAACGCTCGCGGCATCGGTACCGCAGGTTGGCGCTCTGGTCATCGCAGCGGGCTCGGACGGCGGCGGCCGCCCGAGCGCCAGGCTGGGGATGGTGAATGCCGTCGGCCCGGAATGGCACAGCATGCGGGGCGGCCGCATCGAAGCGCGCATCCAGCTCGACATCCGGCTTGCGGCCAGCGAGGAGGGTGGTCCCGCATTCGATGCGGCCGGCGGCTGGCTCGGCATGACGACGTTCGGTCCGCGCGGACAGATCCTCGTCATCCCCGGTGCCACCGTGGAGCGCATGGCACCGGCTCTGCTGGCGGCCGGGCACGTGGCCCGCGGCTGGCTCGGAGTCGCACTGCGTCCGGTCGCGGTACCCGATGAGTTGCGCGAAGCTGCCGGCGAGGCGACGGGTCTCATGGTCATGTCGCTCAGCCCCGACGGCCCCGCGGCCAAGGCCGGCGTCGTCCCGGGCGACATAGTCCTCTCTGTCGATGGCACGTCCGCGCGTCGTCTGCGAAACGTGCTCGCGCACCTCGGCAGCGACAGCCTCGGTAAAATGGTGTCGCTGCGCCTGATTCACGGCGGGGCCGTGATTGCGGTCGAAGTGACGATCACGGAGCGGCCCGAAGCATGACGGAGGCCGCCGCCGGTCTTGCGCGCGGCCTCCGTGTCGCGATCGCGGCCCGCGGCGAGGAACGGGTCGTGACCCTGACGAAGTTGCTGCAGTCGTTGGGCCACGAGGTGGTCGGCGGCGATGAGCAACCCGACGTCGTGCTGGTGGTCCCTGAAAGCTCGGGACCCGCCGAGATCGATACCGCCTTGCGAGCCGTGGCACGGGGTCTCATCGCGAGGTCGGCCGGCGCGCGCGTCCCGGGATTCAGTGCCGTGCAGGAAGCCGAAGCACGAGCGCTGTTGACGCCGCGCGAAGCACAGATACTCGACGCCATCGCCGACGGATTGACCAACAAAGCCATCGGCCGCCGTCTCGGCATCTCACTCCATACCGTCAAGTTTCACGTCGAGTCGGTATTTCGCAAATTGGGTGCGAATACACGCACCGAAGCCGTCGCCAGGGCCGGTGAGCGGCGCCGGCAGGAAACCATCGACCTCTGAGGGCAGGCGCTGAGCGCAGGCGCTTCGGAGCGTGGGCTACCGGTCCCTGATGCCGCTGCCCGCGTCTTGCGCCCGCTTGTCGTCCCGATAACGCTTCACGCGCGCAAGCCGCAGCGCGATACCGCCCGGATAGCGGCTGCTCGCCTGCAGGTCGCTGAACGCGATCTCCACCACCAGCTCCGGCCGCACGTACACCGTCCACGGGTCGCGATGCGACTCGCGCGCGAGCAGCTCGCGCGTCTGCCGCTCCAGCATGGCATCCGTCAATCCCTTGAAGGTCTTGCCCAACATCACGTATTCGCCCGTCGCCCGATCCAGCGCGCCGAGGTGCAGGTTCGACAGCTTGCCGGTGCGGCGCCCATGGCCCCATTCGGCGGCCAGCACCAGCAGATCGAGCGTGTGGGCGCGCTTGATCTTCAGCCAGCCCGCGCCGCGATTGCCGGCTTCGTAAGGCGAGTCGAGCGACTTCGCCATGACGCCTTCGTGACCGGCCGCCAGCGCGGCCTCGTAGAAAGCGCGTGCCTCCTGCCCCGAGGAAGTGACGATCCGCGGCACCCGCAGCGCCTGCGGAAGCGCCCCGGCGAGCGCTGCGGACCGCTCGCGCAGCGGCCGGTCCGCCAGGCTTCGATCATCGAGGCGCAGGCAGTCGAAGAAACAGGCGCGCACGGGCAGCTCGGTCAGCAGCTTCTCGACTTCGAGCCGGCGGCCGAAGCGGCGCATGGTGATCTGGAAGGGATGAGGGCGTCCCGAGGGGTCGTAGGCGATGGCCTCACCATCCAACACCAGCGCTCGCGCCGGCAGCGCGCGTACAGCGGCGACGATCTCCGGCAATGCATCGGTGACCTCGTTCAGGGTCCGTGTGTAGAGACGTACGCGCTCACCTTCCTTGTGCGCCTGCACCCGTGCGCCGTCCAGCTTCCACTCCCAGGCAATCTCCCGGCTTCCCAACTCCGCCAGCGCTTCTTCGACGTCAGCCGCCGTCTGCGCCAGCATCGGCGCGACCGGCGAGAACAGCTCCAGCTGAAACCGCCCGAGTCCCGCGGCGCCTTCCGTCATGGCGACCAAAGCAACTCCACCGAGATTTCCGGCGTACATGGCCGCGCGCCGCACGTCCGCCGCCGAAACGCCCGATGCTGCGGCGATGGCGTCGATCATCACTCCGGTGAGCGCTCCCTGGCGCAGCTCGCCCACCAGCAGTCGCAGCAGGAACGTGCGCTCCTCGGCCGTCGCCTGCGCGAAGAGCGCGCCGAGCGCATCGCTGCGCCGCCTGGCGGAGCCGCCGCCGCTGATCCCCGCCAGCTCGGCGATGGAGCGGTCCGCCTGCTCGAGCGACAGACTGGGCTCTGCGGGCGCCGGGCCCGCGGCTGCCGCTGCGGCCTTTAGCGCCGCGTATCCCACGCCGATGCGTCCCTGTGGCAACTCGCCCGCGAGATAGCTCACGCCGATGGCGACCTCGTGCCGCGGCAGCCTGCCGATCAGGGCGGCGATCTCCCTGACCTTCGCCAGCCGGGAAGACGTGCCGCCCACCCGCAAGGAAGTACTGACGAGCTCGGCAAGCGCAGTCATGCTGCATATCTTGTATCAAGCGCTGGATCGGGGCATTGCGCTGCGCAGTCCCTGCTCCGCGCAAGCCCGGGGTGTCCATCCATGGCCACCCGTGCGACGCATGCGTCGCACCCAGCCCCGCCCCGCCCAGCGCGCCTCGGGCAAAAAGCGTGGTTTTTGCCCGAGGCTCCGCCACCCGCGGCGGCGGGGGACGTCCCCGTGCCTGCCACTCGCTCGTGCCGCTTCATGATTCGAGGTGGACGTGCGTTCATGGCATCTTGACCGCGCGCCGGCGTGGGCCTGGACTGGAGCGAGCGGGAAGGCCGCCCCGGCGACCCGCCGCGGCGCGGCCTCAGCTCTCGAACGTCCCCACCGTCTCCGCCTGGGCAATCACGTGGGGCTGCGCCGCATCCATTACATCCTTGACGCTTGCGCTGGACGGCAATCTCAGCTCCGGCACGTCGAGCGCCAGCACGCGGAAGTGATAGTGATGCACACCGTGCCCGTGAGGCGGCTGCGGGCCGTCGTAGCTGCGATGCCCGAAGTCGTTCAGCGCCATCTCGAGAGAGGTGCCCGAGGCCACCGAGCCATTGTCCTCGCCGAGGCCCTGATAGGCCGGCGGCACGTTGTAGACCGCCCAGTGCCGAAAGGTGCCCTTGGGCGCGTCGGGGTCCTCGACGATCACCGCGAAGCTGCGCGTGTTGCGCGGCGCCTCATGCCATTCCAGGGGCGGCGAGACGTTGCCGCCGTCCTTGCTGTAGCGCTCCGGTATCGGCTGACCATCGGCGAATGCCGGACTCGCGACGCGGAGTGCCATGTTGTGTCTCCAGGCTGAGGGCCAGCGGCATGATGCAAACGGCGGACCCGCGCTGCCTCTTTAGGGCGATTCGCCCCGCCGCAGGACGGCTGATATAGTCCGGCACCAGCTTCATTCGGGCAACATGCAGCATTGGGTCGCAAGCCTCGGGCCGCTGGTTCTCTTCCTGCTCGTGTTGTTGCAGCAGGCCGGCGTGCCCTATCCCATCACGCCCGTGCTCATCGTCGCGGGCGCAGTCTCCGTTCATGGGCGTCTGCCGGCTGCGGCGGTGATCGGCCTCGCCGTCGCCGCCGCGCTCATCGCCGATCTCGGCTGGTACGCGGCCGGATTCCGTCTCGGCGGCCGTGCGCTCAAAGCCCTGTGTGCGCTCTCGCTCTCGCCGGATTCGTGCGTCTCGGATACGGAGCGCTGGTTCGGGCGATTCGGCACGCGCGTGCTGGTCATCGCCAAGTTCGTTCCCGGGCTCGGCCTGGTCTCGACCGCCATGGCGGGCGTCGCCCGCGCGGGTCTCGAAGGCTTCTTTCTTTACGATCTCATCGGCAACCTGCTCTGGGCCGCCACCGCGGTCTACGCCGGTGTCCTCTTCCATGACGCGGTGGGCGACATTCTCGGCGTGTTGGCGGCTCTCGGCTACTGGGGCGTCGTGCTGCTCGCCGCGGCGCTGGCGGCCTTCATTGCCTTGAAGCTCTGGCAGAGGCATACGCTCATCCGGGAGTTGCGCCTGTCGCGCATTTCCGTGTCGGAGCTGAAGGACCTGGTCGACCGCGGCTCCGCGCCCGTGATCATCGATGCGCTCGCGCCCACGAGCCGGCAACGCGAAGGGGTGATCCCGGGCGCGATCCCGGTGGAGACGTTGCGGCTCGATTCCGGCGCAGCCACGGTCCCATTCGACGCGGAGGTGATCGTTTACTGCGCGTGCCCCAATGAAGCCTCCGCGGCGCGGATTGCCCAACAGTTGCTCCGCATGGGCTGCATTCGCGTCAGGCCGCTCACGGGCGGCATCTATGCCTGGAAGGACGCAGGCTTCCATGTCAGCGCCGTGCCGGACTCCGCAGCGACGGCAGCCGCGCGCGTCGCCGCCGGCTGAGGCGGCCACGCCTGCCTGTTCACGGCTTCAACCCGTAGACATCGAGCTCGCCTGACTTGCTGGTCGAGCCGTAAGCGCCGCCGGTATTGTTGCCGCGGGTGCCGACGTAAACCTTGCCGTTGGCAACCGTGGGCACGGTGAATTTCACCGCGTTGCCCGCCTGGTCGCTGCTCGAGCCGGCGCTGTTCCACAGCTCGTTCGCGACGTTGGTGGCGTCATACGCATGCAGCACCGCGGGGCCGCATCCGGGCGAGGCCCGCGTGCAGAACTGACTGTTATCCAGCACCCAGACGATCCCGTTCGTGCTTCCCTCCGCGGAGATGGACGGCGTTGCGCCCGGGAAGAGAAAGCCGCCGGAGGGCGACGATCCCGTGGTCGTCAGACTCAGCTTGGCGGTGGCAGGATCCAGTTGATACTCCTGCAGCGGGCCGCCGGCGCCTGCAAGATAGAAGTAGTCGTTCCAGATGGCGCCGACCGAGAAGAGCACCCCCGGCGTATCGGTATCCAGATTGCCCTCGGTGCCCACGGCCGTTTCCTGCCAGGCGTTGCTGTCGCCGAATCCGCCGAGCGAGTCGCGGTTGTACACGTAAAGATTACCGTCCTTGCCGCCCGCGATCGCCAGGTGAGTCACCGGGCTGCCGGCGGGCAGATCCGCGAGAACGGTGGGGCCGCCGGATCCGAAGTCGTTGTTGAACGAATCGTCCGACTGCTGGTCCGACGGCGTGAAGTACCCGAGTACCTGCAGGCTCGCCGACAGTTGCAGCAGCGAATCGCCGTAGTCATTGTTGGGCACGGTGGGACTGGCCGCATCGAAGGCGCCGTTGCCGGTCAGCACGTACAGCCGTCCCTGCTCGTCGATGGCGGGCGCCGCCCCGGACATCCAGATCCCGCCCATCCCCGTGTTCGGCGAGGAGTTGTATGCGGAAGTCTCGGTGAACTCCGCTCCATCGTAGCTGTAGCCTATTACCCAGCCGTAGTAGGGCAGCGCGTCCTCGTGCGAGCCCCATGCGATGTACACGGTCCCATTGTAGAACGCGAGGCCGGGGCGCTGGTCCTCCATGCGCGCGCTGAAGGGGACCGTCGAGCCGCCGGCCGCCGTTCCCGGGTAGGTGGCCGCGATGTCGACCGGCGAGCCGGTCTTCTCCGCCCCGGAGGTGATATCGATGGCGTGCAGCCGCTGGTAGAAGAGGGTGCCGGCGGCATTCATCGACTTCGAGACCACATAGAGCGTGCCCGTCGCCGGATCGATGACGGGAGTGCCGGTCACGCCCACCTCCGGCGTGAGATCGCCATAGCCCTTGCCCACGAGGTAGCCGCTCGGACCCGCCGGGATGGTGGTCTCGTCTCCCGTCCCGCCGTGACTCAGGTCGATCAGGCTGACCTGCCACAGCTTCGTGCACGGGTTGGCGTCGGCGTCGAAGGCGTAGAGACTGTCGTGCTCCGTGGCGACATAGACGACATTGTGCGGTGCGCCGCCGACCTCCACATTGGCGACCCATAGCGGCTGCGCGTAGATCGCGCCGTCGACCGTACATGAAAAAAGCTTACCGAAGCTGGAGGAATTTACGTCTTCGGGCGTGAGGGCATACTCCTCTTGATTCGCGCCATCCCGCGCCAGATCATCGTGATAGGTGTACACGCCGGCAAGATCCGTGACGCCGACCTGAATGGAGGCGCTCTGTGTGGTGTCGACCGTGCTGGTTGCCGTGATCGTGTACACGCCGGCCGTCTGCGGCACGGTGAGGATGACCGCTTCGCCGCTGGAGGTGGTGGCGGAGCTGAACGAGCCGCCCGCGGGAGCGATGCTCCAGCTGACCCCGCTCGAGTCGCTGGTGGTTGCGGTGAGCTTGTGCAGCTGCCCCGCGGTGAGGCCCGCCCGGCCGGGCGAGATGGCAATCGAGATCGTGCCCGCGGTGATCGACAGGGACAGTGTCGCCGTGGCGGTCTGCGGGCTGGAGCTCGAGTCGGTGACCTGGAAAGTCAGCGCGAGCTGACTCGCCGGCGAGGACGGCGTGCCGGTGATCGCGCCGGTCGCGGCGTTGAGCGACAGTCCCGATGGCAGCGAGCCGCCGGTCACCGACCACTTGTAAGGGGCTGATCCGCCGCTTGCCGCCAGGGTGGCCGCGTAGGCATTTCCTACCGTCCCGGCTGGCAGACTGGTCGTCGCGATGGCGAGGGGCGCCGGTGCGGGTGGGGGATTCGAGGGTGGTGGATCGGAGGACGAAGGCGGGCTCGCCGAAGAAGGATCGGAGTCGGCGTGCCCTGCCGTCGAGCTGCCGCCGCAGCCGGCCAGCGCGAGCGCGATTGCCACGATCGCCGCCAGCCCTGTTGTTATAGGGTTCCCATATTTCATCGTTCTTGCCCCAAAACCGCCGCTGCCTTGGGCGGTTACGGAGTAGGATCAGCATCAGCTGTTCCCAATTGCCGACAGTCCCCAGGGGGTACGAACATGAAGCGCATCACCGTCGGTTCCGTCGTCGTCTGCTCTTTACTTATCGCTTCGGCGGCGCTCGCCGACGCCTACGGCGACCTGATGAAGGCCCAGACCGCATTCCAGAACGCCAAATCCTGGCATGCCGAGGAGCGCTTCTCCGACGGCCGGACGGTCCTGGTCGACTACGCGGCGCCCGAGCGGTGGCGGATCCAACCCACGCCCACGATGACGGAGCTGGTGATCGGCGGCGACGTCTACATGGTCCGCAACGGCACGCCCATGAAGATGCCCTTCGGCGGGATGATGATTTCCCGCATGATCAAACAGTTCATGGTCGCGGCGGATCCGGAAGTCAGGAAGACGGCGCAGGACCTCGGCACCCGGACCCTGAACGGCCGCCTGGTGCACGGGTATTCCTTCACGGTGCGCGGCGTCCCGGAGACGCTCTATCTGGGGGATGATTCGCTGCCGGTCCAGGCCGAGGTCAAGAACAGCGGCGCGACGACCGTCATCAGCTACTCGAAGTTCAACGAGCCGGTGACCATCGAGGCGCCGACCTCTTAGTTGAGCGCTGGATCGGGGCATTGCGCTGCGCAGTCCCTGCTCCGCGCAAGCCCGGGGTGTCCATCCATGGCCACCCGTGCGACGCATGCGTCGCACCCTGCCCCGCCCAGCGCCCGTTGAGCAACTACACCAGCACCCGCTCGATGCCGCCGCGGTTCGCGCGGGCGACATAGTCGGCCATCCAGTTCTGGCCGAGGATGTGCCGGGCAATCTCGACGACGATGTAGTCGGCGTCGAGATCGGCGTCGTCGTTATAACGCTTCAGGCCCTGGAGGCAGGACGGGCAGGAGGTCAGAATTTTGACCTGTGCAGCGCCTGCCGCGCGCAGTCTCTCCGCGCCCGAGCGGACCTCCTCCTCCTTGCGGAAACGCACCTGCGTGGAGACGTCGGGGCGGCTGAGGGCCAGCGTGCCCGATTCGCCGCAGCAGCGGTCATTCTTCTCGATGCGGCCGTTGCGGGCGTCGTTCATCAGTGAGTTGACGACCTTCAGCGGATCGTGGGCCTTCATCGGCGAATGGCAGGGATCGTGGTACATGTAGCGCGCGCCCGTCACCCCTTCGAGGCGCACCCCCTTCTCCATCAGGAATTCGTGGATGTCGACGATGCGGGAGCCGGGGAAGATCTCCTCGAACCGGTACCCCTGCAGTTGGTCGTAGCAGGTGCCGCAGCTCACCACCACCGTGCGGATATCCAGATAATTGAGAGTATTGGCCACGCGATGGAAGAGGACACGGTTGTCCGTCGTGATCTTGTCCGCGCGGTCGGATTGACCCGCGCCGCGCTGGGGGTAGCCGCAGCAGAGATACCCTGGCGGCAGGACGGTCTGTACGCCGACGTGCCACAGCATCGCCTGAGTGGCGATTCCCACCTGGGAGAAGAGCCGCTCGGAGCCGCAGCCGGGGAAGTAGAACACCGCTTCGGTGTCGCTGCTGGTGGCCGCCGGATCGCGGATGATCGGCACGTAGGCCGAATTCTCGATGTCGAGCAGCGCCCGCGCCGTCTTCTTCGGCAGGCCGCCGGGCATCCGTTTGTTGACGAAGTGCACCACCTGCTCGCGCATGGCGGGCTTGCCCGTCGTGGCCGGCGGCCGGCGCGTCTGCGCCCGCGCCACGCTCTTCAACAGGCCGTGGGCCGCGCGCTGTGCCCTGTAGCCCCAGTCGATCATCAGCTTGCGCGTGAGGCGGATGGTCTCCGGGTTGGTTGCATTGAGGAAGAACATCGACGCCGCCGTGCCGGCATTGAAGCGTTTCCGGCCCATCCGCCGCAGCAGGTCGCGCATGGCCATGGAGACATCGCCGAAGTCGATGTCCACCGGACAGGGACTCGCGCATTTGTGGCAGACGGTGCAGTGCTCGCCGACGTCCGCGAACTCGTCCCAGTGGCGGATGCTCACCCCGCGGCGGGTCTGCTCCTCATAGAGGAATGCCTCGATGAGGAGCGAGGTGGCCAGGATCTTGTTGCGCGGGCTGTAGAGCAGGTTGGCGCGCGGCACGTGGGTGGCGCAGACCGGCTTGCACTTGCCGCAGCGCAGGCAGTCCTTGATGGAGTCGGAGATCGTGCCGATGTCCGACTGCTGCATGATCAGCGACTCGTGCCCCAGCAGGTTGAAGCTCGGCGTGTAGGCGTTGGACAGATCCCCGCCCGGCAGCAGCTTGCCCAGGTTGAAGCGGCCGTCCGGATCGACCGCGCGCTTGTAGGCGCGGAAATCCGCGACCTCGGCTTCCTCGAGGAACTCCAGCTTGGTGATCCCGATGCCGTGCTCGCCGGAGATGACCCCATCCAGCCGTCGGGCGATGCCCATGATGCGTGCGACCGCGGCCGTGGCCGTTCGCAGCATTTCGTAGTCGTCGGAGTTGACGGGTATGTTGGTGTGCACGTTGCCGTCACCGGCATGCATGTGCAGCGCGACAAAAACGCGCCCTCTGAGGACGCGACGATGCGCGTCCTCGCATAGCGTCAGAATTGGGGCGAATACCCGCCCACCGAATATCTGCTGCAACGGCGCGCGCAGCTCGCGTTTCCAGGAGATGCGGATAGTGCGATCCTGCACGAGATCGAATACGCGCAGTCGCGGCGTACCGGCCAGCCGCGTCCGCAGCTGCGGCAACAGAGAGTCATAACCGAGCGCCTGCAGCCTCGGGAGCGCTGTCTCGAGCTCGCTGTCCAGATGGGCCGCGAGCCAGTGCCAGCGCTCGCGGACGCCAGCGATCAGGCGGCGCGCCTGCTGTGCGCGCTCGCCGATGACCTCCTCGTCATGCAGGCCTCCGAGGTCCGTGTCCTCGGCGCGCGCCAGCGGCAGCGGCGCCGCGAACAGCCGCTCGAGCTCGTCGGCGAGGGCCAGCTTGTTGGCCGCGGACAGCTCGATGTTGATGCGCTCGATCTCATCCGTGTACTCGCCCATCCGGGCCAGCGGCAGGACCACGTCCTCGTTGATCTTGAAGGCGTTGGTATGGCGGGCGATGGCGGCGGTGCGGGCGCGGTCCAGCCAGAACTTGCGCCGCGCCTCCGCGCTCACCGCGACGAAGCCTTCACCGCTGCGGGCATTGGCGATCCGCACGACAGCCGATGTCGCCGCGGCCACGGCGGCCTCTTCGTCGCCGACGATATCCCCGAAAAGGGCCATCTTGGGCAGCGAGCCGCGCTTGGACTTGGTGGTGTACCCCACCGCGCGCAGGTAACGCTCGTCCATGTGCTCGAGGCCCGCCAGCCGCACGCTGCCGTCAGCGGCCAGGCCGTCCAGATGCTCCTTGATCTCGACGATCGCCGGCACCGCATCGCGCGCGTGGCCGAAGAACTCGAGGCAGACCGTGCGCGTATGCGCAGGGCTGCGGTGCAGCACCCAGCGCGCAGAGGTGATGATGCCGTCGCAGCCTTCCTTCTGCA
>Ga0335072_10005796_pt1 | contig 18155 bp, 12 predicted proteins | sample Lox_Sample_21_FD_206725 | JGI IMG/M metagenome (GOLD analysis project Ga0335072, IMG submission 206725) | Soil microbial communities from Loxahatchee National Wildlife Refuge, Florida, United States - Lox_Sample_2.1 | ecosystem: Environmental > Terrestrial > Soil > Wetlands | place: USA... | reverse complement strand
AAGAATCGCGTTCTTAAAGGCTTTTTCTTACCTACTTTCGTAGACATTCGAGCAGAAAATTCGGACAATTTTCGGCGAATTATTTCGATGCGCATGTGTTATGAAAGAGTTAACAAGCCTCCAGGTAGAAACCCCTGCGCTCTGAAGCGGACCTTCGCATGGTGCGTGGTCGAGCATGGATATTGTCGAGCAAGTGGCGGCGGGACGTCAGTGAGGGTGGTCACGGGGAGTTTGTGAGATTCCAGACCGCTGAGGCCCCCATATTGTAACGAGCTGTTACTGCTCCTCCTGACTTCCCTCCGCGCTCTCTTCGTTCCCGAGCACGCGGGCACTTTTCGCATCGGGAACGAAAATGGGAAACACGTTCTGCCCGGCTGCCAGCTTTTGGAAGGTTCCGATATCAAGGCTTCGCACCTGATCCCATCGCGCCAGCAAATCATCGGTCTGCTTCTTCAGGCTGTTGAATAGCTGGTATGCAGCTGCGGTAGGAGCTGAATCGGCAAAGCCGGAAACCGACATAGACAAGAACGCCAACTTTCCGTCGATCCCCGGAATGTAGGCCAGTGAATCCTCGCTGGCGCTGATTTTGAGGTTGATGAGCGGATCGCCCACCTCGAGCAGTTTCGCATCGAGCGTGGTTACGCCGTCCAGCAACGTTTTTGACGAATCCGGGCTGAGCCGCTTCTTCAAGCCTGCCAATTGTTCGCGCACATCCTGAATCTGGTTGACCGCGTCATAGACCCGATTCAGTTCCTCGCGAATATCCATTTCGAGTTTGAATTGTTTTTCGAGATCGGCCTGGGAAACCGTTACTCGTGGATCAATTTTCAGATCAAACGCGGCGGTCTGGCTCTTGCCATTGGCCGTCAGCCGCACCTGATAATTGCCCGGAGCCGCGAGGGGGCCGCGTGCTCCGTCTTCATATTCCCAGAGGAAATATCCCGGCACACGATGCGCTTCTTCGTAGCGCAGATCCCACACGAAACGATTGAGCCCATCTTCGGGCTTGATCTGCTTCTCCGGTCTCTTGTCTTCAGGATCAAGCGGCTCATCGAGCGGCTCGGTGCGTTTGCTTGAGAAAGTCCGAATCACGCTTCCCGTGCTGTCGAGAATCTCGAGCTTCACTTCATCCGCCGGAGCTTTCTTGAAGTAGTAATAGATCACCGCGCCATTGGGAGGATTGGTTCCGGTAAAGTCGTGGCGGTGGGGTGCGTCTCCGGTGTGCACGCGCCAGGCCGTCGCGGGCTTATAAAGATGCATGTCTTCACTGGCAATCGAATCCGCGAACTGCCGCAGCGGAGAGACATCATCCAGAATCCAGAAAGAGCGTCCGTGGGTTGCGACCACGAGGTCGTCATCTTTGACGACGAGATCGTGCACGGGCGCGTTGGGCAGGTTCAGTTGCAGGCTGCGCCAGTGGGCGCCATCATCGAACGAAACGTAGATTCCCTTCTCCGTGCCCGCATATAGCAACCCTTTTCTCTTGGGATCTTCACGCACAGCGCGCACGAACGCACCTTCGGGAATGCCCGTCCCGAGCCTGGTCCACGTCTTGCCGTAATCGGACGTCTTGTAAATGTAGATGCCGAGATCGTCGTTCTGATGGCGGTCGATGGCTACATACGCCGTTCCGGCGTCGAAGGGCGAGGCATCAATCTGGCTGACGCGGCTCCATTCCGGCAAGTCTTTGGGAGTCACGTTCGCCCAGTTCTTCCCTTCGTCGCGCGTGAGCTGAACCAGTCCGTCGTCGGTACCGGCCCAGATCAGTCCCACGGCAACGGGAGATGGTGCGATTGCAAAAACCGTGTCGTAGTATTCCGTGCCGGTATCGTCAATGGTGATCGGCCCGCCAGATGCAGTTTGCTTGGATTTATCGTTGCGTGTGAGATCGGGACTGATCGCTTCCCAGTGCATTCCGCCGTCGGTTGTCTTAAAAATCCGTTCGCCGCCGTAATAAACGGTATTCGGGTTCTGCGGCGAGATCACAATGGGGGCCGTCCACTGAAAACGATGTTCGAGATGGGCAGCGCCGCGAGCGTCGCTCAACTCCGGCCATACAGCGATGTTCTGCACCTGGTTGGTGCGGCGATCGAAGCGTGTGATGTTGCCCTGATAGTCGCCCGCATAGACGATATTGGGATCAGTGGGAACCGGCGCAATATATCCCGCTTCGCCGCCGCCTACCGGATACCAGTCGTCCCGTCCGATGGCGCCATCGTCGCTGCGGCTGGCAATCGCCACGGTTGAATTGTCCTGTTGCGATCCGTAGACATAATAAGGACTGCGGGTATCGGTAATGACGTGGTAAAACTGCGCCGTGGGCTGGTTGTCTTCACGCGTCCAGGACTGGCCGCCATCCAGGCTCACGGTCACGCCGCCGTCGTTCGAGGCGATCATGCGCTTCGGATTCCTGGGATCGATCCACAGGCCGTGATTGTCACCGTGCGGGACCCTTACCTTATTGAAGTTTCGGCCGCCATCAGTCGATTTAAAAAACTCGACATCCGCGACATACACCGTGTCCGCATCCTGGGGGTCGGGAGTGATATGCATGTAGTACCAGGCGCGCTGATAGAGCGCGTGGTTGCCGTTGACGAGATTCCAACTGTCTCCTCCGTCATCGGAGCGATAAAGGCCGCCATTTTCTTTGGCTTCGATGATCGCGTAGACTCGATCTGAATTGGCTGCGACGGCGACTCCAATGCGCCCGTACGGTCCCTTGGGCAGACCATGTTCGGTCAGTTGTTTCCAGGTTGTGCCACCATCGGTCGAGCGATAGATGCCGCTGCCGGGGCCTCCGCTGGAGAGCGACCAGGGAGTGCGGCGCGCTTCCCAGAGAGAAGCAAACAAAATGTTCGGATTCTGCGGATCGAACGCCACATCGATGGCGCCGGTGTTTTCGTCCTTATAGAGAACCTTCTCCCAGGTCTTGCCGCCGTCGGTTGTGCGAAAAACTCCACGCTCCTGATTCGGGCCATAGGGATGCCCTAGCGCCGCTATAAAAGCGATGTCGGCATTGTGGGGATTGACGATGACCTTTCCGATGGCGCGCGAATCTTTCAATCCGACGTTCTTCCACGTTTTTCCCGCATCCACTGATTTCCAGACCCCGTCGCCCTGCGCGATGTTGCCGCGAATGCACCCTTCGCCCGTGCCGACATAAATCACGTTGGGATCGGAAACAGCCACGGCCAGGCTGCCGATTCCCGGCGAGCCATCATGATCGAACACGGGAGACCAGGTGTTGGCACCATCGGTTGACTTCCAAACGCCGCCGCCGGTGGCGCCGAAATAGTACGTGGTCGGATCGCCAGGAATTCCTGCCGCCGTTAGTGATCGGCCGCCGCGGAAGGGGCCAACCAGGCGGTATTTCATTCCGCGAAATGCCGGATCGCCCTCGTTTTTCCCCTTTTCTTGATCTTCTTTGCCGGTGGCCTGGATCGCGGCATCATTTTTTCCAGTAGCTTCTTTTTGGGCCGCGTCCAGCTTGCGATTGCGCTCCTTTTGCTGTGGCAGTGCGAAAGTGGAGAAACAGAAAACGAGCAGCGCAAGAAAAGAGATGCCCAGCTTGAATCGTCCGATCATAAGATTGTGTTCCCCGTGGATTCCAGAAGTGCTGTCCATGGTAATGCCTACGGCGCCCCATATTCAAACGGACGGGACCGCGATCTTGCGCGGCGCCGACTGAGATTGCCCGTATCCGCCTAGTCAATAACGGGAAGCACGAAACGTTGATTGACTTCCGCCCGTCCGCGCCTAAAATGTTTCAAACATTTGCAGCTCGATTTGTTTGAAACAGGCGCAGCGGAAAATGAAACGGCAATTTACCACCAACGACGTCATCGGGCTGACCGGGCTCACGGGGCGCCAGTTGCAATGGTGGGATGAACGCGGACTGATCAAGCCGAGTCGCGAAGGGCATCGGCGCATTTACAGCTGGGACCAGCTGGTGACAGCGGCCGTGATCTGCCAGTTGCGGCGGCGCGGGTTCTCGCTGCAGCGCGTCCGCAAGGTGGTCGCTTTTCTGGGAAGGGAGTTTGGAACGAATCTGGCGGCTACGGCTCGCGCCGCATCGGAATATCACCTGCTCACAGACGGGACGAACCTCTACCTGCGCACTTCGGCTCGGCAGGTTGTAGATCTCCTAAAAAATTCGGCTCAGCCGATGTTCGATATATGCCTGAGCGACGAGGTTCGCAGGGTGCGAGCACAGTTGGCCCGGCAAAAGGCGAGCGAGACAAAAGCAGTTCGAAGCGAAATGCCGGGGAAGAGAATTCAATTGCAGAAGAAGGATGCAGCTTCCGAACGTATGGAACCGCGACGGGTGCGTAACGCGTGACACGGCTCAGAACAATTGAGGAAAGACCGGAGGCACGATGATCGGTGAATTGAGCATAATCAACGAGTGGATTCCCGAACAGATGGAACCGGGCACCGTGTTTGTGCTGGAGAACGCGGGGGAAGTAGGGGAAAAAGAGGATCCCTATTGGGCGGTGCTCTCTTGCCCTTCGTGCGGCACGTTGGGCTTGATCACGCGCAAGCAAATGGCCGGCCTGCTTCCCACTATCTGCGGCTCGTCACAATGCTCGGCACAATTTTTCATTAAGGACGACGAGATCACCCCGCGAAAACCGTTCTAACCTTCTCGTAACGTAGGTACACTCCGCTCCCGCAGGCGCTACCTCTTCGGCGCGGCCAGCCTCACCGGAATCTGCTCGACAATCTCGATATCGAATCCCTCAAGGGCGGCTACTCTTCGGGGGTGGTTCGTCAGCAACCGGATTCGCTTCAGGTTCAGATCCGACAGAATCTGCGCGCCGAGGCCAATTTCTCTCTGAATCTTGCGCTCGCTGTCGGGCAGGGTGGGCAGGCTGCGCTCGCGATGGAAGGTCAAAAACGACTGGTCGCCGATCTTTTCGGCTGAGAACCCCCGTGAGGTCTGGTGCAGGTAGATCACGGCGCCGCGGTCTTCGGCAGCAATTGTTTCAAGCGAGGCCTCGAGCGTGCGATTGCACTCGCAGCCAGTCGCCCCAAACACGTCGCCCAGCAGACAATGTGCGTGCATGCGCACCAGAACCGGCTCTTCTGAATCGCTGATGTCACCGCGAATGAGTGCGATATGGGAGCCGCCGCCATCGACTTCGCTCTCGTAGGCAATCAATCGGAACTCTCCGTGACGAGTCTCGACCATGGCTTCGCCCACGCGATGGACATAGCGCTCATGCTGCATGCGGTAGCGGATCAGCTCCGCGACCGTCAGCATTCTTAAGTCGTGGAGGCGGCAAAACTCAATGAGGTCCGGCACGCGAGCCATCGTACCGTCATCTTTCATGATTTCGCAGATAATGCCAGCCGGGACCATGCCAGCCAATCGCGCCAAATCAACGGAGGCTTCGGTCTGGCCTGCGCGGACCAGCACGCCGCCTTTGCGAGCACGCAGCGGAAACACGTGGCCCGGCCGGGCCAGGTCCGAAGGCCGTGTCGCAGGATCAATCGCCACCTTGATCGTATGGCAACGGTCGTAAGCCGAGATTCCGGTCGTGACCCCTTCGCGTGCATCGATCGCTTCGCAAAAAGCCGTGCCATACTGCGAAGTATTCTCGGCGCTCATGTTGCCAATCCGGAGATGATCGAGCCGCTCCTCGGTCATCGCCAGGCAGACCAGGCCACGGCCGTATTTGGCCATGAAGTTGATCGCTTCGGGAGTAACCTTTTCAGCGGCCAGGGTCAGATCGCCTTCGTTCTCACGGTCTTCGTCGTCGATGACGACAATCATCCGGCCAGCGCGAATGTCGTCGATTGCGGTTGGCACATTGGTAAAAGGTGATTGAGGACTCATAGGTTCTTCCTATTAAATACTAGGCGGCATTCAAATGGCGATCTTTGGTACGCCGATCATTTGCAGATGCCAACTCGGCTTCAGCACCGCGAAAAAGCTTTTTCAGGGCGCGCACGACACTACGAGTCACCAGGATGACCGCGATCAGAAAGACGCCCACAACCGATGCTGCAATCATGGGATGCACGCTGGCGAACCAGGTCAGGAAAATGGCCAGTGTATCCTCTCCGGCGCTGAGCGCGATGTTCGAAACCGGCTCGGGGGATGGAGTGACCGCAGCCCGGGCCGCCGTTTTGCCGCCATGGGCTGCAAATGCTATGGCAGCTCCCGCCAACGTAGCCAGCAATTGTTTTTCGGGTGAAAGATGCGAGGTTGCTCCGTAGGCGAGGAGCGCCGCGACCGGAACTCGGACGAATGTGTGTAAAGCGTTCCAGACCAGATCAAAGGCCGGAATTTTATCGGCGAAGAATTCGACAGCAAATAGACCGGCCGAGGCGCCAATCACCCACCAACTTGCAAGAAGGTGCAGTCCTGAGGGCAAATCGAGCATGCCGGTGTGTGCCAGGAGGCCAAGCGTCGCCACGGTCGCATAGACATTCAGCCCGGCCGCGAAGCTCACGGCAACGATGAGGCCGGCAAGTTCCGGACCGCTGAATTTCACATTGCTTAGCATACGGACTGTCCGTCCCCGTGGGGAGCCGGAGTCGACTGTCGAGCAGTAAAAAGGAAAGGGCCGCCGGCTGGCGACCCTTTTCCTCTAGGTTTCCCCTGGATTACAGGGTGGATTCGATTTCAAAGCCCCAAGCCTCCAGCAGTGGCTCCGGGATGTACTTCGAATTCTTATTCCGACGCGCCCACTCCCGCAGCCGAGTAGACCGCAGGTATTGGTCGGGGGAGAGCTTATACTCATGCACAACCTGTTCAAACTCTGTGATTGTGGGAGTAATGGGCCCGATGGGCTCGGGCTTGCCCCAGTTCGGGTTTCCGCGACGCTTTGCCATGAAGAATGTTCCCTCTTCTCAGTGAATTAAAGGACTTCTGTCCCTGAATACCTATTACTTATTGGATTCCAAGAAGTCCCCAGGGGATTCATCAGGCAGAAAGAAATGCGGGCAACCGATACCCAGCCCCCTCGGCACCTATGGAAGCTATTGATAATATTAGGTTTCCCGCTCTGCGTCAACAGGAAAATGCGGCCGAGTTCAATGCTTTGTTCATCCCCTTTCTGGACATGGACTTGCGGCGTCTTGCTCACGAAACTCCTCAGCATGCATTCCCACCAGCTTGTGGCAGTTTGTTCTGAGACGATTGGCGTCGCACGGGACCGGGCGTCGAGATGTGCCGGTGACTGCGGTAACCAGCCAAGCAGGCCATGGCGTTGACCATGGAGTTACATACACTTAGAGTGCGAGATGGGAGCCGCTCGACCCCTTCGAGTCTCCTTCCGGTTGAGCCGGAGCACTTGCGCAGCTCAACTCGATGCCCCCGGTTCGAGCTGCCACAAGGCAAGCCAACGATCAGCATGTCCTAGGAATGAATTTGAAGTCCTTACTAATGAGTTCGGACGAGAAAACGGTGCGGATTCTGCGCCGGGTTCTGAGCGACCTCGACATCGATGTGGAGCACTATCCGGCCACGGATGATGTGGTGCGCCGCATCACGCGCCATCGCTTCGAAGCAATCATTGTCGACTGCAGTGATGCCGAACATGCGAGCAACGTTTTGCGCGCCGCAAAGACGGCGCCCGTAAACAAGCGGGCGCTCTCGATCGCGCTAGTTGACTCTCCGATTGGGCTCAAGGGCGGCTTTGACATGGGAGCCCATTTTGTTCTTCACAAGCCTCTAGCCGTCGAGCGGGCCAAAGCCAGCTTCCGCGCAGTTCGCGCACTCATGAAGCGGGAGCGCCGTCTGCAATTGCGGGTACCGGTGCAGGTTCCGGTCGAATGTGTCGGCTCCAGGAAATATCACGGACGGACGCTGGATATTTGCGAAGGTGGCATGGCCATGCAGTTCACAGGAAGCATTGCACGGGAGCAAGTGTTACGGTTCTCCTTGGCCCTGCCCGGTATGCAGACCAAACTGGAGATGTGGGGGGAACTGGCTTGGGAGAGCAACGGCGACCAGGCGGGGGTACGATTCAAGAATGCCTCCGAAGAGCAGCGGGATATGCTTCGCAAGTGGTTGAGCAGCCAACTCCCGGAGGCTGAACCGGACGATCCGCCGGTGGCTTGTCGTCTTACGGATTTGAGCCTGGGCGGGTGCTATCTCACTACCCACACGCCATTTCCGAAATCCACTCGAGTGGCGCTCTCTGCCCGGACGGATGATCTCGAGATTCGCGTCAGTGGCGTCGTGCTGATCATGCATCCGGAATTCGGTATGGGGGTGGAATTCACGCAGTCCACACCGGAACGACGCGATCAAGTCCGCCGTATGATCGAGACGCTGCGCGCGGGAGGGGAATCGCCCGAAATTCATGTCGAACCCGAGGGGCTCGAGCCTAGTCTTTCAAATGAAATGCCGGTTTCCGCTCTTGCCTGCGATGACGCTCTTATTGACCTCTTTCGCCAGCAAGCGCAACTTCCGGTTGACGCATTCCTGGAGCAGATGCACCAGCATCGCCACCTTCAGGAATCGCGCTAAGATTCAGAATAGCAATGGGAGCGACTGAAGATCCCAGCCGCTCCCGTTTTCTCGAGTCGAAAGGCCCCTGAACTTAGTGTCCGCCGACAACCGCCAGCTGAACCGGCGTTTTGCCTTTCGCCAATTCCTGCTCAGCTTTCCCTTCCATAATCTGCCAGCCGGTGTTCTGGCCAGGAGTCGTAATCTTCGCCAGGAAGTATTCGTGCCCGTAGCGGTGAAAGGTGAACTGGGCATCTTCAGCTGTCTGTCTACCTTCACTTGGGATAGCTAGAACATTGGCCGAAACCCGTCCGTCACTGGTATGGATTCGCAATCTGCCATTCGCCACTTTCTCAATGACGTAGTCGCCGGGTTGAAAGTGCTCATTCTCCACCGTGAAACTGAATGGCACGGCAACATTCATCCGTCCCGAGTACTGGGCAAACGTCGACGCTGACATGGTGAGGACCAACACGAAAACCGTAGCGGCAGCTGCCAGATTCTTTTTCATAACCCCTCCTTGAGTGGCTTGTCGGTTTTGATTTCTCGCAAGCACGAGTCAATGAAGCGCCGGGTCACAAAAAGTGTGAATGCTCCGCAGGTGGAGCGTGGGCGATTTTGAGGTGACCAGATAAGCTATTCAAGAATCGGCGTTTACTGTGCCGCCTGACCTACGACCGAGGACGCTTGCCGCCACCTTCTCGGCCCGCTTGCCGTCAAATCACGGAGGTGATCGCAGCGAGGAACCTTCCTCAACTTCAGTTCGTAACAATATGTGTAGTGCTAGTGTTCTGCGGTAGACTTTCTACGAACTCTGCAGAACAGCCAGGATGCGCCAGTGGCTACAGAAGAAAATACGAATCACGGTCCGTTGCGTTTTTCCAACTTCGAAGTGAACCTACGCGCTGGAGAATTGCGGAAACATGGCGTTCGGATCAAACTGCAGGATCAACCTTTTCAGATTCTTGCCCTTCTGCTCGAAAAACCAGGAGAAATAGTCACCCGCGAAGAACTTCGCGACCGGCTGTGGCCAGCCGATACCTTCGTTGACTTCGATCACAGCCTGAACAGCGCCGTAAAAAAATTGCGGCAAGCTTTGAACGATGATCCCGACGTACCGCGCTTTATCGAGACCCTGCCGCGCCGGGGCTACCGGTTCATCGCGCCAGTCTCGAATGGGGATGGCGGACTGTCCGAGGCGTCAGGTCCATCCGCGCCAGTTCCAGTTCGCGCGGCTGAGCAACCTATTGCGGGCGCTAGCACGACCACACCGGTGCCAACTGTGAATCGCGCTTCGCCGCCGCACTGGAAGATCTGGGCCGCGGGCGCATTCGGCTTCATACTCGCTTTGTGCCTTGCCTTTCTATTTCGTCCCCGCGGCATAGAAACCGCCAACGCAGCCGCAGTACGTCTGGTTCCGCTCACTTCTTATTCCGGGTCGATCTGCAGTGGATCTTTTTCGCCGGACGGCAACCAGGTGGCATTCGCATGGCAAGGAGACGATCGTGATGTCACGCGCGATGTCTCGACCATCGACATTTTCGTTAAGCAGATAGGGGTCGACAAGCCGCTGCAGCTGACGCAGAATTTCGGATTTAACTTTTATCCGGCGTGGTCGCCCGATGGGCGATACATCGCCTTCGTGCATTGGGAACCGAAAGGGCCACCGAGCATTTACCTGATCCCGGCGCTGGGCGGGCCTCCGCGAAAGCTACTTGAGTTCAAGACGCCAACCAAATGCAATCCGGTATTGGGGTGGTCGCAGGACGGGCGGTATCTGGTGTCTTCGTATGCCTCCCCCAACCAACCGTGCCAGGTGAAGCGGATCAGCGTGGACGATTTGCACGCTGACGCGCTCACTTCGCCGCCGGTCCCTTCAACGGGAGACTGGGACCCGCAATATTCGCCCGATGGTCAGAGTCTTGCCTTCGTTCGCAACTCAAAAGACGTTGAGGATATTTACGTCATGCCGGCCGCAGGCGGAACGCCGCGCCGCGTCACGTTTGATAACCGTCTGCTTTCAGGACTGGCGTGGACTGCAGACAGCAGGGAGATTATTTTCTCGTCTAACCGCGGCGGCGCGACTTGGGGATTGTGGCGGGTGAGCGTGGAGGGTGGTGGCACACCGCAGCGGCTCTCGGTGGGCTCAGAGCATGCGTATATGCCGAACGTCAGCATGAAGGGAAATCGGCTGTCGTATGCCAGCGGATCATGGAATGAAAATATCTGGCGAGCGACGATTGGCGCGAATCACCACATTGAAAAATTCGATCGGATCATTTACTCGAGCATGCAGGAGGAGGGGCCACAGTATTCTCCCGACGGAAAGCATGTGGTATTTCAGTCGACGCGGTCGGGATATTTCGAGATCTGGCGTGGAGATGCGGACGGATCGAACCTGGTGCAGCTGACGAACTTCAACGGGCCGCTGACGGGAACGCCGCGGTGGTCGCCCGATGGGCGGGAGATTGTGTTCGACACGAGGCCGGGCGCGCATCCGAATGTTTTTGTGGTGAGCGCGGATGGCGGACCGGTGCGGCGGTTCGTCAACGAATCGGCGGATGAAGGCGTGGCGAGCTGGTCGCGGGACGGGCGCTGGATTTACTACATGTCGAATCGGACGGGGACGTGGCAAGTGTGGAAGCGACATTCTGATGGGAGCGGACAGCCGGCTCAGGTGACATCCAAAGGCGGATTTGCCGCATTCGAGGCGCCGGATGGCAAAGACATCTATTACACGAAATTCAATGACGCCGGGATATGGAAAGCACCGGTCGACGGGGGTCCGGAGACGAAGGTGGTAGATGAGCCTCCGTCGGGATTTTGGGGATATTTTGGCGTCGGGCGCGATGGATTATATTTTCTGGGTGAAACGGGCTGGCACTCTACCGGCGATACGGGCGCGCCGCAGAAATCGCGGCCGGGATTCAAATTTTACGACTTCGTGACGCACAAGATTACGAACATGGGTGACATGGAAAAAGGTCCCTATGACGGCGCGCCCGGGCTGGGCGTGTCGCAGGATGGCCGCTATCTTCTATTTGTGCAGCTCGACGAAGGCCGGAACACTTTGATGCTGGCAGAAAATTTCAGGTAGGAAACTAGCTTTTCGCTGTTCGCTCCAGCTCCAAGCTAAGTCTCCATTGGCCTCGACGATCCGACCACTCGATAATCGTCACTCCTCTTTGCCGAATTGCTTGATGTCTTCAGCCACTTCGCCGACGGCGACGGGCTCTTTGCCCTGCACCATCTCGCGAACTTTTTCGACGACATCAGGGTTGGCCAGCGTGGTGATGTCTCCGGTGACTCCGCGATTTGAGATGGCAGCAAGGATTCGGCGCATCAGCTTGCCCGATCGCGTCTTCGGCATGTCCGGGACAATGTGCACGTGCTTTGGGCGGGCAATCTTGCCGATGATGGTTTCGATCGCCTTGTTCACCTTGTCGACAATTTCTGGACTGGCTTGCGTTCCGGGCTGCAGTGCAACATAAACTTCCGGTACACGGCCTTTGACCTCGTCGACGACCGGCACGACCGCGGCTTCCGCAACTTCGGGAACAGTCAGGCAGGCCGATTCGATTTCCTTCGTGCCGAGGCGATGACCAGCCACATTGATTACGTCATCGACGCGTCCGAGAATGCGGAAATAACCATCGACAGCGACGACGGATCCGTCAGCCGCGAAGTATGGCCAGTCGCGCCAGTTTTTGCTGTTGAGATCCTTGCAGTACTTGCGATAGTACTGGCTGACGAAGCGGTCCTTGTCTCCCCAGATCGTCTGCATGATGCCCGGCCATGGATTGCGAATAATAATGTTGCCGGCCTTCCCTGCACCGGGAGGGACAACCTCGCCCATCTCATCGAGAATCTCAGGGTAGATACCGGGCATGCCAGGGCCAGCACTTCCGGGCTTCATCGGATCAAGCGCCGGCTTCGTGCTGCACAAGAAACCACCAGTTTCGGTCTGCCACCAAGTGTCAACAATGACAGCTTCCCGCTTTCCTACCGTTTCGTAATACCAACGCCACACTTCGGGTTCAATCGGCTCGCCGACCGAGGTCATGTGCTTGAAGTGATAGTTGTACTTGGCCGGCTCGTCGTGGCCCGTCTTGCGCAACATGCGAATCGCGGTCGGAGACGTGTGGAAGATGTTCACGTCGAGCCGCTCGGCAATACGCCACGGCCGGCCGGGATCGGGATAGTTCGGAACACCCTCGTAGATGACGCTGGTCGCGGCCAGCGACAGCGGTCCATACACGATGTAGGAGTGTCCGGTGATCCAGCCAATGTCAGCCATGCACCAGTACACATCGGTCGGATGAATATCCTGAATGTACTTGGATGTGCCCGTGACATACGCCAGGTAGCCGCCGGTACGATGCTGGCATCCCTTCGGCTTGCCCGTGCTCCCGCTGGTGTACATCAAAAACAGAGGGTGCTCCGCGTCGACGGAGAGCGGCGGCACGATCTCGCCGGAATAATTCGGTAGAACCTCATCGACCCAGTAATCCCGATGCGGCGCGAAGGCTGTTTTCGTAGCGCTCTGACCCGGCTGTCTCCGCCAGACCAGGACCTTCTCGATCGTGTGTCCCTCTTTTTTTGCGGTTTCGATAGCGATTTCCGCCGACGCTTTGTGATCGAGCATCTTGCCGTTGCGATAGTAACCATCCATTGTGATCAAAACGGGACTCTTGCAATCCGCCGCGCGTGTCCCACACGCTTCACCGCTAAAACCGCCGAACACCACTGAGTGAACAACGCCGAGCCGAGCGCACGCCAGCATGGTAATCGGGAGTTCGGGCACCATGGGCATGTGAATGGTGACGCGATCGCCTTGCTTGAGCCCGCAGAAGTCGCGCAGCAGCGCCGCCATCTCATTCACGCGCACGTACAGCTCGCGGTAGGTGACTGAGATGATCTGGTCGCCCTCCGGTTCGGGCACAAAAATGAGCGCGGCCTTGTTTTTGTACCGCTCCAGATGCCTATCCACGCAGTTGTACGACGCATTGAGCTTGCCGCCGACAAACCACTTCCAGAATGGAGGATCATTGGTATCGAGGGTCGTGTGCCAATACTGATCCCAGTGCAACATGTCCGCATATTCGCGGAAGCACTCTGGAAATTTATCCTCGCTGAAACGGTCAAGCACGCCTGGATCAGAGAGGTTGGCCTGCCCTATGAATTTTGCGGAAGGATAGTAGTATTCTTCCTCGCGCCAGTGCACCGCGATTTGAGCTTCCGTGGTCTCCACCTGTTTCTGCCGAATCTCAGCCATATGAATTTCCCCCGTACCTCTGAAATTTGTGCTGCACCGCAATTCGAACGCCCCATCATCGCGAGCCACCTTCGCTGGCTGAGGGTGAGGCTTTAAAACACGATGGGAGGTTCAGCGACACCCATCTCGGGCGACGGCGATTCTACTCCGGCGCCCGATGATTCGCACATTCACTACGCCACCGCGGCTGGCACTTTTCGGGCTGCCATGGCACTCTCAGGAATTGCCGGCCGCTTCGCCAGCAGTTCGCACACCAGCGCCACCGCCGCCAACCCGGCCGCGGTGTAGAACGCCATCCTGTAATTGTGGTAGGCGTCAAACATCCAGCCGCCGATCTTGCCGCCGAGCAGCCCAGCCACGCCCCAGGCCGTGAACAGCATGCCGTAGTTGATGCCAACGTTCTTCGTACCCCAGAAGTCGGCCGCGGTCGCCGCATTCACCGACAACTGCGTTCCGTAGCACCAGTACACGATAAACAGCATCACAAACAGCCCCACCACGTTGCCGCCAACCACGTAAAGAACGGGCATGGCGATCATCGAGATGCCGATCATCAGCCGCAACACGTTGATGCGTCCCAGGTGATCCGACATCCACGCGGAGAGAATTCGGCCCGAGGCGTTGCCCACCGCGCCCACCACCAGTCCATATGCCGCGAGCGTGGTGCTCGGAATTCCCACGCTTTTGGCAAACGGCACTAACTGGCTGATGACCATCAGTCCGGCCGCGCAACCGAATGCATACGCGATCCACATGAAGTAGAACGTGGGCGTGCGTAGCACCTCACCGGGCGTGAAATCGTAGGTGGTTGCCGCTGCCTTTGAAGCTGGCGCCGGGGTCCAGCCAGCCGGCCGATATCCAGCGGGCGGGTTCTTCAGAAGGAAGGCACCGAAAATGGTCATCACGAAAAAGATCCCGCCGAGGATCTGAAACGTGCTCCGCCAGCCGTAAGTCGGGATGAGGTAGTTCGCGGCTAGCGGCCCAAACACCGCCGATCCCGCTCCGTACCCACCCACCGCCAGGCCTACCGCCAGGCCGCGCTTGTCCGGGAACCACTTCGACATGACTGGGATTGGCGTTGCGTATCCAAAACCGTTGCCCAAGCCACCCAGCACACCGAAGAAGATGAAAAACTTGGTTAAGCTATCGGCGTAGGAGCAGAGGAAGAAGCCCAGGCTCACCAAGATCGCGCCTACCAGCGAAATCTTGAACGGCCCAATCTTGTCCTGTAATCTCCCCGCCACGATGAAGGTAAGCGCGAAAACCACCACGGCGATGATGAACACGTTCGAGGTGTCCAGTCGCTTCCAGTGAAATTCTTTCTCTAGCGGCGCCACAAACACGCTCCAGCCATACAGCGAACCCAGAGCCAGGTTCATGACAACGCCACCGACCACGTGCCACCAACGATTCAAGTGATTTGACGCAGCCTCTGTAGTTGCCACAGTTTTCTCCTTTGCGGAAAGTTCATATACAGCCCGGGAGTGATTCACTTCCGCTCGTGATGCGCTCCCATCGAATGTCTGGATTGGGCAATGGTCGTTGCCAGGTGAACGGATTAACATGCGTGGGCTCGCATCGGCAAAGCGTGGGTGTCAGAACCTGTGAAGTCCGCTTTGCATGTCTCGAACGCTTTTGCGCGTTACCCATGTTGGCCGTCCTTCGACTTGGAAGACAGTCGCCTTATTTACTGAGCTTTCTGCAAAACCGCGTTGATTGTCAGTTCAGAGCCCAGCGTTACGTCCAGCTCGCGCCTCCACTCGGTGAATCCTGGCATCGAGACCACCAGCACGTGCGTGCCAGTGGTAATACCGACCACCGAAGGTGTGCTTCCGACGAATCGCCCATCGAGCATTAAGTCGGCCCCGGAAGGAGTCGAGCTGAAACTGCACTTCACAGTCTGCGGATGATCACTGGGATTGGCCCCACGAACAGGTGTCTGCTCCGCATTTTCACTTGCAGCATTGGCCGGTTGGGCCGCGGAAGTAGTCATGGAGCCGACAAAAGCATTCCTGTCCGCCGCGAGCACGGTATACAGCTGACTTCGCGCCTTGCCGCGATCATCCACGTAGTAGACGGTAACGCCTCCCTTCCCGCGCCGGGCGTCATAACTACCGCCCTTGGGAAGCGGAATGCACCGCGAGTAGCGAGTCTCAATCGTGCAGGTTATGTGATAGGTCCTTCCATTGTCTTCCTGCACCAGCAATGTGTTGGTTACGATCGCGCTCTTGCTGTGATTGCAGTAAGCGTCGAAGTTCACGTTGTCGCAGTTTATGGGCACGTCATTCCCGCCAAGGCTCACAGAGTGAGTTTCCGAGTCGAGAATCTTGATTCGAATTTCGTTATTTCTCGACGCGGCGCTCGCCATGATAGCGGTCAACAGAAGAGCCACGGCGAACGCGATCTTGGTTGTACTCATCGGATCCCGTTCCTCCTAGCCTGAAGCTTGCTCCCCGCATCCAGGTGGAAACATCGGGCTGTTACCAACTCACTAGCCGGTAAGTCCGCAAGCCTCCGAAAGCTGACGCCAGAGATTCGCAACATTGTCTTCCTAGTGCCCGCTCCCAACAAGGGGTTCCTGGGCTAAAACCGCGACCGCACCTTCACCAGGTTGCCGACCCGGCAGGCCGACCACTGCCTACCGGATCGGTGGCTTCTCGAACGTTCGGGTTTTAGAAGGTAAAGATCGGCCCGAACTCGGTTCGGTGATCCTGCCATTCGTTGCTGAGTTTTCCTGCGACCACGTAATTACCCAAGCCACTGACTGGATAATTCGGATCGAGGCGTGTGGCATAGATCGACTGCTCCAGGCCAAACGTGATGAAGGGGTTGAGCTTGTAGTACAGGGTAACGGCAGCCAACTTACCCATGCGGAGCGGCAGTGGGGCCAAGGTATTGGCCGCATTGATGCCACCGCTTGGATTGAGCAGGTCGCGATGTACCACCTGGTCCTTACCCACGTGCAGATAAAGTTGCCATCCTGCATTTCGGCCCTTGGGATCTGCGTTGAACCAACGGGAAAGCGGCAAACCGAGATTGACGAATCCGCCAAAAGCGCGAATCGGCCTCTGCGGCGCGATCACGACGTTACCGCTACAAGTGGCTCCATCCGGGCTTAGCGTGCCAGTGCAACCCAGAACCGCTGCACCTGAAGCCGCCAACGGACCGCCGTCGAGTGTGGTGTAGCCCTGTACGCCAGAAAGACCGGCAGTATCAGTGAAGTACGTGTTGACTTGGCCGCCAAAGAACCAACGCAAGTCACCGCCCTTGTAGGCGCTCGCGACCAGGGTGAACCAGCGCGTCGGTACTTGCAGTCCAATCTGGTTGCCGTAAATGGGGCTCGAAACCGTAAACCCATTCGGGAAAGCATTGTGGAAGGCAGCCGGGCCGGTGCTGGTATCGGTCACAATGGATTCGCGCCTGCCTTGAACGCCGCTCCAGAAGATCTGTGCAGGAGCCACGCCCGGCGCCTTGTCCAATTGGAATTGGAGCGCGATTCGGCCTTCAACCTCCGGCCGTCCAGAATCGGCACCTTCGCGCTCGGCTTGCGCAATCTGGCCCTGAAGACCGAGGGAGCCAAGTTTTTCGATCTCGCCCGTGCTCGGCATCATGATCGCGAAAGTGGGCGCAAATTTCAGGCTTCGCGCGTTTGTCAGCTTCTGCACCCAGCCCACCTGGAACTGCGGCGAACGCTCATAGATGTCGCCATACCAGTAACCAAGCGCCGTGGTTTCCAGAAGGTTCGGGAGCGCGCTGGATCCGAACAGGGTCCAGTCTTGCCCGCCCTCGAAATAAAAGTCGGTTTTGTCGCTGGCCGCATAATCCAGCCGTCCCCATGCCTGACGGAAGGAGAACATGCTGCTGCGAATCGACGAGACGTCGCGATTATCGACTTCACTGAAATTGCCTTCAAAGTCGGCTTCGATGCGTCCTGTGATCGTCAGCTTCGGAGAGATATCGGGCCACTCGAAATTGGACCCGATACGCGAAGATCGGGCCTTCAGATGGAAGTTCGGATCCGCCGTGGGCCCTGTGTTCACGAGGGAAGTTGTCGACAGGAACAAACCCGGGAACGGCATATCGTCGCCATTGGGGTTGCTTGTGTCGTAAACGGCTGTCGCTTTGATAAACCCGTAGGGGGTCATTTTGATCGGGCCCAGCTTGAAAGCTGCATTCAGGGCGTCCTTCTTCGGAGGGTCGACCGGTAGAACCCGTAGCGGCGAAACCGCCGGCACTATCGCTGGAGGTTTCGTCGGCGGGGGCACGATAATTGGTCCTGGTTGTTTTTGCGAGTCTGACGCTGGAAGAATCGGGGTAGTCGAAGCGACCAGATTCCGATCGACCTGCGCGGAGGCCGATGGAGTGGTCTCGGCGACTGGCTCGACCTGCCGCGATGGGGTGGAAGCCACCTGAACGGAC
>Ga0335072_10005795_pt1 | contig 18156 bp, 20 predicted proteins | sample Lox_Sample_21_FD_206725 | JGI IMG/M metagenome (GOLD analysis project Ga0335072, IMG submission 206725) | Soil microbial communities from Loxahatchee National Wildlife Refuge, Florida, United States - Lox_Sample_2.1 | ecosystem: Environmental > Terrestrial > Soil > Wetlands | place: USA... | reverse complement strand
CGAAGACCCGGGGCAGCAGGTAGTCGCGCACGCTGGCGCCGGTCGCGGCGCGCAGCGCCCGGGCCGCGACGTACGGGCCGGTGCCGGTGTAGCTGAACCAGGCACCGGGCTCGTGCGCGAGCGGGGTGGCGAAGAAGTCCGCCGCCAGGTCGGGAACCGTGACCGGCTCGTCGCCGAACCAGGAGTGCGGGCTGCCGGACGTCATGGTCAGCAGGTGGCGCAGCGTGACCTGGTCCAGGCCCGGGGCGGCGAGCGGGCGCAGTTCCGGGTAGTAGTCGAGGGCAGGGTCGTCGAGGGCGAGGCGGCCCTCGGCCTCGGCGATGCCGAGCGCGACGGACGTGAACGTCTTCGACACCGACCAGATGTTGACCCGGTCGTCCGAGCGGAGCCGCCGCTCGACAGGCTCCGCCCCGCGTCGGTAGACGTGCACCCCGTAGAGCTCCATGCCTTCCCGCTGGGCGGCCTCAACCAGGCCATCGATAAGCGCACGCATGCGTCCGACCCTACAACCGCCGTTACGCCCGAAGCCTCCTCATAGGAGGTGCGGCCGGAATACGCCAGAAACGGGCCGCGCAACGGAAGTCCGCAGCGGCCTGCGGGTCCTCGAAGACCCGGAAGCCGTAGGCGTCCCGTGATCGTAGGCGCAGCCAGCGGCCGGGGGAGATCGCGTCACCCCGCGGCCGCCTCGGCCTGGCGGCGGTTCAGGTAGCGCCGCTCGGCGTCGGTGCGGGCCAGGGCGAGCGCCTCGCCGTAGGCGCGCGCCGCCTCGGCCGGCCGGCCCAGCCGGCGCAGCAGGTCGGCGCGGGCCGCGGGCAGCAGGTGGTAGCCGGCCAGCGCCTTGTCCCCAGCCAGGGCGTCCAGCAGGGCCAGTCCCGCGGCGGGGCCGTCGGCCATGCCCACCGCGACCGCCCGGTTCAGCTCCACCACTGGCGATGGGCTGATCCGGGCGAGCTGCCCGTAGACGCGGGCGATCACCCCCCAGTCGGTATCGCCGCTTGCCCGCGCCCCGGCATGGCAGGCGGCTATCACGGCCTGCAGCTGGTAGGGCCCGGGCCGGCCGGCCCGCAGCGCGGCCTGCAGGACCTGCTGTCCCTCGGCGATCTCGGCGTGGTCCCAGCTACCCCGGTCCTGGTCCTCCAGGGTGACCAGCTCGCCGTCGCTGCCGGTGCGGGCGGCGCGGCGGGAGTCGTGCAGCAGCATCAGCGCGAGCAGGCCGCCGGCCTCCGGCTCGCCGGGCATCAGCCGGGCCAGCAGCCGCGCCAGCCGGATCGCCTCCGCGCTGAGGCCCGCCCGGACGACGCTGGCCCCGGAAGTCGCGCTGTACCCCTCGTTGAACAGCAGGTACAGCACGGCGAGCACCCCGGCCGTCCGCTCGGCCAGCAGCCCGGCCGGGGGCACCCGGTAGGGGATGGCGGCGACGGCGATCTTGCGCTTGGCCCGGACGATCCGCTGCGCCATCGTCGTCTCGGTGACCAGCAGGGCGCGGGCGATCTCGGCGGTGGTCAGGCCGGCCAGCGTCCGCAGGGTGAGCGCGACGCGGGCCTCCAGGGGCAGCGCCGGGTGGCAGCAGGTGAAGATGAGCCGCAGCCGGTCATCGCTGATGCCGCTGTGGCCGGCCTCGGGCTGGCCCGCGGCCGGCGGCCCGGGCGGCTGGAGCAGGGCCGCCTCCCGCAGCCTGGCCGGCTCACCGGCCCGGCGGCGCAGCACGTCGATGGCGCGGTTGCGGGCGGTGGTGGTCAGCCAGGCGCCCGGCCGGGCGGGAATGCCGTCACGCTCCCAGGCGGAAAGCGCCCGGGTGAAGGCGTCCTGCGCGCACTCCTCGGCCAGGTCCCAGTCGCCGGTGACCGCGATCAGCGTGGCGACGACCCGGCCCCACTCGGCACGGAAGGCGGCGCTGACCGCCGACTGGACCCGCGGGCTGGCCTGTGCCGTCATGCGGCTAGGGTACGCGGGGGTGTCGATCTGGCTGGCTCCCGTTCGTCGCCGGGGCGAGGGAACAATCCCGACCGCAGCAGGAGGCAACCGTGAAGTACCTGATGATCGTCTGCTTCGACCCGGCCATCGACCCCGCCGACGCCGAGGGCGGCATGGACATCGACGCCTGGGTCGCGGAGATGGACGGCCGGGGCGTCCGCCTGGAAGGGCGCGCGCTGGAGCCGGCCGACGCCACCACCGTCCGGGTGCGCGGCGGGGAGACGCTGATCTCCGACGGCCCGTTCGCCGAGACCAAGGAGCTCATGGTCGGCTACGACATGCTGGAGTGCAAGGACCTCGACGAGGCGATCGAGGTGGCGTCCAGGCACCCGCTCGCCCGTCGCGGCGCCATGGAGCTGCGGCCCTTCGGCGCCGGCTGACTGTCACCGGGAACGCCGCCCGGCCCGCGAGACTGGAACCATGACGGTCTCGATCAGGATGGCGCGGCCCGGCGACGTGCCCGCGCTGGTGCGGCTGCGGATGGCCAACGGCCAGCGGCACGCCGCGCTCGACCCCGCCGGCCACCGGGTGCCCGCGCAGGCTCCCGTCCGGCGGCACTTTGAGGAGCTGCTCAGCAGGCCGGCGCCAGACGCCGGCGTCGTGGTGCTGGTGGCCGAGGTGGCAGGCACCGTGGCCGGGATGACCGAGCTGGTCATCAAGCCCGGGCCGCCCGGCCACCAGATCCTCCTGCCCCGCCCGCAGGCGGAGGTCCACACCGTGGTGCTTGAGGCCTTCCGCGGCCAGGGCGTCGGGCGGGCCCTGGCCGCGGCGGCCGAGCGGCACGCCGCCGAGCGCGGGGTGACCCGGCTGGTCGCGCCCATCCTCGCGGCCAACGCGGAGGCCATCAGCTTCTACTCAGGGGCCGGCTTCGGGTCCCACGGCGTGATCCTGGCCAAGGACCTGACGCCCGGCCCCGGCGGCGACTGAGGTGACGAGGACCTAGCCAGCGCCAGGGCCCGCTGGCTGTCGCGGCGCCGCCCGATGCCCGGGCCGGGCCGCCGGGCCGCCGGGCCGCCGGGCCGATCCGCAGGAAGCACAGCCCGGCAAGGACCAGGGCGAGACCCAGGTAGATCCCGGTCTCATACCACTGCAGCGCCCAGTAGCGGCTGCCCGGCTGGTAGGTCACCGAGTGCCGCAGGTGAAAGCTCGCGATGTAGGCCTCGCAGGCCTGCCGGGAGTGGCTCTCTGAGCAGGCCTGCCCGGCTGGCAGGGTGTCAGCGGGACGGCCGGCGGGGGTGACGATGTCGCTGGAGAGAATCCAGGCCCCGGGAATGTCCGGCTGCGCCTGCACGAACAGGGTGCCGCCGCCCGCTGGCGTCGCGTTGGCCGTTCCCATCTGCGTGACCGACGCGATGGCCAGCGGCGAGGAGAGGTGAACCGGCGCGATGAGCTGCGGCCGCAGGAACGCTGGCACGGCCAGCTGGGCGGCGGTGAAGATGACGAGGGTGATCGCGATGGCGGGCAGCGTGCGGCGGGTCAGCAGCCCGGCGGTGAGCCCGAGGGCGAAGGCGAAGGCGGCGTAGCCGGCCGGCACGATGCCGCCCGCGTGGAACACGCCGGGCGCCAGCCGGTCCATGCTCGCGGTCTCGATCGGGCTGGCCCACCAGGTCACCATGAGGCTGAGCAGTTCCGCGGTGAGCATGCTCAGCGCGCCGATGACACCGAGCTTGGCCGCCAGCCAGCGGGTGCGGGTGATGCCCTGGGTCCAGGCCAGCCGGAACGTGCCGGCCTCGAGCTCGCGGGCGGCCAGCGGCGCCCCCCAGAACATCCCGATCAGCCCAGGGACGGCCACGACGAGGGCATAAAGCAGGGCTCGCAGCGTGCCGTCGGGGCTTGGCGGCAGCGTGCCCAGGGCCAGCGTGCAGTCGCCCTGCTGCTGGCAGGCGCGCAGGGTGGTGTCGTAGACGTGGGCCAGGTGGGGGCCGGTCACCGCCAGGATGATGGCGATGATGAGCAGCCCGGCGGCGGCCACGGCCGCCTGGACGCGAAACCGCAGCAGGGTGAAGCGGATCATGACGCGACCTCCAGCCCGGGGCGGCCCGCGCCGGTCCCGCTGCCCGGCTGCCGCAGGTAGGCGAGGATCAGGTCCTCCAGGCTGACCGGCCGGTCGGTCCAGGCTGGGTCGAGGACCGGGTCATCGGTGCGCACCAGCAGGACGCTCTGCTTGCCGGTGTGGCTTTCCTCGATGACCTCCCAGCTCGCCGGGAGCGTGCCCGGATCCCGGTATGGCCCGGACAGGCGGTGATGGGAGGCCAGCAAGGCCTCGGTCTCCCCGGCCGCCCGTACGTGCGAGGCGGTGAGGACGATGAGGAAGTCACAGACGCGCTCTACGTCGGCGATCAGGTGCGAGGACAGCACGACGCTGGCCCCGTGCTCGGCGACGGTCTCCATCAGGCCCTGCAGGAACTCCCGCCGGGCGAGGGGGTCCAGGCTGGCGACCGGCTCATCGAGCAGCAGCAGCTCCGGCCGCTTGGCGGCGGCCAGGATGAGGGCGAGCTGGGCGCGCTGGCCGCCGGACAGCGACCCGGCCCGCTGCCGCAGGTCAAGGCCGAGCTGGCGGATGCGGCGCGCGGCGTACTCGGTGTCCCAGCCCGGGTTGAGCCACGCGCCCATGCGCAGGTGGCCGGCGACGGAAAGCCCGGCGTACAGCGGCGAGTCCTGGGCCACGAAGCCGACCCGGCTGAGCTGCGCTGGGCTGCCGCCCGGGTGATGGCCAAGTACCGTGATCGCGCCCGAGGTCGGCGCGAGCAGCCCCGCGGCCAGCTGCAGCAAGGTGGTCTTGCCCGCGCCGTTGGGCCCGACCAGGCCGACCACCCGCCCGGCCGGCACGGCCAGCGTGCAGTCGGCCAGCGCCCAGCGCCGCCCGTAGCGCTTGCCTAGCCCGCGGGCCTCGATGACGGCGGTCATGCGACTCCCTCCGCGAAGCTGCCGCGGACGGCGGTCCGGTAGATGGCCTCGATGTCGTCGGGTCCCAGGCCCGCTGACCGGGCCGAGCGCAGCAGGTCGGTCATGGCGGCAAGGAACCGCCGCTGGGTGACGGGGTCGGTGCCGGGTAGCGACCGGATCACGAACGTCCCCTGGCCCGGACGGCCGCGGACCAGGCCCTCCCGCTCCAGGTCGCGGTAGGCCTTCAGGACCGTGTTCGGGTTGATCGCCAGCTTGGCGACGACCTGCTGCGCGGTCGGCAGCTTGTCGCCTGGCTCCAGCAGGCCGAGCCGCAGGGCGTCGTGGACCTGCTGGACGAGCTGGAGGTAGGTGGCGACACCGGAGACGGTGTCCAGCTGGAACTCGATCATCAATGCCTCATTCCACTAAGCTATTAGTGAAGGAGGGTATATCGGACGGCCGCCGGGCGCAAGCCAGGCCAGGGCGGCCCCGGGCTGTCATGCTGCCGTCGTGCCTGCCAGGCATTCCCGGGCAGCTCGCCCGTGTGCGCCGCCTCCGGCCGTGTCCGCCACTACCATGACCCGGGGAGCACCGCGATGGCGGGTGCCGACGTGTCCGTGGCCTCGCCAGACAGGGCAGTGAGCCGATGTCAGTCCTTTTCCGCCTCGCGCTAGCGCTGGCCACCGCAACGGCGGTCACCGCGACCGCGGCATGCTCAGCCACCGCCGGCCGGGGACAGGCGGCCAGCGCGCCGTCGTCGCCAGCGTCCTCGCCCGCTGGGCCAGCGGCGCCCCCGCCCGCCGCCGGCCAGTCCGTGACGACGCTCGTCGTCCCGCCCGGCGAGGGCGGCGGCGCCCTGTCGCAAGCGCACGCGCTCACGGTGCCCGCCGGCTGGACGGCCCGGGTGTGGGCGCGCGTGCCGAACGCGCGGATGGAGGCCTGGACGCCCGCGGGTGACCTGCTGGTCAGCGAGCCAGCCGACGGCAAGATCGTGGAGCTGCGGCCGGACGCGAGTGGTACCGCGCGGGCCACGACCCTGCTGTCCGGGCTGACCTACCCGCAGGGCATGGCCTTCGCCCGGCTCGACGGCCAGTGGGCGCTGTACGTCGCCGAGTCCGATCAGGTCGACAGGTACCCCTGGCGGGCCGCCGCGATCAGCGGCACCCGCACGGTGATCGCCGCCGGGCTGCCCGACCTCGACCCCCAGGGCGATGACGTGCACCGGGCCAAGGACGTGACGGTCGCCGCCGACGGCACGGTCTACTTCAACGTGGGCAGCTCGTCGAACGCCAATCCCGACGACCGGGCGATGTCGCCGCAGCGCGCGGTGATCATGGCGGTCAGCCCGGACGGCAAGGACCTGCGGGTGGCCGAGCGCGGGGTCCGCAACGGCGAGGGCCTGGCGGTGGCGCCCGACGGCACCGTGTGGACCGCGGTCAACGAGCGGGACAACATCCCCTATCCCTCCCACCGCCGCCCCTACGGTGCCAACCGCGACGCATTCGGCCAGGTCATCCAGGCCTACGTCAACAACCACCCGCCCGACGAGGTCGTGCCGGTCACGGCCGGCCGGGACCTGGGCTGGCCCTACTGCGACCCGGACCCCGACGACAGCGACCCGGCCGGGTCCCTCGCCCGGATCCCGCTGGTCCCCAACGCGGCCACCAACCCCGGCGGCAGGCAGCTCGACTGCGCGGCGCTGGCGCCGGTCCAGGTCGGGCTGCCTGCCCACAGCGCCCCCCTCGGCCTGACCTTCCTCGAGGGCACCACGATGGCTGCTCCCTGGTCGGGCGGCGCCGTCGTCGCCGTGCACGGCTCATGGGACCGCCAGCCGCCGCAGGCGCCGGCGGTGGACTGGCTGGCCTGGGACGCCTCGCCGGGCACGCTCGAGCCGGCGGTCACCCTCGCCGGCGGCTTCGAGAACCCAGGCGGCAGCTTCTGGGGACGGCCCGTGGACGCGGTGCCCGGCCCGGACGGCGCCCTGTACGTCAGCGACGACGCGGCCGGCGCCATCTACCGCCTTGCCCCGCCGGAAGCCAGGCGGTAGCGCCCCGGGACCCTGACCGGGACGGCCCGGCTGGCCGGCTTGCGCTACGCCCGAACGGAGATGCCTGGCACAGTGGACCCATGCTGCATGAGGTGGCCGACGGTGTCTGGGTCCGGCAGAGCGAGTGGGTCTTCAGCAATGCCGTCGTCGTGCGCGGGGAGGACGGGCTGATCCTGGTCGATCCCGGCATCGATGGCGGCGACCTGAGCCAGCTCGCCGCCGACCTGGACCGGCTCGGCCTTGCGGTGGTCGCCGGGTTCTCCACCCATCCCCACTGGGACCACCTGCTCTGGCATGACCGGTTCGGCGACGTGCCGCGCTACGCCACCCCCGCCGGCGCCGGCGCGGCCAGGGAAGCCAGGCAGCGGGGGCAGCAGATGGCGGCGCAGAGCGCGCCGGGCATCCCGCTGGAGCTGCTCGGGCTGGTCACCCCGCTGCCCGCCGGCGGCGGGCCCGTGCCAGGCGAGATCATCGAGCATCAGGCGCACGCCACCGGCCACGCCGCGGTCCTGCTCGCGGACCGCGGCGTCCTGCTCGCGGGCGACATGCTCTCCGACGTCCTGATCCCGATCCTCGACCCTCGCCGCCCCGGTCAGGTCGCCGCTTACGCGACGGCACTCGACCGGCTCGGTGAGGCCGCGGCGCACGCCAGCGTCCTGGTCCCCGGCCACGGCGCCGTCGCCGAGGGGCCGGAGGTGGCGGCCCGCCTCGCCGCCGACCGTGCCTACATCGACGCGCTGCGGCAAGGGCAGGAGCCGGCCGACGCCCGCCTGAGCCGCGACTGGCTCTCCGGGCCCCACCGGTCGAACCTGGAGCAGGCCCGAGGACGGTAGGGTCCTGCGATCCTGCCGGCATCTCAGCACCTGGCCTTGCCGCAGGCACTATGGCAAGCTTACTATCGCAATATGTCTAGCGACAGAAACCTTGCGAAAGCCCCGGCGGGGGAGAAGCCGACGGTGCCGCCGCGGCGGGAACTGCGGGACCCGCGGGCGATGCGGGCGCTGACCCACCCGGTACGCCTGGAGCTGCTGCGCGTGCTGGAGCTGGAAGGCCAGCTGACCGCCACCCAGGCAGGCGAGCTGATCAGCGAGCCCCCGAACACCTGCTCGTTCCACTTCCGGCAGCTGGCCAAGTACGGGTTCGTCGAGGAGGCCGGGCCCGTGCCGGGCCGGGCCCGGCCCTGGCGGCTGGTCACGGCCCGGATGCACTTCACCCACCTGCACGCGGACACGGACACGGCGATGGCCGCCAGCGAACTGGAATCGATGATGGTCGACACCTACCTCGCGCGGCTCGCCACGTTCTACGCGACCAGGTCGGCGCTGCCCACGGAATGGCAGGAGGTCACCGGCGGCAGCCAGGCGACGCTGCACCTCACGCCAGCCGAGCTGCGGCAGGTCGACCAGGAGATCATGGCCATCATCGACCGCTACAGCGAGCGGATGACCAACCTGGCGCGGCGCCCGGCGGACTCCCAGCCCGTCGAGGTCTTGCTGTTCGCCTACCTGCCGGCCACCGGGCGGTGACGGCCACATGCGCCAGCTACTCGCCCGCCGCGACGCCCGCGTCTACCTGACCGGGCAGCTGTTCTCCCTGTTCGGTGACTCCTGCCTGTGGCTCGCCATGGGGATCTGGGTCAGGACGCTGACCGGGAGCAACGCCCAGGCCGGACTCGTGTTCTTCTTCTACACCGCCCCGGCGCTGCTGGCCCCGGCTCTTGGCCTGCTGGCCGACCGGGTCAGGCGGCGGCCCCTGCTGCTGGCGGCCAACGTGCTCACCGCGGCGGCGGTCCTTGCCCTGCTGGCGGTCCATGGCCGGGGACAGGTATGGCTGATCGACGTCGTCATGTTCGCCTACGGCGTATCCTCCCAGGTCATTGGGCCAGCCCAGTCCGCCTTGCTGACCGTCATGATCCCGGCCGAGCTCCTGCCCGATGCCAACGCGGCACTGCGGACCGTCCAGGACGGCCTGCGCCTCGTCGCCCCGCTGGCCGGGGCCGGCCTGTTCGTAGCCGTAGGCCCGCACCCGGTCGCGATCATCGACGCGGCCACCTTCGCCTTCCCCGTCGCGTCCCTGCTGCTGCTGCGGGTCCGCGAGCCCGCCCCGCAGCCCGCGGAGGGCCACTGGGCCAGCCAGGTCGCGGCCGGGGTGCGGCACATCTGGCGGCTGGCCGAGCTCAGGCAGGCCGTCATCGCCGCCGCCAGCACCACCATGGCGTTCGGCTTCGCGGAGACCACTATCTACGCCATCACCACCGACGGGCTGCACCGCCCGGCGGCCTTCATCGGGATCCTGGCGGCCGCGCAGGGCATCGGCGCGATCGGCGGCGGGCTGTCCGCCGCGCCACTGGTGCGCAGGCTCGGCGAGCGGCAGCTGGTCGGCCTGGCCATGCTCGTCGCCGCGGCCGGCATCGCGCTGACCATCCTTCCCCTGCTCGCGCCGGTCATCGTCGGCCTGACCCTGTTCGGCTGCGCCCTTCCCTGGCTGGTCATCGGGCTCATCACGCTCGCCCAGCGGCTGACCCCACCCGACCTGCAGGGCCGCGTCTACGCGGCCGCGGAGGTCCTCATCACCACCCCGCAGACCATCTCCATCGCCGTCGGAGCCGCCCTGATCGCCGTCGTGGACTACCAGGTGCTGCTCGCCGTCATGACCGCGGCCTTCACCCTAGCGGCCCTGTACCTGCTCACCCGTCCCCGCCAGCGGCAGCCCGACCCGGCACTCACGCCAGCCGCACCGGCAGGGACTCCAGGCCGTCATCAGGCTGACAGGACGCCAGCGCCGCCTGCGAGCACGTTATGCATCCCGGTTGGCCATCATCGCTCGCTCATTTCCGGAGGCACGGGACGCTTGAACACGTTAATGGAGGACCCGGAAGCGGCCCGGTTGCGCCGGATCCCGGTCGGCCACCTGGACGGGCGGCCAGGCCCACTGCCAGACGCTGACGCCTGGCGCGCGGGAGAACTGGATCAGCCCGCGGGTCCCCTCGACGGCGACGTCCGGCCAGGACGCGGCCAGCCGCGCCCGGTCCGCGCCGTGCGACCGCAGCATGCTGGCGAGGACCACGACCGTGTCGTAGCCCTCGAAGGCCACGAACGAGGGCGCTTCGGCCAGCCGCTCCTGCAGGGCCGCCTCCACTCGTGCGCCGAGCGGGCTGAGCCGCTCGGGCAGGTAGCGCAAGAACGGGATCCCGGCGCTGTCACCACCCAGCAGCGCCAGCCATCCGGGGAGCTCCGGCTGCCCGGCCGGAGCACCCACCATGATCCGGCCAAGGCGCCGGTCGCCACGGACCGACCTGACGATCGACATGGCCGGCTCCGGGTGGCCAGCCAGGACAAGGATGGCTGTCGCCCCGCTGCCGGCGAGCTCGTCGCCCACCGCCGGGGGAGCGGGCACCCGCAGGTCCAGCTCGACGACCGTGCCCCCGCGCGGGGACAGGTAGTCCCGCAGGACGCGGGTCCCTGATGCCCAGTAGACGCTCGGCTCGGCGGCCACGGCGATCCGCCGGTGACCCGCGCCCAGCAGGAAGTCCGCGTAGACCTGCCAGCCGTGCGACTGCGCCGGGGCAAGCCGCGCGACCCATTGCGCTGGCCGCTCGGTCAGCGCATCGAGCACCGCTGACGAGCACAGGAAAGGCAGGCCGAGGGCCTCGGCCTGCGCGGCAGCGGCGCGAGCGACGACGCTGTGGTACTCGCCCGCCAGGGCGGCCACACCCCCGCGGGCCAGTTCAGCGACGGCCGCCGCGGGCCTTGCGCGGATCAGCGGCAGTGTCCCTGATCACCAGCTCAAGTGGCCTTCCGGCGATCCCGCCGGCCGCATTGACCTCACCGGCGGCCAGCTCGAGCCCGGCGAGCAGGTGCCGGCCGGCCTCGACCCAGCCAGGCCGGGTGAGCGGAACCAGGGCGCCGACCTGGATGGCTGACTCGCCGGCTCGTTTCGCCCGGGGTGGCGATGGTGGCGTCGTCATGCGCTGGCGTCTCCGTCCCTGTCCCAGGAATCATGGCACACCCAGGAACTGGCCGCCTCGTCTGCAGGGACCCGCAGATCGCTCAGCGGTAGCGGGCCAGCAGGGGGATGAGGACCTGCGCGTTAGGGCTGCCCCAGCCGGTGACCGGATCCCAGCCGGGCCCGGCCTGGTAGCCAGCGACCGTCGCGGGCGGGAAGTGCACGGTGTTGGTTCCCGTGGTGATGTCGTGGAAGGCCTGGTGGTAGCGAGGGCCACGGGCGATCTGGTAGATGGCCGGGTTGACGAAGCCCAGGTGGCGTCCGGCGTACTGGTCGGCCAGCGCGATCAGCGCGGCCCACATCGGGGCGCTGGCGCTCGTCCCCCCGTGGCTCTGGACCACGTGATGGCCTGCGTTGCTGAAGACGACGGCCACGCCCGGGCGGTCGCTGGCATCGGCGGACACATCCGGGACGCCTCGGGTGGCGCCGATGCCGGGGACATTCGCCTGGTAGGCGGGCCGGGCGAACAGCCGGCTGAACCCTCCGCCGGAGGCCTGGAAGGACCCTCCCGCGTTCCCGGGGTTTCCGGACGCAAGCCCCCAGGCCGTTTCGCTGACCCAGGAGCCGGACTGACTGGCGGTCAGGGCGGTGCCGCCGACGGACAAGACGACCGGGTCGGAGGACAGCAGGAGGACCCCCCTGGCCGGGTTAGCGGGCGGGGTGCCGGTCAGGGCCGAGTACAGGTCACACTGGTAAGCCGCCGCTCCCACGTCGCCCGAGGCGGCGACCACCGTCATGCCACGGCTGACGGCCGCTTCGGCCGCCGTGTTCACGCTGCCGGCCTGCGTGCGGCTTGCGCAGTGCTCGCCGCCGACCTGCCCGGCGGCGCTGATCGACATGACGGCGCCCAGGGCGGGCCCCAGCCGGAGCGCCGCGCGGGCAGCGGCGACCGCGTTGCGGGTGTTGTCCAGCGATGCTGACGGGAGCAGGAGGATGACAAGACGGGCCTGCGGGGCGAGCGCGTGCACCACCTCGGCGTCGAGGACTTCTTCCCCGAAGGCCAGCCAGGGGGAGCCGGAGCCGGCGAGGGTCGTCACCACCCGCATCTGGGCGGCCGGAAGGTGGAACACGTCGTCGTAGGAGGCCATGTCCTGGCGCAGGTCAGTGACCAAGGGCGGGTTCAGCTGCGATTCGGCCAGCTCCGGCAGCACCACGGTCTCGCCCCGGCCGTCGATCCCGCGGTCCAGGAGCGGCTTGACGCCGTAGGCCACCTGTAGCTGCTGCGGCGTGTAACAGGTCGTGCCGGAGCCGCAGTACCCCGATGAGCCCGGCGACGGGCTGGCGGAAGCCGTCGCGGCCGTCGCGGCGGCCGTAACAGGCCCGCAGGCGGCGGCAAGCAGCGCTGCCACCGGCATCGTCACGGCTAGCATCCGCAGCCGATGGCCACGCTTGATCATGGTGTGCTCCCTCAGCTCGTCGTCGTTCCTCGCCTCTCTATTACGCCTGGCGACGGAAAGGTTCGATCATCGCTCACCTTTCGGTCGCCCGCTCAGCCCGGCAACACCGCGCGGTCACGGGGACCTCTCGAGCGCGGGGGCCGGCCCGATGGGGCGGGGGAGGCGGGTGGCGGGCCCCGCGGAGCGGCCGGGACGGATCCGCAGGAAGCAAAGCCCGGCGAGGATGACGGCGAGGGCGAGGTAGATCGAGGTCTCGGGGCCTGCGGGGCGGCTCACGTGCAGCTCCCGCCCCGGCTCACCCCACATTCATGCTTGCCAGTGCGGACGCGATGGTCGAGGCCCTGTCCGAAACCCGGGAACTGCCCTTCGCGATCAGGCCGTTCATGGGAGAGCAATTCGCGGCGGCCCGGCGAAATTGCAGGTGCGTCCGCCGAGCGGGAAGCGTAGCCTCGCCGGCATGCCAGGCTTGATCCCGGATGCCGGACCCCGCTGGGAGACCGCGCTCCTGCTGCCGGTGCCCGCCGCCGAGCCGGCCGTCAGCCATCACCGGGCACGGCTCGACGTGGCCGCCAGGGACGGGGTCCCCGCGCACATCACGGTGCTCTACCCGTTCCTGCCACCCGCAGGGACCAGCGACCCGCTGCTCACGCTGCTGAGCAGGCTGTTCGCCGGGTTCGCGGCGTTCGAGTTCACGCTGGACCGGGTCGGCTGGTTCGGCGAGGACGTCGTCTGGCTCGGCCCGCGCGATCCCGCGCCGTTCAGCGCCCTGACCAGCGCGGCCTTCAACGCCTTTCCATCGTGCCCGCCTTATGGCGGGCAGCACGCCGAGGTGATCCCGCACCTGACCATCGGCCATGCCGGCGGGCAGCAGGCCTTGCGCGCCGCTGCCGACGCGGTCTGTCCCTGCCTGCCCATCGAGGCGACCGCCGCGGAGGTCACCTTGATGGCCGGTCCCCGCCCTGGCATTCCGGGCACCCCGCCGGGCCAGTGGCGCACCGTCGCCACCTTCCCTCTCGGCTAGTTCCCGGGCTGGGCTGGTGGCCCGGATGATCCGTCAATCGTTTGCTCAGACGGGAAGTTCGGTGATGCTGAGGGCGAAGTCCAGGTTCCCCACCCCGTGGTTGGCGAGGCCCACCGTGAGCACGCCCGCTCCTTCCAGCCAGTGCGCCATCTTCAGGCCGCCGGCGTCCAGCGGGCGCAGCCCGAGGCTCTCGATGAACGCCTCCACACGTGCCTTGGCCCGCGCATCATCGCCAGCGATGAAGACGTCGGGCCGGCCCTTCTCCAGGACATGACGGAAGATGGTGTTGAACGCCTTCACCACGCTGGCGCTGGCCGGGGCCGCCTTGGCGACTTCCTGCGCGATCGAGGTCTCCTCGCGGTGGGCTAGCCCGTCGAACGTGGAGTTGAAGGGATTGCTGATGTCGACGATGACCTTGCCCGCGAGAGCGTCCCCGTACTGGGCGACGACCGGCACGACACCGTCGTGCAACAGGGCCATGATGACGATGTCCCCGGCCGGGGCGGTGCCCCATTGTCCCGCCGTGGCGCCGCCGCCGAGAGCCTGGGCCAGGTCAGCGGCCTTGGACTGATCGCGGCCCATGACCTCGAGGGTGTTGCCGCCCGCTACCGCCCGCGCGCCGATGGTGCGGGCCATGTTCCCGGTGCCGATGATGCTGATGCTGCTCATGAGATGTCCTGCCCTGGTCGTGCGTTGCTCGGGTCAGATGGCGGTGGTGCCGCCGTCGGCGACGAGCTCCATGCCGTTGACGTAGCTGGAGTCGTCGGAGGCGAGGAAGAGGGCGGCGGTGGCGATTTCGTCGGGGCGGCCCATCTGGCCGCGGGGGATGAGGGACTCGAACTGGCGCTTGGTGGCCTCGTCGAAGAGCTCTTCCTGCTTGGCGGTGGCGACCTGGCCGGGGGTCAGGACGTTGACGCGGATGCGGCGGTCCTTGAGCTCGTTGAGCCAGACGCGGGCCCAGGCCTGCTGGACGGCCTTGCTGCCGGCGTAGACGCTCCAGCCGGGGAAGCCGCCGAGGGAGGCGTTGGAGCCGGTCATGAGGATGGAGCCGCCGTCGTTGAAGAGCGGGAGGGCCTTCTGGACGGTGAACAGGGTGCCGCGGGCGTTGAGCCAGAACGCGGCGTGGAAGTGGGCCTCGGTGATCTCGCCGAGCGGGGCAGGCTCGCCCATGCCGGCGCTGGCCCACAGCACGTCGAGGCTGCCCTTCTCCCGCTTGACGGTGTCGTACAGGCGGTCCAGGTCGTCCAGGTCGGCGGCGTCGCCCTGGACGCCGGTGACGTTGCGGCCGATCTGCCTCACGGCCTCGTCCAGGGCATCCTGGCGGCGGCCGGTGATGAAGACGTGCGCTCCCTCGTCGACGAACAGCTTCGCGCCGGCCAGCGCCATCCCGGTGGTGCCGCCGGTGATGACCGCTACCTTGCCGTCAAGCTTTCCCATGGTCGCTCCCTTGGGTCGATGGTGCCGTGAGCACCTGGGGTGACGGCGTTATGTACACCGTTCTGTTTGCTTACGCTACAGGCCGGCCGACCGGGACGCAAACTATGTACACCGACCGTTACCCAGCTGGGGTAGCATGGGCCCATGACGGAGTTGGAGAAGGGCCCCCAGGGCCGCCGCCGCGGCCGGGGCGCCCGCGAGCGCATCCTCAGCGCGTCCCAGCAGCTGTTCCGCGAGCAGGGCATCAACCGCACCGGCATGGACCAGCTTTGCGTGGCGGCCCAGGTGTCCAAGCGCACGGCCTACCAGCACTTCACCGGCAAGGACGAGCTCGTCGCCGAGTACCTGCGCCGGTTCGACCCCGCCGTCCTGCCCGGCGTGTTCGACCGCACCGACCTCACGCCCCGCGAACGGCTCCTCGCCGCCTTCGACATCCCTCCCACCACGCCCCTGTGCCCCTACATCGGCGCCGCCGTCGAACTCCACGACCCCCAGCACCCCGCATCCCAGTACGCACGCGACTACAAGAAAGCCGTCGCCGCGCGGCTCGCCGACACCGCCCGCCAAGCCGGCGCCGCCGACCCTGAACAGCTCGGCGAGCAGCTCGCGCTGCTCCTCGACGGCGCCGCGGCCCGCACCCGGGTCCTCAACGCCGACGCGTTCCCCACCGCCGCCGCCATCGCCGCCGTCCTCATCGACAACGCCATCCCCGCCACCGCCAGCGATGACCGGCGACGGGAGGAAGTGTCAAGCTAACGTGGCACTCCGCGACCGGGCCGGACGCGCTGCCGGTCGCGCGGCTGCACCCGCTGGTACGCGACCGGGCACGGTTAGCATGATCTGGAGCGTGCCTAACTGCCGCCCGGGCGCCCGCCAGTTAGGTTGCTCATCGCGACTAGCGTCGAGCTGCCGGCCAGGCCCTTCGCCAGTTCTTGTGGGCCGCAGAGCGAAACCAGGCGAAGGCGCCGGCCGACATGGCGGCGGCCAGGGCAGGCGCGACCACGATTGACCGGAAGACCGCTGTCCCGGCCAGGTCCCCGCTAGCGGCAATCAGGAGATACAAGGTCACGAAGCTGGCTGACGCCACCAGCGACCGCACCTGCTGCAGGCGAAACACGTCATCCCAGGCGAGCTCCAAGTCGTCGCTTCCCGAGGCGGGCGCTGTCATCACGCGGCGGCTGATCCCATAGGTGAGGAGAGCCTGCCCGGCCAGCGCGGCGATGGCCAGCACGGCCCAGGCAGCCAGGCCCGCGCGCGCCAGCGCCCAGGCGATCAGCGCAGCGCTGACGGTGTAAGCGGCGGCCACCACGGCCCACTCCCGGTTCGTCAGCGCGTCGCGGACGCCCAAACGGCGCAGGTGCGCCAGGCGAACTGATCCTTTTGATCGCCACCGCGGCCACAGTGATGCGAGCACGCAGGGCAGCCACATGCACGCTGGGAGCAGGGCAAGCTCCGCCACATGGCCCGCCCGCACGCCACGGGGAGCAAAAAGCAGGGCGAGCAGCAGCTGCGACACCACGAGCAGCGCGAGACCGAAAAACAGGCGGCGCGCCCGCAGGAAGCGGTTGATCCGGCGGCGCAATGTCTCCGGCAGGGCCAGTCCGACGAGGTGGGACAGGCGAGGAGCCGGATTCCAGAGCGCGATCACCAAGACGATCACGATCGGCCAGAACGCGAACATGTAGATGACGAGATCAAGCAGGAGCACTCCCTGCAGGTTGCTGGGCAGGACCAAGGCGACCACTCCCTCCGCTCTGAGGTTCATGACGGCACCACCCCGGGTCGCGCCGTCACGGCGGGCGAGAGGTCGGCCGCGGTCATGCCCAGCTGACGGCGCACCATCGCTAGGATCTCCTGCGGCCCGACTCCCATCCGCCGCATGCGCGCGGTGAACTCCGCCGCGGCCTCCTCAGCTTGCCGTGCCTGTGATGGCCGGCCAACGGCGAAGGTGCCATGCCGGCCCCGGGCCTCAACCATCCCGGCCGCCTCCAGCTCCTGGTACGCCCGCGCGACAGTGTTCACGGCGATCCGCAGGTCGGCGGCAAGCTGGCGGACCGTGGGCAGGCGCTGCCCGGCCGGGATCTGGCCCGACTCAACGGCACCCGCGATCTGCCCCCGCAACTGCTCGAACAGCGGCACCGGCGAGTTCTGGTCCGCTCTGATGATCAAGGACAGAGCCTCCGTTCAAGACGCCATGAGCATTGTATTGCCCGATGTCGCAATGTCGCAATACAAAGTATGCGCGCCATCGTCACTGGTCGTCCTAGGGTGAACGGCGGCTGCCTCCGACGACCCACCGGTGCAATGGTGGGTCCTTGGAGAAGCTGGGCTGCGGCCATCGAGCCAGATTCAGCGAGACTGGACAACGGGAACGCCGGCGGCGTCCGATGAGAGATGCTACTTAACATAATGCTCATTATCGGCGCAGAGGGGAGAGGGGTTTGGCATGCCGCCGGCGGCCACCCTGGGCAAGAACGCAACGGCGCGCCAGGATGACCAGATGGAAAAGAACACGGCGGTGCATCGACTCGACCTGGGCTACTTCGTCCGGCCTGCATCTGAGACTGGCGGCCCTCAGCCGCGAGTTGAACCCGTGCTCGCCTATCTGGTGCGACGCGATGATGGACTGATCCTCTTCGACACCGGCATCGGCGACGCCGACCCTGAGACCGAGGCCCACTACCGCCCCCAGCGACGGCCGCTGGAGAGCGCGCTCGCGGCGGCCGGCGTCGCCCTCGCCGACATCTCCCTGGTCGTGAACTGCCACCTCCACTTCGACCACTGCGGAGGCAATCCCTTGCTGGCTGGCAAGCCAGTACTCGTACAGGCCGCCGAGTTGGCCATAGCTCGCCAAGGCGACTACACGATCGACGAGCTCGTCGACTTCCCCGGCGCGACCTACGAGGAGATCGCCGGCGAAGCCGAGGTCTGGCCTGGAGTCTGGATCATCCCCACCCCGGGGCATACCCATGGACACCAGTCGCTGGTGGTTAGGAAGAGCGACGGGACGGTGATCCTCGCTGGTCAGGCACACGACTTTGCATCCCATTTCGCATCGGATCACCTCGCTCGCCAGGCCACGCTCCAAGGCCTGGAACAACCGCTTCCCACCTATCAACCGTGGCTGGAGCGACTCACCGACTTCGACCCACGACGCGTGCTCTTCGCGCACGACTGCTCGGTCTGGGAACCGTTGCGTCAGAGCGGCTAAGGCCATCCACCCCAGGAGCTACCTGACTACCCAAGACAGCACTGGCCCCTTGGAATCAATCATCTAGCCTTTTCTTCCCAGGTCGGGGCGCTGCGGGGGCGCGAAAATTGGTTTAGCAGGGGTGGCATGGGGCCAGGGCTCGCTGCCGCGTGATGGCCGGGTGGGGCGGTCACGCTGA
>Ga0335072_10005794_pt1 | contig 18157 bp, 9 predicted proteins | sample Lox_Sample_21_FD_206725 | JGI IMG/M metagenome (GOLD analysis project Ga0335072, IMG submission 206725) | Soil microbial communities from Loxahatchee National Wildlife Refuge, Florida, United States - Lox_Sample_2.1 | ecosystem: Environmental > Terrestrial > Soil > Wetlands | place: USA: Florida... | reverse complement strand
GCCACACCTTTCCCACCAAGACCACCGACGACGACGAGCGACAGCGCGAGCACACGCTGCGCCACGCACGTATCCACGACCAGCTCGCGTCCGATCCGCAATACGCAGGCGGCATCGGCTGGTGCGCATTTGATTACGACACTCACTCCAACTTCGGTTCGGGCGATCGCATCTGCTACCACGGCGTGGCCGACATTTTTCGCGAGCTGAAACCCGCGGGGGGCTTTTACAAATCGCAATGCGACCCGGCAGAAGAAGTGGTGCTCGAGCCAGCGTTCCACTGGGCACGGGGGGATGAGTCCGTCGGCTTCACCAAAGCTGTCATCTGCTCCAATTGCGACCATCTGAAAATCTATTCGCGCGCCGGCAGCGTCGATTCCAGTCCCTGGAAGCTCATCGTCGAGCTGGATCCGGACCGCGACGAGTTCCCTCACCTCAAATATCCGCCCTTCATTTTCGAGGTTCGGCGCTACCACTACGGTTGGGGCGATCTCCGGATCGACGGATTCCTGGAGGGCAAGCAGGTCATCTCCAGGTCCCTCTCGGGGCGCGGCGTCGACAGCCAATTCGCACTTCTCGCCGATGACCACACGCTGCTCGCCGACGGTGCTGATTCAACCCGTGTGGTTCTGCGCGTGACTGACGAGTTTGGCGCCATTCGACCCTACGCCGACGATCCGGTCGTGCTCACGCTCGAAGGCCCGGCGGATCTGGTCGGCGATCATCCTTTCTCGCTCATCGGTGGCACGGGGGCGGTCTGGATTCGCGCTCGCGAACTGGAGGGAACCGCGCGCCTGACGGCAAAGCATCCGCGCCTGGGTTCGCAGAGCGTCACCATCACCCTGCACGCAGCACGGCCGGAAGCGATTTAGCGGGCCGCCAGCGACGATGCCGCCGAACGGAGCCGCCCGCGAAAACCCGCCACCCGCGCCAGCCCGTCTTGCGCGCCGCTGGACGATCGCCGCTCTGCTCGCTCTCGGCGTGCTGGTCAATTACTTCGACCGCGTTAACCTCACCGTCTCGCACGACGCCATCCTCGCGGGCTTCGGCATCTCGGAGTTCACCTTCGGGCTTCTGGCCGGCGCTTACAACTGGACCTACGCTCTCTGCCAGCTCCCATCGGGCTATCTTCTTGACCGCTTCGGGGTGCGGCGCGTCGGCTGCGTCAGCACTTTTCTGTGGAGCGTCGCTTCCTTCGCAGCCTCGGTTACGCCGAACGTGCCCGGCTTCTTTGGAGCGCGGTTCCTGCTGGGCATCGGTGAAGCGCCGACCTTTCCCGCGAATGCCAAGGCCATTGGCTACTGGTTTCCCCCGCGCGAACGCAGCTTCGCCACCAGCCTCTTCGACTCCGCGGCGAAGTTCTCCCCGGCCGTGGGTGTACCGCTCATCGGATTGTTGCTGCTGCACATCGGATGGCGTCTCAGCTTTGCGGCGACGGGGCTGGTCAGCCTGATCTTCTTCCTGCTCTTCTGGTGGATCTATCGCGACCCGCAAGCGGAGCATCGCTCCTTCACCGAAGAAATACCCCGTCCCGGCTTTACTCAACATCGCGTGCCGATCAGTTCTCTCTTCCGCCAGCGCAAAGTTATCGGCCTCGCTCTCGGCATGGGCTCCTATAACTATGTCTTCTACCTGCTGCTCACCTGGTTGCCGGTGTATTTGTCACAGTCTCTGCATCTGAATCTCGGGAAATCGTTTTTCTACACAGGTGTGCCCTGGCTATTTGCAACGGCGGCCGATCTTTTTGTTGGCGGATGGCTGGTCGACATGCTTCTGCACCGCGGCTACAGCCCCAGCGGCGTGCGCCGGACCGTCCTCATCTCCGGACTCACGCTTGGACTGGGTATTGTGGGCGCAACGCATGCTCACTCGCTGGCTCAGGCGTTGTTTTGGATCAGTGTTTCCATTGGAGGACTTTCCGCTGCTTCCGCGGTGGGCTGGTCGGTGCCCTCGCTGATCGCGCCCGGCGACAGCGTGGGGTCGGTCGGCGGAATCATGAATCTTTCGAATCAAATTTCAGGTATCGCAGCCCCCGCGATTACGGGCTACTTCGTGGGCGTGCGTCACTCCTTCGCGGCGGCCTTCACGATAGCGGCCGCCTATCTGGTCATCGGTATCGCAGGATACATCTTTCTGCTGGGGGAAATTCGGCCGGTTGTCATCCCTGGCGAAGAGGCCGCCTGATCGCATCTACCTCTTCGCCGCGGTCGCGCGCATCGCGCCTGTCGAGATGCCGCCGTCTACCAGCAGGGTCTGTCCGGTGATGTAACGGCTCGCCTCGGAGGCCAGAAACACGATCGCGCCGTCGAGGTCGTGCGGCAGTCCGGGCCGCTTCACCGGAATCCGCTCCACCAGGTAGTCGACCCACCCCGCGTCTTCGTACATCACCTTGTTTTGCTCGGTGCGAAACCACCCCGGCGCGAGGCAATTCACCGTCACGCCATGTTTGCCCCAGTCATCGGCCAGACTCATGGTGAGCTGCCGAATCCCGCCGCGGCTCGCGCCATAGGGAGCCAGCCCCGCATATCCGAAGACGCTCGTGACGGAGCCAAGATTGATGATGCGTCCGTAACCGCGCTCGATCATTTCAGGTGCCAGGGCCTGCGCCACAAAGAAGCTTCCCCGAAGATTCGTATCGAGCACCAGATTCCAGTCATCCCATGTGATCTCGAGCGCAGGTTTGCGCACGTTGCATCCGGCATTGTTCACGAGGATATGAATTTGGCCGAATGCTGCCTGCGCCTGCTCTGCCATGCGCCGAATGCTCGCCTGATCGCGGACGTCGAGTTCGAGAGAAACGACCCGCCGCCCGAGTGCCGTCATCTCCGCCTCGAACTCGGGAAGCGCTTCCCGTTTGCGGCTGGTGATCACCAGATCCGCGCCCGCTCTCGCCAGCGCGCGTGCCAGATACTGCCCCAGGCCGCGACTTGTTCCCGTCACGATCGCAACCTGGCCGGTCAGGTCAAACAAGGGGTTCGCGTTCTCCGGAATCTCACTCATCGCCCCGCCCCAACCGGCGCCGCGTCGGGCGTCAGGACGATCTTCATCAGGTTGGGTTCGCCGGCATGCAGGCGCTCAAACCACCGCGGTCCTTCTTCGAGGCTGGCCACCGCCGTGATGAGAGGATCAATGTGGATTTTCCCATCAGCCATCAGCTGCATTGCCTCCGGATACTCGCCGCACGAGGCCGCGCTTCCCTGCAGGCGAATCTGTCGCGACACAACTTTCTGCAGAGGGAGCGTCACCTCGGGTGAGATATTTCCGATCAATACGACAGTCCCGCCTTTGCGCACGCAGTCAATCGAGGCCTGAACGGTCTCATTTCGTCCGACGGCTTCGAGAACCACATCTGCGCCATGCCCGCCGGTTTGCCTTCGTACCTCGTCCACCAGTGCCGCACCGGAAAGATGCAGCATCGCATCGGCGGTGAGTTTGCGCGCCAGTTCCAGCCGCGTCGCGTCGATGTCGGCGATCATGATCCGGCTATAGCCCAGGGCGCGCGCCGCCTGCAGGGTCAGCAGTCCGATCATGCCTGCGCCCACCACCAGCGCTGTTCTGCCCGCGCCATCACCGCTCAGATGCACCGCATGGAGCGCAACCGAGACGGCTTCGAGCATCGCCGCCTGAGAAAATCCCATCGTATCGGGAAGCCGGTACACAATCCGCTCCGGCACGGTTACAAATTCTGCAAAGGCGCCATGCCGCCGGTAGTCTCCACACGAAACGCCCACCACCTCACGCCGATCGCAGAGGTTGAACGCACCGCGGCGGCAGCAGTCGCAATCTCCGCAATACACCGTCGAGTCGAATGTGACCCGATCTCCGGCACGAAAACCCCGCACGCCGGCCCCCACCGCCGCCACGATCCCTGCGGCTTCGTGGCCCATCACCAGGGGAGGAATCCGGCGTCCGGACGAACCGTCGTAGCCGTGCACATCGCTGCCGCAGATACCGCACGCCGCCACCTGGACCAGCACCTCGCCCGGCCCCGGGTCTGGTTTCGGAATCTCCGCAATTTCGAGGTGCCCATATTCCCGCAGCAGCAGCGATTTCATCGAAACAGGCTCCTCTCCGTGCAATCGGCCGAACGCACTCCGATTGTATGCGCGTCCGGTTGGGGCGCAATGCGGCCTCGCTGTTTCGTCGCCCCGCGTTCGATGTGCGACAGATTCGAATCGCTATGGCTGCCGTTTTTCACGGAAAGAACCTCACCAAATCTCCTCCACGCGCTGTCGAGCCATTGGAATGCGAAATCCTGCTGCCGCGAATCCGACTTCCGTCGGATGGCAGGCCAATCGCACGCCGCTACGATCGGGAGTACCGGAAAGCAGAGCCGGAGCCAATGCTCCAGCCGTGGATACAGGTCATCTGAAGTTGAACCCGTCCTCGCAGAGTAGCAGCGCTCGGCCGCCCGCATCCGCACTCGAACCGATCCGCGTGGCCATTGTTATCGGGTCGAAGCTCGAACGGCTTGGATGGAGCATCGTGGTGGGCGGTCAGGAAGACATGGACGTCGCCGGGCAGTTCTCTTCTCTCGATTCAGCTTTTGCATTTGTCGGCGACCACCCCGTCGATGTCGCGCTGGTGGATGAAACCCTGCTGACGGCCGAGGTCTGGAAGGACATCTCAAGGCTCACGCGTCACATGCCCAAACTTCTCATTCTGGCGCGGCATCCGGCTGACACGTCGCTGAGTGAACCCCGTCCGGCGGTGGGCTCGCGGCGTTTGCTGAAGGGTCTTCCTGCCGCCGACTTACTCGCGGCGATTCGGGAAGCCGTCCGATCGGGTCAGGACGTTGCCTTGAACAGAGGACGAAGCAGCGGTTCCTAGTGAGCGTGGAGATTTCTCGCTCTGTCATCCGATTCAATCGGGATCACAAACTGATACTCGGGAACCAGCCGCAGGCTTTTCAGTTCGTCGATCTGCGCTTCTCCGCCGAAGTTCGGGCGAAAGCGCTCATCGAGATAGATGGGCGCATCCTCCCGAAGCGGAAGGATGCTCAGATCCAGTGAGCCCTGGCGGATGGGGTCTGCGAATCGTCGCAGGCCAATTCCCCATGGCTTGCCGTTGTAGAAATCGTCATCCAGCAGACGGCCGTGCGAGGACAACCGCGCCACGTCTCCTGCGTATTCGACCTCGAGAAAAACGTCACTGACGCCGGTGAGGAAGTCTTTGGGGATGGCGATGTTCCATTGAGCTGCTTTATCGAATTCCGAGTCAGGAGGAGCCATGGCGACGCCGTTGGGTTCCCAGGAGAGAGGAGGGCTGAGACGCACGGCGGGCACCGGCGCGGCGCGCCGGGTTGGATCGAAGTGCAGGTCAATGTGTTGTTCCGGAACACTCAGGTGGTAGGTCGACTCATTGGGACCATGAGTGGGTGTCGGTGAGCTCTGAGCAGCGCGCAGAGGCCGATCCAGAGCGGGGTAAATCGAGAACGCGGTGTTCGGGGTCCCCTCCGAACGAAGAACGATGTGATCCGAATCCGCAAAGTACTCCTGTTCCGTTTCGAGCAAATGGGGTTGGCCGTCGAGGTTCACCCTCCATGCATTCTCGGCCTCGTGCTGGGTCAGCAACATGATGCTCACGGTCTGGCCGTTTCCACTGCGGAGGATGAGGGTGGTCCCGAATGCCGCAGGAATCCTCGTGACGATCACCTTACCTCCGGTTCGGCGGATTTCGGCGCGAGTTCCAGCGACGCTGAGGCTATCGGCGTTCGAGAAAACAAATTCGGCGGCAATTCCGGGAATCTCCTCGAAGACCCAGGTGGGTTGCGCCCCACGGTCGAGTTTCGTGAACAGTTGTGCGGTGCTGTACTGCAACAGGGCGGGTCCCAGATTGAGATTGAAGGGCCAGAGGAAATACGAACCCGACGGAATCGTGATGGGACGATCCGGGATGGTCAGCGTCTGGCCGGGAAGATGGATCTCGAACTGGGTTGCGCTGCGTGCCGGCACGGGATAGCCGCGCACGTAGTTGTTCACGAACAGGAAGCCCCGCTTTCCCTCGCTGCGAACGGCGGCGCGAATCACGCTGAAATCCGACGGATCTTTCGGCTGGGCGCGGGGCGGATGCGGCGACATGACGGCCAGCTCCGACCCAAAGTCGTCGAGGAAGTAGTCCAGGACTTTTAGTTTGCGAAACGATTCTCGTTCCTGGCCAAACTCGCCCAGCGGGGCCTGAAAGTCGTAGGATTTCACCGGAACATCGTTGGGATACCCCGTCGCGTGGGATTCCTGCAGCGTCGTGCGCTTGCCGTCGGGATTCTCTCCGCCCTGGAACATGTAAGTGCCGTACAGGTTGACGCCGGAACCCAGCATCACCGGCATCATCGCAGCGACGTCGTCGGGTTCGATCACCGGACGGCGATGGTAGGTGTCCTGGACTCCGCCACCCATCTCCGCGGTCATGAATGGCGTACCGGGCGCATCGGCTTCCGAGCTTCGCGGAGAAGGCTGCCCGCCGAGCATGCCCATGTTGCCGGAAATGTGGCTGTGGAAGCGGAACACGTAGACTTCGCTGGGCGGAAGTTGACCGCGCGCATCGTCCCACGGAGCATCGGGATATCCGCCGAAGACGGGAAGAACCTCTCCCTGCGGGATCACTGCGTTGTCCCACCCGGTAATCGTGTAGAGCGGCACATCGAGTCCGCTGCGCATCGCGAGATTCTTCAGGGCGAGGAGGTATTCGTCGCCTTGCTTTGGACCGCGACCGGCAAATTCGTTTTCCAGCTGGATACCGATCACGGGTCCGCCGTCCTTCCAGAGCAGGCCCTGCAGCTGTTGGCCGATCTGGCCATAGAGCTTTGCGACGTAATCCATGAAGACCGGATCGTTCTCGCGGGTGGGTCCCTTCTTCAGAATCCAGTCCGGGAGTCCTCCATTCCTCGCTTCTCCGTGATCCCAGGGACCGATGCGCACCAGAACCTTCATTCCGTGCCGGCTGCAAAGTTCAACAAAGCGGCGCAGATCGCGATTGCCCGACCAGTCAAACTGGCCCTCGATCTCCTCGTGGTGAATCCAGAAAACATAGGTCGAGACGATGCTGACACCGGCCGCCTTCATCTTGAGGATTTCCTCGTCCCACTCGTCCTCCGGCACCCGTGTGAAGTGAAACTCCCCCATGACCGGCAGCCATGGCTTGCCATTGAGCGTCAGGTACATGCTGTTTACGCCAATCGTTTGCCCCGAGGGAGAAGCCGAGCTCCCACCGTGGTATGACGAGGGTTCGGGAAACGTCGACGGCGCGGATGCATCGATGAAGACAGGGTTGCCATTTCGCGCAGACTGGGCGCGCGCCCAGGGCAGCGCCAGGGCAAAGGGGAAAAGCACGAACAAAAGAGTCGATCGGATCGTCGTCATTGTCTGCAACAGGTTGCAGCGCAACCTGCACCTTCTTATCCTGGAATGGGCGCGCGCTTCACAGCGGGCGTCATTTGTTCCACATGGATCTCCGCAGAGCCCTCGATCAGTGTGACGAGCTGATTGCACTTCACGTTTTTGTGCGACTCGACTAACCCGAGTGGCCATCGCACCTCAATCTCGATCACATCAGCAGACCCCAGTCCGAAATGAAGTCTGGGATCGTTCGAGGAGACATAGCTGGACTGGCTCATCAATTCCTGAACCTGTACTTTCGAGCCGCTGCGAACCGTGACCCGCGCGCCGAGGGCGCTGCGGTTGCTCTTCGTGCCGCGCAGGCGAATCTTGATCCAGTGGTGATCCGGCGGAGCATCGTTCCGCAATAACGACGGCGGCTCGTTCTGGTTCATGATGACGATGTCGAGATCTCCGTCGTTGTCGAAATCGCCGAAGGCGCAGCCACGGCTCACGTGCCGCGAGGCCAGAGCCGGGTACTCCGCGTCGTTCAGTTCCTGGAAGGTCCCATTGCCCTGATTGCGGAAGACGATGCGCGGTCCCCTGCGCGGATATTGCGGAAGCACCGGCTCCAGCTCCGGATAGACCTGGCCGGTGACCAGAAAGATGTCGGGCCACCCGTCATTGTCGAGGTCCGGGAAGCCGACGCCCCAGCTGACGAAGCGGCGCTCGCGCATCAAACCGGCCTGTGCTGTAACGTCTTCGAAGAACCCCTTGCCGATATTGCGATAGAGGCCCGTCGCCTGATTCATGTAGTGGGTGCGGACCACGTCCAGGCGCCCGTCGCAGTTGTAGTCTCCGATTCCGAGGCCCATGCCGGCCATGTCTTTGCCTTCTTCGCTCAGCGCAATGCCGCGCAGCAAAGCCTCTTCTCGAAACGTGCCGTCGTGGTTGTTCATCAAAAGCAGGCTGGGAGTGGAATCGCAGGCGATGAGAATATCAGGCCATCCGTCATCGTCTGCGTCGAAGGCGCACGCCGTGAGCCCGTAAGATCCTCGCACGGCCGCCACACCCGATTCTTTCGAAACATCGGTGAAGGTGCCGTCGCGATTGTTGCGATAGAGAGCATGCGTGGGCAGGGGTAGCCCACTCGGGCCGCAATTGACCGGCACGCCTTCGAAATTGCAATTCGGTCGCTGCAGCGATGGCAGCGGCAGAGTGGCGAGATCGACGTCGGCGTAGTTCGCGACGAACAGATCGAGCCAGCCGTCGCGGTTGTAGTCAACGAATGTACACCCGGAGCCGAATCGAACCGTCGAGTCGTGCAAGCCGGCCTGTGCGGTCACGTCGGTGAAAGTGCCATTGCCGTTGTTACGAAGCAGGCGGTTGTGACCGAAGCAGGTCAGATAGAGATCTTCCAACCCGTCGTTGTTGTAGTCGCCCACGCAAACGCCGACGGCCCAGTCGGCGTCGAGCAGGCCTGCCGCTTCGGTCACGTCGCTGAAGGTGCCATCGCGATTGTTGTGGTACAGGCGATTGCTGGCGCCCTCGGGAACCGACTTCAGTCTCCGCCCGCCCAGGATGAAGAGATCCATCCAGCCATCGTTGTCGTAGTCGAAGAACGCGCAGCCCCCGCCCATGATTTCGGTGATGTAGGTGGCGACGGACCCTTCGCCATAGAACATCGTCTTCGTCAGGCCGGCTTCTGCTGCAACCTCCACCAAACGAGAGAAGGGCGCGGTGGGTGGCGGTGTGGCCGCGCGGAGACGCGCCGGCAGAGCCGCTCCGGCCGTGAGCGAGGAGAGTCCTCGCAGGAAGCGGCGTCGCGACCACGCCGCATCGTTCAATGAGAGCATCGCCGGGGATTCAGGCCGATTCATGGTCGAGCGATTCCGGATAAGGATGGATTGTACCTGGCCACCGAAGCAGGCCTCGCGATTCCAGGCTACGGATTGCTTCGCGCAGACGCGATCACCTGACGCAATTGCCGCGCCTGGCTGTTGTCCGGATCGATGACCAGTGCATGATTGATCGCGTCGTCGGCTTCCTGCCATTTCGATTCGTCAGCCAGAGTCGCCGCCAAATTCACCCACGCAACGGTATAGGAGGGAGAAGCTGCGATTGCAGCCCGAAAGAATTTCTCTGCGCGATTCGGGTCGCCGTTACGCGCCGCGAGGTAGCCCAGCTGGTTCTGTGCTTCCGCCAGTTTGGGATCGAGGGCGATGGCGCGCTCCAGTTCACTGTTTTCGTCGCTGGTCTGGTTCAGCTTGTCGAGCGCGCGGGATAGCTTGTAGTGCAGCACAGCTTCGTTCGGATCGGAGATCAGCGCATCACGATACTGGGCTGCAGCTTCGGCAGCTTTGCCCGCCGCCAGGAACTGATCGCCGGATTCTGCCTTTCCCGCGGCCTGCGCTTTGCCGGACTGATCGTTTTTCAGGCGTTGATAAGTCTGCAGGTGCCTGGCAGCGGCCTCGGGCTGGCCCAGGCTGCGCAGAACCTGAGCCAGAGCATATTCGTTGTCAGGGGATTCGTCCCCCAGCGCGAGTCCGCTCTCCAGTTCCCTCGCCGCGCCCGGTTTGTCGTGCAGCTGGGCAAGCGCATTGCCCAGCGCCGAGTGCGCCGCCGCGTCCCGTGGATCGAGCGCGATGGACTTCTCGAGTAAAGCGCGAGCCGCGGCGAAATCTCCGTCGCGCGACCGCAGAACCCCGTTGAGATACAGCACCTCGGCGTTGCGCGGATATTTTGCGAGCCATTGCTGCGCGTATTCGGCCGCCTTCTCGCCATGGCTGGTGACCAGCGTTCTCAGATAGAGGACCGCCGTGGGCTCATCGTTGGGATGCCTCTGCAACGCCAGTTCGAAGACCGCGTAGGCTTCGTGGTCATTGCCCAACAGCAGCAGAACGATGGCCAGCTCATTCGCGATGGGGAGAGAATCCGGTGCGGTATTCAGCCCCTCCCGCAGCACGCGATTGGCATCCTCCAGACGCGCGGTTCCCGCAAATGCGATGCCCAGATTGAGATCCTGCAGAGGAGACCGTGCAGCGGAACGAGACGGCTGGTCCAGCAAGGCAATGACGGAAGAAAAGTCTTTCTGCCGGAGGAGATCCTGGGAGAGGGCATCGAGGGCCGCAGTCGAATCGGCATCGATGGCCAGGGCTGCGCGCCACTCCGCCTCGGCCTCATCGATCTGTCCAAGGCGATCGAGGGCAGCGCCCAGTGCGAGGTGCGGGCGCAGATCCGTGGTGTCCAGTTTCTCCGCGTTCCGCAGTGGCGCCAGGGCAGAAGAATCATTGCCGGCAGAGGAAAGGCTGAGGCCCCAGAGACAAGCGAACGATTCCGAGCCGGGTTCGATCGCCGCCGCAGAAGAGAACGCGTCTGCCGCGCAGGCAAACTGTTTGTGATCGGCGTACCACTTTCCGAGGGCTGCGTAGTTCTCTGCGCTGGGTTTCTCCTGCAGGAGGGCGCGAAGCTCAGGTGGCGGCACACAGACGGCGGAGGCAGCGCTGGAGAGGCACAGCATCAGGAAAGGAATTGCCATCCCCGACCACCACCGCCGATTCAGCAAGGACGCCACAGGAAAATGTTTCTCAAATCCGGATCCGGGCAAAAGCTCAGCGCCCAGGCTCCCGGATAGCATAGCGCGGCTCGCGATCGATACCGGGGGCGAAGGCCGTTACGAGCGCGGGAAAAATTTGCGGCAGTCCGACTTTCGTCGGATTCGCGTGCCGAAACGCGCGCATACAGTTTTGAGCGACCAGGGTCCGGAGCTGTTTCTGTGCGCAATGGGCGCGATTCTGAACAAGCGGGCAGAAGCGAATCCGGTCTCGTCTACAGTTGCCTGGCAGGAAAACTAAGGCACGGGCATCGATGAATGGGGCAAAGATCGCGGGGATCGCACGCAGAAGTTTACGAGGCGAAACACGTCGTGTAACCGTTTACGTCTCTGACTCAGATCCTTTGCATCCCAGGCTCTGCCATTCACCGCTTGAAGCAGAAGAGCTTTTCAGGAGGCATTTATGAGCAGGTTCAGAACACTCCGCACCGTTGCGATGTTCCTGGGTTTGATTCTCGCCGTAGCTACGACCGGATGGAGAGCGCTGGCGCAGGGGACGAGCGGCACTCTGACCGGGCAGGTTTCCGATCCCAGCGGCGCTGCCATCGCGGGCGCAACGGTCACGCTTACCGACGTAGACAAGAATTTTCCCCAGGCGGTCACGACCGATAGCTCCGGCGTCTACATCTTCAAACTGGTGCCTCCCGGCAACTATGCCCTGACCGTGGTTGCAACCGGGTTCACGAAGTATTCCCAGACCGGCATCGTGCTGACGGCGAACACCAGCGCCACGCAGAACGTCTCCATGCAGGTGGGCGCCACCACGACGACCGTCAGCGTGAGCGCGAACGCCCAGCTCATCGATACGACCACCGCGGAATTGGGCATGACGATCAATCAGCAGTCCGTCGCCGACCTCCCGCTGAACGGTCGCGATCCGTCGAGTCTCGCGCTGCTGGCACCGGGTATGGTCGATGCCAGCAAAGCCGGCGTCGTTTGGGCTCAGGCAGGTTTTTCGTTCCCCAATGAGTCGGCCGCTTCGTCCAATGGCGGCCGCATCGGCAGCACCTACTACATGCTCGACGGCGTCTCGAACATGGATAACTATCTGGGAACGAACTCGCCCACGCCAAATCCGGACGCCACTCAGGAGTTCCGTCTCATCTCCAACAACTTCAGCGCGGTTTACGGCTTCTCGACCGGCGGTGTCGTCTCCATGGCCACCCGCAGCGGGACGAACCAGTGGCATGGCGGCCTCTTCGAGTTCCTGCGCAACGGCGATCTGGATGCCGGCAACTGGCAAAACCACATCCAGGACACCTACCGGAGAAATCAGTTCGGCGGCTACGTGGGTGGACCCGCAATCAAGAACAAGCTTTTCGGCTTCTTCAATTACCAGGGAACGATCGTGGTTGGCGGACCCGGCTTTTCCAGCAATCAAACCACTACACCCACGCAGCAGATGCTGAGTGGGGATTTCAGCGGTCTGGTGGACTATGCCGAAGCGCACAACAACTCCTGCGGCTCGGGCTACACGGGCCCGCGGACTCTCTCCTGCGGCTGGCTGAACGGTCCGTTCCAGTTTGCCAACGGAAAACCGAACCAGCTTGTCGGCTCTCTCGATGCGATCGCGACGCAGGTGACCAACGACGGGCTCCCGGGACATACCGCAGCGGCTTCGGGGACAGGAAACCCAACCTCCGCGGCACAGAACCTCGCCGGCCAGATGCTCTATGCCTCAGCGCCTCTGAAAAACACGACCACGAACGAATACACGGCGAGAGCCGACTACGATCTTTCGAAGAACCAGCGTCTCACGGTGCGGTCGTACATCGATAAATTCATACAGCCCTCCGGCGATGTTCCGGGCAATGTTCTCTCCGTGCTGAATCTGAGCAACTGGTCGGAGACCTTCGGCGAGAAGATGTGGTACTTCAACGAAATTCTGCAGCACACCTGGACGGTGAACAGCAATACCGTCAACACAGCCACTGTGCTGTGGACACAGCAGAGCGCGCATAACGGCACTCCTGTCCTCGATAAGAGCGGCAAGCCGATGTGCTGGTCCCGCTATATCGCCATCACCGAGCCAGTCTGCTACATGGAAGGCGCCAACTTCGGCGGAGCGAATGGCGGATGGACGGAGCCTTCCAACGAAGTCCGTGGCACCGAAGGCATTTCCGACACTCTGATTAAAACCATTCAGCGCCACACGCTCTCGCTGGGGATCGATCTCCTCCACCAGCGCGCCGTCGAAAACGCCAGCAACTACCCGGCCGATGCCATCATCAGTTTTGGCGGCGGTTATACGGGCAGCGGCCTTGCCGACTGGCTGCTGGGATACATGTCCTCCTATGAGCAAGGAGCCGGCGAACTTGCCGACATCCAGGGATGGATGGTCGATCCCTATGTGAATGACGAATTCCGTCTGAAACCTGGACTGACCCTGACCCTGGGCCTGCGCTGGGATCCGGACTTCGCGCCGATCTCAGTCGGCGGCCGCGGTTCTGCCTTTGTGCCGGGCCAGCACAGCGTGATGTTCCCAGCTGCGCCGACCGGGCTGGTCTTCCCGGGCGATCCTGGAGTGGATGCTGCTCTCCGGCCCAGCGACAAGTATTTCTTCGAGCCCCGTATCGGAGTCGCCTGGCAACCGGCGAATATGCCGCATACCTCGTTTCACGCGGCCTTCGGGATGTTCAGCGCTCCTGTGCCGTACTCGGATTACAACCATGCCGTCGACATCGCGCCGTTCGCTCCGGCGTTCAGTCCCGCGGCGCCTTCGAATACGCCGCTTTGTTCCAGCGGCGGCGTATCAGCTTCCTGCACTCCCAACACCGGACAAGCCATCGCCGGATACGAAAACTTCGAGAACCCGTGGGCTACGTCATCGTTCGGCACCCCCAACGGCAATCCCTTCGGAACTGGTCCCGGCAAGATTCCGTGGGCCACGCCGACCTACAAGCCGCCCTACAATTCGCAGATTCCCGGTCCGATTTACGAACAGGATTCCTTCAGTCGCCATTTCCATGCAGGCATGACCCAGGCCTGGAATGCCTCAGTGGAACAGCAGCTGAGCAACGTGATGGCGCTGCGCCTCGCTTATGTCGGCAGCGAGTCCTACCACCAGAGTTACGTGCAGGACGACAACTTCGCCGGCTACAGCTACTGCACTTCGTTTAACAACCCGAACTGTCCCGCGCCGACGCCCGCCAACCAGTCCAACGGCACACTGAAATCGCCGGTCGCTCCCTACTCCGCCTTCAGTGGCATCCTGGAGTACGACAGCGGCGCAACCGCCAGCTACCACGCACTCCAGGCCACCTTCCAGCGGAGTATGGCGCACGGCCTGCAGGGACAGTCCAGCTTTACCTGGCAGAAGACGATCGATGTCGCCAGTGCCGCCAACATCGCCGCCAGCCAGAACGGCATCGATAATCCGCAGAACCTGCGCTGGAGCCGCGGGGTTTCCAGTGCCAGTATCCCGCTGACCTGGACGACAAACTTTATCTATCGCACGCCTGACCTGAGAGGGCAGAATCTGGTGGCTCGCGAAGCTCTGGCTGGATGGGAGCTGAGCCCCATCCTCACCTGGCAGTCGGGCGCGCCGTTCAGTATCAACGGAGGCAGCAGCCAGGCCGCCTACGGAGAAGTGGGCAACGGCGGCGGTTGTCTGCAGTTCTGTGCGGGCGATCGGGCCGACCGCGTGCCCGGGCAACCCCTCAAAGTGCGTCAAGGCGGCCGCTCGCAGTGGATCAAACAGTACTTCAACCCCGCGGCCTTTGTGGCGCGTCACGATGGAACCTTTGGGGACAGCGCCCGCGATCTGATTTATGGTCCTCCCGGCTTCAACGTGGATGCGGCCCTCATCAAAGACTGGTCGATCGTGGAGCGGTATCAGGTGCAGTTGCGCTTTGAGTTCTTCAATGCCCTGAACCACCCCATCATGTCCACTCCCGATATGACGCCCACCGACTCGACCTTCGGCGAAATCGGGGGCGGCACCGGTGCCGTGGCCAACAGTTCCCGCGTCGGCCAGGCCGCGCTGAAGTTCACTTTCTAGTTGTCTCCATCAGGAGGTTTCCAAACGCCTGCTACGCTTTTGGGAACCTCCACTTTTCAGGAATACACAACTTCAGCGATTCCAGCTGGGATTACGCTGATCGAAGAGTTGTCCAATTGAAACCAGGCTGATCGCAGCACGACCGCGGCGCCGGCGAGAGCGTGATGATCGATCGCCAAACCGGATTTCGGACGGCTTTGCGCAGGACTGGAGTCCGGGCCCTCCTTCCACGGTGTGCACTTCTGGCTGTCACGTGCCTGGGATGCGCCCTGGTTGACGGCCAGGATCGCGCTACTCCCCCAGCCGCTCCTGCATCAGCCTTGTGGAGCATCTCCATCGACTACCCCGGGGACGGTTCGATCTTTCCGCCGGGGATTACCCCGCCCACCTTGATATGGAGAGATGGGCTGGCGACCTCCTGGACCATCGAGGTGCGCTTCGCGGACCACTCCCCGGCTATACAGGCGGCCTCGAAGGGCGAGCGGATGCACCTCGGAGAAATCGACCCGGAGTGCATTGCCGAGACCAATGAGCCACCGCGTCTGACCCCGCAACAGGCCGCATCCTGGGTGTGGAAGCCGGACGCGGCAACCTGGAAGGCGATTCAGGCCCATTCCGTGCTGGCTCCGGCCACGCTTGTGATCACCGGGCATAAGGAATCCGGAGTGCCCGTTTCCACCGCGCAGATCTCCTTCACCACTTCGGTCGATCCGGTCGGCGCTCCCATCTTCTATCGCGATGTGCCCCTGATGCCGAGCGAAGGCGCCAATGGCACGGTGCAGCCGCTGTCACCCTCCCTGATCCATCTGATTCGCTGGCGGCTCAAGGATATTGGCAGCTCAGAGAGCCGCACGGTGCTGACCAACATGCCCACCTGCGCGAACTGTCACTCATTTTCCGCCGACGGAAAAACCATGGGCATCGATGTCGATGGTCCGGCCAACGACAAGGGCCTCTACGCCATCGTTCCGGTACAGCGCCAGATTTCCATCGAGAACAAAAACATCGTCCAGTGGAACACCGACGGCGTCGCAGGCAAGGTTCGCGTTGGGTTCATGTCCCAGGTTTCTCCCGATGGCCGTTACGTGGTGAGTACCTTTGCCGGATCGTCCAGCGATGACATCAGCAACACCTACTACGTGACCAACTTTAAGGACTACCGTTTCCTCCAGGTCTTCTATCCAACTCGCGGCATTCTGGAGTGGTACGACCGGAACTCAGGCCAGCGACAACCGCTGCCTGGCGCCGACGATCCCGCCTATGTTCAGACCGACGGCGTCTGGAGCCCCGACGGAAAATGGATTGTCTTCGCCCGCGCTCACGCCGAAGATCCGTACCCTGCGGGACAGAAGAAAGCAGTACGCGCTAACGACCCGAACGAGACCCAGATTCAGTACGACCTCTATCGCGTGCCGTTCAACGGCGGCCGCGGCGGGGTTCCCGAGCCCATTGCCGGCGCCTCCGGTAACGGGATGAGCAACAACTTCCCCAAAGTCTCGCCCGATGGTCGCTGGATCGTCTTCGTCCAGTGCCGCAACGGCCAGCTGATGCGACCCGACAGCCAGCTTTACATCGTTCCCTTCGAGGGAGGCGAGGCGCGCCGGCTGCGTGCGAATACTTCGCTGATGAATTCATGGCACAGCTTCTCGCCGAACGGCCGCTGGCTCGTCTTTTCCTCGAAGGCGCGTTCTCCCTATACGCAAATGTATTTGACTCACATCGATGCGGACGGCAACTCCAGCCCCGCCATCCTCGTCGACAACACGACCGCTGCCAACCGCGCCGTCAATCTCCCGGAGTTTGTCAACATCCCTGCGGATGGCATGGAAGAGATCAGTGTGCCCGCCGTGCGGCAGTACCGCCTGATGGATCAGGCGATGCAGCTGGAGGAGAAGAGTGAAAACGACAAGGCGCTGGCGTTGTGGAAGGACGCCGTCGCCGTCGATCCCACGAATGCAAAAGCGCAGAACGGCCTGGGCATTGCACTGTACGTCCATGGTGATCGTGACCAGGCCTTCAGCCATTTGCGCGAGGCTGTGCGCATCAACCCGCTGGCCGTCGACAATCATTACGTTCTCGGCAAGTTCCTCCTTGAGCAGGGCCAGCCCAACGAAGCTCTGGCTGAGTTCCAAACGGCTCTCACCATTCGCCAGCACTACCCTCCCGGAGAAGTCGGGATGGCCACCGCCTGGCAGGCCCTTGGCAATGATGGTGAAGCGCTCAGCCACTGGCGCAAAGCGCACGCGATGGATCCATCGAACCTGAACGCGACGCTGGGCGCCGCATGGCTGCTGGCTACAGCGCCCGAGGGCTCGGTGCGCAACGGGCGCGAGGCTCTGCTTCTGGCACAAAGTGCGGACAGCGCTCAAACCGCCGACGATCCTACCGTTCTTGATACCTTAGCGGCCGCCTACGCGGAGAACGGCGAGTTTGCGAGGGCCATCACCGCGGCCACGCACGCTCTTGCGCTGGCATCCGAAAAAGGGGACACGCAACTGGCGACCGCAATCCGGACCCATCTTTCCATCTACCAGCAGAATCGGCCCTGGCGCGACGTGCAAAAAAGCAGTGGATCGCCCCAGGCGATGGCTGTTCCTCCGCCAGCGTCAAGTCCGAGACCATGAGCGACCGCCACCGTATTCTTCCTGAACTCGATGCCGCGGGACACGCGCCCGGGACGAAGAGAGCCATCACGAACCATGCCGCGCTGAACGAGGCTTATAACTACCAAAAGCCCAGCTCGTTTTCCCGCGGGATGCGCATCGATCTCGGGCAGCTGACCCTCCTGCTCATCTCCGGTACGGCCAGCATCGATCAGGATGGAAAAAGCGTCCACATCGGCGATTTCCGCGCCCAGACGCGGCGCACGTTCCGCAATATCTCCGCCCTCCTGGCAGCCGAGGGCGCGACCTGGAAAGATGTCGTCCGCACCTCCTGTTATCTGCGCGACATCGATCGCGACTACGAGGCCTTTAACGAGGAGCGAACGGCGTTTTACGCCGAGCAGGGACTCGATCCTCTCCCTGCCTCCACCGGGATCCAAGCGAAGCTCTGCCGCCCCGAGTTACTGGTGGAAATCGAAGCGATTGCGATGTTCCATCGGATGGCCTCAGGCGAATAGCCTCGATCCTCCGCCCTGAGTTAGCGAGACACACATTTCGCTTCTGCATGAAAATGGAAGCCAGCCATGAAACGGAACCCTCGCCGAAAGAAATTCGCCGTCATAGCCCT
>Ga0335072_10005793_pt1 | contig 18157 bp, 7 predicted proteins | sample Lox_Sample_21_FD_206725 | JGI IMG/M metagenome (GOLD analysis project Ga0335072, IMG submission 206725) | Soil microbial communities from Loxahatchee National Wildlife Refuge, Florida, United States - Lox_Sample_2.1 | ecosystem: Environmental > Terrestrial > Soil > Wetlands | place: USA: Florida... | reverse complement strand
TCAGCCGCTGTTCGGCATCCCCGTAGAGCTCGCCTCCCTTCATCCACCGATCCACGGCGCGCACATCCCGGACACCGCCGACGTAGGCTGTGAGCTTGCGGCCGATGAGGCCAACGAGCTGCTTGACAATCTCCGGGATCGGGCTGCGGAGCGCTTTGCGATGCGCTGCGAGATCAGGCCGAGAAGCTGGGGCAGTTGCCATTGAACCCCTACGAATCCGACTTTAGCTCATTTAGCTCATAAATCGCAACATAATCACATCTAAATATCACGCTATTTCGCCTAATTCGACCGTTGTAGCTCGTTGTAGCACAACACTTGACTAATCCCGAATCGATGCGGCATGATTATCTGGAACAACGGAGTACAACAGATGAGCAAAGAACCCTATCGAGCGAGCAAATCTAGATCGAATCGCCCTGGTTGGTCCATCAGCTTCCGCCATCCCTTGCGCAACGATTCCCGCGGCCGTGCCGGATTGAAGATGCGTCGCGGCCTGGGCACGTCTGATGAGCTGCTGGCCGAAGCGATGGTCTCCGAAATGAATGAGATCCTCGGGGATCAATCATGGTGGAACGCTGCGAAAAGGCCTGAGGCCGCATTGCGCTTTTCCAAACCAGTCATTGAGGCCTTCTACGACGAAATCCAAGCGGGCCGCGAAGATCCAGAGGCGCTTCGCGAAGCCAGCATCCGGCTTCCTAGTAAGGATGATGGATACCCAAACATATTTTTCGTTGGGACCACAGGGGCAGGCAAAACCTCGCTGCTCCGGCAATTGATCGGTTCCGATCCAGAATCTGACCGGTTTCCGTCCACCGCGCCCGCGAAGACTACGATCGCCGACATCGAAATCATCCAGACTGATGGCGATTTTGCCGCCGCCGTTACGTTCTTCTCGGAATTTCAGACTCAAGCCAGTATCGAAGAGTGTGTCATCGATGCCGCCCTGGCCGTTCTTGAAAAAGCTCCAATGGACAAGATCGCTGATCGGTTCCTGAGCCATCGCGATCAGAAATTCAGGCTCAGTTATATCTTGGGCGGTTGGCGCTCGAACGGAGATGACGACGATGAAGACGAGATGTCCTTCGAAGATGCCACGGAATCAACCGCTCTCCTTGACGATGAGGCCGGTCTCACCGACGCCGAGCGCTCTGCCAATCGCGAGACAATCACGCGTTACCTGGAACGCATTGTTGACTTAAGCAGAGCGGTTGTCGGCAAGCTGAACGAAGAGCTGGGAGTCAACCCGACAGACTCAGGAACTGATCGCGACACCGCGCAACAGCTCATCGAAGAGAACTTCGACCTGTACCTGACGCAGGAAGAAGCCTTTCATGAATTGGTACAAGACATTCTCGAAGAGCTACGCGGGCGGTTCGATTACATTCCTGGTGGCAAGTTGCGACACCGGTCATCTGGATGGCCTGAATTATGGGAGTTCAATTCGACTGACCGGAAGGAATTCATCCGGCACCTCCGATGGTTTTCCAGCAACTATTGGCCGCAGTTTGGGCGTTTGTTGACGCCGCTCGTCAACGGAATCCGCGCGCGTGGACCTCTGTTTCCCGATTTTCTGGGATGTCAATCCTTGGTGCTGATCGATGGACAGGGTCTGGGACATACCCCTGATTCATCATCGAGTGTAACGACACATGTGACGCGGCGCTTCGCGCAGATCGATGTAATTCTGCTCGTTGACAACGCGGAGCAACCCATGCAGGCAGCCCCTCTTTCCGTGCTGCGGGCAGTGGCGTCGAGCGGGCATCATCGGAAGCTTGCCATGGCGTTTACGCATTTTGATCAGATCAAGGGGCAGAACTTCCATAAATTCGCTGACAAGCGCGCACATGTCATGGCATCGGTGCTCAATGCCCTCTCCAGCCTTCGGGAGGTTTTGGGCGTCTCGATTGTCAACGCAATCGAGCGCGGGATTGATCCTCGCTGCTTCATGTTAGGCGGAGTCGATCGTCAACTGGAAAAGCTTCCCACCAAAGCTGCTGATTACATGAGATCCCAACTTCGGGAGATGGTGGATTGTTTCAGGAAGGCCATTCTGCCTCCGCCGCCTGCTGAAGCCAAGCCGGTCTACGACCCAACAGGCATCGGTTTTGCGGTGCAGGACGCGGTCAGCAAATTTCAGGGGCCGTGGCTCGCTCGCCTCGGCTTAGGAACCTACGAAGGGTTCCGCAAGGAACATTGGACTCGCGTCAAGGCTCTCAACCGCCGGATCGCCGGCGAGTTAGATGATGAATATGACACACTTCGGCCCATCGCCGATCTTGCGACGCAGTTGCGAGAATCCATTTCACGCTTTCTCAACAATCCGATCAGCTGGACTCGCGAGCCGGCCGATGAGGACGAAAGCCAGTTGACCATCGACCGCATCCGACAGGTGATTGAGGTGGCGTTACGGGATCTCGCTGTGCAGCGGCTTGTCCAGAATCACTTGGGGGACTGGCGATCCGCCTATGATGGTCCGAGCTCGCGCGGACCGGGGTCGACATTCCGCCGCGCTAATGTCATACACGGAATCTATGACGCAGCGGCGCCTGAGCCCGACGCGGTGATGACCGAACCATCTGCGGCTTTCCTGGGAGAGATTCGTCGTATCGTCACGTCAGCAATCGAATCCTGCAACGGCGAGGTCCGTCTGATTGAAGCGACGCGGACATGAAAGACCAGATTCCTCTCTACCTTTGCGGCTCTAAATGCCGAGCCAACTCCAAGGTTTATTCTGAGCTTTACTTAAAATCCAGTAGCGCAGGTCGGCGATGAGCAACAACCTTGATCCGGGCGGCGATTCACATCCCGCTGCCCAATTCCGAAAACCCCTTTCCTCGGCTCCCGAGGTTGGTCAACTTGTCCAAGTTCGCTCACGGCGTTGGCTGGTCGACGAAGTGGTCGTGCCAAAGAACCCCCACCAAACGTGTGTTGTTCGCCTATCTTGCGCCGACGATGATGCCCAGGGCCAGTCCCTCGATACCTTTTGGGATTACGAACTCGACAAATACATTCTCAAAGATGAGGGGTGGGGCGAACTGGCTGCCAAGGGATTCGATGAACCCCAACAGTTCGCAGCATTTCTGCATACACTTCGCTGGAACTGCGTGACCGCCACCGACCCGAATCTGTTTCAGGCGCCATTCCGAGCCGGGATCAAAATTGATGCCTACCAGATGGAACCACTGCGCAAAGCGCTCCGTCTGCCGCGAGTCAATCTTTTTATAGCCGACGATACTGGGCTTGGAAAGACCATCGAGGCAGGGCTCATTGCCCGTGAACTTCTGCTTCGGAAAAAGGCCAGAGCTATCGTAGTTGCAACACCTCCCTCGGTTCTGGATCAATGGAAGGCTGAATTGGAGGAGCGCTTTGGCCTCGTGTTTGAATTCCTTGACCGGGCTTACCTCACGCGGATGCGTCGAGAACGGGGCTTCGGTGTCAATCCGTGGCGGACTCACAGCAGATTCCTTGTTTCCCACAATCTCCTAATTGACCCGTCTTACGCAGATTCTCTGCGTGAATGGCTCGGGCAGTTTTTGCCGGGGAGTCTACTGATACTGGACGAGGCGCACCACGCAGCCCCTTCAAGTGGAGGTCGCTACGGGATTGAAACCAAGTTCACGCGTGCCGTGCGCGATCTCGCCGGCCGTTTCGAGCACCGGTTGTTTCTCTCGGCAACACCGCACAACGGGCATTCCAATAGCTTTTCGACGCTCCTGGAACTGCTCGATCCTTACCGCTTTACCCGTGGGGTTAAAGTGCGTGGGAAGAAAGCTCTCGATGACGTCATGGTCCGCCGCCTCAAGGAGGACATCCGATCGATTCAAGGCGGATTCCCGAAACGCACAATTGACCCGATAGTGATTGAGGGTCTCTCCGAAGACTCTCCCGAACTTGTTCTCTCTGTCCTGCTCGACAAGTACAGAACCGTACGGGAAGAGCGTTTTAGGAACACAACTCGCCGAGCGCAAGCAGCTGCGGGCCTGCTCGTTGTCGGATTGCAACAGCGACTGCTATCGTCCATTGAAGCCTTTGCCCGGAGCCTCAAAGTTCATCGAGCAACCGTCGAGCGGCAGTGGGAGAAGGCCAGAGTGGACAAAAACGAAACCGTCATCAAGAACGAGCGAGATGATGAGAATCTTTTTGTCTCCGTTCCCGATGCCGATGACGACCGGAGCCAATGGACCGCAGAAGAGCTCGATGCTGACGAGGCGACACAGATCGAGGATGTCACTGTTGCTGCGGAGGCCGATTCACCAAAAGATGCAACCGCGGTCTTACTCTGGCAAAACGAACAGTCTCTTCTTGACCAGATGCAGTCGATTGCAGAAAAGGCCCGATTCCAGCCCGATGCTAAGGTTCGGAAGCTAATTGATTGGATCCGCAACAACCAATGTCCGGATTTGCCAGCATTCGGGAAGCGGTTGTCTGGCCCATCTCCGAAGTGGAACAACCAACGTGTTCTTATATTCACGGAAAACCGCGAAGGCACGAAGCGCTTTCTGAAAACCATTCTCGAAGAAGTAATCGAGAGTACAGACCGCGCCGACGAACGTATTGAGGTGATCGACGGCCTAACCAGCGGCGCGCGCCGCAAGGAGATTCAGCGACGCTTCAACACGGATCCGGCAAAGGACCCTCTGCGAATTCTGCTCGCGACCGATGCTGCCCGCGAGGGCCTGAACTTTCAGGCCCATTGTATTGACCTTTTCCACTTTGACCTGCCGTGGAATCCCGGGCGGATTGAGCAGCGTAACGGCAGGATAGATCGTAAATTACAACCTGCACCGGAAGTCTATTGTCACTATTTTGTGCTCACTCAAAGGGTCGAGGACCGGGTACTCGATGTCCTGGTCAGGAAGACAGAGACGATCAAGCGGGAGCTTGGCAGCCTCTCGAAGGTGATTGATGGTGAAATAGAGCGCCGTTTAGGACAGGGTATCCGACACAGGGATGCCGAGCGCCTGGCGCGCGAAATCGAGAGCGCCGACCTTGACGCGGAGAAGAAGCGTATATCCGAAGACGAGCTTGAAGCGGCACGTGAGCGCCGGGAGGATCTAAACTCACAGATCCAGCGCTGCCAGACTCTGCTTCAGGCTTCTCGCATATGGACTGGTTTCGAACCCGGACCATTCCGCGATGCCCTTTCCTGTTCTCTTGAACTTCTCGGCGTTGAGGGTCTCAAAGAGACAAATGATGACGAGGGTCGTCCTGTCTGGGTATTTCCGCGGCTTGATCGCCGTGCGGAAACCGATGCCAGTTGGGCTGCAACACTTGACACTCTCCGTGCGCCCCGCAAGCAGGATCAAAAGCTTGCAGAGTGGCGCCGTGAGGCACCCATCCGCCCCGTCGTCTTTGAAGATGCTGGCGTTCTCACCGAGGACACAGTCCACTTGCACCTCGAACAGAGGGTCGCTCAGCGGCTTCTCTCACGTTTCCGCTCGCAAGGCTTCATCCATCATGATCTTTCGCGGGCCTGCCTGGCCCAGGCCAGCGACTCTATCCCGCGTGTGATCCTGCTAGGCCGGCTCTCCCTTTATGGTCAGGGTGCGGAGCGGCTGCACGAGCAGATCGTGCCCATCACAGCTCGCTGGATTGAGCCTTCCCAAAGAAAGACTTCGCTCACGGCATTCGCTGCCGAACGTGAGGCAGAGATCAAGACTCTGGACCTCCTTGAGCGATCGCTTGGCCGGCAACGCCTCCATGAACCGGGTGACGCAATAAAGCTCAAACTCCTTGACTCGGCGCCGCGAGACGTTGAGGAATTACTTCCACAGCTTGCGCCACGTGCGGAGGAAATGGCTGCAATAGCGATCGAAAAGCTCGCTCAGCGCGGGGTCCGCGAAGAAAAGGACCTGAGGGAAACTTTAGAGCGGCAACGCGAACGAGTCCGGGAAGAACTCGCCAAGACCGAGGGGCAGTTCGAGCAACTCACCTTTGGCTTCGACGACGAAGAGAAGCGTCAGCTGGATTCCAATATGCGTTCGTGGCGAATTCGGCTTGAACAATTCGAACACGATCTCCAGCATGAACCGCAGCGCATACGGACTTTCTATCAGGTACGCGCAAAGCGCGTCGAGCCGATTGGACTTGTCTACCTCTGGCCGGAGACCAACTGATGGCAAACCACAAGATTGATCCCGAGATCCTCGCCCATCAGGAATGGATCGGATTCGTTCGGCCGACGGGCCTCGTCGTATCAGCGCCAGCTCTGGTCCGCGCCGGCGCCATTCTTGACAGGCGCGATACGGAGGGCCAGAGACTCCTTCGAGCTTGTGTCGCCGATCGCGTCTTTGATCCCAAGGTTGGCCCCGAACCCTATCTGCCGAGCTTCCGACAATTTGCAGAGACCGTTCTCGGCTGGAACTTTTCTGCGAAAGGGTACGCAGGCACCGCCGAATGCCCTCTTTCCGGCGAACTTGAAGTGGTACTCACAGATTACGGTGAGACTCTCCGGCCCGACTTTGCCGTCCGGGAGCTTGATCCAAAGGAGAGTGCATCAGGTTGGCAGCTTCTTGTCCGGGTGATCGACCATGGAGAGGGTTTCGATCAGGTCGTACGCGGTCACGGCCAATTCGAAGCCTCAGCGCACGGCCGAATGGAGCGACTGTTGCGCCAAACCGGTGTCTCGGCCGGCCTTCTGTTCAATGGTCGTACACTGCGGGTCGTTTCTGCGCCACGAGGAGAGAGCTCAGGCTGGCTCGACTTTCATGTGCCGGATATGGTCCAGACGGCAGGTCGGCCGATTTCGACCGCAATGCGGCTGCTCCTCAGCCAGACACGGCTGCTCTCACTTCCGCGACCACAACGTCTCGCCGCTATCTTAGAAGACAGCCGGAAATTCCAGAACGAAGTCAGCGAAAAACTGGCTGAACAGGTCCTGCACGCCCTCTATGAATTCTTGCGCGGATTCCAAGCCGCCCACGATGCCTCCAAAGGCGAACTTCTCCGCAAACCCCTTTCAGAACATCCTGACGAGGTCTACCGGGCTTTGCTTACAGTCATCCTTCGGCTCGTGTTCCTTCTCTTTGCTGAGGAGAAGGACATGTTGCCTGAAGATGAAACTTTTCTGCGCTACTACTCGCTTGCAGGGCTCTACGAACGACTTCGCGAGGACGCGGCCCTATTCCCGGACACGATGGACCAACGCTATGGCGCCTGGGCACAGATTCTTGTTCTTTTCCGGATGATCTATGACGGAGCTGAGTTCGGGGATACCCGCCTGCCCAAGCGTCATGGAGTGCTTTTTGACCCCAACCGATTCCCGTTCCTGGAAGGGCGATCCTCCAGTACGGAGCTGCAACCAGGCGAGCGCATCGAACCTCCCCTCGTTCCCGACGGCACCATCTACCGTGCGCTTGAAAAGCTTTTAGTGCTCGACGGGGAGCGCATCTCTTACCGTGCACTGGATGTGGAACAGATCGGATCGGTCTACGAAACCATGATGGGCTTCCGCCTGGAAAGGGCGACTGGCCGATCCATTGCTGTCAAGGCTGACAAGAAACACGGCGCTCCCACTGCGGTGAATCTGGAGTTGTTGCTCACTGAAGCGCCGGCCAAACGCGAGAAGTGGCTGCAGGAGCACGCCGATCGCAAGATCAGCGACGCAGTTAAGAAGAGCGTTGTCGCCGCTACCACACTCGAAGACCTTCACGCAGCACTCCTGCCGGTCGTTGACCTGGCGGCCTCACCAGACCTTGTACACACAGGCGCGATGGTTCTGCAGCCGAGCGAAGAGCGGCGCCGCTCCGGTTCTCACTACACTCCGCGTGAACTAACGAATCCAATTGTGCGCACAACGCTTGAGCCGATCCTAGCTCGATTGCGGGGTGTGAACGGGCGTCCACCCCGTCCTGAGCATATCTTGGATCTTAAGGTTTGCGACCCAGCCATGGGATCGGGGGCATTCCTTGTCGAAACATGCCGCCAGCTTGGAGAGGCGCTGGTTGAAGCGTGGCACACCCATGGCGAGCTGCCAATCATACCCGTGGATGAGGACGAACTTGTCTTCGCGCGCCGCATGATTGCGCAGCGCTGTCTCTATGGCGTAGACAAAAATCCCGTAGCGGTCGACCTCGCCAAGATGTCGCTCTGGCTTGTCACGTTGGCAAGGGAGCACGCTCTCACGTTCCTGGATCATACGTTGCGTTGCGGCGACTCCCTTGTCGGGCTGTCCCGTAAACAGATAGAAGCCTTCAACTGGACTCCTTCTTCCCAGATGACATTGATCGAGGACCATGTACGACAAACTATTAGCGCGGTCAGTAACTATAGAGAACAGATCCTCTCTGCTCGGGACGAAGTTCCATACTCTCTGCTTCGACAAAAACTAGATGTAGCTGACGAAGCGTTGAGTCTTCCCCGCCAAATCGGCGACAGTGTGATCGCTTCCTTTTTTGCAGCAGAGAACGCCAAGGGCCGCGCAGCTACCCGCCTTGAATTGAATGACCAGCTAATGCATGACCTGAAGAATTTCGGGTTCATACAGATTGACGGCAAAATTGATCGAATCGTTGCCAAACTGAAGGATGGTCCTAAGGGGATTACCCCCTTTCATTGGGAACTCGAGTTTCCGGAAGTGTTCGTGCGGGATGACCCCGGATTCGATGCGGTAACCGGAAACCCGCCCTTCGCCGGCAAGAATACGATCTCAATTGCGAGCCGATCCGGCTACCTCAATTGGCTCAAATTTTTGCACGGTGGTCCGGGTCTCGATGAGTCAGCTGCAAACGCTGACTTGGTGTCCCACTTCTTTCGAAGGGCTTTCTCTCTCCTCCGTCCTCAGGGCGTGCTTGGTTTTATCGCGACAAATACGGCGTACCAAGGAGATTCCCGGCGGACGGGATTGTCATGGATCGCCAGCAACGGCGGCACCATCTACGCTGCTATCAGACGGTTGCGATGGCCAGGTCAAGCGTCGGTCATCGTGTGCATCGTCCATATTTGCCGCACCAAGGATTGGCAAAGTAAGCGGTGGCTCGGGGGCAAACCAGTTCAGTTTCTAGCTCCTCTCCTATTGCCGATTCCAATGAGCGGTGAACCAGTACCTCTTTTGGCGAATTCTGGTAAAGCATTCAAAGGATGTGAAATTGGGAGTCTGGGATTCCTATTCAATGCGACCAAAGTGCAACACCTACGATCGCTCAAGCGCCCAGATGGAACTCCCCTGGTTAAGGAATACATAGGCGGTAAGGACTTGAATCGGGGACCGATCCCGCGCTCCGGTCGATTCATAATCGACTCCGATGGCTTAGATCGCAAAGACCTTCCGCAAGATGCTCTCGCGCTTCTCCAGTCTTCGACGCTTGGGCGATTAGCGAACTACGATACTCCTTCTGGCGAGGGGGAGGAGTGGTGGCATTTTAGGCGCCCATCAACAGAAATGAGGCGGCTTCTAACGTCCGGCGATTACGCGCTTGCCATCGCTAGAGTAAGTGAAACATTCGGATTCACCCGCCTCGACACCTATTTCCTTCCAAATGAAAAAGTCGTGCTATTTGACCTGCCATATGATGCCGCCTTCTGCGTGTTGCAATCCCGATGTCACGAACTCTGGGCGCGAGCGCTCAGTGGAACAATGAAGGACGACCTGCAATACGCGGCTTCAGACTGCTTCGAGACATTCCCATTTCCAGAGGGGTGGGAGTCGAGCGATGCGATTAAGAGGGCAGGACAGGAATATTCACAATTTCGAGAAAAGGTCATGCTCCAGAACAATGAAGGCCTGACGGACACATATAGTCGCTTCCATGATCCAGACGAACGAACCCAAGACATCGTGAAGCTTCGAGAGCTTCACTCCGAGATGGATCATGCGGTACTCGAAGCATACCGATGGACCGATATTCCGACTTCATGTGAGTTTATCCTTGATTACGAAATCGGCGAGGAGGAGTCGGGCGACCAAAGAAAGCCATGGCGCTTTCGTTGGCCGGATGAGGTGCGTGATAGGGTGCTCGCGCGACTTCTCGAACTTAACGACAAATGCGCAAAGGAGGATCAGCTCTCCGGAATTGCGATGAAAAAGAAGGAAAATGCGAGGACGCCGAAAAAGGAAACGAAACGGAAAGCTGGGATGGAGGGCCTTTTCTCATGAGCAATACGGTGCAGATTTCCCGGGAGATCGATGGAAAGGGGCGGACTGTCCGCGAGTTGCTCTCTAATCGCAAGTATTCGATTGACTACTACCAGCGCGAGTATAAATGGCAGCAGAAGCAGGTCATCGAGCTCCTGGACGACTTGGCCGCCAAGTTCCTCGACAGCCACGAAGAGGGGGACGAGCGAAGCGCGGTGGCCAATTACAGCCACTACTTTCTCGGCTCAATCATCGTCAGCGACAAGGATGGCCAGAAGTTCATCATCGATGGCCAGCAACGCCTCACCACGCTCACGCTTCTCCTGATTTTTCTGCAGCACGAAATCGCCGATGTTGAGCAAAAGGGCCAGATCGCCGACCTCATCTTCTCTCAGAAATTCGGCAAGCGATCGTTCAATCTAGACATCGCGGAACGTACTGCCTGCATGGAAGCTCTGTACAAGGGCGAAGAGTTCCACGATGCAAATGGCTCGGAAGCCGTAACCAATATTCTCGCTCGCTACTCAGACATCGAAGATGTCTTTGCGGAGGAGCTTAAAGGCAAGGTGACGCCGTACTTCGCCGACTGGCTCATGGAGAACGTTCACTTGGTCGAGATCACCGCGTATTCCGACGGAGATGCTTATACGATCTTTGAGACCATGAACGACCGCGGTCTTTCGCTCACCCCAGCCGACATGCTCAAAGGTTACCTGTTGGCGAACATCTCTGACGTTCAAAAGCGAACTCAAGCAAGCACAGTTTGGAAGGAGCGTGTTCAGGCCCTTGCGGATCTCGGCAAGGATGAGGACGCGGACGGAATCAAGTCCTGGTTACGCAGCCAGTCTGCCGCGACCATCCGCGACCGCAAACAGGGTGCAAAGCCCCAAGACTTCGACTTGATTGGAACAGAGTTCCACCGGTGGGTACGCGACAACGAAGACCGCTTGGGACTCAAGGCGAGTGCCGACTTCGCCCGGTTTATCGAGAAGGACTTCGCTTTCTATGGACGTTGGTACGAAATTCTGCGCCTGGCAGGCGATGCTCTCACAGCCGGCCTAGAATGCGTCCACTTTAATGCCCAACACAATTTCACTCTTCAGTACCCAGTGCTGCTGTCGCCGCTGCGGATGGAAGACGATGAATCGACTTCTCGGCGAAAAATCCGCGTCGCCGCGGCATACATCGACATTCTGATTCACCGTCGAATCTGGAATTGGCGATCCATCGACTATTCAACCATGCAGTATGCCATGTTTTTGATCATGCGCGACATTCGCGGGAAGAGCGTTCCTGAGCTCACGACTCTGCTTCGCGAGCGCCTCGATGCGGAAACCGAGACTTTTGCGAGCAACGATGTCTTTCGCCTGCATGGAATGAACGGAAGGCAAATTCACAGGCTACTCGCACGCATGACCGACTACGTCGAGACGAGATCGGGTTTCGCGTCACACTATAGCGAGTACATTCAGCGCGGCAAGAAGGGGTATGAGGTCGAACACATCTGGGCCAACCATCCGGAACTCCACACAGACGAGTTTGCACACCCTAACGATTTTCAGGAATATCGGAACCGCATCGGCGGCCTGCTCTTACTGCCGAAAAGCTTCAATGCAAGCTACGGCGACCTGCCTTTCGAGGAGAAGCTCCCCCACTACCTTGAACAGAACCTGCTTGCGCGAAGTCTGAACGAGCAGGTCTATGAACACAACCCAGGTTTCAGCAAATTCATTACGGAAAGCGGCCTCAAGTTTGAACCGCATACCACATTTAAGAAGGCTGACCTGACGGCTCGGCAGGAACTCTATCAGAAGCTGGCCGAACTGATATGGAATCCGGGGCGGCTCGAACAAGAGGCACAGTCATGAGCACCCCGCCTACAACCTCTGTTGAGGTGCGCGAACGTCTCGTTGAGGCGTTGAAACTGGACCTCGTCGGCCCGCTGGCAGACGATGCTCTAAAGAACGAGTGCCTGCCGGGATGGATTCGTCCATCGAGCTGGTATCTGGCCGGGTTCCTGATTCCCGTGGGTACACCGCCTGAAGAGAGCTCGGACGCAGATGAGGACGACGAGGTAGATGTGGTTCCCGAGAGGGCGGGCCTTGTCGAAGAATCGAATGACGAGCGCAAAGCGGCTAAGAAAGGGTACTTCCCCTCTTCGATGGGCCTGAGTTTTCTTGTCCCAAAAGAGGCGACAAGCATTTCTGTGGTCGTTCATTGGGGCGACTATGCGCCTGCTGAGATTCCGGGAACCGATGACAAGCCTGTTTCGGCCTGGAAGCGAGAGTCCATCGAAAGGTCAGTTCTCCTCCCTCTAAAGGGATCCGACAACGAGAGTGTTCACAATGTGCCGGATTCCCGTGGCCTGCAGTTGCACCTTGTTGAGCGACAGATTTCAGCTGATGATCTCGATGGCCATATTCCTCAGGGCACTCGCTCAGTCTCTGTCTTCCTGGTGAACCATCGGAAGCCTGCCGCAGACAAGCCGGATTTGTCGTACATTTTTCAAGCTGAGCTCGAGGTGCGTAGCGAGCTGCCCTTTGTCCCGAGGCCAGACCTGCGCGGTGCACACGAAGGCGAATGGGACGAGCAGGTTGCGGATCTCCACTATGCTGACACGCCTGAATACGCAACCGGTCATGGCGTGTCGGCCGAATGGAAGGTTGTGGACGGCAAGTGCCGGCTGCTTCGCAGTGCCTGGATCCCGAGCGCCGAGGTCGAGAAAACGGAGACGGCGCCAGTTCCTGGTGTCCAGCTGTCCATGGAGGCACTCGGTGCGCTCGCTAATGGCGCCGACACTGAGGCGGCTCTCAGACCGCTCGTTGACCAGTATAGTGCGTGGATCAATAGGCAGCGCACGGCCGTCGCCGAATTGCACGAGAGTCGTCGGGACACTGCGGAAGAACTCTTACGCCTGGCTGGCATTGCTGCTGACCGGATCGCGGAAGGGATAGAGGTTCTTGTGAAGGACCCTGATGCACTGGATGCGTTCCGGCTTGCGAATCGTGCGGTGGGCCGGGCACTGCGAAAGCGGTTAGGCATTGAGAATCCAGAGTGGCGAGCATTCCAGCTTGCATTCATCCTTTTGAACCTAGGGGGCCTCGCAGACCCGAGTGATGCAAACCGCGCAATTGTGGACTTGCTGTTCTTTCCGACGGGTGGTGGCAAAACAGAGGCATATCTTGGGCTGGCCGCGTTTGCGATGGTGCTCCGAAGGCTTCGCAATCCTGGTGCAAAAGGTCGTGCCGGTGCTGGGGTGAGCGTCATCATGCGCTACACCTTGCGCTTGCTCACGCTCGATCAACTTTCGCGCGCAGCTGGCCTTGTTTGCGCATTGGAACTCGAACGGGAAAAGAAGACTGATCGATATGGCGATTGGCCGTTCGAGATCGGGCTTTGGGTTGGCAAGGCGGCGACGCCGAACATCCTCGGGCGCAAAGGCGACGGTCGATCCGACTCAGGTCGCGCAAAAGTTCGGCAGTTTAAGGCGGACCCCAAAGGCAAGCCGTCGCCCATTCCTCTTGAGAACTGCCCCTGGTGTGGAACACGGTTCACCCCGGAATCGTTTACGCTTTTGCCGGATTACGATCATCCCCGCGAGCTCCAAATTGTCTGTGCAAATTTCGAATGCGACTTTACGCGTGATCGACCTCTTCCCATCGTGGCAGTGGATGAGCCTCTTTACAGGCGTCTCCCAGCTTTTCTGATCGCTACCGTAGATAAGTTCGCATCGCTTCCTTGGGTCGGTGAGGCCGGAGCACTTCTGGGTGGCGCAGAGCGGTATGACGACACAGGCTTTTTCGGAAGTGCTGAGCCGGGCAGAGGCGCAAGGTTCTCAGCACCGCTTCCTCCGCCCGATCTCGTCATTCAGGATGAACTTCACCTCATCTCCGGGCCGCTTGGCACTATGGTCGGACTCTACGAATCGGCAATCGAAGCTTTATGTATACGCCAACTCGACGGCCACCTTGTACGACCAAAGATCATCGCATCTACCGCTACTGTTCGTCGCGCCCAGGACCAGATTCAGGCTCTCTTTGCGAGGCCGCTCACACAGGTGTTTCCGCCGCCGGGGCCTGATCGCCGCGATTCGTTCTTCGCAAAAACCGTTCCCTCATCTGAAACGGCTGCCCGACTCTATCTCGGCGTGGCCGCACAGGGCAGGAATCCGAAAGTCATCATGCGCAAGGCGTGGCTGGCTTTAATGGGTGCTGCAGAGCGCGCGTTTCGAGATGCGGGTGGCCACAAGAATCTGCAAAATCCAGCTGATCCTTACATGACGGTGCTCGGATACTTCAACAGCTTGCGCGAGCTGGGAGGAGCCCGGCGAATACTCGAAGAAGAAGTCCAAAATACTGTCAAAGGCTACGGCAGTCGCAAGCGGATCGGCGAAGAGCAAGGACTTTTTCAGGATCGTAAGAACTTTTCTGAGGTGGTTGAACTTACATCGCGCGTTTCGACTGACAAAGTGGCTGAGGCACGTCAGCGCCTGGAGTCATCGTTTAACAAGATAGATCAGCGAGTAGATTGTGCGATCGCAACAAACATGATTTCCGTGGGCTTGGATATTCCTCGGCTTGGTTTGATGGTTGTTCTAGGCCAACCCAAGACGCATGCGGAGTATATACAAGCCACGAGTCGCGTAGGCCGCGATGACCATAGGCCGGGCCTTGTCGTTACCCTGCTCAATATCCACAAGCCGCGTGATCGCTCGCATTATGAACGGTTTCGGTACTACCACGAGACCTTCTATCGTTCAGTGGAAGTATCGAGCGTCACTCCATTTGCGGCCAGAGCTCTCGACCGTGGGTTCGCAGGTGCGCTTGTCGGACTCGCTCGTCATGCCGTTCCAGCGCTCACGCCGGCGCCAGGCGTCGAGTTACTCTCGACTGTCCGAGCAGATCTTGAAGCTTGTCTTCTTGATGCGTTTCTCGACAGAGTTCGACGGCAGCCCTTTACTGGTGAAAGCGAACGGGAAGAATGCCTGCGTAGTGTCCAAAATCGAATTGTCGACCTTCTCGATTCCTGGCAAAGAATCTTTGATGACTACCACGCTGTCGGTGCTTCGATGCAGTATCAGAAGTACGAATTGAAACAGCCAAAACCGCTGCTTCGGGAAATGCTCGACAAGAACTTCGAGTCAGACCTCCATCGGAAGTTCCGTGCAAATCGATCCCTCCGGGACGTCGAACCAGACGTCAATCTCTTCCTGAAAGAATTGACGGGTTTGCCAGTGGAGGAGCAGCAATGAGTCGCAGATTTCACGGTCAGGTCAGGCGTGGTCAGGTCATCACAACCTATGGCCCAGGCGCTCTCATCGATCTGCCCAAATATTCAGCAATCGTCGGCGGTCTCGATACCTGGCCCAAGACGAGCGATCTTGAGGAGATTCCGGAGCCCCGCCTCACCCGAAAATTACAGTTGATGACTGGAGTGCCGGCACCCCGCCTCTATGCCCCGCCAGCAGATGAGAGCGATCCGCGGGAATCTGCGAAAGGAATCGGCGTCTGGCGTTTCCCGGAGTGGTTTGTTGTTCAGGAAGCTAGGGGGGATTCGGAGCGCGAGAGATCACGCCGCCTGGTCCACCGTAAAGAGCTGGATGAAAAGGGCCGGTTCGATGGCAGGCCAGTGGTAGCTACGCGCTTTGTGCGCGCCTGTCCCAAAGGGCATGTGGATGATCTCGACTGGCGTACTTTTGTTCATGGCTCGACAGACCCGTGCAGGCAACGCTTGTGGCTCGACGAGCGTGGAACAAGTGGAGACCTTGCGGATTTAGTGGTGAGGTGCGAATGCGGAAAGCCGCCGCGCAGCCTGTATGAAGCTACACAACTAGAGATGAACCCCCTAGGGACTTGCCGCGGAGCACGACCATGGCTCGGTCGAAGTGCCTCAGAAGATTGCAGACTGCCAAGTCGTCTGTTGATCCGGACCGCGTCGAATGCCTATTTTCCCCAGGTCGTCAGTGTCCTTTCATTGCCGGATAGAGGAAACGCGGTGGAAAGTGCTGTCAGTAAGCTCTGGGACGACCTTCAAATTGTTGATAGTCCTGCAGAGCTGACGCTGCTCAAAAAGAAGCCACGAGTCGCAGAGGACCTTGCACCGTTCGGCGAAAAAGAGATCCTCGAGGCAATTCGCGAAATCAAGCATGGCAAAACTGAAGAGAAGGCCGTCAAGCAGGTGGAACTGGAAGCCTTGCTTGCGGCTCCTGAGGGCTTTGGCGATGACGTCCCAATCGATTCCAACTTCCACGCCCGTAAGCTGCCGGAATCAGTTTGGCGGGTTACGCCGCGAAGTGCAGGAGTTGCGTCGGTGATCCAGGTACATCGCTTGCGGGAAGTCCTCGCATTGGTTGGCTTCACACGGTTTGAAGCGGTGATGCCGGATATCAACGGCGAATATGAAACCGATGTTGAGCGTGCACAGATCGCAGTTGAACCAACCTGGTTTCCCGCAGTCGAAAATCGCGGTGAGGGAATATTTGTACAGCTGAATCCCCAAGCCGTGCTGCTTTGGCTTCAGCGGCCCTGCGTGAATCAACGACTTGTTGCTTTGGCCTTGGGACATAAGCGCTGGGCGGAGGATAAGAAAACGAAGCGTCCGTTTCCCGGCGGTCCCTACATTCTGCTTCATACGCTTTCCCATTTACTCGTTCAATCGCTTTCCATGCGCTGCGGCTACCCGGCAAGTTCCATTCGCGAACGGATATATGCGGACACCGAGGCCCAACATTTCGGAATTCTGCTCTATACCGGAAGCCCCGATGCCGAGGGAACTCTCGGGGGCCTAGTGCAACAGGCGCGGCATATTGAAGAACATCTTGCGCAAGCGCTCAGGATCGCCGCGCTTTGCTCCAATGACCCGGTCTGTGCATATCATGTGCCCGGTGAGAGTCTGGAATGCCGATGGCTCCATGGTGCTGCTTGCCATGGCTGTGCGTTGGTCGCTGAAACCAGCTGTGAAATGCGGAATGACTACCTGGATCGTGCACTTGTTGTACCGATACTCGGCTTTCCGGATGCCGCCTTCTTTGGAGCGGTCTCATGAACGATGCCTTCCTTGACCTCCCGTCCCATGTTCGCGATCGTTTAGCCGGTGCGCTCGATTCCGGTCTGTTAGGGACGTCTCCCACATCCATGTCTCTCCGCTCAGTGCTGGGAAATCGTGCAGATCTTGAGCGCATCCTTCAGTCTCTGATCGAGCTTGGACGGCTCGGGATTTCAGGTCCTGCTGCTGCTGCCTGGCTCCGGACGATTGATGAGGCCGCATCGAAAACTCGGAAGCCTGATCTTGTCTGGTCGGGCCCAGAGGTCCCGGGAATGCATGCGCGGGATACAAGGCGTGTCTACGAAGAGTTGCTGGGCTCTGCAAAGCAATCAATTTGGGCCAGCACCTATGCATTCTTTGATGGTCCAAAGGCGTTTGAAGTTCTAGCCCGACGCATGGACTCAATTCCTGAACTCAGCGTCACGTTGCTCCTGAATATCCAAAGAAAACGGGGTGATACGACGTCCTCAGAGAATCTGGTAAGAGCGTTTGCAGATCATTTTTGGAAATCCGATTGGCCGGGCTCGGCGAGGCCAAACATTTTCTATGATCCGCGTGCTCTCGACCTGGAACGGCCACGTGGGGTTCTCCATGCAAAGGCCGTAGTAACTGATGATGAGGCCGTGTTTATCACGTCGGCCAATCTTACTGAAGCTGCCCTTGACCGTAACATAGAGCTCGGTGTCCTCATTCGCGACCGTGCCTTTGCTCTGACAATAGCTGGCTATTTCCGCAACCTGATCGATCGTCTTCGACTCAAGCCGCTACCTTCTGCATGACAGAATAGTCGTCCGCATTTCGCTTCGGACACACTCAGATGAGCAGCGCTGTTTATTACAGCAGCGTGAATGCCTTGAGTTGGGGCCGATGTCGCGATTATATTGGTTCCAACCTGTTCGACCGGCCCAGCGAGGATTGCGATGCGGTTTTCCCCCAAGCGCACCCAATCCGTTGCCGTCCTTGTCACGTGTACGGTCGCGATCATTCTGATCGTTGCGTTTGTTCGTTACCGCATTCGGCGGCGGATCGACCCAGATA
>Ga0335072_10005791_pt1 | contig 18159 bp, 16 predicted proteins | sample Lox_Sample_21_FD_206725 | JGI IMG/M metagenome (GOLD analysis project Ga0335072, IMG submission 206725) | Soil microbial communities from Loxahatchee National Wildlife Refuge, Florida, United States - Lox_Sample_2.1 | ecosystem: Environmental > Terrestrial > Soil > Wetlands | place: USA... | reverse complement strand
CGATCTCGATGAGGCCAGGCGGGTCGCGGCGGATAACGAACGCAGCGGCGTATGCGAGATGGCCCGGCAACGCCTTCAGTACCGCCCCCGAGCCAACCCCGCCAGTCCAGAAGCTCGCTGACCAGGCCCGGCGCCGCCTGGCCCGCTCAGCTGGTGTGGATCCGGACCGTGAAACCACGCTCCGTTCCTTCAAATTTTGAATTTTTACCGAACGGGCCCCTGGTATCAGCGCCCGGACCGGGACCTGGCCACCCGCGGTCAAGGCCAGGGCACCGACCAGGGTCATCCACTGGTGCTGAGACCGTTTTCCTGGCGGGATCGTAGATGTCAGCACTGATCGGTGATAACGGAAGAAAGAGGAGCAGCAGATGACTCAGACCCTGAGCTACCAGCAGATGGGGACGTCGGCCCGCAGCCAGGCGCACACGCTGTTCGCGCAGACCATGGGCTATGTCGCGGCCACCGCCGCCTTGTTCGCGCTCGGTGCGTGGCTGGGCCGCAACCTGACCGGCGGGGTGGGCATCGTCGCGTTCGTCGCGGCGTTCGCCGTCCTGTTCGGCATGCGGTTCGCCGCCCGCCGGTCCACGCAGCTGACGGTCGGGCTGCTGGCCGCGTTCGGCCTGCTGATCGGGCTGGCCGTGGCCCCCACGGTTGCCTACTACGGCAGCATGGACCCGCGCGCGCTGTGGCAGGCCGGCGGGGCGACCGCGCTGTTCATCGCCGGCTTCGGCGCGGCCGGCTACGCCACCCGCCGGGACCTGACCGCGGTCGCGCGGGTGAGCTTCTGGGCGCTGCTGGCGCTGATCGTGTTCGGCATCGTGCTGATCTTCGTCAACATCCCGGGTGGCGCGCTGGTCTACTCGGTACTCGGCCTGGTCATCTTCGCCGGGTTCACCCTGTTCGACTTCCAGCGGCTGCGCACCAACACCGACACCGCCGTCGCGCCGCTGCTAGCCGCGTCAATCTTCCTCGACGTGCTGAACGTGTTCCTGTTCTTCCTGGAGATCTTCTCCGGCGGGGAGCGGTGACAGGCAACGCAGGACCTCGACGATGCCGTGGCCGCCGTCGACCCTGACGCGGTCGCCGCTGTGCACGAGCATGGTGGCGTTGCCGCATCCGACGACGGCGGGGATGCCGAGTTCGCGGGCCACGATCGCGGCGTGGGACAGCGGCGCGCCGATGTCGGTCACGATCGCGGCGGCGCGGGGGAAGACCGGCGTCCAGCCGATGTTGGTGACCGTGGTGACCAGGATCTCGCCGTCGCCGAGTTGGGCGGCGTCCTCGGGCGTACGCAGGACCCGCGCGATGCCCTCGACCGCGCCCGCGGCACCGGGGAATCCCGTGATCGTGTCGTCCGGCCTGGGCGCCTGGGCGCGCTCGTCGTAGTAGTCGCTGCGCCGGTGCGGGTCGGCCGCCCAGCGGATGGGGTCGAAACGGCCGCGGATCAGCGCGGGGTAGGGCGGCAGCGCCCGGTAGGTCTCGTAGCTGGCCCGGCGGGCGGGCACCCTGGCCAGGGAGGCCGGGTCGCCGCGGAGCAGGCCGACGGTCTCCGCCAAGGCCAGGAAGAACAGGTCATCGCCGTGACCGGTGAGCTGCCCGGCGCGCCGCACCCAGGTCCGTGCCACCCACGCCGACCTGGCCACCTCGGATCTGGCCGCCTCGCGGTCACGGGCGGCCCGCGCCCAGCGGGTGATGAGCTTGCGCGCCGCGGCGGCCTTCTTGGGGTCCTGCTGCGCCAGCCGTTCCCAGGCCGCGGCTCGGGCCGCTTCGGCGTGTGCCAGCAGCGCGTCGGCGTCGCGGGCGAGGCCGCCGACGGCGGCGAGCTGGTCGTCGATCCAGGCCAGATCCTCGGCCGGCCGCGGGACCGACAGCTCCACCTCGTGGGAGCCGCGGTGCCCGTACTGGCGGGCGAAGGTGTCCCGGTCGATCTCGCCCCGGGCCAGCCGGGCCAGGCCGGTAGCTGGTCCGAGGCTGGCCAGGGGGGTGCCCTCGGCCTGCTGGCCGGAGAGCAGCAGGGCTGCGTCGGCCTCACCGACCAGCCTGGCCAGCTTGGCCGGAGCGGACAGCAGCGCGGTGCCGTGCGCCGCCACGGCAGCCGAGAGCATGTCGCAGGCCTCTTCGAGTAGCGGCCGGACTTGCTGCGGCCACAGGCTGGCCAGCGCCGCGGCGCCGGTGGTCTGCTCGATCTGGGCACGTAGCCGTGCGCAACGGTCCGGCGCGCCGGCCAGGAACTGCGGCATCCGCTTGCGGCTGGTGCGGACCCTGCGCAGGATCGCGACCGCCGCGGGCACCATCAGCCGGATGACCTTCCAGCGTGGCAGCCGCGGACGCGGGATCTCCTCGATCGGAGGAAGCTTGCCCAGGACCGGGCCGAAGAGTGCGGCGAACCGGCGTGGGGAGATGCCGGCCAGGGCTTCGAGCGAGATCGACATGCTCACGTTCGCGTAGAAGCGTCCGCCGATCCGCCCGTAGCCGCGGTAGCCGGGCAGGCTCGGCGGGAAGGTCATCCGCGTCATGATCAGTTCGACCAACGACCAGGTGGCAGGCGTCATGACGGCAGGGAAGGCCTCGCCGAGGTTGCCGTTGCTCCACAGGTAGTCCCCGTCCAGGCTGTCGTTCCACTGCTCGCCGAGCCCAGCGGGAGCCGTGACCGGCCTGGCCTGGAGCACGGATAGTTCGCCCGCGGCGAGCGCCCACTCGATGTCCATCGGCTCGTCATACAGCTTCTCGACGGCCAGGCCGACCCGGGCCAGTTCACCCGCCTGGCCCGGCGAGAGCACCGCCGCTGAACGCAGGCCGGCCGGCGTGGCTGTCTCTCGATCGGCCACGGTCATCATCTCCTTGCTGCCCACCTGGTAGCTGACCAGCGTCCCCGTCGCCCGGTCGACCACCGCGACGTCAGGGGTGACGTCGCCGGCCACGACGGACTCCCCCAGGCCCCAGTTCGCGCTGATGACCACCTGGTCGCGCGAACCGTCGACCGGGTCGACGGTGAACATGACGCCGGCCGCCTCCGCGGCCACGAGTTGCTGCACGACGACGGCCATGCTCACCTGGCCAGGCTCGACGCCGCGGCGAGCGCGGTAACCGATGGCGCGCGCCGACCACAGCGAGGCCCAGCACCGCTTGACCGCGTCGAGCACGGCCGCCTGGCCGCGGACGTTGAGGTACGTGTCGTGCTGCCCGGCCGCGGACATGCCGGCCACGTCCTCCACGGTCGCCGAGGACCGTACCGCGACGGGCACGTCGTCGCCGATCCGGGCGCAGGCCCCGGCGATCGCGGCGGCGGTCGGCGCCGGCACGGGCTGGCCGGCGAACAGGTCACCGATGCGCGCGGCGGCCGCGTCGAACGTGGCCGGATCGGACACGTCGACGGCAGACATGGCCGCCAGCACCAGCTCGCGCAGGCCGCCGCGAGCGATGAAATCGAGATACGCGCTGGTCGTCACGTGGAACCCGGGCGGGACACGGAACCCGGCGCGGGCCAGGCGGGCCAGCGCGGCGCCCTTGCCGCCGACCACCCCGGCCGCGGCGCCCGGGTCGTCCAGCGCCATGACCAGCGGCACCTGAGCGTCCACTGAGACACCTCCTGCTTCTGTCTCCCCCGGTCCGCTTCTGTCTCCCCCGGTCCGCTTCTGTCTCCCCCGGTCACCGCCGGGTTCCGAGGTCGAACAGACGCGCCAATTGGGTGATCGCTGAGCGCATCACCCTGCCCACCACCGTGACGTCGAAATCCCGGAGCTCCGTGGTTGGTCGGGGACTCCAGCACCCGCAATCAACCGCCAAGCCCGGATCAACCACGCAAACGAGACGCAGGAGGAACACGGGGCGCCAGGGACCAAGGCGGCCACCGCACGCGGCATCTGCACCACGTCCGCGGCCCGGCCCTCAGCGGCTATCTCGGTTGGCCTGCTGGCGGGCACCTTGGGCACGGGTGCTGGCCCGCCCCCTCCGGCTGGCGGGCGAGCGGAGAGCACGGTCACCGATCGGCGCTCCGGTCAGGGCCGGGCCCTGGCGGCCCGCGGCCGGCGCCGTTACTTGCGCGTCAGGCCCGCGACCTTGCCGTGCGGCCCGGGCGGCCGCGAGCCGCTCCGCGCGCAGTTCCGCCGCTGACTGCCGGGCCAGGACCGCGACCCGGCCGCTGACCCGGGACAGGGCCTCTTCGAACGCCTCGGCTTTCATGGCGGCCCGGGTGTTCTCCGGTGCTGCCTTCCCGCGCCCGCCGTGCTCGGCCACCGCGGCGCTGGCCCCCCTGCGGTGCAGGCCGACGTACTTGTTACGGGCGCGCCTGATGCGAGTTTCGAGCTCGATGGCCGCGTCCTCATCCAGCGCGGCGAGCTCAGCCCGCTCGGTCCGGGCGATCAGCAACCGCTCTGCGGTCGTGAGGACCGCCAGCAACGACGCATTCATCTGCTTCCTCGATTCGGTCACGAGGTCCGACGTGATCAGGTCTTCCCGAACCGCCCCGCGATCGAACCTGCGCACACCGCGGACTACCCGGCTGGGCCCACCGAACCGGCGGCGGTGTAATGGCCGGCTGGTTCCCCGATCACGTACGGACCCGGGTCGGTACCCTGGTCTACCTCACCGTGATCGGCCAGGGGCCGGGCCAGGGCTTTCACGGGGGCGAGAGGCCGCCCAGGAGCACGAGAGTGGAGTCTGTGAGTGTTACGCAGGTCCACCTCCCGCGCCGCCCGTCGCGACGTCAGGCGCCGGCCCGCGGCCCGCGAAATCACACGAACCTGACGATGCCGCCTCACCTTCCTCAGCCCCAGGCTGGCGTACAAGGCACGCGCCGACCCGCACCCGTGAACGGAGGAGTCATGGAACCACACACCGCCGAGCGCGACGAGTTGCTCGTGCACAACTGGCGCGTGTCGCAGCTCACGCGGCTGGGCATTCCCTGGGGCCTGGCCGAGATCTACGCCGATCGCATCGACTGGCATCAGGTTGCCCAGCTGGTACAACGCGGCTGCCCGGCCCGGCTCGCGCTGCGCATCGTCCGCTGACGCGGACCGCTCAGGATATGACGATGGAAACAGCTGTCACCGGGCAGCAGCTAGACTGCGGCTTCGCCGGTGAGTTCGTGACCGCGGACGGTGAAAGGGTCATGGTGGCGGCCCTGACCCGGCAGCAGTTCGCCGACCTGGCCAGGATCACCAGGCTCGTGCGGATCTTCGCCTTCCTGGAACGCGTGCTGCAGGCGGACTTCTCCGCCGCCGATGATCTGTACGCCTATCGGGACACCATTGCCGCACTGCTCGTTCCGTGGTTCGCCCGGCGCACCGTGGCCGAACTGACCGTCGCGCTGACCGGAACCTCGGTGCCGTGGGCCCGTCACGAGACTGGCGTGAACATGGTCGTCTCGCCCGCCCCGGCTCCCATCAAGGCGTGGAAGATGCCGTTGAGGTAACTCGTACGCTTTTCACTGGAAGCCGGGGACGACCGGGGGGGCGTACATCGCAAGGCGTAGAAGAGTTCATCCGCCAGGCCGACGCCTGCGGCCCCCACCATCCGTACCGTTGTAAGTGCGGCAACCACGGGGGTGCCGACGAACTAGACGCCATCGCGGGCCGGTGTTCAGGGACCCTTCAGGCACGACCTTCCTGTGCTTCGTCCTCGATGCTGCCTAGTGCGACAGCGGGCACGACCAGGCGAACGTAGGCGGTAGCGCGTCCACATCGCCTCCATCGTGAAGACACCCGCCGCGCGTGCCGCGGCGCGGATCTCCGAAGCCTCCGAAGCCGTAAGCGTGAAGGGCTTTTCGACGAGCACCGGCTTGCCGACGGCGATCACTTCCAGTGCCAGCGGCCGATGCTGATCGGCAGTGACGCCTATGTACACCGCGTCGACCGCGGGATCGTCGATGAGCGCTGAGTACGACCCGTGGGAGTGTTCCACGCCGTACCGCGCCGCGAATGCCGCGGACCGCCCAGCCGACCTGGATCCCACCGCCACGATGTGCTGCCGAGTGTGGCGTAGCGTGCCGGCGACGAAGCGTTCTGCGATCCAGCCCGTGCCGATCACTCCCCATCCCAGGCTGGGTTCGGTTGCTGGCCGGAACACGCCGACGTGCTGCAGGTCTTCAACTTCGGTCATGGGAACCCCTGGTGTTGACCCAGTCGGCCGCCCATTCGATCCTGTGATCGATAAGCGTCTCGAACCTGGGCACTCCGTCGTCCGTCCATCCCATCATGCGGTAATACGAGCGCTTCACGTCCTCAAATACGTCCCGGTCCAGCCGCGACCCGGCGAGCCGGCCATCGTCAACGGCCTGTGTGAAAAACCTGTCCGGAAGGGTGTCGTCCAGTGCGGTGAACTTTTCGCGCAGGTTGTACACGCGCAGCAAGTGGAACCGCCGCTCGCCGAGTCTCATGAGCTCCCAGGCGGAGGTCTCCCACCCGGTTACCCCGGCGACGAGTCCTGCCAGCTCTTCCACGCTCATTGCCCTGGTCGGCGGCGTGGCGTAGATACATATGTTGAGTGCGTCCGTCGCCGACCACAAGGTACTCAGTGCCTTGTAGTTCCGCACCTTGCGCACCGACAGCTCGTTCATGGGGATGCGCTCGAGGATGCCCAGAGTTCGCGAGTACTCCAGGGTGTGGGGCCAGCCGACGCGGTCATCGAAGTCCCAGTCGTGCTCACAAATGTCTAGGCGGGGGCCTGTCGGCGACACCGCGTAGCCCAAGGCCAGATTCGTCTGGGTGCGAGGCTCGATGGGCGGCAGCTCTTGTCCCTTGACGTGCATGGCGTACTGCGCGGCGCCCTGTCCGAGGTGCGCCGCGAGGCGGCGGCTGCCCTCAGCCAGCAGGTCGCCGACCCCCGTTCGCCGGCCGATCAGCTCTATCAGCTCGGCGATGCGCTGGGCGTCGCCGAAGTCGGGGATCGCTTGGCGGAATTCCGCTGGGCCAACAGCCTCCTTCTTGCACTCCATGGCCATGGACATGGTGAAGCCGAGAGAGATCGGGTCCATGCCCAGCTCCTGGCAGCGCGTGTTCGCGTCGATCACCGATGCCACATCCCAGATACCCAGGTTCGGTCCGAGCGTGCCCATCGCGGGCTGGTGTATGCCCCGGGCATTGGCGCCATCGGACGTCCGCATGACCTTGATGCAGTCATTGGGGCACCCAGGGCACGGGGAGACGCCGGTGTAGTGCTTCATGACCTCCCCAGGACGATACGCCACTGCCCGGGAGTACTCGGCAGTGGAAAAGTTCTGCACGCAAAGGCCAGCGTCCAACCCGTGCAGTTCCACCCACGCAGAGAAGCCCGGTTCGTCCTTCTGCCATGCCGTGAGCGGGTTCAGCGCGATGCGGTCACGGTAGGCGGCCGTCAGCCCAGCGCACCTGTCCGCGTCAGCGACCTGAGGGAACGCACCGCCGGCGAGGACCACGGCCTTAAGGTTCTTCGCGCCCATCGCCGCGCCCATCCCCAGCCCGGCCGCCTGGTGGTGGAGGTCGGCGGAGATGGCAGCGAACCGGACACCTGCCTCGCCAGCCGGGCCGATCACGGCGACATGGGCATCGAAGCCGAACTGCTCTCTCAGGCGCGATGTCGCCTCAGCGGTCTCCGTGCCCCAAAGGCCGCCCGCAGGCGAGAATTCCGCCGAGCGACCGGAAACACACACGACGACCGGCTCGGGGGCGCGGCCTTCGAAAACGATCGCATCGTAGCCCGACTTCTTGATGCCGGCCGCGAAGGGACCCTCGCAACGCGCCTCACCGAAACCACCGGTGAGCGGGCTCTTCCCGCAGACCGAGAATCTAGCCAGGCCAACGAACGGCAGGCCGGCCACGACACTCGAGGCGAAGACCAAGGCTCCGCCGCCGGTCATGGGGTCGAGGCCGGGCCGGGTATTTTTCAGCATCAAGACGGCGCTCAGCAGGCTGCCACCGCCATAGGTCCGCATTTCCTCTTCGGAAAGCAGCTGCTCCCGGATCGCGCGGCTGGCGAGGTCGATGAATAGAATGCGACCAGTGAATCCATAGAAGGTACTGCTCGACATCTTCTCCGTCTTCTCATCTCATAAGGGCACGGGCGCCCGCTCAGGGCTGGACGGCCACCTGGTCAGCCGATGCTGCTGCCGGTAGGTCTGGATTGCCTGGGCCAAAGTGCTTAAGCAGCACCAGAGGCTCAGTGTCGCTCGGGTTCTTTATCACGACGCCCGTCTGCGCGGCGGACTCGCATACAAAGAACTCGTCACGGGTCAGTTGACCGTAACGGATTAGCGTGGGCGTTTCGACGTTCCAGGTCCCCAGGGTGCCCCGGCCCTGGACGGCGATCACCCCATATGCAGCGGCGTCGGTAATCACCACCGACGCACCCGGTCCCACCGTAAGCTCCTTCGCGCTAAAGGCGCTCGCCCGGTAGACAATCCAGCACTGGGCATAACCCGCGTTCTCAAGCGTGGCATTACCCTCCCGAATTGGTGGCATGAACCGCGCGCTAAAGAAGTTCGGATCGGTGTTCTTCTCCCAGTCCAGCAGCGAGATGATGAAGTCCAGATCGCCGTGGTGCTCGTGCGGCACGTCCTTCCACAGGAGCTCGGGCGGGAGCGTTCTGCAACTCGTCCAGTTCTCGCACATAGCGAAGACATCGGACGCCGCTTGCGGCTCGTACGTACATAGGCTCGCGGGCGCATGCAGCACTCCGGCGGGCATGTCCCAGCCGCTACCCAGCCTGATGCGGTAACCCGGGGACAGTTCCGTGATCTGGTTATCGCCGTCGCTGACGAACTTCGCCAGGCGGTGCCGCAGTTCGTCCTGCGTCGTCCCTGGCGCTAGGCCGAAGTAGGAGACTGGCATGGTGCCCGAGTGGTTGTTCATCTGGGGTGGAAAGTAGTACGCCTCTGGCTTGCCGGTCCGCCCGACCAGCGCCGCCTTCTCGTCGGTGTGGTGCACGTGAAGCGGCAGAGGGCCCAGGTTGTCGAAGAACTTGCTGTACATCGGCCAACCGGAGTAGCCCTCCCAGAGCCGGTAACCGATCAGCGCGGCGCCGAGGTGACCCACCAGTTCGTCGAAGGGCACCTTCTCCCGATCTGGTCCCACGACGAAGCTCAGGCCCTCGTCCGGTCCTGTGAGCGGTCCGTTGTCGGCGTGCGTAGCGGACGATAGCCACCGTTCGTCGATTCCGCCTCGAGCCCCGCCAAGCGCGAAGTAGTCGCTTGGCTCGAGCTTTATTCGGCGGCCGGGTACACAGAACGAACGCGGAACCCACGTGGGAGCGAGCCGCAGGATGCCTTCGCCTTGATCGAAAGCGCGCTGCGCGGCTGAACTGGTCGCGTTACGCGACAGGTTGTCAAGACCGATCACGTGCACCTCGCGGTAGGTTGGTAACCGGTTTCCGTATGGGTAAAGTACCTAGGTGCCCACGAACTGGCAAGACCCAGTTCAACATGCGCCATCGGGAGGGAACCCGGTGAATCCGGCAAAGGTAACTATTCGTGATGTAGCTCGTGAATCGGGATTGTCGGTAGCCTCGGTTTCCCGCGCCTTGAGCGGCTCTCGGCCGGTGACTCCCGCGGTGGCCCGCCTGGCCGATGACGTGGCCCGCCGCCTCGGCTACCGGCCCGATCACGTTGCTCAGTCGCTGAGCACGGGGAGGACCGCTACGGTCGGCCTCGTCCTCCCCGACATATCAAGCCCATTCTTTCCAGCTCTAGCCGGAGCTATCGAGAAGACCCTGCGTATGTCGGGCCTGACCATGCTGCTGATGAGCACTGAGAACGATCCGGAGTGGGAAAAAAAGTGCGTAGCCGACCTGGTCGCGCGCCGTATCGATGGTCTGCTGATCAGTCCGAGTCATCGTTTCCGTAGCCGGCCGACGATCGAGGACGCTATGGGCAGGGTTCCAGTTGTGCAGGTCGACCGTTACGCAAGTACACGTGCCCACACGGTTGTCACTGATGCAACGGCCACCATCCAGCTCGTCCTCCAGCACATGACCCAGCAGGGATATCGGCGGTTCGCCTTCGTGGGTGCGAAATCCTCCGCTTCGTCAGCTTCGGCGAGAAGCCGCGCGTACCGGCGCCTAATTCCTCCCATCGATCCTCAGGGGGCGGGGCGCACTGTGATCGGCGAATTTACCGTTGACTTCGGCCGGAGATCCGCAGAGTACGTTTTTGCGCATTGGCCCGACGTCGACGCCGTTGTTTGCGCTAACGACCTCATCGCGCTGGGTTTCATCCAGGCGGCCATCGGTCTCGGTCGGGGTGTGCCGGGCGACGTCGCAGTCAGCGGATGCGATGACACGTTCTTCAGCACCGTCAGTCACCCCACCATTACGAGCGTCGTTCAGCCGGTCTGGGATATCGCGCGGAAGGCGCTCGACCTGCTCGTCGGCGGCGAGCAGGTCAACAGGCCTGCCGTAGTGGAGCTTATGCCTGAACTCCGGGTCCGGGCATCAACAGTCTGCGACCGTCTATACTCCGGCCCGGGCGGTAAGCCGTCCTGAATTCACGGCCGCTGCGAACGCCTCATAGTCCTTTTCATTCTGGTCCGCATAGGCGGCGGAGAAGTCCGCGATCGCTCGGTCGAAGGCATCCCCCTGACCCAGGTAGGAGGCGATCGCGATGCGGTCGCCCCACCGGGCGTGCGCGCGGGCCAGGGTCGCGGCGCAGATCCGCGCGTAGAGTGTCGCGCCGGGCACGAGCATGTTGTCGACGTCGGCGCTGCCCTTCCAGTCTTGGAACTGCCGAACGTAATAGTCGCGGGTCACTCCGTCGAGCCCCTTGATGCGGATCCAGCCAAGGAAGATGTCCGTTGCTGCCTGCATCAGGCGCTGGCCCATCACCACGCGCTGGCCGTGGTGGGGATAGGTGCTCTTGGGGGCGAACCGTTCGAGTACGGAGGCTTCCGCCTCTTTGGCCTGCAAGAACAGCGGGTCGTTGTGGTCGCGGCCCATCATCAGCATGATGAAGCAGCGCGTCCCCACGCTGCCTACACCAACCATCTTGTAGGCCGCATCGACATAGCGGTACTCCTCTAGGGGATGATGCTGATTCCCTAGGGTGCGCCGGTAGATGCTGAGGAGCTTGCGGATCAGCGGAGCCGGGTCCTCCCACTCCGACCCCTCCGGGATGACATCATCGATCGGAATGATCAGCGGCCAATCGGCGACGATCTGCAACTCGCCATCGATCTCGGCCGCGCGTCTGGTGAACACCCGCGTGCTGTCATGGGCATGCGCCTTGGCCACATCCCGCTCGAAAACCCGGCCCTCCGCCTTGGTCACCCGCTTCACGCGGACCTCTCGGCGGACCAGTTTGAGCAGCATCCCGGCTTCCAGACGGTCATACCACGCATCCAGGGCCCCCATCCCCGCGGCCCGGCGCATCTTGTCCCGGTACTCGGCGACCGCGGCCATCACGATCTCGCGCCGGTCGGCCGGGGAGAAGCCTCGGTCACGGCCCATGACCTCAAAGCTGGCGGCCAGGCGCTTGACATCCCACTCCCACGGGCCGGGCAACGTCTCGTCGAAATCGTTGATATCAAAAATCATCTGCCGCTCGGGCGTGCCGAACAGGCCGAAGTTCGACAGGTGCGCATCACCGCACGACTGCACCGTCACCCCTGACACAGGGGTGACCGCCAGGTCGGATGCCATGATCAGCGCGGCGCCTCGGTAGAAGGTGAACGGCGAGACCAGCATCCGTCCGTACCTGATCGGGATCAGCTGCGGCACCCGTGACGATGCCTGCTCCTCAAGCAGGCCGATCGGGTCCGGCCGGTCAGGCGCGGGCATCCACCGACCGTGGTCCGACCGTGGCACCCGCTTGCGGGCCGTTTTGCCCCTGGCCGTTCGCTCATCCACCGTAAGGTGGGATCGACGCCATGCTGACGCGAACGGCGGGATGCGCGCCTCAGTTGGTTCAACCGGTATGCCACCGGCGCGGCTTGCGCGTGCAGCCATGCTGGCCTCCGTCTCGCCGCCCTCGTCCGACGGTGCTGTGATTCAGCGAACCAGGCCAGATGGCCTGCGGCAAGACCACGTGCGTCATCCCCTGCAGCTCGAGCGGCACGGAACGGGCTCAGGGTCGTTTCATTCAGAAGTAGTGTCGCCGTCCGCCGATGCCGTGACCGGTCATGCCGAGCAGCAAGGCGATGAGGCCGGGAATCAGGACCACGAATCCCGCCGTCCAGACGATCCCGATCTTGGCCAGGATGCCGGTGACGAGCAGGATGATCCCGGTGACGATCATGATGTCTCCGTGCTGGAGCGCTGCTCAGCGGCGATCAGGTCGTGGATGTCGGGCGGCATGGTCCGGCAGTCGCCGGGAGCGTTCGGCTCGCCATGCGCGGTGCTGGTGATCCCCATCTCCGTGAGCAGGTTGAGGCCGCCGTAAAGCTGGAGGTCTCGCGGTACATAGAACTCCGCGTTCCGGATCAGGCCGAGTTCGATGCGGCCGTCCGGGGTGGCGGGATTCATGTCGATGCCACCGCCGGGAAGGCGGTGCGCGTGGGTGGGACTGGGCAGCACGCCCATGAGCTCATACGCCTGGTTCAGGGTGATGTCGTCCGGCGGCTCGTCGAAGTAGTACCAGGTCGCGTCGCAGACGCCGTAGATATCCGGTCCCAACTGAGCCTCGTTCAGGTACAGCTCCAGGACCCTCTGCTTGGAGATCGCGTGGACCAGCTGCTCGGCCAGGACGGCATCCAGGGCCTTGCGGATGGGGTCCTTCGATGGCCACAGGAGCAGGTTCTTGGTCAGCTGTTCCGGGATCGCGGAACGGTACGGGTCCTTGCTGTGGTTCAGGTACGCGGTGACCCGGCTCCACCACTGGTCCCAGTCGACGCCGGTGAACTGGGTCGGGAGCTGGGGATCCTCGTGCGCGATGGTGACGACGATCATGTACGGCGACACGTACTGGAGGGAGACGTAGTCGTGCAGATGCTCGCCGCCGCCCTCCAGCATGTACGCGGTGACCGGGGGGTTCACCCAGTTGAGGCTGATGAAGTAGGCCTCCGCGGCGAAGTCGAGGCCGAGGAACACGATGGCCAGGTAGGCAAGGGCGTGGCCCAAGCGCCGCAGCGCCTTCCGTCGTGGTCGCGACTGGCTGAGGGCGGCTGGCTGCCGTGGCGACCGCGGCTGCAGGACCGGCGGAGACGACGCCGGCGGCGGGGCGGACGGAGGCCAGTCAGCTTCCATACCCGGCTCTCGCTCTCCGGAGCGTGCACACTCGTGACGTAGAAATAGCTTGCCGCGAACACCGCCAGCACGGAAACGATGAGTATCCGCGGCCAATGCCGGGCCAGGCCGATCGACAGCAGGCGTAAGCGCGGACTGACATGGCCGATCATCCCCCCACACGGGCAGAATCGCTTTAATCAGCACTGAGGGCGCGAGAACCACAAAGCATAGCGTTCGTTCCGCGGCTGCCGTCAACGGTGGTCCGATCAAAACTACACAAGGTACACGGATGGATAAATCACCCAATTGGCCGATAAACCACCGAATCCACCGGGAGTGGTGTCCGTTCGTTATCGTTACGTGACGCGTGCCGGGTAATACCCGGGGAGCATTTGTGCGTCTCAGATAATGAGATCTGCGGAAACGCAAGGTGGTCAGGGGTGGGAGCATGATCGCGATCCTGCGTCCATTGCGGTGTTTTTGCCCGGCAGTCGGCCGACGGCGGGATGGCGAATCCTGACCCTCTGCGGGTCTGGAAGCCCTGACCTGGACGACGGTCTGTCACTAGCCGGCGACCATCGGTCCTCTGCGCGGCTCGTCAGCCGCGGTCCGGCGCCAGCGTGAGAGGAGGCCACCGGTGCCCGATGGCACGGTCGTCACCGACCAGGCAGCCCGCGAGGGAACCGGCGGCGGGCAGGCCCGCGTGGCCGGCTGGAACGTTCCGGGGTACACCGCGCTGACGGCGCTCGGCTCGGGCGGTTTCGGTGACGTGGTGATGGCCCGGCACGACGCGTCGGGGACCCTGGTAGCGATCAAGTTCCTGCGTCCGGAGTTGCTGTCCGATGCCCGGTTCGCGGAGCTGTTCCGCGGCGAGGCGGCGGTGCTGGCCTCGATGGATGACCCGAACATAGTCCGGCTGTATGAGTACACCGAGTCGCCGTCGGGAGCGGCGATCGTGATGGAACTCGTCGACGGGGTATCGCTCAGGAAGATCCTGGCGCGCCAGGGCGCCACCACGCCCGAGGCGGCGCTGGTGGTGCTGGAGGGCTCGTTGCTCGGCTTGGCCGCGGCCCACGCGCGGGGAGTAGTGCACCGTGACTACAAGCCGGACAACGTGCTGGTGGACGGGGACGGGGCGAGCAAGCTGACCGATTTCGGGATCGCGACCCGGTCCGGGGACCAGGCCGAGGCGGCGGGCACCTTGGTGTACGCGCCCCCCGAGCAGTTCTCGGGTGGCCCGGCCAGCCCCGCGGGGGATGTGTATGCGGCCACGGCGACGTTTTTCGAGTGCCTGACTGGGCGGCCGCCGTTCCGCGGGGATACCGCCGCGGCACTTCTGTACCAGCACATGTTCCAGCCGGTGCCAGTGGACGAGGTGCCCGAACCGGTACGGCCGCTGGTCGCCGCGGGCCTGGCCAAGGACCCCGAAGACCGGCCGACCGACGCCACCACGTTCGTCACCGCGCTCAGCGCGGTCGCCGCCAGAACCTACGGCCCGGACTGGCGTGAACGCGGCCGGTCCTTCCTGGGCGAGGCGGCCCTGCTGCTGGCGGCCCTGTGGCCGTCCGGCGTGCTGCCCGCGGTCCAGGGCAGCACGGTGCAAGAAACCCGCCTGCACCAGCGTGACCGCCGCTCCCGGCTGCGGCGTTCCCGCGTGATCAAGTCGGCCATCGCGGCCGCCATCGTGGGCATCGCCGCGATCCTGGTCGTCGGCTTGACCCACAAGTCCGGTCCCGTCACGCTTCCGACGGTCACCGGCGTGTCCCCGGCCAGCGGCACCACCTCGGGCGGGACCACGGTGACCATCAGCGGCTCCGGGCTGAACGGGGCCACCGTTGTCCGCTTCGGCGGCATAGCGGGCACGATCACCGCCGATTCTGCCACCCAGATCACCGCGACCAGTCCGCCCAGCATGGTGACCACCGCGGCCATCACCGCCGATTCGCCCGCGCAGACCACCGCGACCAGCACCGGCGCCGGCACCGTGGACATCACCGTGACCACGGCGGGCGGCACCTCACATCCCACCGCGGCCGACCGCTTCACCTATACCGCCGCGCAGCCCGCCATCACCGGCGTGTCCCCGAATGGCGGCGCCACCTCGGGCGGGACCACGGTGACCATCACCGGGACCGGGCTGGCCGGCGCCACCAGCGTCCGCTTCGGCAACGGCGCCGCCATCATCATCACCGATTCGAGCACGCAGGTCATGGTGACCAGCCCGCCGGGCTCGGGCACCGTGAACCTCACCGTGACCACCCCGGCCGGCACGTCGCAGACCAGCGACGCCAGCCACTATGCCTACACCACACGGCCGGGAACCGCCCAGTCAATCTCCTTCACTGCTCCTAGCTCGGGCACGGCGGGTGGCTCGGGGACCCTGTCGGCCACCGGCGGCGGCTCGGGCAAGCCGGTCGTGTTCTCCGTTGATCCCGGCAGCGGCCCGGGAGTGTGCACCGTGTCCGGTACCACGGTGACCTACACCGCGATCGGTAGCTGCGTCGTCGACGCCAACCAGGCCGGCGACGGCCGCTACACAGGCGCACCCCAGGTCCAGCGCATGATCAAGGTCAACCCGATCCCCCAGTCGATCTCCTTCACCGCCCCGGCCCAGGGTAACCAGCATGGCTCGGCGAACTTGTCGGCCACCGGCGGCGGCTCGGGCAACCCGGTCGTGTTCTCCGTGGGCGGCCCGGGGGCGTGCACCGTATCCGGGAGCACGGTGACCTACACCGCCGCGGGCAACTGCGTCATCGACGCCAACCAGGCCGGCAATGCTCGCTATGCGGATGCCCCCCAGGTCCAGCGCACGATCGAGGTCAGCAAGCTGTCCCAGTCGATCATCTTCTTGGCCCCGCCGTCAGCGACGATATTCTCCTCGGCGAGCCTGTCGGCCATCGGCGGCGGCTCGGGTAACCCGGTCGTGTTCTCCGTTGATCCCGCCAGCGGCGCGCAGGTATGCGCCCTGTCCGGGACCGTAGTGACCTTCGGCAGAACGGGCGCGTGCATCATCGACGCCAACCAGGCCGGCAACGATGACTACACCGCCGCACCCCAGGTCCAGCGGAAGATCACCGTCACCGTGACACCTCAGTACTACGGGGGCGGCGAAGTCGGCTGACCAGGATTCAGCGCGGCGCTTAACCTGCTGAACGCGCGAGGACCCAGGCCACGCTGGCTGGCATAGCCGCGGCGCGACGCAAGCCACCGCGGCGACCGACTTGGGGCGTGAGTGTCACCCTGACCGGTACAGCTCAGGGTCGGCCCAGTTGGCGGCGACTGTAGGCGATGTTAATGACCGCGATAGCGGCCCAGATCAGGACGATGAGGACCACCTGGGTGGTGCTCACCGAGTGGGTACTTGTCATCAGCGATGCCCGCAATGACCCCAGATCCACTTCCGCCTTCGGTGCGACCCCGCTGGCGGGCCAGGACCGCAGTACGACAGCCGTGGCGCCGATGCCCAGCCCGGCCGAGCCCAGGCCCAGGGTGACGTTGGCCCATGCGGCCCAGCCGGGCCGGATGTCACGCTGCGCGAGCCTGGCGTCCACATGCCTGTCGATCTCCGAACTGATCCTCTCGACCAGCCCTTCGGCCACCGGGACGTCATAGGCTCGGCCGAGTTCGGTGTGCGCGGCCGCCGCCGCGGCGATGTCCTGTCGTGCCCGCTCATCCATGCAGCCAAGCTATATCGCGATTGCCCGGCCGCCAATGGCGATGAGTCGGCCGGTGGGCCGGACCTCGTGCGTGCGTCCTCCTGACCTTGGCGAACGTCTCACGCATGCGCTCTGACCCGAGGCCGAGCCACGCCCGGGGCCACGATCACCCCGACACCATCAGCTCCGCGCATAACCTCGCCCTTGACCTGCCCGCGCCTCACAGCCTGTAGGCCCAGATCATCGCCGCCGCGCCCGCTGCGGCGAGCAGTGCGAAGCCGTCGACCGCACGCCAGTACATCGACCTCAATGTCGACTGCAGGTAGTTATTCACCTCAGCGTTTCTGACGTCGCGGAGCAACGCAAATGCCCGCGCGGTGCTGTGAGCGGCTCCAATGAGGGCCGCCAGCAACACCCCGTACCCAATGTTGTCCACTGCGGCGACCGCGAGCGGAAGCACCCAGAATCCGGCATATGGATTACGGGTGGCGAACCCAGGGCCGAGCATCGATCCCCAGACCACGTAGCGCCGCCGCCTCGAGACTCCTCGCACCCACTCCGAGGGAACTTGCCATCTGCTGCCTGGCGGCGCCGGCTTGGCCGTGCCACCCGCCTCCAGGACGCCGTAAAACACTCCGTATCCGGCAATGAGGATCAGGGCGATGGTACCCAGCGGCAGCAGGTTGACCAGCAAGCCCAGCGTCATCCAGATAGTGATCGCCGGCAGGGCATAGGCAGCTAGCAGCCAGACCCGCCTGGCAATGCTCCCGACCGGGAGATCAGCGGCAAGTGAGGCCGCCGAGTTCGCGCCTCAAGGCGAGTATGCCTTGGAGTAGCCGTTCCCGGCGGCGATGAGGACGGCCAAGGTCGCGAGGATCGCGATACGGCCCGACAGTGCCCAGCCAGCGACCAGCCCGAGCGCGATGGCTCCTGCCGCGAGTGGCGCCCTAGACCATGACATGAGCCTCTTCACTCACTTGCGGCGCGCGGTCGTCAGAGCTTGGCCGCAGCAAGCAGCATGAGGTGTCACTGGTCGGACATCTGGATCTGAAGTTGCTCCTCCTTGAAGTCCGCGGCGGTCTTGCAGCCGCAGCAGACGCAGTCGGTGAGGCAGGTGCACCAGTCCCTGCAGCGGTCGCGGAATATGCAGTCCTTGCAGATCTTGTACCCGTATCCGTGCCCCAGGCCGGTACACGCGATCCAATACCCGTGCGGCCATTCGCAGCGGTAGCCCTCTTTGTTAAAGCAGTCACTGCGCGGAGATCCTTTGCACAGGATGTAGCCGTGGGGGCATTCGGTGGGCCTGCAGTGACTGCACCGTGGCGTCGGGCCGCAGTGGCCGGCACAGTCGGAAGCGCGGGCGGGCGTCTCGCCG
>Ga0335072_10005789_pt1 | contig 18160 bp, 11 predicted proteins | sample Lox_Sample_21_FD_206725 | JGI IMG/M metagenome (GOLD analysis project Ga0335072, IMG submission 206725) | Soil microbial communities from Loxahatchee National Wildlife Refuge, Florida, United States - Lox_Sample_2.1 | ecosystem: Environmental > Terrestrial > Soil > Wetlands | place: USA... | reverse complement strand
AAATCCAGATTCAGGCGCCCTCGTTTGCGCCCGTCTCCGATTCAGTAGCCATACGCTCTGCTTTGCCCGTGGACCGTACCATTCAGCTAAAAGTGGCACCGGTCTCACAGTCGATCACCGTCCGCGGAGCTGGCACCTTGATCGATCCCTATCGTGCGGGAGCAGTGAACGAGATGGGCCTGCAGACGATTCAGAACAGGCTCACCGCCCTGCCGGGCCGCTCCATACAGGAACTGGTCAATTCGGAACCGGGTTGGCTCTATGAAGGCAACGCGGTTCTTCACCCGCGCGGCGCGGAATACCAGACGCAATTTGTGGTCGACGGCATCCCCCTCACCGACAACCGTTCTCCCGGATTTGGCCCGGAGATCGAAGCCGATCACCTGCAGTCCATGAGCGTCTACACCGCCGGCATCCCCGCCGAGTATGGTCTCAAGATGGGCGGCGTGGTGGTGGTGCATACGCTCAGGAACGAAGACCCGGGATTTCACGGGCAGCTCACCCTGTTCGGCGGTAGCTACGCCACGGGCGGCATCGATACACAGGACCAGTACACCTGGAAGAAGAACACGCTCGGCGTGAGCGCCTCCGTCGACATGACGGATCACTATCTCAACCCTGTCGTTCCTCAGAACTACACCAATAACGGCACCGTCGGCAGTTTTGCGCTGAGCTATGAGCGGCAGTTCACGCCCAAAGACCGTCTCACGATGATCACCCGACATGAACTGGCCCGCTACGCGATCCCCAACGAACTGGTGCAGCAGAACGGAGCTTATCTGCCCAGCGCCGGCAACGACACTGGCTGCCCGCTGCTACCGGCAAGCGAAGTGCCAAATGATTGTGTTTTTGTTCCGGGCGGACAACTTCAGACCAGGGACAACTTTGAAACCATGGGCACCGTCTCCTACGAGCACATCTTCTCCTCCAATGCGCTGGGGGCGTTGCGAGGAATGGCCCGCGATAACTCTCTCGACTTTCATTCCAACCCCGCTTCCTGGCCTGTCCTTGTCACGCAGCACAACGACTTCAAAGAAATCTATTTCAACGGAAGTGTCACGATCGACCATCGCCACCAGGAGTGGAAAACAGGCTTCGAATCAGATGCCAAATTCCTGAATGAAGATCTGAGCTACCTGATTCCTGACTGCGCCGATCCCTCCGACCCGCAATGCCCGATCAATCTGGGCACCCTGGACGCGGCCGCGACGAGCTTTGCCTTTACCGGCAGCCGTCCCGACCTGGAACAATCGGTGTACCTTCAGGACGCGATCCAGCTCGGCAACTGGTCGATCGATGCAGGGCTCCGTTGGGACCACTACCAGTTGCTGGTGAACGAGAACGCCTTCAGCCCGCGCGTCGCCATTTCGCGCTTCTTCCCATCCGTCGGGATAAAGCTTCACGGCTCTTATGACCGGATTTTCCAGACGCCCTCTCTCGAAAACATCCTTCTGTCCAGTTCTCCGGCTGCGCAGGCCCTCGACACCACAGTTCCCATCGTTCAGCTGCCTGTCGATGCTTCGCACGGGAGCTACTACGAACTGGGCTTCACGAACGCATTGTTCCGCAAGCTGCGGCTCGACACGAACATGTTCCGCCGCGATGTAAATAACTATGCCGACGACTCTCAAATTCTCAGCACAGGCGTCAGCTTCCCCATCGCCTTTGACAAAGCCGTTCTCTATGGCGCGGAGGCCAAGCTGGAGGTACAGCAGTGGGGGCGGATCTCTGGGTTCGCCAGTTACTCCTACATCGTGGGAAACGTCTGGAATCCGGTCACCGGAGGCCTGTTTCTGGGCGGTGCCGCGTTCGATGCAACCAGCCGGCTGACGGGTCATTCTCCCGACTCGCAAGACCAGCGCAACACCGCGCGCGACCGCATCCAATATCAGATCAACCCGCGTGTGTGGCTGGCAGCAGGCAGCAATTACAACAGCGGATTGCCCTTTGATGCGAATTTGACGACGCAGCAGTATGCCGCCGAATACGGCGAGGTGGTCGTCAGCCATCTCAATTTTGACCGCGGCCGCATCCATCCCTACTTCACGCAGAATGTTTCTCTCAACACCGACCTATACCAGCGAGACAACCTCTCGATGCGCTTGCAGGCCGATGGCGAGAACCTGGGCAACACTCTTGAGCTTATCGATTTCGGAGGACTTTTTTCCGGCAATGCGGTCGGCCCGGGACGCCAATACACCTTGCGTCTCGTCGCGACCTTCTAGCGGTCCGCATCGAAGCGTCCCAATCGTTCTGAGATTCGCGGGATCGGCGCGCAACGGTGCGCGGCAGTCGCATCACTGCTTGTCAGCTTCCTGCTTCTCCGCTTCCACGATCGCCTTCCTGAACTCATCCACAGCCGGAACACCCGGCGCTCGCAGCGCGTCCTTTGCGCTGTAACTCCAAACGGTAGGAGAGTCGAGCGGGTTCTCCCGTTTTCCCCGGTACACCGCAAACATGTCCTCGGTAGGTCCAGCCTCGATCTGGGGACTCGGTCCCATGCCCGGCGACATGCCTGGATTGCCTGTCATCGGCGGAGCTCCGTGGCTCGCTCCGATCCGGCCTCCCGAATCCGACGGCTCGTAGATCCCCGTGCGCTGGTTGTTCGGCAGCCCGCCGACCGTGGGCTGCACCATCTTTCCATTTCCCTTGCGCACCATGATCACCAGATCAGCCGTCGAGACGTCCATTGCCATCTGGAAGCGCCCCCAGTCCATCAGTGCCTTCTCCACCGCGTCCCGCGCGTTCTGGTTCGCATTGGGATCGTCGACGGCCATTCCTGCATGGGGATCGATCAACACAAGAACCGTTTGCGCCCGCAGAACGTCGGCTGGCAGCACCGCCTTTTTCTTCTTACCCGGAGCAGCCACACAGCACACCAGCAGCAACAAAACCGCCAGACCGTTCCTGTACCGCATCGGTTTCCACCTCAGACGGATGCAAGTCTAGCTCATTCCCTGCTCTTGCGGCTCGCGTCCGGAAATCAATCACACTGTCGGTTGGCCGCCCGCGCTGACTGGTACACTAGCCGCAACTTTCCCTCCCTCAAAATCCGTCTCACGGAGGCAGTGCCATGTCCCGGTTCTCCGTCTCTCTGTGTCTCGCCGCACTCTCCGCAACTTCGCTCTGTTGCCGCGCTGCCGATCGCATCCTCCTCGACCGCCTCGGCCCTACGCAGGCCACAATCTTTGTCGCCAATGCCGACGGCACGGGCGAGCAGGCCATCACCCAGCCCGGTTCCATCAATTACGATCCATCGTGGTCGCCAAGCGGTGACTGGATCGTGTTCACCTCGGAGCGCACCGGCCCCGCAGAGTTGTTCCGGGTCCATCCCGACGGAACCGGCCTGGAAGAACTGACCGACGAGCCCGCATATCATGACCAGGCAGCGTTCTCGCCTGACGGCAAGCGGATCGTATTCGTATCCACGCGGGCCGGCGCCCATGCGAACCTCTGGCTCCTCGACGTCGCCACGCGCAAAGCCTCGTCGCTCACCTCCGGCGAGGGCGGCGATTTTCGCCCGTCGTGGTCGCCCGATGGCCAGTGGATCGCCTTCTCATCGGACCGCGGCAGCGATCTGCCGCCCGCCAAGGGCAGATGGGAGCGCCTCCAGGTTGCCGATGTGTACCTGATTCATCCCGATGGAACCGGCCTGCACCGCCTGTCGGAACATGGCGGGTTTTGCGGCAGCCCCAAGTGGACTCCCGACAGTAAGAGCGTGGTTGCCTACTGCATGACGGCGCAAGAAACGTGGACTTATCGCTTCCCCGAAGAAGATGGCAGCGACAAGCTGATGAAAATGGACATCGCCACGGGCGCCGCGACCGAAGTTGCGGCCGGACCCGGCGTAAAGTTGCTGCCCTCGGTGTTGCCGTCGGGCGAAATTGCCTACCTGCGCATGGACAAGACGGTAATCGGCGTCTTCTACGGGAACGGCACACCCGGCCCGAAAGGGCAGGACCTGCGCACGCCATCGTGGTCACCCGACGGAAAGCGCGTGGTCTACAGCCGCTTTGTCAACAAGCACCCGTCGATGATGATGAAGCTGTGGAGCCGGAACCCGAGATTCGAGCTTTATGGCACGGCATGGTTGCCCAACTACGATCGCAGCGGAGAGCACCTGGCCGTGACAAAAATCGTCGCGGAAAGCCAGCCGGGCGTGTACAGCACCAGCCTGTTCCTCATGGCGGAAGGCCAGGAGCCGAAGGCGATCCTCACCCGTAAGGGCCTGATCCTGGGACCAGCCTGGTCTCCGGACGGCAAACAGATCGTGATCGGCGTCGGCGAATTTTCTTCTTTCCTCGACTTCGAAATCGGAGATAAGAAGCCGGTGGATCCGGCAAATGGCGGCGCGCAGGCGGCGATCGTCAACTCCGATGGGTCCGACTTTCACGTCATCACCTCCGGGCCCGATAACAACGCTTTCGCCTCATTTGCTCCTGATGGCAAGCACATCGTGTACCGCACGCAAGGACCGGACGGCTCGGGCCTGCGCATCATGAATCTCGAAGATCATTCAATCAAGACGCTGACCGACGACTACGACAACTTTCCCACCTGGTCGCCGCGCGGCGATCTCATCGCCTTCATGCGCCGCATCGATGGATTCTTCCAGGTCTGCACGATTCACCCCGACGGCACCGCGTTCACTCAGCTCACCCACACCCGAGGCAACGAAGCACATATGGCCTGGTCGCCCGACGGCGAGCGGATTCTCTTCACCAGCTCGCGCATGGGATTCAAGGACGAAGCGCTGCTGACCAACAATCCACAACCGTATGGAGAGATCTTCGTGATGCGATATGACGGAAGCGAAGTAGAACAGCTCACCGACGATCAGTGGGAAGAGGGAGCGCCCGCGTGGCAGCCGTCAAAACCGGCAGTTGCCGCTATCCATTAGCGGTTGGCGAGGCGCTGGCTGGACTCTGTGGCTTCAACGCATCCACCAGTGCCTTCGCCGAACCCGTCACCAGCGCCATGTCGGTCCCGATCAGCAGCAGGCGCGCTCCCAGCTCCGCTTCCTTCTTCGCCTGCTCCGCCGTCATGCGGAAAATGCCGAAAGGCTTGCCTGCGCTAACGCACGCCTCCCTCACGCGTTCGATCGCATCCACCACTTCCGGTGCCGTCACCTCGCCCAGCCGGTTCATGCTGCCCGACAAATCATAGGGCCCGATCAGCACCGCATCGAACCCCGGCACGCTGAGGATCTCGTGAAGATGATTGACCGCATCGATGTGCTCGACCTGCAGAATCAGCGCCACGTGCTCGTTCGCATGCGCAACATAATCGCCAAACGAGAGGCCATAACCGTGTGCTCGGCCGATGCCCACACTCCGCGCGCCCATCGGCGGATACTTTGCCAGCCGCACGGCCTCCTCGGCCATCTGTCTTGAATTCACGAGCGGCACGATGATCCCGTCGCACCCCGTATCGAGGCACTTCTTGAAATGTGCAGGGCTGTGATCAGGCAGCCGGATCACCGAGAACGCGCGACCCGCGACCACCTGCACGATCTGTTGCGCCACGGGCACGTCGAGCGTCGAATGCTCCAGATCGAGCATGAACCAGCCGAAGCCCGCGATCGCCAGCGCTTCGGCCACATCGGCTGACCGGATCGTCAGAATTGTGCCCAGAAGCGGCTCCGGCGTCCGCAGCCGATCGACCAGCGAAACCCGGCTCTTGCTCATGCTTTCCTTTCTGCGCTCCCGCGAAACGCCAGTGTACTGCGGGCAGTGTGGCCAACCAGCCAAGGCCGCACTCCGCAACTGTGTCACCTCTGACACGACGTTCCGGTTCTGACACGTCTCTTAGATCCACCCGCTCCTTTAAGCGCCTTGTTTTCAATGTCTCAGCATTGGTCCTTCAGGTGCATTTCTCCGGGCACACGCAGTTGAGAGATCCACCGGGGGCGCAAAATGACGACGACCAACCTCAGCAAACTGGCAGCGACCTTCACAGCGGCAGCACTTCTCACGGCGCAGGCTTTCGCGCAGAACACGGCAACCCAGCCGGCCGCCACGCCCGCCTTTCATCACCGGCTCATCGTAGTCAGCCTTGAAGACCGCAAGCTGGCCCTGGTCGAGGACGGCCAGGTGCTGAAGGTTTATCCCGTCGCCGTCGGCAAGCCCTCCACGCCAAGCCCGGTAGGCACCTACACCGTCAAGAACCATATCAAGAATCCGACGTACGCCCACGACGGCCGCGTCATTCCTCCCGGGCCCGGCAATCCGGTGGGGTCGCGCTGGATGGGTTTGAGCATCGCGGGCTACGGCATCCACGGAACCAACGAACCGAAGTCGATCGGCAAGGCCGCATCGCATGGCTGCATCCGCATGGCGAAGGCCGACCTGGAAGAGCTCTTTCCCATGGTCACGGTCGGTGACACCGTGGAACTCGTCGGCCGGCGCGATGAAGAAACCGCGCAGCTCTTCGGCGACAGCGACAAGCCCGCCGCAGTGCAGATCGCGACAAGTTCAATGGCTCTGGCCGCTCAGTCTCAGCCGGCCGCAACGACCGAGTCCGCGCAGTCTGCAGGCACGGCCATCGCAGGGAGCCTGTAAGGAGGACGGCCATGATTTTGCTCGATGATTCCGCAACTGACCTTGGTTCTCTCTTGTTGCCCGTTGCCGCAGGGCTGCTTCTCGAAGAGTTGACGTTGGGAGGATTGGCGCGGCTCCTGCTCGCTCCATGGTGGGGAACCGGCAAGCGCCGCAATCGCAATACGAAGCACGACAACCTGAAGGGGGTAGGGAAATGCTCACATTGAAGCTGTTGCTCACGATCGCGGGACTGCTCATGCTGGCTTCCGCGTTGGCGATTCCACTGTACGGGCTCTGGTTGCGCATCCAGCAAGCGCGCCGCAAAGCCGCCGGAGACGAAACCGTAATAGAACCCGAAGAGATAGCCTGGCGCGGCCCCTTGGCCCTCGCCATCACGGCCTGCCTGCCGCTGCTCATGGCGGTCAGCATCGTGGTGGTGCCTAGCGGCATGGGCGGCGTGCGCATCAGCCAGGTGAGCGGCACGCTGCCGGGAACACTCTATCCCGGCGTGCATTTCATCACGCCGCTCGTCGACACCGTCCAGATGTTTGACCTGCGCGACCATCTCTTCACCGCCGGGTTCGCGCCTGAAGGCACCAAGGGCGTGCTGCAGAAAACCGCGCTCGACGTCCAGTCACGCGAAGGCCTCGACATCGGCCTCGGAGTCACGGTCCGGTACCGCCTCGATCCCAACAAGCTCGCCAGCGTACAGTCGCATCTGCCCCAGCCCGCTGACAAGGAACTGGTGCCGCCTATTGTGGCCAGTGCGTGGCGGGAACTGGCGCCGCAATACACCGTGCGTGAAATCTTTTCGTCCAAGCGCGAAGAAGTGCGCTCGCGCGCAGCCGGCGTTATCACGCGCAAACTCGCCTCCGACGGCATCGTGGTCGAAGAGGTGATGCTCGCCGATATCCAGCTTCCGCCCGAATACTCCAAAGGTCTAGAAGGGCTGCTGCTCAAGGAGCAGGAAGACGATCAGCTCGGCGTTGTTACCGACATCCAGCAGAAGCAAGTGCGCATTGCCGAATTGCAGGCCGAAGCTGAAGCCAAGCAGAAAGAAAAACAAGCTGAGGGCGACGCGCAATCCAAAGTGATTGAAGCCAAGGGCGAAGCCGACGCCATGCAGTACACGCTGCCCCTTAAACAGAAGCAGATTGAGCAGAGCAAACTGGAAGCCGAGGCGCGCAAGGAAGCAACCATCCAGAACGCCGAGGCCGATGCCGAAGCCAAGGTCATCGACAGCAAGGCGGAGTTGCAGCGCCGCAACCTGCTCGCCGACGCCGAGGCCAGCCGCATCAAGTTGCTTGCTGCCGCCAACGCTGAGCGCATGACCAGCGAAGCCGCGCTGCTCAACAAGTCTCCGCTGCTCATCAACAAGATCATCGCCGAGCGGCTCTCCGACAAGATCCAGATGGTCATGGTTCCGTCCGACGGCAAGTTCTTCTTCGCCAGCGATGTTTTCAAGAACATGGCCAATACGCCCGTCATGAAGCAGGAGATGGACAGCCAGCAGGATCCTCCGTCAGCGCCCGGTCATTGAATAGAGGCGCACCCGGCGCTCCAGGTTTCGAACCGGGGACCTGGAGCCCGGCCACCCGATCGGGCCGGGAATGCGGCAACTCCAAACCCGATATAATCCGCCCAGAAACACATAGAAGAAAGAAGTGGACCTATGAAGCTGATCGCGGCAGGACTGGTATGTGCGCTGATGATGGCCGTGCTGCTTCAGGCCGCTCCGTCTTCAAGCCAATGGGATGATCCCGCCGCCGCGCTTGCGGGCCAGATCGCCGACATTCTCGGTCCGGGACAGGTTCGCTTCACAATGCGCAATGTCTCTTCGATCTCCAACGACGATATTCCCGTGATTCGCCGTCTGCTCGAGCAGGATCTCAAATCGCACGGCATTATCTTCGCGGGGTCAGAAAGCGCCAACGCCATTCGCATCACGCTGAGCGAGAATGCGCGCGAAAGGCTATGGGTGGCCGAAATCGTCGAAGGCAGCGAAACACAGGTCACCATGGTGCATCTTGACCCCGCGGGCCCGCTGACAATGTTGTCGGCGCCCGAAATCGCGCTGCGCAGCCAACTCCTGTTTTCCAGCCCTGATCCCATCCTGTCGATACTCGAAACTCCCAACGCACTCATCGCGCTTGAGCCCGAACAAATCGTCATCTTCAATCGCACTGGCGGAGCGTGGCAGGAGCAGAAGCGCGTTCTGATCGGGCAGAAGCGGCCGCTCCCGCGCGATCCTCGCGGCATCCTCATCTCGAACGACCTCGCCGGTTTCCAGGCGTGGCTCGCGGGCACACAATGCGAAGGCAGCTACGCAGCGCAGGACGCCGGCGGCTGGTCCATTCAATGCAGGGAAAGTGACGATCCGTGGCCCATCGTGTCCGGCGCAGGCGTCAACCCTCCGGCGCGCATCAGCGCTTTCTACAACGGCGCGCGCGACTACTTCACCGGCGTCCTCGCGCCCAACCTCGGCGTGGACCTGCCTGCGTTCTACTCGGCCGCTGTAATCCCGCGTCCCGCCGCCGGAGCCGCGCTTCTGGTCAACAGCATCGATGGCAAAATGCAAATGATCGATACCGCTTCGACGCGATCCGCTCCGGTTGCCGGAACCCGCGACTGGGGCAGCGATTTTGCCGCGCTCAACTCCGGATGTGGGGCAGGCACGCAGGTCATCGCATCAGGATCGGGTGAAGCCGCAACCGACAGCCTGCGCGCCTACGAGATTCCCGCGCTCGAGGCAGTTCCGGCCAGCCCGGCGCTCTCGGTCGACGGAACCGTGACTGCGATGTGGCCCGCGCCCGACAACAAGAGCGTGCTCGCCGTGATTCGCAATGCGGCGGCGCACGCCTACGAGGTGGACCGTGTTACGGCCGTTTGCAATTAGCTGCCTGGCTGCTTTGCTTGCGCTGCCGCTCGCCGCGCGCACGCGGCCCCACTATGGCGGCACACTGCACGTCGAGATCGAAGGCGATCCATGGCAGCGTCCTGATGGCCTGCCACGCCGTCTTGTTTTCGACGGGCTCACGGCCATCGACGCCAACGGTGCGCTGCGGCCCGCGCTTGCGGTCGAGTGGGATTCAGATTCCACCGCGCATCGCTGGCAGTTTCAATTGCGCGCCGGAGTGCATTTTCACGACAGCTCGCTGCTCACCGCGCAGGCGGTCGTCGCCTCGCTCAACGCCGCGTGCACCGCCAATTGCCCCTGGACCTCCATCCGCGCCGTCGGTTCTTCGTATGTGATCTTCACCGGCGACTCTCCGATGCCCAACCTGCCAACCCTGCTGGCAGGCGGCGATTACCTCATCGTGCTGACCTCAACGGCTGACGGCTCTACACCCAGCGGCGCCATCGGCACCGGGCCTTTTCAACTCACGGGATTTCAGAATGGCGTGCTCATGCTCAGGGCAAATCAGAATTGCTGGCAAGGCCGTCCGTTCCTCGATGCGGTCGAGATTCGCGTGCATCGCGACCTCCGCGACCAGTGGCTCGACCTTGGCGTCGGCCGGGCCGATGTGGTCGAGGTTCCCGCTGAAATGCTGCGGCAGGCACAGCAGCAGCGGCTCCAGGTGATCTCGTCGCCGCATGCGGAGCTGGTTGCGCTCCAGCTGAATGAAACCGGCGCGCTCCAGAACCCCGCGCTCCGCGCCTCCATCGCACTCGCACTCGATCGCGCTTCGCTCTTCAACGTTATTTTTCAAAAGCAGGGCGAAGTAACCGCAAGCGCGATCCCGCAAAAACTCTCCGGCTACTCGTTCCTGTTCCCGGCCGATCGCGACTTGAACAAGGCGCACGAACTCCGCGGCGGCCTTTCCGTTCCGCCACTGAAGTTCGGAGTGGAAGGCGACGGCGCCATGCAGCTCGCGGCGCAGCGCATCGCGCTCAACCTGCGCGAAGCGGGATTCAATGTCCAGGTGGTCACCGGCGGCTCGGCCCAGCAAATTGACCTCATGCTCCGCGCCATTCCCATTGAGTCCACCGATCCTGCCGCTGAACTGGAGCGCATCGCGCGCCTCGCCGGCCACGCGCAGCCAATTCCTGACGCCGCATCGCAGGTTCTCTTCAAATCGGAGCGCGAATTCCTCAGTCTTCATTCCCTCGTTCCGCTACTCGATCTGCCGCGAGCCTACGCCGTCGGCGCCAGGGTACGCGATCTCGAGCTCCTGCCGGACGGCGCGCCCGACCTGGCCAATGCGTCGCTGGAGGATGCGCCGTGAGCCTGCGGCAAAAGCTGCTGCTGCTCTTCTCGCTCACCGTTGCCGCGGCCGTGGTCGCGGTTGCGTGGACAGTGCTGGTCCGCATCCGCAACGTCTTCGATCAGCGCGACCAGGAAGAGACCGCGCTCTTCGTCAGCCAGTTCCAGCGCGAATTCCAGCATCGCTCCGCTGAAGTGGCCGCTGCCGTGGACCGCCTCGCGGCTAGCGAAAAGGCGCGCGCCATGGCTTTTGAAATCGTGCAGTCGGGCGACGCGGCTCCGTATCTCACCGAGGCGCAAACCATGGCGCAGGATGCGCAGCTCGATTTTCTCGAAATCATCGGACCCGACGGCAACGTCGTCAGCTCGGCGCAATGGCCCGCGCGCTTCGGCTACGCTGAGCCCGCCGCAAGCCTGATCGCACCGGCAACTTTCCTCAAGCCCGAAGAACTGCCCGACGGCACGCAGGCTCTCGGCCTCTTCGCGGTCCGCGCCATCGGCGGCGCGCAGCCGGCGGTCAAGCTGATCGGTGGCAAACGGCTCGACCAGAACTTCGTCGCCGACTTGCCAATCGCTCCCGGAATGACGGTCGGCTTGTTCAGAGAGTCCGCGGCGCCCGATTTCAGCACAAAGCCAGCCGATTCCACCGCCTCTTCGCTTGATCCAGGCCGCCTCGTCACCTCTGATGGCGAGCTGCCCAACGCAGCGCGTTATCTGCCGCTCATCGAGGCAGCGCGCCAGTCCGGGCAACCCGCAATGTCCATCCTCTATTTAACGCAGCGCCGTGAAGACAGCGTCAATGCCACAGCCATCCCTCTCAAAAGCCAAACCGGAGACGTGCTGGCTGTGCTCACCGTCGCCATCTCGCGCAGCGGCATGGTGCAAGCCGAGCAGCACATTCGCACCATCGCCTATGGCGTCGCCGCAGCCGGAATCTTGCTCGCCATCGCGTTCAGCCTCTGGATCGCCGCGCGCGTCTCGCGGCCCATTGAGCAGCTTGCCGGCGCAGCCGAAGAAGTAGCGAGCGGCAACTGGGATGTGCGCGTGCCTGAGCGCGGACGCGACGAGGTCACGATTCTCGCGCGCAGTTTCAACCACATGACCGAAGAACTGACCAGCCAGCGCGAGCGCCTTGTGCAGAGCGAGCGCGTTGCCGCCTGGCGTGAACTCGCGCGCCGTCTCGCGCATGAGCTCAAGAATCCGCTCTTCCCGCTCCAGATCACAGTCGAGAATCTCGTTCGCGCCCGCGACCTGCCGCCCGCCGAATTCGACGAAGTCTTCCGCGAAAGCACTTCCACGCTCGGCGCAGAGATCGGCAATCTCAAGACGATCATCGGCCGCTTCTCTGATTTCAGCAAAATGCCGAAGCCTGAGCTCGAGCGCATCGATGCGCGCAATCTTGTCGAGCGCGTGCGCTCGCTTTACGAATCAGCGGCCGCGCAAGGAGCAGAGAAGATTCGCTTCTCCACCGACATCACCTCGGCTTCCATGCCTCTCATGGCCGATCCCGAGTTGCTTCATCGCGCTCTCTCGAACCTCGTTCTCAACGCCATTGACGCCATGCCCGACGGCGGCGACCTGACCGTCGCAGCGCAACCCCGCGGCGATCGCATCGAGCTGCGCGTCGCCGACACCGGCGCTGGTCTCACTCCTGAGGAGTGCGAGCGCCTCTTCACCCCGTACTACACGACGAAGCAGCACGGCACCGGCCTCGGCCTCGCCATCGTGCAGTCGGTCGTGGCCGATCACGCCGGCACCATCGCCGTCGAAAGCCGCGCGGGAGGCGGTGCAACATTTATCATCACCCTGCCGAGAGCCAACCCATGAGCGCGAAAGCCGCCATCCTTATCGTTGACGACGAAGCCAACACGCTGGCTTCTCTCTCGCGCGCCTTCCGCCTTGCGGGACACGAAGCCACCGTTTGCGACAATGCAGCCCGCGCCCTGGAACTGGCCAAATCGCAGCCCTTCGACCTGATCCTCAGCGACGTCGTCATGCCGCGCCGCGACGGCCTCTCGCTGCTCGAAGATCTCAAGACCGCCGGCGTAACGGCTCCGGTTGTGATGATGAGCGGCCAGGCTCACATCGAGATGGCCGTGCGGGCTACGCGTCTCGGCGCGCTCGATTTTCTCGAGAAGCCTCTCACCACCGAAAAGCTTCTCGTCACCGTCGAGAACGCGCTCAAGCTCACCCGCCTCGAAGCCGAAAACCGCGACCTGCGCACCCGCGTCGGCAAGCATACGCTCATCTTCACCGGCGAAACCATGCAGCGCGTGATGGCGCAGATCGAGCGCGTGGCCGCCAGCGAATCGCGCGTCTGCATCTATGGCGAAACTGGCACCGGCAAGGAACTGGTGGCCCGCACCCTACACGAAAAAAGTCACCGCGCGGCCGGCCCGTTCGTCACGCTCAACTGCGCGGCCGTTCCCGCTGAATTGATCGAGAGCGAACTCTTCGGTCACGAAAAGGGCTCGTTCACCGGCGCAGCGCAGCGCCACATCGGCAAGTTCGAACAGGCTCACCGCGGCACGCTCTTCCTCGACGAGATCGGCGACATGCCCATCGTGATGCAGGCCAAGCTGCTGCGCGTCCTCGAAGAAGGCGAAGTGGAGCGCATCGGCAGCGGCAAGCCAACCACGGTCGACGTGCGTGTCGTCGTGGCAACTCATCGCAATCTCGAACAACTCGTCGACTCCGGAGGGTTCCGCAGCGACCTCTACCATCGCGTCGTTGTCTTTCCCATGACCCTGCCTCCCCTGCGTGAACGATGTGAAGACATCCCCGCCCTCGTCGAACACTTCGCCGAGCAAGTGAGCACTCAGAACGGCTGGAAGCCTGTGCCGTTCACTCCCGCCGCGATCGACGCACTCAAGCACTATGCATGGCCTGGCAACATCCGCGAACTGCGCAACGTCGTGGAGCGATTGCTGCTGCTCGCCGGCGACAAGGTGGACGCCGATGCCGTGCCGGTTGCTCTGCCCGCAATCCATGCGCAGCAATCAAGGCCTGCGTCGTCCGCATATTCGCCGGTTGCTGACGACTCCGGGCCTCTTGCCCAGCGCGTCCTCGCCTTCGAACGCGCCGTCGTTCTTGCGGAACTCGAACGCAATGACCGTAACGTGACGCAGACCGCACGGGTTCTAGGCCTCGAGCGTAGCCATCTTTACAAAAAGTGCCAGCAACTCGGCATCGATCTCCAGCACCTGCCGCCAAAAGACCACCACTAGAACTGCGCACCCAAGGTCTCGAATCTGAGCGGAACTGCGGCTGTCACTTTGAATGAGGACCGCGTAGTTACGCTGCAGCCGCCCCGAACCATTTCGTCAACGCGTCAGCAAGCCCGTCTTGACTCTCCTCTCCAACCCAGGCCACGTATCCGTCAGGCCGAACCAACACGCCGGCGGGGGCCGCGACCGTCCCGAGCGCCGGAAGCTCCCACGCGCCCGCATATTTTGCATCCACCAGCTGAACACGGTCTGCCCACCGGGTTATGTCGAGGCCGCCCTGCTCACCCAGGTTGAGCAGCACCGGCCGCGCTCCGTGCAGCAGGGCGAAGACCCTCACCGTGCCGCTCGTGGTAACCAAATCGAGATCGGGCATGCGGCGGCCGAGAAGCGGGTGTCCCTCGCCGAGGTCGTAGTGAACATCAAGACCGGAAATCTCCGCCGCTAATCGTTTGCGCGGCTCTGCCATGCCGAGCAATTGCGAAACATAGTCGCCCAATGCCTTGGTGCGATCGTCGGTACGCCGAAGCGCGGATTGCCACAGCGTGTTGCGCAGGACGCGCGCGCCCACCGGATACCGCTCCGCGTGATAGGTATCCAGAAGGCTGTCCGGCGAAATCCGCTTGACCACCTGCGCCAGCTTCCATCCCAGATTCACCGCATCCTGCACGCCGATGTTCAGGCCCTGTCCGCCGAACGGCGGATGCACGTGCGCGGCGTCGCCGGCCAGCAGGACGCGTCTGACGCGATAGGTAGCCGCCTGACGAGTCATGTCGGTGAACCGCGAGACCCAGTTGGCATCGTGGATCCCAAAATCTGTGCCGTACGCGGCGGTCAGCGCTTCGCTCACATCGCGCAAGCTCGGTTCGCTTGCGGATCCCACCTGCCGTTCCGTCAGCACCATCCGCGCCCTTCCATCCTCCAGCTTGCCGATCGCGTGCGTGCCGGCGGCATCGTGGTGGAAACCCCACTTCGGCTCGTCGGCTGTCTTGGCCTCCGCGATCAGCCAACTCGTCGTCGCATCCCATCCGGGGAAGTCGATCCCCGCTGTTCTCCGGATCAGGCTGCGCCCTCCGTCACAGCCAACCAGGTATTCCCCCCGCATCGACTTGCCATCCGACAGCTCGACGTCCACGCCGGTCGGGTCCTGCGCGAATCCTGTCACTTCGCATCCTCGATAGATCGGCACCGCGAGCTCCTCTACCCATCCAGCCAGGATGCGCTCGATGTGGTTCTGCCACAGCCCGAGCACATAGTTGTGCCGGGTGGGGAAATCGCTGATCTCGAGCGGGGTATGAAAGTGCAATGCCTTATGCAACTGGCCTTGTGACAGAAATCGCTCCGCGATTCCGCGCTGGTCAAGCACTTCGATCGTCCGCGAGTGCAGGCCGCCCGCGCGCGAACCGGCCAGCTCCTGGTTCTCGCGCCGCTCCACAATCGCCACGTCGACGCCCGCCAACGCCAGTTCACCCGCCAGCATCAGCCCTGTCGGGCCTCCGCCGGCAATCACCACCGCATGCGACAACTTGGACATTCGTCCCTCCGATTTCCCTCAGTTTCTGGCTTTCGATGGACGATTTTGCGGCACGAATCGGGTCTTGCCGCAAGACCCGTGGTGCGGTTTATCCTGAGAATGGGGAGGAGTGGATCTGCACTCCTTGTGCGCAATCATTTTTTGGATGGATGAAATTCGTTCGGGTAGGAGCGCCGACCCGGCGCTCCCGTCACTCAGAACCGCATCCGCATCCCGAACTGCAGTTGCCGCGGGCGATAGAAATTCGTAGCGTTCACGTTCAGCGGTTGGCCGAATTCCGTCTGGCCCGTCTTCAACCCAGTCAGATAATTCAGCGCCGGCAAGCCGCCCGCCGCGTTGCCCGACTCAATCGAGTACCCGACCGTCTCCAACTCCGTCACGTTCTGGTGATTGAACAGGTTGAAGCTCTCCGCGAGCAGTTCCAATTGCCGCATGCTACCCAGATCGAACCGTTTCCCCAGTCGCAAATCGGCCTTCCACGCCGCAGGATAACGGTACGTGTTCCGCCCCACTCCGTAGACGCGATTGTCGGCGCCGTATCCGTTCATTCCCGGCGCAAGCCCAACGATCGCCGCACCCGCCGTATCAAACTCTTCGGCCAGAGAACCCGCGGTGCGCATCGAGAACGGCAGCCCGCTCTGGAACGATCCGATTCCCGACAGCATCCATCCATTCGCCGCGCGGTCGGCCCAGTCGCGCAGCTTCCACTTCGGCTCCCACATTGCAAAGCCCGATGCCGAGTGCCGCACATCGAGATTGCTCGTTCCATATTCCGCGCGAAAATCCGTCGGATCGAAGGCGCTCGGTCCCGTCACCTGCGCGCTTTCGTTGGGATTCCAGTCCATGGCGTGCGCATAGGTGTAGCGCACGTGCAGCGTCAACCCACTTCGTCCCGACCGTGTCACGCGCAGCATCGCCGCCTCGTAAGTCGAGTTCGCGCGATCGAACACCTCTGTCACCTGTTGATAATTCGAATTCAGCCGACCCGTGATTCCCTCGGCGGTCGGCCATGACGCGAAAAACGGCACCGTGACCTGCCGTGACTTGATTGGTCCTGAGTTGTTGCCGTCAACCACCGCATACGTAATCGTCCCCGGATTCACGGCCGGATCGATATTCGCGTCCATCGTCACCGGCAATCTGCGTCCCAGGCTCGCCATCGCGCTCGCTTCCACCCGCACACGTCCCGGCAGTGTTTCTTCAACATCGGCGACTGCCTGGTGCACCTCGCCATTCCTGAAGGTGGAGGCAAATTCCACTGCCCCCGGCTTCACCACGCTTGCCGGCTCGCCCGCCAGCACATAAGGAAACGGCGGAGCGCCGCCCGCCGTCAGATTGTCGGTGGGGCGCATGAAAAGGTTCAGGTCGCCTTTCATCGATCCCGTCTGCGTCAGTGCGTTTTCGAGCATTGCATTCGGCGTGCGCCCGAAGTACATCCCGTAGCCCACTCGCAGAACCGGCCAGCGGCCTTCACCGCTTCCCCACGCCAGGCTCGCGCGCGGTCCCCATTCATTTCCAAGGCTCGGCAGCTTTTCAGTCAATGGCAGGTCAGGATTGTTCAGCCGCGCAATCGGCGGCGGCATCTGTTCGCGCTCCCAGCGTAGCGCCAGGTTCACCGTCAGCCGCTTTCGCGGCTCCCACTGAGCCGTCGTATAGCTCGCCCAGTCAGTGGTCGCGAGCCACCAGTCCGCCGGCCCCATCGTCTGGGAGTAGTAGGAGTAACACGGCAGATATCCGAGCCCGTGCAGCGTGCCGGTTGTATCGCGCCACGCCTTTCCCGTCTGATCGCAGTTGTGCTGATCCATCGGATTCAACTGTCCGTTCAGGCCGAACGCTGCAAACGCCAGCGCATCCGACGCGAAGTTCTCCACGCTGCTGTAATAGTAGGTCCCGGTCTCGTTGCGCAGCAGGCTCGTAGCATCCATGTTGCGCCCGCCTTCAAATCCGGCCTTCACCATCAGCCCGCCGTGGACCCAATCCAACTGCTCTCCTCCGTGATAAAGATGTTCGTCCGGATAGTCGCCCGGTCCGAACCGCGACGGATTTCCAATTGTGAACCCATAGCGCGAGTCCACCACCATCTGCGGCAACCGTCCCCAGTCATTGATGTTCAGCGTCTGTTCGAAGGCTGAAGGAGTTTCCACACCATCCGTCGCTGCGTGACGCCCAACCGAACCCTGCGTCACCGCCAGCAGGTTTGGCGTCACAAACGCCTCCCATCGACCAAGCAACCATTGCTCGCTCGCGCCGCTCGATCCATAGCTGTGGTTTCCGTACGGCTCGGTCGTCCGCGTCAGGCCGCCGCCCGGTGCGTTCCACAGCGCGTCCGTGCCCTCGACCGTGAATCGGTGCCGTTCTCCCGCAGACCAGTCGAGACGCCCAAATCCCGTCCACTGCGAAGAAGTTCGTGCCGCCGGACCGAGCAGACTGTCCAGCACTTGCAGCATGCCTGAAAACGCCGCAATTCCCTCCGCAACCGGGTTCGCGCTGCTCAGGCCCAGGCGCGCGCTCAGCACCTGCATTTGGTCGTTCGACGGCTGCGCAAAAAAGTTTTCAGGATGCTTTACCGTTGAAACACCCGGATCGTTGCGCTGGTTCTGGTCGAGCGCGGCAAACCAGAATATCTTTCTTCGATGCGCCGCGCCGCCCACCCCGAGCC
>Ga0335072_10005788_pt1 | contig 18164 bp, 16 predicted proteins | sample Lox_Sample_21_FD_206725 | JGI IMG/M metagenome (GOLD analysis project Ga0335072, IMG submission 206725) | Soil microbial communities from Loxahatchee National Wildlife Refuge, Florida, United States - Lox_Sample_2.1 | ecosystem: Environmental > Terrestrial > Soil > Wetlands | place: USA... | reverse complement strand
GAAGTCGCCACCGGTTCCGCCACCGCCCTGATCGACCCCTGACTGTTGCACGATCCCTAACCTCTCCCGCGCCATTCTCACCTCTCCCGCGCTGCGCTGTTCGCGCAGCGTGGGAGAGGTCGAGGTGCGCAGCACCGAGGGAGAGGGACGGACCGGTACGAAATCACGGCATACGACCCTCGCCCCCGCCACTTCGCCTCTCGGCGCCAACAACGCGCCCGAGCCGCTATCGCGTGCGCGGCCGCCGCCGAACCTCCGCCCGTACATGGCGAAAGTTCAGCACCGCCGGATCGGCCACCACCGGCCCGGGCGCGATCGCCACGATGACCTCCTCCGCGATCGGCGCGAAATCGGCGCGGAAATGCACCGACGACTTCAGCGCCAGAATCGGGCAGCTCGACGGCTCCACGCCAAAATGCCGGATGATCGCCTGGTCCAGCGCCTGCATCTTCTGCGACACCACAACCACGCGCACGCCATCGATGTCGATCAGCGCGCACGGTCCCAGATTGCCCGGGTTGCCGGCCCCCATCGGCCCGGTCAGCGTGAACTTTCCGTCCCTCAGCCCCACCACCTGCGCGGTGCACGAGAACGGCATCGAATCCGACTTGCCGCCCAGCGATAACGCCACCGTCCCGCCTTCGCCCGCCTCATGGCAGGCGGCGGCACTTTCCGCATCGTTGATCAGGCACAGCAACGCCCCCTTCGCCTTCTGGCGCACCAGTTCCGCCAGCAACTCGGTGGTATCGCCGTGGCCGCCGCCACCCGGATTGTCCTGCGTATCCGCCAGCACCACCGGCCGCGACGCACGCGCCGCGATCCGCAACGCCTCCGCCACCGCTTCGGCCGCCGGCAGCGTGTCCTGCACAAACGCCGCCTCCCGCGTCGCGACGTGCGCCGCGAAAGCATCCGCCGCCACATCTGCCTTCGCCTGGCTATCGGCGAACGCCGCCAGCGCCGGGCCGCAGTCGGCAAAATCCGCGTAGGGAAAGCCGAAACAGAATGCCAGCTCGACGGCATCCATTCGCTCCGCCAGCGATGCCCGCTCCTGCATCACCTCCTGCATCGGCGCCATCAGCGTGCATTGACTGCCGAGCGGGATCCAGAAATCCAACTGCCGGAACGCCCGCGCCCACGGCGCGCCCCGCGCAATCCGTTGCAGCAGCAGCCGCATCGCCTGCGCGCCCGCGTCCTTCATATCGATATGCGGGTAGGTCCGGAACGGCACCAGCGCGTCCGCCAGCGCCACCATCCGTGCGGTGAGATTGCAGTGCGGATCGAGGCTGATGGTCAGCGGCAGATCGCCCACGATGGCGCGGACGCGGCGCAGCACTTCGCCCTCGGCGTCGGGGAAACTTTCCACCACGGCAGCGCCGTGCAGATCGAGATACACCCCGTCCAGCGGCGCCGCATCCAGCGCCTCGGACAGCCGCGCACAGATCAGCGCGACAATGCGTTCGAACGCCTCGTCCTGCACCGGCCCGGCGGGATTGGCGAACGCCCAGGCCAGCGGCACAAGCTCAACGCCGGCCGCTTCGGCCACCGCGATCGCGCCCGCGCTCGGCACCGACGTGGTTCGCACCGCATCGAACAATCCCGCGCCGTTCTGCAGCGGCGGAAATCCGCCCGGATGCACGAAGTCGGCATACGTGGTCGGGCGCGGGGCAAACGAATGACTTTCGTGCAGGAAGCCGCCAAGGGCGATGCGGTAACCCATGTCTTTCTCCGGAACTTTCATTGCGCGGCGCGAAGTGGCAAAGCACGCACCCCGCCGCAGATTGCTGCGCCGCCCGGCGCGTCGCAATGACAGGAGGAGCATGCTGACCGTCAGCGCCGTCGGCCGCCGTTTCCCCGGCGGCATCGAGGCCCTGCGCGACGTTTCGTTGCGCCTCGAGCCCGGCGATTTCGTCGCTTTGCTCGGCCCCTCGGGCTGCGGCAAGTCGACATTGCTCCGCCTGATCGCCGGCCTGGATCATCCCGATGCCGGCGCGTTGCGCTGGGACGAAGGCCATGAGCCGGCGCCCGGTGAGATCGGCTTCGTGTTCCAGGACGCCACCTTGCTGCCCTGGGCCACGGCCGCGGAAAACGTGGTCCTGCCACTGCGCCTGCGCCTGCGCCATGCCGCCTCCGGCGAGTCGCTGCCCGCGGTGCACGCCGCATTGCAACGCGTCGGTCTCGCCGGTTTCGAGAACGCGCGTCCCCGCCAGCTTTCCGGCGGCATGCGCATGCGCGTCTCCATTGCCCGCGCGCTGGTCACCCAGCCACGCCTGCTGCTGATGGACGAGCCGTTCGCCGCTCTGGACGAGTTCACCCGCCATCGCCTGCAAGCGGATTTGCTCGCCTTGTGGCAGGCGGCCGCCTGCACCGTGGTGTTCGTCACGCACTCGATTTACGAAGCCGCGTTCCTCGCCCGGCGCATCGTGCTGATGACGCCGCGCCCGGGCCGCATCGGACGCGAGATCGCCTCGACCTTGCATCCTGGCCCGGAAACACGGCTCGATCCCGCCTATGCCGCGCTGGTGGCGCAGATCTCCAAGGCGATGGAAGCCGCACTGGCGGAGCGTTAGATTGCCGCCGCTGGGAATGAATCGGCCACCGCCAGGCCGCTGGCAGCATGCGTTTCAACAGGGGGAAAGGCGCCATGAGCAAACGTATCGACCCGGCAACGCTGACCGCGACGATCGGCACGCTGTATCCGCCACCATACGATGCGCCATGCCGGGCCAGGGAACGCCGCCGGCTGGGCGACGCCGCCGGCCTGACCCAATTCGGCGTCAACCTGCTGCGGCTGCCACCCGGCGCGTGGTCCAGCCAGCGGCATTGGCACACCACCGGCGACGAGCTCATTTATGTGCTGTCCGGTGACGTCACCCTGGTGACCGACGACGGCGATGAACTCCTGCGCGCGGGAGATGCCGCCGGGTTCAAGGCGGCCGATCGCAACGGCCACTGCCTGCAGAACCGCTCGAACGCCGATGCGCTGGTGTTGGAAATCGGTTCGCGCCTGCCCGACGATGGCGCGTACTATCCCGGTATCGACATGATCGCCCCGGCCGGCGGCAAGCCGGCGGCGTACACGCATGTCGACGGCACGCCGTACGAGAACCTGCGGCGGCGCGGCCCGGACGACGCCGACCAGGCGCGCCGTTGACAGACGTTGGAGCAATCATCCCGCGGGACCCGCCTGCCGCTGAACGGGAAAGGAGGATGCAAAGCGACGCCAAACGCACAAAGAAGCCACGCCCCGCTGGCGCGTCGTGGATGCACCAGGCATCATCCTTCGCTCAATCGTGTCAGGTCCGCTGTGCACGCAACGACATTTTCATTGGCACGGAGGACGAACGGAGAACCACGGGGAACACGAAGCGGCTTTCCCGATGAGCAACGCTGAAGCGAACCCCCGCTTGAATACAAATATGTTGTTGCGGAGCCAACGCGTGTGCCCACCTGAACGTTCGCTCCGTGCTCACCGTGGTTCTCCGTTCTTCCTCCGTGCTGAAATCAAAACGGCTGCCCATGCCGCGGACGTTCCGAGACAGGCCGCGGGCGACGCACGCTCCGCGACGCTTAAGCGTTGCTACGAAGTCACCATGCAGATCAGCGCAACCCGCGACTTCAGCGCAACACGGACCATCTCCCCTTCGAAACGGGATCTGGTACTAAAGGAACTGTAACCGGTCCGCATGTACCGCTTCGCCCCCGCCTTGTTCGGCTTGCTCGCGCTCATCGTCTGGGAAGCGGCGGTGCGCCTGACCGGCGTGCCCGCCTATCTCGTGCCCGGCCCCATCGCCATCATCGGCGCGTTCCTGGCCGATCCCGCTGGCCTGCTGCTGTCGCTCGGCTCCACCCTGCTCGTGACGTTCGTGGCATTGCTCTTCGCCGCCCTCCTCGGCACCACGATGGCACTCGCCATGGCCGCAAGCCGCCTCGCCCAGGCCGCGATCCAGCCCTGGGCGGTGATCCTGCAGGTGACGCCGATCGTCGCCATCGCGCCGCTGATCATCGTCTGGGTCGGCGACCCGTTCGCCTCGCTGGTCGTCTGCGCCACCATCGTCGCGTTCTTCCCGATCTTCTCCAACACCGCCACGGGCCTCGCCGCGACGCCCGCGGAACTCGGCGATTTGTTCCGCCTGTACGGCGCCGGACGCTGGCAATCCCTGTGGTTGCTCCGCCTGCCGGTGGCGCTGCCGTACTTTCTGGCCGGCCTGCGCATTTCCGGAGGGCTTGCCCTGGTCGGCGCCGTGGTGGCGGAGTTCGTGGCCGGTTCCGGCGGATTTGCCTCCGGGCTCGCCTATCGCATCCTCGAAGCCGGCTACCGCCTCGAAATCGCGCGCATGTTCGCCGCCCTCGTCTTGCTGTCGCTCGCCGGCATCGCGATCAATTTCGGCCTCGGCGTCCTCGGCGCGGCCATCATGCGCCACCGCGGCGGCGCATGAGCCAAACCAAGCCCTGCGGCGGTCGTGACGACGCGCCCGCCACCATGGCGTTCCTGCCCCCGCCCCGGGTTCAGGGCTTGATCGCCAGCCGCACCGCGCCCCATTGCTGGCCGCGTACCACGATCGGCGAATCGAACTCCTTCAGCACCGTCTTCCCGGACCCGAGATCGCGCTGATACGTCTGCACCAGAATCGGATTGGGATTGCGGGCAGCGAGGATGGCCGCGCGGTCGTCATAGATCCGGCGATTGCGGCTATGCGCGGCGTTCCACTGCGGCTCGCCCGGTCGTTGCGGCTGGCTCGCCTCAGCGTGGTGCACCGGGACATAGCCGTTCCGGTCGCTCGCGGCGCAGAATACGATGCGCGGATCGCTGCGCTTGGCACGGTCCATCGTGTCAGGCAGCAATGCTTCGCACAGCGCCGTGCTCGCCGACATATGCTGGGCGGGATCGCTGCCGGGGATCTGGTCATAATGATTTAGAAACAAATCCGCCGTGCTGATGCGGCCCGAATCGAGCGCGGATTCGAAGCTGCGCGCGATATCCGCGGCGACCGTCTGGCACAGGCTGACATAGTGCTGATCCGACCGGCGCGCCTCTGCCAGCACGCGGTCGATCGCCGCTTCCGACGCCGCATCCAGCCTGTCGAACTGAGCATGGATACCCATCGGGCTGACGCCACGGACGGTGGCTGCTACGTTGCCGATGCCATCCAGATTCAGAGCCACGGTCTGGCCTGTGAGCGAGTCCGGCGCCTCGGCCACCAGCAAAGCCCCGTAGCGTGACAGGTCGCCGGTAAAGCCGCTTGCCACGATGCCGCCCGCGGTAAAGGAAAACCGGATGGCAACCGACTCGCGCACCGCGTGCCGCCGGTTCCCCGCCTCCGAAGACCGCAGGATCACCATCAGCCGCCTGTTCATGTCGCGGATTTCCGTGCTCACCGACTTGGCCAGCGTGCGGAACTGTCCCGCGGAACTGTCCGTCACTTCGGCCTGGCTGTGCAGCAAATGCGCGCTGTCCGCGACCGAGGCGACATGCTCTGCCGCCAGCGTCACATTGCGCATGATCTCCGCCGTCGCATCGCGCTGCTGGTCGGTGGCGGCGGAAATCTCCGCGGACACCGCATCGACCGCGCGGACGCGTTCGGCGATCCGCTCGACCATCGCGGCGGCATCCTTGGTCGCGCCGGCAATCGATTGCGCCTGGGCACTGACATTGCCGATCGCATCCTCGGTCTGCCGCGCCAGGCTCTTCACCTCGCTGGCAACCACGGCAAAGCCCTTGCCAGCCTCGCCGGCCCGTGCCGCCTCGATCGTCGCATTCAACGCCAGCAACTTGGTCTGGCCCGCGATCGAGCGCACCAGCCCGACCACATCGGCAATCCGGTCACTGGCCGCAGACAGCGCCTGCACCGTCGCCCCGGTCGCCGAGACTTGCTCCACCGCCTCACGCGTCATGCTGCCGGCACGGCCGACATTGCCGGTGATCTCGCGGCTCGACGCTTCCAGCTCCTGCGTGGCACCCGCCACCCCCTGCACGTTCTGCGCCGTCGTCTCCACCGAGGCACTGACCGATTCCGCCATGGCGCGAACTTGCTCCGCCACCCGCCCCAACTCCTCGGCCATGATGGCAAGCCGCTCGGCCTTGCCGGTGATCTCGGCCGCCGTGAGCTCCATCTCGCGCTCGAGCGTCTCCGACATCGCCAGCATTTCACGGCGAATCCGGTTGCCCTCGCCAATCTTGATGTAGCTCGAAATTGCCAGATCCATGTCGAGGAAGGCGGCACGCAGCACCGCACCGATGTCGGCGGCAAGGTCCTTTCCCCGCACCTTCGCCGCCAGCACCGAGACCAGGTCGGCCAGAACCAGCGCATAGCCGCCGGTATACCAGCGGGGCTCCAGGCCGATCCGCTCGTGGGCATGCCCGACCTGGTCGGCGCGACGGAAATAGGCGTCGTCGAATGTGCCTTTGAACAAAGCCAGCCAGTGCTCGATCTGGGTCCGCTTGAGCTGGGCTATATTGTCCGCGCCGCCAAGCAATCGTGCGAGCTCCGGCCGCTGCCCCACCCCCGCATAGAACCGATCGGCAATGCCCGGCAGCGCCGCGGCAACAACCGGCAGCAAGCGCCGCAGCCGATCGCAGGTCGCGCCATCCAGATGAAGGTAATCCAGCCGGGCATCGCGATCGAACGCCGCACCCGCCGTAGTGCTCTTGGACGCGTTATCGAGGGGCATCGCGGTTTCCGCCGGGCAGTTGCCATGACCGGCACTGACATGCACCCCGATCAGTAAATCTTCTCTTAAAACGGCCGCCAGTGCGGTGCGCGGGAAGCGCAGGGGCTTCGCCCCAAGGGGCTCTGCCCCTTGGATCCCCGCCAAGGGCTCAGCCCTTGGAACCTGAATCGGTCGCGCCCGTGCCGGCGGGGCCGCTCTCCAACCCAAGCAACCCCGGATTGCAAAGGCTCGGCCTTTGCCGGAGGTCCAGGAGGCAGAGCCTCCTGGTGGGGTTCGCGGCAAAGCCCCGACGCTTGCCGCGCACCGATTGTGGCCGCTGTCGGCCTGTCCTACCGTCCGTTATTGATTGCCAGCGAGGAGGACCGCCATGCCGGCACGCACCGGGCAGCAATATCTGGAAGGCTTGCGGGCGCAGGATCGCGAAGTCTGGCTGGATGGCGAGCGTGTCCGCGACGTAACCACGCATCCCGGCCTGCGTGGCGGTGCCCAGGCGGTAGCGTCGCTCTATGATATGCAGCACGATGAGCGTTATCGCGACGACATGGTGTTCATCCCGCCGGAGGGCGGCGCGCCGGCCGGGCTGTCGTTCATCATTCCGCGCTCGCGCGAGGATCTGGAACGCCGCCGTGTCATGATGCTGCACTGGGCGCGCAAGACCTGTGGCATGATGGGACGTTCCCCCGACTTCATGAACGTCACCTACGCATGCTGGGCTGGCGCGGCCGATTATTTCGCCGGCGGCCGGCCCGAGTTCGGCGAGAACATGAAGCGGTATCACGCCTATATCCGCGACAACGACCTGACGCTGACCCATTCCCTCATCAACCTTCAGCGCAGTCGCACCGTCTCAGGTTTGTTCAATCTGCAGGAAGGCACTGCGCTGCAGGTGATGCGCGAGACCGATGCCGGCATCATTGTGCGGGGCGCGCGCGTGCTGGCGACGCTCGGACCGATCTCCGACGAGATCGGCGTCTATGCCCCTCGCGCAGCGCAGCATGCCGAAGGCCACAGTCCGTTCGTGATGAGCTTCGCGATTCCTTGTGGCACGCCGGGCCTGCGGTTTCTGTGCCGCGAAAGTTTCGACCTCGGGCGGTCGCATTTCCAACATCCGCTCGGCTCGCGCTTCGAGGAAATGGACAGCATCGTGTTCTTCGACGACGTGCTGGTGCCGTGGGAACGCGTCTTTCTGCTGTATGACGTGGACCGGCTCAACATGACAGCGCAGCGCACGCACTCCTCCGCGCACAGCGCGCACCAGGGCACCGCGAAGAACCTGGCGAAATGCGAATTCGTCCTCGGCCTTGCCTTGCTGATGACCGAGACGCTGGGCAACGCGCATCTCCCCGGCGTCGAGGAAAAGCTGGCCGAGCTGATGCTCACCACCACGCTGATGAAAGCCTGCATGCGTGCCGCCGAGGCGGATGCGAAACTCGACGAATGGGGGGTGATGTGCCCCGACATCCTGCCCATCGAAAGCACCCGCAATTTGTTCATGACAGCCTATCCGCGCATGGTGGAGATCGTGCAGTTGCTGGGCTCGTCCAGTTTCCTGCTGACCCCCAGCGACAAGGACCTGGCGGGCCCGCTGGCCGGGCACATAGAGCAATACCTGTCGACCGACACCACGCCGGCGCGCGAACGGGTGAAATTGTTCCATTTGGCAAAGGATGTCGCGATCAGCGCGTTCGGCAACCGCCAGGTGCTGTATGAGCGCTTCTTCGCCAGCGACCCGTTGACGCGGGCGCGGGTGCTGAACGCGATCTTCCCCAAGCAGGAGGTAAAGCAGCGCGTGCTGGACTTTTTGAGCGATTAAAAAACCTCTCCCGCTTGCGGGAGAGGTCGAGCCGCCATCGCCGGCGAGGGTGTGGGCTACGACCCACCTCTCCCGCTTGCGGGAGAGGTCGAGGCGCCGAAGGCGACGAGGGAGAGGGTGATCGGGCCGGTACCCTATAATCCAGCCATTCTGGCAGCTATAAACCGACCCCACCGACCCGATCACCCTCTCCCAACGCCAACCTCTCTCGCTCGCAGTGCCGGAGAGGTCCAGAACGAAGGAGGACACCATGAGTACACGCCCCAAGCATCTCGGCCACGTCAACCTCTACGTCCGCAACGCCGAGCGTTCCAAGCAATGGTACCAGGACGTGCTCGGCCTGCACGTCTACGACTTCCGCCCCGGCTGGGCCGCGTTCATGTCGGCCGACATCGACAAGTCCCACGAGGTCGCCCTGATGCAGGTCGGCGACGACGCGCCGCTGCAGCAGAAGGGCCAGGTCGGCCTGAACCACCTCGCCTTCATGATGGAAAGCCTCGACGACCTGAAGGTCATCTATCAGCGCATGAAGGACCAGGGCGTGAAGATCGACCGCGTGGTCGATCACGGCCTCTCGCTCGGCATCTATTTCCGCGACCCCGACGGCAACGGCCTCGAGGTGTCCTACGAACTGCCGCGCGAGCAATGGCCGCGCCAGGACGCCGTGTTCCAGCGCGACGTGGTCGGCCTCGGCAAGTTCCCCGGACCATGGGACGAGGAAATGGGCGTCCACGCCCGCACCAAGGAAGGCGCCACGGCCTAGAGCAAAGTCCACCTCCCCCACAAGCAGAAGAGGTCGAGACGCGAGCCCAACCGACCTCTCCCGCCTGCGGGAGAGGTCGAGGCGCCGAAGGCGTCGAGGGAGAGGGGCGGGCCAGTACAAACTTCTCGTGTCCCCCCCAATCACCCTCACCCTGGACGCGTTTGCGTCCCAACCTCTCCCGCTTCACGGGCGCGGTTACCAACTTCGCGGGACGGCAGGATGCGCTTCCTCGGTCGCTGGGTGGCCGATTGCCTCGAACTCACCTTCATGCTGGCCGGCGCCCTGCTGTTCATGCAGATACCAGCCCTGACGCACGCCTACGTCGTCGCCTTGCAGCAGGTCGCCCAACAGGCGCGCAGCGATATCGACCAGCGCGAGGCCACCGCGCGGCAATACTACCACCTCCCGCCGAATTCCGCGGACGATGCCGTCATCGCCGCCCTGCGCCCCGTCGAGCCTTCAAACGCCACGGCGCTTCAAGCCTCGCTCGCGCGAGCCAGCATGTTCGCCGCCACCGGCGCACGCATCACCACGGCGCCGACCCTCCGCCAGCCGATCGCCGCCATGCTCGATGCGATCCACCAGCCCGATCCTGACAAGCTCGTCGTGCTGCAAACCAGCCTGGACACCTACGTCCCCCAGATCAGCTTCGGCCTCGCCGCCGCGATCTACGGCATTGTCGGCTTGCTCATCGGCGGCTTGCTCGGACATTCCATCTCGGCCTTGCCGGGCGCAGCCGCGTCACCGCGACGCACGCGCCGCACCGTCTGACAGCACTGCCGCGGCATGCACCAAGGCGCGGAAGCTGGACGCCCCGACAATCCGCTCACGATAGGCTAACGTTCGCCCCCTCAAACTTGTAGAGGACAAGCAAACCGGGGGAGGGGCACATGACGACAGGCGTGGCGTCTGCCTGGCAGTGGATCACGGCCTTCTACGGCGGCGACGGCGGCCTCCATACCGGCTCGCTGATCGCGTTCACCATGCTCATCCCGTTCTTCTCCCTGGCAGCGGTGCTCGGCAGCGGAGCCACACGAAAGCAGCGCATGGCCGCGCTGCATATCAGCTTTCCCGACGTCGCCCGAACCGAAGCACATGACCTTTGGGCCTCCACCGCGAACCGCATCGCTCTCTGGCACTACGCCGTCCCCCTCATTTTCCTGTTCTTTTTGAACGGCTTCTTCGCCGCCATCCTGCTCGACGCCGGCGGCTGGACCGATTTTGGCAACACCGGCGTCCGCAGCGTGTTTCTCCTGTGCGGTGCCCATTGCCTGGCCTCGACGCCGCCCGCACCCAGCGCCACCGCCACCGTGCTGAGCCCGTACGAATTTCAGACGCTGGTCACGGTCTCTTATGCGTTTCTCGGCTGGACCGTCTGGACCTTCACCGCGATCTTCGACCGCGCCGCAACCCAGCAGCTCTATCCCGCGACCTTCAACCGTCTGCTGATCCGTCTTGCCGTCGCGGTGCTGGTCGCCGTCGTCGTGCGCCATCTGGAAGCCGACTCGGTGTCAAACGCTGCCGATGCCAGTTTGCCGGTATCCGGCCCCGCCCTGGCCTTTGTCGTCGGCATGTTCCCCGAGCGCGGCCTCGCCTGGATTACCCAGAAGTTCAGCAATTTCACCCGTTCGCCGACCCATTCGGAGGATTTCAATCTCGAGCTGATCGAGGGCATCGATCCGGCAACCACCTATCGCATGCAGGAACTTGGACTGAACGACGGGGCCGCTCTGGCGCGCGCCAACCCGTTCACTATTTTCGAAGCGCTTGCCGTTCCGATGACAGAGGCGATCGACTGGATCGCCCAGGCGCAGTTGCTGCTGCTGGTGAAGGCCGACCGGTTCCAGACGCTGCAAAAGGCCGGCTATCGAAGCATGTTCGACGTGGTCCGGCTGCTGCGCACGCCGAAAGGAGCGGATACCGTCAAGCTGCTATGCAATTGGACGATCGCCGACGGCTACGACCAGGTCGCCGCCATTGTTTCCGACGGCGATTACAAGCGGATCGCGGCGGTCAACGTGGCGATGGGGGGTGTCGCACCCTGACCTCGAACCGATCCGATCATTCTGCCCGCTTATCATTATCAGCGGCAGCCGGGACCGCCCGGCCGCCGCTATCATGCGAACCGCACCAGCGGCGCCCGGTATCAGAGGTCGAGGAACACCGTCTCGCCGTCGCCTTGCAGCCGGATGTCCAGCCGCCACACCCCAGGGTCCGCCGGCTTGGCGATCAGCGTGTCGCGCCGGGCCGCTTGCTCTATCGACGTCAGCAGCGGGTCGGTCTCGTTCAGCTCCTCACCATGGAAATAGGCCCGGCTCACCAGTCCCTTCATCAGGCCGCGCGCCATCACGCAGATCGCGATGTGCGGCGCCTGCAGCGCGTTGCCGCGCCCCGGCACCGGCCCTGGCCTGATCGTCACGAACCGGTACTCCCCCCGCGCATCGGTCCGGCTCCGGCCGAACCCGGGAAAGCTGTCCGACGCCGGCGGATCCGCCTGCCAGATCTCCACGCAGGCATCGGTGCAAGGTGCGCCGTCGCCGTCGATCACCGTCCCGGTCAGCGTCAGTTTCTCGCCGATCGCGCCGAAGCGCGTCAGGTCCGCCCAGGTCGGGTCCTCCAGCAAGTGCCAGAAGGGACCGACCGTCTGGCTGGCAGTGGCGATCGGCATCGCGCTCAGTCCTCCATCGGCGTGGCTTCGCGCCCGCGCAACACGATGTCGAACCGGTAGCCGAGCGCCCAGTCGGCCTCGGTCAGGTCCATGTCGAAGGCCGCCACCAGCCGCTGCCGCGCCTCGCTGTCCGCGGTTCCCTGGTAGATCGGGTCGAACGCCAGCAACGGATCGCCGGGAAAATACATCTGCGTCACCAGCCGCGTGGCGAAAGCCGGGCCGAACAAGGAGAAGTGGATATGGTTGGGCCGCCAGGCATTGCGGTGGTTCGGCCAGGGATACGCGCCCGGCCGGATGGTCAGGAAGCGATAGCGGCCCTCGGCGTCAGAGAACACTCGCCCCGCGCCGCGGAAATTTGGATCGAGCGGAGCGTCGTGCTGGTCCCCCGGATGGTCGTAGCGCCCGGTCGCGTTGGCCTGCCAGATCTCGACCATCGTGTCCGGCACCGCCCGCCCGTTCTCGTCCATCACCGCGCCGGCGACGATGATGCGCTCGCCGATCGCGGCCGTGCCGGTGGTATTGGTGGTAAGGTCCTCCGAGGGCGGAAACCGCAGCGCGGAGAAGCGCGGCCCGGTTGTCTCGGTGACGGTCTGCGGCAGAGCCTGCAGCCTCTGCATCGGATGCCGCTTGCGCGTACTGCCATAAGCCGGCGTGTCATATTCCGGCTGCGTGCCCGGCTGATAAGGGCGGAATGGGATCGTCTCGCTCATCGCGCGCTCCGTGCAAGGGCGGCGCACCGTGTCATAGCGTCCGATCGACCGCAAGAATCCCCGGGTCCCAAGGGCTAAGCCCTTGGCGGGGTTCCAAGAGGCAGAGCCCCTTGGCCTCAGACGGTGGATTGTTCGCTTGGCTCGCCGATCCGCAGCAGCCCCGCAAGCGCCGCTCGCGGCTGGACAAGATCGGCCAGCGTATACCGATCGAGCGTGGCCAGGAACGCGCGCAGCGCCTCGTCAATGGCGCCGGCAGCGACGCAGGAGGGCTGGATCGTGCACGCCGCCTGTGCACCGAAGCAAGGCATCAGCACCAGGTCCGGCTCGGCGCGGCGCACCACGGCGCCGATATTGATCTCGCTCGCCGGGCGCGCCAGCCGCAGCCCGCCGCGCTGGCCGCGCACCGTGATCACGTCGCCCGACAGCGCGAGCTGGTGCACGACCTTCATCAGATGATTGGTGGAAATCTGATAAGCGCTCGCCACGTCGGAAATCGTCACCAGCGTATCGGGACGCAATGCGAGATAGATCAGGGTGCGCAGCGTATAGTCGGTAAAAACTGTCAGGCGCATCCGCATCCCCTGTCCCGGATTGCAGCGGCGGGCCGGTTCGGTCCGATTATCGTTGCCGCCCCCACCTGCGGCGGCCAAAGGCCCGAACGCGGTTGCTGGTGAGGCAAGAGGCAGCGCGCTAGTTCCTAGTCGCGATTTTATACGTGCAACAATAGCCTACTGCCAGTTTTGTATTCAGCAGGAAAGGCATCCAGGGTGTACAACTATGCTGCCGCATACTGGTGTATTCAAACCAGCCGAGCCACGACTTCTTCCAGGACTGATTCAAACATCTCAGTTGTAAGGCGGCCAGTATTCGTATTCAGCCGCGAGACGTGATAACTGTTCGCGAGAAACAACTCGTCCCCCAGGGCGTGTACTTGCCCATGCGCAAATTTCGCATGGCTGCCACGCAAACCACGCGCAAGCAATATTGCCTTGTGGGCCACCCCGCCCAACGCCAACAACCCGCGCAAGCGCGGCATCGCGGCAATTTCGGCCGCCAGGAAGCGATTGCAGGCCGCGACCTCCGGCGGCTTCGGCAGATTCGCGGGCGGCACGCAGCGCACCGCGTTGGTGACCCGGCAATCCACCAGGGTCAGCCCGTCGGCGGGATCGGCCAGGTAGGCGCCCCGCGCCAATCCGCAGCGCAGCAGCGTCTGATACAGCAGGGTGCCGGCAAAATCGCCGGTGAAGGGCCGTCCGGTCCGGTTGGCCCCACGCACCCCGGGAGCCAGCCCGACGATCAGCAACTGCGCATCCAGTGGGCCGAAACTCGGAACCGGGGCATTGAACCAGTCCGGATTGGCCGTCCGATTGGCCGCGCGATAGCCGGCGAGCCGCGGACACAGCATGCAGTCGCGGCCCGGCGCCGCCGGTGCATCGGTCACCGGACAGCCGCAGGGCAGATCAGTGGCAGGCGCAGCCGGGGGTGGGGCCGCGGTCGCCGCGCACAACGTGATGGTCGATCCATTCGGCCACGAGCCGGCGCGCCTCGTTGATCGAAGCCTCCGGATGGTGGATGCGGTACAGCGCGGTGCACGCCTGGAAGGCAGCCAGATCGTCAGACCCGACCTGCCGCAGTTCGCGATAGGCAGTAACCACGGCCCGTTCGCAGTTGCGGGCGATCCGGCTGACATCGTTACCCATCTTGGCGGACGCTCCTCAGTTGCGAATGATTCGCAAGTGTTGCCACAGGTTAACCGCGCACCGCCAATGGGGCAATACGCAAATACGCGTAGCGGCATGCGCCTGGCGCAGGTGCTTGACGGCGGCGCGTTCCTTTGGATGATTCTGCCATGCGGGACACGGCGCTTCCATCCACGCGTTTGACCGTCGCGGTCGTCGGCCTGGGTGGCATCGGCGGCGCGCTCGCCATGGCTTTGCGCGCCGCCGGCGTCCATGACGTGCTGGCCTGCGCCCGTCGCCCGGTGGAACGCCTCGTGCTTGAGCGTGACGGCGCCGAGGTGCATCTGCCGTTGCGCGTGGTGACGGACCCGGCCGATGCGGGCCCGGCGGACTGGGTGATGCTTTGCACCAAGGCCCACCACACGCCCGACGCGGCACCCTGGCTCGCCCGGCTGTGCGCCGCGGGCACGCGCATCGCGGTGTTGCAGAACGGGATCGACCACGCGGCGCGCACCGCGCCGTTTGCCGGCGATGCCGCCATCCTGCCGGTCATCGTCTACTACAACGGCGAGCGGATCGGTCCGGACCGGGTCCGCCTGCGCCAGGTCTCCAGCCATGACCTCGTGGTGGCCGACGGACCCGATGGGCAGGACTTCGCCCGCCTGCTGGAAGGCAGCGGTCTGCGCGTGCTCTGCACCGACGATTTCAGGACGCGCGCGTGGCGGAAGCTTTTGCTCAACGTGGTGGTCAATCCCGTCACCGCGCTCACCTTGCAGCGCCAGTCCGTGGCGCGGCGCGCCGACGTGCACGCGCTCTGCCTCGACATCCTGGCCGAAGCGGTTGCGGTGGCGCAGGCCGACGGCGCGCGCATCGGCGGCGACGAGCCGGAGCGGATCATGAAAATGCTGCATGCCGCGCCCGACGGGCTCGGCACGTCGATGTATTTCGACCGCCTCGCCGGGCGGACGCTGGAAATCGAGGCACTGACCGGCGCCCTGGTCGCCGCCGCAGAGCAATACGGCCTGCCCGTGCCGATCAACCGCGCCCTCCTCACGCTGTGCCGGGCAGTCAGCGACGCCGCACCCGGTTGATCCCGCCCCCGGCGCGGTTGACGCACCGGGCACGCCGCCCGCACGCTGCGTGAAACGACAGGAGCGATGCGCATGGACGCGATGACGGCGTCGGCTTCGACCGAATTCTGGACCCGCGCCAACCGGCACATGCTTCGCTTCGGCGGCCAGTTCGTGCCGTTCGTGCCGACGCGCGCGGAAGGCGCGTTCCTCCACGACGCCGATGGCAGGCGCGTACTCGATTTCACCTCGGGCCAGATGAGCGCCATCCTCGGCCACTGTCACCCCGAAATCGTCGCCGTCATCCGCGACGCCGCCGCCCACCTCGATCACCTGTTCTCGTCGATGCTGTCGCCGCCGGTGGTCGACCTCGCCGAGGCATTGGCCGCGCTCGTGCCCGCCCTGCCGCGTGTGATGCTGCTTTCCACCGGCGGCGAGGCGAACGAGGCGGCGATCAAGATCGCCAAGCTCGTCACCGGCGGCTGGGAAGTGGTGGGCTTCGCGCAGTCCTGGCACGGCATGACCGGCGGGGCAGCCTCCGCCACCTACAAGGCCGGACGCCGCGGCTACGGGCCCGCCGCGGTCGGTTCCTTCGCCATCCCGGCGCCGAATGCGTTCCGCCCGCGCTTCGCCGGCGTGTCCTGGGAAGCCGAGCTCGACGACGCCTTCGCCCTGGTCGACCGCCAGAGCACGGGCAACCTCGCGGCGTTCATCGCCGAGCCGGTGCTGTCGAGCGGCGGCATCATTGATCTTCCGGTCGGCTATTTGCGCGCGCTGAAACGCCACTGCGAGGCGCGCGGCATGAAGCTGATCCTGGACGAGGCGCAGACCGGCCTGGGCCGCACCGGCACCATGTTCGCGTTCGAACGCGACGGCGTGGTGCCCGACATCCTGGTGCTGTCGAAGACGCTCGGCGCCGGCCTGCCGCTATCGGCGGTGATGGTCGGTGAGCAAATCAGTCGCGCCTGCGATGAACGAGATTTCCTGTTCTACACGACCCACGTGAACGATCCGCTGCCGGCGGCGGTCGGACTGAAGGTGCTGGAAATCGTGCAGCGCGACGGCCTGGCGGCGCGCGCGGCGGCATTGGGATCGCGGCTGAAGGACGGGCTGCGGACGCTGCAATCGCGTTTCCCATGGATTGGCGACGTGCGCGGGCGAGGCCTGTTGCTGGGCGTGGAGTTCATCGATGAAACCGCGGGCCAACGACGCTCCGCCGAACAACTGTCCGACGCGGTGACCGATCGGGCGCTGGCGCTGGGATTGAGCGCGAATATCGTCCGGGCGGGAAACTCGGGCGGTGTGATGCGCATCGCCCCGCCGCTGACGGTGCGCGACGAGGAGATCGATCTCGGCCTGGAATTGCTGGGCGAGGCGATGCGGTCGGTCGCGGCGGGCTGAAACAACACCCACTTTGTCATGGCGGGCGAAGGCCCGCCATCCACGACTTTGTTGTTGTAGCCTAAAGGACTCGTGGATTGCCGGCCGCCGGCCTCCGCCGGTGCCTGCTTCGCAGGTCATGACACGCAGGTCAATCGTTTTGTCGGCTGGTATAAGAATCGAACTTTAGCATCAGTACAATGCGACGCGCGTGCGGGGGACTGTCCGAATTTCTGTGTGCGGGGCGTACTCAGCCTGGCTCGCACCGGACAAAGGACGGTAGGCACAGATCGTGGTGACGGCAAAGCCAAAATGGCCGTTCCTTGGTTCGATCAAGGCGCCTGTTCCTTCGTCCCGACCTGGCATCATCGCGGCGCGGCGCGCAGGCCGTGTCAAATCCGCCGCTTGCGGCGGGACCGGAGCCACGCGCAGCCCCGCTTGGGGGCGAGCATGGCGAGGACCCACGATTTGCCACGGCCTGCGCGCCACGCCACGCTGGGGCCAGACGTCGAGGCGCTGCGGTCAGTCGGCACAGACAACGTCGCTGAACTTCGGCCTGCCTCGAACGGACCGCGCGGTAAGCAGCAAAACAACCCAACGCGATAAGAAGGCGATGACGCTGATGCACGCAGATGGGACCATCGCAATGCGGCAGCGCAGCTCGCCGGATTTCAACACAGAACTTATGGTTGTGCCGCGACCAGGCGGGCGCATTCCCGTCGCGGCGGCATTTTTCCCTTCCGTCACCTGCCGGCACTATTTGGTGCGGGTCCGTGCTGACCGGTTCAGCAATAATGACGCATCGTCACGACACAAGCTTCGCACCCGTCATGCCGACCCGATCCATGCATCGTTTCATAAACCTATGTCTTCATAATTAAACTTCTTTTTGTCCTCAGGCGACCGGCCCTTGGCGAGGCAGCCATTCATGGCTCGCCATAGGAATTATTCGATTTTTATACCGCCTGTCATCAGGTGCGCGTCATGAGCCTGACAATCTCAAGCGCGCCGCGCGCCATCTGCGTGCATCGTCTTCTTATCTGCGTTCCAATTCTTTCTTTGCCGCCCAGGCGAGTTGATCGCTCGGAATGAGCCTGGACCGCCCTGGAAGCCGGCCCAGTGTTTCCGGGCCGCGTCGCAAAATCCCCTTGACTCTAACCATGACAGTTAGATATATTGACCATCATGGACCCTGCAACGACGACGCTCACCCTCCCTGCCGGACTTGCCCGCCGACCCGCCGTCCCCGGCGAGCGCGACGCCCGCCCGCTGCCCGAGGGCATCGCCGAGATCCTCGGCATCCTTGCCATCCTCGCCGATTACGGCCGCCACCTCCTCGACACCATCGAGCAACGCGCCGTCTGGAGCACGTTCGCCACCATCGCGCAGTTCTTCGGCACCGCCCTCGTCCC
>Ga0335072_10005786_pt1 | contig 18167 bp, 13 predicted proteins | sample Lox_Sample_21_FD_206725 | JGI IMG/M metagenome (GOLD analysis project Ga0335072, IMG submission 206725) | Soil microbial communities from Loxahatchee National Wildlife Refuge, Florida, United States - Lox_Sample_2.1 | ecosystem: Environmental > Terrestrial > Soil > Wetlands | place: USA... | reverse complement strand
CGACCGGACCCGGCTGCAATGGCGGTTCAGGTGTTTCACTCATGCCTTGCATAGTGCCCGGCCACCAACTGCCATAACAGGTTCCGCAGACAAAAGTTGCTGTGAATTGCTCTGCCCGTTATGACGGCGTGTAGCCCGGCGCTCGAGCGAGCGCAGGGCTACACGTTGTTGAGTTGGTGGCCCGCCGGGGTCCTCCTATCACCCCGTGAGCACATTGACGGTTAGGAACTCTCCCCCTACGGCGTCCGCGACGGTGCGACCGACGAAGGAATCTGGCTGGGTCCCGGAGCGCCGGGCGTCACGGCTCCTGGTGCACCCGGAGCGTTCGCGCCAGGCCCGCCACCCGGACCACCGGGGCCACCGAATCGATGCGGATGCATCATCATCGCGTGGGGCTTGTGGTGGTGATGATGGCCGCCGTGGTGCCCAAGCGCCATCCCGGTGAAGAAGATGACCGAGACGATGAACACGATTCCAGCGACGATGGCAACCCATGCCGCGGCGATAAAGACCCGTGGGGCCCGGAATGGCGCTGCGGCTGCGACGGCCGCAGGCGCCGGTGCAGTTGCGGTAGATGTCCGCACAGTGGGGTTTTCAGATGTTTCACTCATGAGACAAATGATGCGGGCGTAAACAATGGTTGCCGCTATGCGTTGGTTAAGTACCAGCTATGAGGTGAAACCCCCGCTTCAGCTGGCAAAACGCTCGCCCGATCCCGGTCTGGCCACAGGTCAGCGATCCGACGACTGCGGATTACCTCGCGAGCTGACCACCTAGACATCAAATCCACCTACTAAAGGCCCGACCGGGGCGCCGCCTCACCGACCTCCCCGGTCCGGCTCCCAAATGAGTACCCCCACCAACGTGCTCTGAGTAACATGGTCCGACCGGCGACCGGGCGCCGTGACGGGTGTTTAAATTCCGTGACCGGTGTTTAGATTCCGTTAACAGTCCCGTCACGGGTGAGCCACTTCAGCAACGATCTTCCAATGGGGTTACAAGATGCCGCTCAGGCCGCGGAGATGGTCCGCGCTTTGCGCGATCAGCAGCGTCGAATGCTGGACCAGCTTGCGTGGCTTGAACGCCGAGATATCACGGACAAGGACGTGCATTCACTGGTCCTGCGGCGCGAAGCGACTGCCCTGCGCCAAGACATTGAAGAGGCACAGACTCTTATCGACCGGCTAGAGCACCGCTACCTCAACGGCGTTGGACAAGCCGAGCCTCGCCCAACGGCAACACCGGCAACCAGACCGATGGAGCATGGCTTGTAGTAGATCAACGGGTGGGCCATAAGCCCGCACAGTAACGCTTGGCCGCCACCGTCGGGGGCCCTCCCTAATTCGCCAGATGGCGGGGATCTAAGGACTGGATCGTGCCGCGAGCTTCGGCTACTGGTCGCGATTCGCCGCGCTACCGAACGGATCACTTCCCACGCTCCCGCTCCTTCAGCCGCCCACAAACTGGGCGACGAGCGGCGTCATCGGCGGATCACCCACGTGTACGGGAACTGGCCTGATGCTTCGCGTTATCGTGCTGTCCGCGTAGTCCATCGGCACCTTCTTTTCGTCCATCCCGGATTGACGCTGCTGGCGCCGCTAAACCAGCTCAATGCGCCCTAGAGGGTTGGCTGAGCTTCTCTATCCGAACACACTCGCTGGTGCCATCGAGCCACATGAGGAACCGCGACGGCACCGGCAATAGGTGGGCCACGGTGCTGGTGGGCACCAGTGTGGGGTTGCCCACAGGGATTGTGTGTCCCTGCCAGCGCAGGTAGGCGGGGGCCGCCTGCAGATTGATGTACCAGCTGGTTCTCGGACCATACGTCAGCGGAACGATGAAACCGTCGGGTTGCTCGACCACCCGGACCGGGGTGGTGTAGCGCCGACCCGTGCGCCGACCGGTGTAGTCGATGACCGCAAAGACGCTGTGCCAGCTACCCGCACGGCCGACGGTGGAGACCATTTTGTTGGCCAACCGCTTGTTGCGTTTGCGCTTGGCGTCTATCACCGCCTGGTCACCGCGGCGCATCCCCGCCGCGATCCGGAGGCGCCGCACGATGGCGCCGCCTACCACCAACGCAAGCACGACCAGCGCAGCCCGCGGCCTCCGTGCCTCCGGGGCACTACGCAATTCAGTCGACACGGCCGTCTCTCCTTGCAACAACTCAGCAAACTCGCCTACAACGCAATACCCGCCGACTATCCTTCACGAATCGGCTGCCGCGCCGCCTACCCGAGCAGCACGACGATGACCGAGGCGATAAGGCCGCAGCGGGGCTCGTCGATCGAGCGCTCGGATCTCCTGCCGGCGCGCTGCGTACGGACGGCCGGAATTAGCCTTCTGACCAGGCCTTGAACGGGTTGACCGCGAACTGAATCACCCGGTATGGCGCACTCACCCGCGCGCGGGTGTCCCACTGGCTGACGAAAATTCGCAGCTCATCGAGGGTGGAGCCGGGCGAGATGTACCCGCCATACGGTTGCGCGAGCCGATTGTCGTACGGGGGCGGCAAGCTTTCCGCCGGCTCTGGCCATTCGTCGTGCTGCACCACCGTCGTCACCGGCGCCGTCCCCAGCGATGTCGGGTCGTTGGCCACTCGGACCTCCATGTTGCCGGTACCGGAGTTGAAGTAGGACAGCACCGTCTTTCCGTCGATCTGCCGGATGCACATCTCGCCCACCATTTCGGGCCACAGCGGTGTCGGCGGTTTGTTCCACCCGCCGTCGGGTCCGGCCGCCCAGCCCTGCCACCGGGATCGGTCGGTGAACGTTTGCGGGGTGGCCCGGTAGAGCACCACCGGTTGGCTGCGCGTGAAGCTGTTGGCGACGATGTAGACCCACCCACTCGGCGAATCGGGGGTCGGGATCGGGTCGTAGTACCCGCTGATCTGCGTTTGCGAGCCATTCTGATACGAGGCAACGCGCCGCGACCCGGGGACGGTCTGCCAGCCGGCGCGCGCGGGTTCGGCCGTCACCAGCCGCGAGTACTGCGGCTTCAGGTCTTTGGTCGTGGTCACCATCAAGTAGTTGCGCCGGTTGATCTCCACAACTCCGGCGGGCAGCTGCGAGTCCCCCGGCGGCGTGGGATCGGCCAGTAGCGGATTGTTGATTCCGGTGACGCCGGTGTAGCGGACCCCGGCGGGATCATCGACCGACGCGGTGTCGACGTGCAGCGCGACGGGTGAGTACCAGCCACCGAACCCGACACCCTGGCCGGCGAAACTGTCGCCGCAGACCTGTAACAGCTCGGTGGGGAACGCAACGAAGTCGCACAGATCGGTCGCGCCGACGCCGTAGTCCCGGGTGGGGGTTCCGGTGCCGGCCGTCGGACCGATTCGCAGCACCTGACCCGGGGCCAGCGGCTGCAGGATCGGCTCCGGCTCCGGTGCCGGCGGATCGGCGCGTGCAACGGAAACACATTGCGGCGCAAGAAGACACGCGGCGAGCATCAAGCGCCGCGCGGCGGAGATCACAATTCGGCGGTGAGCAGCTCGGCGATCTGAATGGTGTTCAGCGCAGCCCCCTTGCGCAGGTTGTCGCCCGAGACGAACAGCGCCAGGCCCCGCCCGTCCGGTACCCCCGGGTCCTGCCGGATCCGGCCAACCAGCGATTCGTCGACGCCGGCGGCGGCCAGCGGCGTCGGGACATCGACCAGTTTCACGCCCGGGGCGCCGTCGAGCAGTTGCCGGGCCCGCTCGGGTGAGAGCGGCCGGGCGAACTCGGCGTTGATCGACAATGAATGCCCGGTGAACACCGGAACCCGCACGCAGGTGCCGCTGACCAGCAGGTCCGGAATGCCGAGGATTTTGCGGCTCTCGTAGCGCAGCTTCTGGTCCTCGTCGGTTTCCCCGGATCCGTCGTCCACCAGTGATCCGGCCAGCGGCACGACATTGAACGCGATCGGCGAGGCGTAGATCTTGGGGGTCGGAAACTCAACTGCACCGCCGTCGTGCACCAGTTGCTCGCCGTCAGCCACGACCGCGCGCGCCTGGGCCGCCAACTCCTCGACACCGGCCAGGCCACTCCCCGAAACCGCTTGATAGCTCGAGACCACCAAGCGCAGCAGCTGGGCCTCCTCGTGCAGCACCTTGAGTACCGGCATCGCGGCCATGGTGGTGCAGTTCGGGTTCGCGATGATGCCCTTGGGCCGACGATGTGCGTCCCTGGCGAAGTTCACCTCGGACACGACCAGCGGCACGTCGGGGTCCTTGCGCCACGCCGACGAGTTGTCGATGACCGTGACCCCGGCGGCGGCGAATCGCGGCGCCTGCACCAGCGACATCGTCTTGCCGGCGGAGAACAACGCGATGTCCAGGCCACTCGGGTCCGCCGTCCCGGCGTCTTCGACTTCGATCTCCTGGCCGCGGAAGGACAGCTTGCGCCCCTGCGAGCGGGACGACGCGAAAAACCGCACCGCAGTCGCCGGAAAGTCACGCTCGTCGAGCAGACGGCGCATCACCTGGCCCACCTGGCCGGTCGCGCCCACTACACCTATTGACACGCTATTCGCGCCCATATCTATCGACCCGTCCCCGCATACACCGTTGCCTCGTCCTCGCCGCCGAGGCCAAACGCCTCATGCAACGCAACAACGGCCTTGTCTAGTTCAGTGTCGCGGCACAGCACCGAGATGCGGATCTCGGAGGTGGAGATCAACTCGATGTTGACCCCGACTGCGGCCAGCGCCTCACAGAAGGTCGCCGTGACGCCGGGATGGCTGCGCATGCCCGCGCCGATCAGTGACACCTTGCCAATGTGGTCGTCATAAAGCAGCTGGCTGAAGCCGATTTCGTCTTTGAGCGAGTCCAGTTTGGCCACCGCCGTGGGCCCGCTGTCGCGGGAGCAGGTGAAGGTGATGTCGGTCTTGCCGTCCTCGACCTTCGAGACGTTCTGCAGCACCATGTCGATGTTCACGTCGGCGTCGGCGATGGCCCGAAACGCCCTGGCCGCGTACCCCGGAATGTCGGGTATCCCGACGATGGTCACCTTGGCCTCGCTGCGGTCGTGCGCGACTCCGGTCAGGATGGGGTCTTCCATGGGTATGTCCTTCATTGATCCGACCACGACGGTGCCTGGTTTGTCCGAGTACGACGACCGGACGTGCACCGGAGTGTTGTAGCGGCGGGCGTATTCCACGCAGCGCAGCATCAGCACCTTGGCGCCGCAGGCCGCCATCTCGAGCATCTCCTCGAACGTCACCGTGTCGAGCTTGCGGGCATTGTGCACGATTCTGGGGTCCGCGCTGAAGATGCCGTCGACATCGGTGTAGATCTCGCAGACGTCGGCGCCCAGCGCCGCGGCCAGGGCCACCGCCGTGGTGTCCGAACCGCCGCGGCCCAACGTGGTGACGTCCCGGGTGTCCTGGCTGACACCCTGGAACCCGGCGACCAAGACGATCCGGCCTTCGTCGAGCGCCGATCGCAGCCGGGTCGGCGTGACGTCGATGATCTTCGCGTTGCCGTGGGTGCCGGTGGTGACGACGCCGGCCTGCGAACCGGTGAACGACCGGGCATGCGCGCCGAGTGATTCGATCGCCATGGCCACCAGCGCATTGGCGATGCGCTCACCGGCCGTGAGCAGCATGTCGAGTTCTCGGGGCGGCGGAACCGGGCATACCTGCTGAGCCAGATCGAGCAGATCGTCGGTGGTGTCACCCATTGCCGAGACCACTACGACGACGTCGTTGCCTTGTTTCTTGGTCTCGACGATGCGTTCGGCGACGCGACGGATCCGGTCGGCGTCGGCCACCGAGGATCCGCCGTACTTTTGTACGACGAGCGCCACTGTTGCTCTTTCGGTCCGGAGCGAATTAGTTCGACAACAGGATACGTGCGACGGTGCTTCGCACTCACGGCCGCTCAGGCCGCGAGCCCCGCCGCGCAGACGACCGCCCAGAGCACCTCGGGGTGGCGGATGTCGCTGTGCGCACCGCTGAAGGTGGACTGGTTGGCGCAAATGACGGCGTTGGCGTCCAGATCATAGAAGCAGCCGGGCCCGAAGTCATACGGTTTTCCCTGCTGCTGCATGACGACGCCGGTGGGAGTGGGGGTTTGCTGGTATCCGTCGTGACCCATGGCGCCCCACCGAAACATCAGGTCGGCGGCGGATTCGCTGTCCTGGCCGGCGAGCATGCTGGCCATCGGATACCACCAGCCGACCGCCCGGTCGGCACTGCTGAAGGTGGCCAGCAGCGGCCCGTCAACCCGGCTCCCGTCGCCCGCCAGGCCGCCCGGTCGGGACGGATCGAACAGCAGCGAGGAAGCGAACGTGAAGTGGGAGAACGCGCCCTGGATCAGTGTCAGCGATTTGACCGGACTGGCCGCTCCCGTCCGGTTGCCGGGCAGACCCGCCAGTGAGTAGGAGACCAGCCGGGCGCCGAAGCTGTGGCCCATCAGGTGGATTCGCGGTGCGCCGCTCGGGCCGGTCAGCCCGCCCAGCAGCGGACCGAGGCCGTTCTGGCCGACCACGCCCGCCCGGTTCTTCATTTCGTAGTAGCTCAGCGTGCGCAGCACTTCACGCCCCCCGGACCACAGCCCGGCGAACGGATTGCCGATTCCCTGCGCTCCGGTGGCGACGTGCGGTGCCATCGCCGCCGCGTGCCCAAACGCCGTCGCGGTGTCGGCGGTGAGTAGTGCGGCTTCCCCGGTGTCTTCGACACCCAGCGGCGGTGTGGTGACCAAACCGGCTGCCAACCGGTGGAATTCGGTGAGCTTGGCCGGGTCTTGGGGCTGCTGGTCGAGCAGCCGGCCCATGGTGGCCAGCTGTTGCTGCTGACCCGGGAAGGCCGGGCTCAGCGCCGCGGTCAGCTGCGCGCCGGTCGACGGGACCGGCGTCGCGGTGGCCGGGTCGTCGTCCGGAAACAGCAGCGACGGCCAGATGATCCCCACCGCGGCGCAGCTGGACAGGTGTGCGCCGAGCTGGTCGGCCAGCAGCCCGAACATCGCCTGGTAGAGGTCGCGGGCGGAGTTCACCCCGTTGTTCCAGCCATGCGACAGCACGAACAGATCGGTGATGCCCCCGGCGGCCACCGCCGCCGGCAGTCCGCCGTCACCGCCGCCGGTGGCGGTGTCGAGGGTGCCGTCCGCGTTGAAATCGACCTCGTAGTAGGCCAATCCGTTGATGTCGGTCACGATCGTCTTCCCCTTAGTTAGGTATCGGACATGGCTCGCATCAGGTCGATCAATCCGGCGCCCTGGTAGAACTCGTGGCGTGCCAGGTCCGTGGCGGAGTCGCGGAACAACTTTTTCACCACTTCGGGTTGACCGATGTATTCGTTGCGGGCCGACAGGAACGCGGCGATCGCTCCCGAGACGTGCGCCGCCGACATCGAGGTGCCGCTGTCTTCGACGTAGCGGGCCAGCTGCGGTGGGTCGTCGGCGGCGGGCGCCAGCGGCGGAACATCGGCGAGCTGCCCGGTGGCGGCCGAGGTGATGCATTCGCCCGGCGCCACCAGGTCGGGTTTGGGGCGTCCGTCGAGGGTGGGACCCTTCGAGGAGTTGAAGGTGACGCCGTAGGTGTGCGGTCGGTAGCGGTGCACGGATCCGACGGTGATGGCGGTGGCGGCGTTTCCCGGGTCGGTGATCGTCGACAGCTGCCCGTAGACATCACTGGACGGGCCCTCGAGGGTTCCGCCCGCTCCCGCATTGCCGGCGCTGACCACGGCGATCACCCCGGTGCCGGTCAGCAGGTCCAATTCCCTGCACAGTGGGCTTTGTCCGGCCGCGTATTCGGCCGGGGGCCATGGGCAGCCGATGGACAGGTTGATTCCGTGGATTTGCAGATCTCGGCCGGCGCTGTTGATTGTGCGGATGTGGTCGATCGCCTGGATCACCACGCTGGATTGCGTGGTGCCGTCGTCGTCGAGAACTTTGAGGCTGACCAGGTTGGCCTTCGGCGCGACCCCGGACAGTGTGGCCCCCTCCTCCAGTGTGCGCAGCACCCACTGCGGCAGGTCCTGTGCGGTCGGTTCGTTGTGCGCGATGCGCAGCGTCTTGGCGTCGGGCGGCGCTTGGCCGGCGATGATGCCGGCGACGTGGGTGCCGTGCCCATAGGCGTCAGTCAGCGGGGACGGCTTGGCACCGGGGATGGTGGCGGTCGTGAAGTCGAAGTGCAGCTTGGCAACCGCGGGCGCGGTCAGTGTGTCGTGGGCGGCGAAGTGCGGATGGGTCGCGTCGATGCCCGAATCGAGCACCGCCCAGACCACGCCGGCACCGGCGCCGCCAAAGGTCCGGGCGGCGGCATCGGCCTTGATGGTGCTGACTGAGCGGTCCAGGTGGGCGCGCACGATCAGGTCCGGCCACACGTGATAGATGAGTCCGCGCGCACGTCGCGACCCCGCTTCGGTGACCGGGTCGCCGCCTTGCACCAACCGGGTCACCTCGGCGGGGGTGAGCATGCACCGCATGTAGTGGCGCCCGATCTGCACCGGCTGCGGCGGGGCGCCGGCTTCCCCGGTCCCGAAAACCTCGGTGAACAACCGCAGGAAACCGCGCCGAACCGTGGCTGGCCGCGCGCCCCTGTCCAGCCGAAGTTCGATCAACACCCCGCGACGGTCCTGGTCGTCGGTGAACACCAAATGCGGCGCGGCGTCGCCCAGCACGAGCGGGCTGATGATCGACGCGCGCCGCGGCCCGCGCGGAGGGACGGTCACCGCCGCCGGCCTTCAGGCGGCAGACACTCCGGCACGGACCACGGGTGCACACGCGAGGCGCGCCCGCACATGCCTGGTGCGGTACTCGATTCCCGTTGCGAGAAGCCGGTTTCAGCTACCATGGCCGGCCAGGACTGCGTCTCCACGACCAGCGATTTTACTGGTAGTCCGGCGAAATATCCTGATTCGCAATGTTTATCGCGTGTGCGGACCTTATTTCGACGCGCGTCTATGACGACACCAGCTGGATCGCCCAGAAGTCGCTGGCCAGGTGCGCCCCGTTGATGCGTGAACTATCCGAGCTGGCCTTCGACCCCGTCATGTACTGATAGGGCATGTAGAAGTAGCCGTGGTCGCCCCACGACGCTCCCCACGAGTTGCGAACGATGACCTGGCTCTTGGAATCTGAGTAGCCGACGGCGAGAACCGCGTGGCCGCCCACCGTCGCCTCACCCTGCTTGGGCATCGGCAACACACCCGATTGAGCGACGGCCTGCGATTCGAAGCTCTCGTACACGGTAAACCCGAACACGACAGCCAGATTCGAGGAAATCGCGTCCTTGAGGTCGCCCAGTGTCTGGATCGCCTCGTACTGCAGCGCCTTGTCGGTCGCCGCGGCGACATAGCAGCGCTTCGGCGGCTTCACCGTGAACATCCCGATGTCGTACGGCCACAGGGTCTCCGGGCACACGCCGTCGGAGTTGACGACCTTGATGCCGTCCCTGATGACCCCACCCGAGTCACTGGACACGGTGCCTTCCAGCGCGCGTTCGTTGTAGTAGATGAACAACCGCGACGGGATGAAATCGGACAGCCCCTGCCGATCCCGCTCGAATTCCATCGCGGCGGCGATGGCATTTCCGGTGCACGATCCGAGCTGGCCCTGGTCGTAGACAGGCGGCATCGACGGCCGCAGATCGTACTCGGGAGGTGGCGTCCCGGTGCGCCTCGCCGCATACAGCCTGTCCCGGACATCGGGTAGCTGCGGTCGCCAGCCGTAACCACGGACGTGGCTGTAGTCGTGTGCCAGCCCATTGCCTTTGGCGCGGGTGGGCTTTTGCATAACGGTCATTGCATTCTCCAATCGCTGTGGTCCGTCGACCGTACGGCCGGGGACCACCGGTGGGGATGCGTAGTGCACCACTCCATTTCACGTCGAGCGGCGAGCGCCCCTATGAGTAGCGTCCTTGGCGACGAACAGGTATTGCGCTACTCGTGCCTGCGCCGGCATTCATGGGCAGGGTTGTCCTTCAACAAGGCTCCGCCCTTACGAAACCCTTCCGAAACCCCTCCGAAAGAGGAAAACAATGACGACACAAGGCATCAACGGCTACTTCCCGGTGCTCATCCAGAGCCGGTTCGGCACCCGCGGCGACTTCGAGCTGGTCACCGCTTACCACGGCGGCAACATGCCGGAGGGTGCGTTGGCGCACTTCTGGCGCAACAACGACGATCCGCCCGCCTTCCCATGGAGTCTCCCGGACGTCTTCGGCACGAATGCCGGTCCCCCGACCCTGGTCAGCCCCACGCTGATCGAAAGCAACTTCGGCTCCCCCGGCACCCTGGAGGTGATCTGCCTCGGTGGTGCACAGGTGCCCGCGAAGGAGTTCCTGTACTTCTGGCGGGGCTCGGGCCCGGCGATCGCGTGGAGCGACCCGGAGTCGCTGCCGATCACCCCGCCGCAGGGGGTGATCGGTAACCCGGTATTGGTCCAGAGCCGCTTTGGGGCCCAAGGCAACTTCGAATTGGTCAGTCCCGTGTTCGGCGGCGGACTGGCGCACCTGTGGCGCGACAACGACGATCCCGGTTACCCGTGGAGCGAGCCGACTCTGTTCGGCGCCGACCTGGATGGGATTGAGGGCGTCAGCATGATTCAGAGCAATTTCGGCGACCCGGGCAACCTGGAAGTGATCTGCAGCGTCGCAAGCGGCGACGGGTCGCCAAACCGGCTTTACCACTTCTGGCGGGACTCGGGCCCGACGTTCACCTGGAACGGGCCGCACCCGCTGCCGATCGCTCCTCCCGGCGGCGTGTTCGGGCCGCCCGTCCTGATCCAGAGCCGGTTTGGCACACGGGGCAACTTCGAGCTCATCACGCCCCTGAAAGACGGCGGGTTGGCCCACTACTGGCGCAACAACGACGATCCCGATCACCCGTGGAGCGAACCGACGCTGTTCGGCGGCGAACTCGGGCTGATCGGTTGGGTCACAATGATTCAGAGCAATTTCGGCGACCCCGGCAACCTGGAAGTGATCTGCGAGGCCGGCCCGGGCCAGCTCTACTATCTCTGGCGCGATTCCGGTCCCGCGTTCTCCTGGAACGGGCCCTACCCGCTGGCGTCGACGACCTGATCGGAGGACGCATGCACAACGCCGATACGGCCACGTTGCGCAAGCAGGTGTTGCGCAGACTGCGCTCCGGAGAGTCGGTTGCCGCGGTTGCCGCCGACAGCGGCGTCAGCCGCTCGACGGTCTATCGGTGGAAACGCGAAAGTGCCCGTGCGGCAAGCAAATCGACGACTCCGCGGCGGCCGCCGAGGACCCGGTCGGCTGCGGCGGTACCGGTTCCAGCGCCTCCGGCACCGACCGCAGCGCCCGCCGAGGGCTACCTGGGCGACATGACCGGCCCAGGCATCACCGACAAATGGGGAGTGACCGGCACCGACCTCGGCGTCTGCGCGGTGGCGCCCAACGGCAAGCTGGTGTCGGTGTTCGGGGATACCTTCTCCGGCTCCACGGTCGGACAGGGCGACTGGCGCGCCCCGGTCGCGTTGATCGGCAGCGGGGACACCAACAACCAGATCCAATATGAGAGCGCGGGCGGCGCCGACCCCGGCTATGCGCGGCAGTTGTGGTCCTACGTGCACGACAGCCCGCCCTGGAACCAGGGCGGGATCAGCACCGTGATTCCCTCCGACGTGCTGGTCATCGGGCAGACAATGTACCTGCACGCCATCGTCAACCGTGGCTTCGGAAACGTGATCTGGACCGGGATCTGGGCCTCCACCGACAACGGGGTCACCTGGCAGGAAATGGGCCCCAAAGCGACCTTTCCCGCGTCGTTGTACAACGGCTACGCGCAGCTGTGGTCGTGGGACTACAACCCCGATGACGGGTGGGTGTACGTCGTCTCCACCGGGTTTCAGCGTGACAAGGGCATCATCCTGCGGCGCGTGCTTCCGGGCGACATAGGCGACATGACCAAGTACTCGGGCTGGGGCTGGGCCAACAGCCAATGGGCGTGGGACAACGTGCCCACACCTATCACGCCGCCCGCTGAAACCTGGGGCGAGCTGACGTTGCGCCGGCTGACCACCGGCACGTGGATCCTCGGCGGCTTCCTGTCGTCGGGATACGCGCTCGGATACCGCACGATCGACTCACCGACCGCAGATCTGTACGACGCCGCGGTCCAGACGCCCGTGGTCGGGACGACGTGGGACGCCCAAAACCTGGTGAACAATCAGGTCGCCCAGCTGTACGGCGGATACGTTCTTCCGGGTTCACAACTGGACGTGCCGGGCGGTGTGGGGCTGGTGGTGTCCCAGTGGGACACCGCAACGGGCTGGCCGTACCGGACGATGCAATTCAGGGTCACACTCAACGACACGACAAGAACGACGGCACGGCCACCTTCGGGGCCGTCAACCAGACGGAAACGCAAACGGAAGAAGATCAGCTGAGGTTGGCGATGACCGCCCAGGTGGCGACGGCCGACCCGAAGGTGGTCCAGTAGCCGTACCGTTTGTAAATCTCGGTGGCCCAGCGCGCCTGCGCCTGAAGGTCGCCGATGTCCGACGAGACTTGCGGGTCGCTGGCGTTGCGAATCGAGCACCACCGCGGCGCGTCCGAAAGACTGCCGAGGGCCAGTGGCAACGTGGCGTCGTCCATCTCCTCTGTTCGGGCGTCCGGGTAGTTGCGGACGATCCCGTAGGAGTCGGTGGTGTTGGCGAAACCGAAGTAGTCGACGGTCTCCACTCCCCCCGTCACTGCGCCGAAGGTCAGCGTCGGCGGGCGGGTGGCGACCGGGCGGAGCTGCCCGGCGTTGGGGGCAACGAGGGCGTCGAAGTTCGCCGCGTGCCCACCCTCCAGGATCTGAGGCCCGCTGAAGAGTTGCTGGGCCCACGGCTTGTCCCGGAAATCCTTCGTGCAGTTGAATTTGGCGTTGGTGACGACGAAGACGTCGCCGAGCTGGGTGGCGGGCCCGATTCCTCCGGCGGTCCCGGTGGAGATGACCAGCTTTGGCCGGGCCTCGCTGACCATCTGCTGCCAGAGCGCCACGATCGGGGCCGAGACCGCGTCGGTGGCCAGGTGCAGCTCGGACTTCACCGCCAGGACGTCGACTCCACCGATCTCGGTCTTGGCCACGTAGCCCATGCAGCCGGCCTCCCGGGCCGGCGAACGCCAGGTGAGCTGGGGCTCGTAGCTGCTCCACCGGTGGGCATAGGGCTTCCAGGTCGTGCTCGGCATCCCCGGGGTCAGCACGTCGGCGAGCGCCTCCCCCTCCGCGGCCGTCCAGGTCACCACCAGGACGTCGGCGGACGGCAGTGGCTCGTCGGGGGCCCGGCCGTACGGGGTTCCGCCGGGCGCCAAACCATCCGGCCAGGGTATAGGGGCAGGCGTCCGATGCGGCGCACGATAGGTGATGCGTTCGAGGAGGAGGCCCTCGCTTGCCTGCGCGATCGTCATGAGCGGATTCCCTTCGCGTGCTGTGATGCGGTTGCCAGCGTCTCGCTGTTGCCGCAACGTCACACGCGTAGTCGACTACTCAAATTCGGGGCGCACCGAGCACGTTTTGGTCAACAGGCCGATCGCGGTAGAGTTCAGACCGTGCAGCGGGTGCTCCTCCTCGGACGCCGCGACGGGGTCTGATCCAGACCGGCCTCCCGTCGCGGGCGTTCGCGATGCGCCGGTCTGAGGTTCCTTCTGACACCCCGGAGCAACTACCGTGACAACTTTTTCCCGGCCTTCCGGCCCCGACACGTACACATCGGCGCGCAGCGTCGTCAAACCCGCCGGCCCATCCGCGCCCGGCCAGCCCGTGTGGAATCCCCAGCGGGGTTCGTCGATGCCGATCAACCGGTACCGACCATTCTTCGAGGAGGTCGAGCCCATTCGGCTCGCCGACCGCAGCTGGCCGGACCGCGTCACCGCCAGCGCACCGCTGTGGTGCGCGGTGGATCTGCGGGACGGCAACCAGGCTCTGATCGACCCGATGAGCCCGGCGCGCAAGCGCCGCATGTTCGACCTGCTGGTGCGCATGGGCTACAAGGAGATCGAGGTCGGGTTCCCGTCGGCCAGCCAGACCGACTTCGAGTTCGTCCGCGAGATCATCACCGGCGGCGCGATTCCCGACGACGTCACCATCCAGGTGCTGACCCAGTGCCGCCCGGAGCTGATCGAGCGCACGTTCGAGGCATGTGAAGGCGCGTCGCGGGCCATCGTGCACTTCTACAACTCGACGTCAATCCTGCAGCGGCGCGTGGTCTTTCGCGCCGACCGGGCCGCGGTGCAGGCCATCGCGACCGACGGCGCGCGCAAGTGTGTCGAGGAAGCCGCCAAATACCCGGGCACACAGTGGCGGTTCGAGTATTCGCCGGAGTCCTACACCGGGACCGAACTGGAGTACGCCAGGCAGGTGTGCGACGCCGTCGGCGAGATCATTGCGCCGACGCCGGACAACCCGATCATCTTCAACCTGCCCGCGACCGTGGAGATGGCCACCCCCAACGTCTACGCCGATTCGATCGAGTGGATGAGCCGCAACCTGGCCAACCGGGAGTCGGTCATCCTGAGCCTGCATCCGCACAACGACCGCGGAACCGCCGTCGCCGCAGCCGAATTGGGCTATCAGGCCGGCGCGGACCGGATCGAGGGCTGCCTGTTCGGCAACGGAGAACGCACCGGCAACGTGTGCCTGGTGACGCTGGGACTCAACCTGTTCTCCCGCGGCGTGGACCCGCAGATCGACTTCTCCAACATCGACGAGATCCGCCGCACGGTGGAGTACTGCAACCAGCTGCCGGTGCACGAGCGGCACCCCTACGGCGGGGATCTGGTCTACACCGCGTTCTCCGGCAGTCATCAGGACGCCATCAACAAGGGCCTGGACCAGATGAAGATCGACGCCGACGCCGCGGACTCCGACGTCGAGGACATGCTGTGGCAGGTTCCGTACCTGCCGATCGACCCCAAGGACGTCGGGCGCACCTACGAAGCGGTGATCCGGGTCAACTCGCAGTCCGGCAAGGGCGGGGTGGCCTACATCATGAAGGCCGACCATGGCCTGGCACTGCCGCGACGGCTGCAGATCGAGTTCTCCCAGGTGATCCAGAAGATCGCCGACGGCGAGGGCGGTGAGGTCTCGCCGAAGGAGATGTGGGAAGCGTTCTCCGAGGAGTACCTCGCCCCGGTGCGGCCGCTGGAGCGAATGACGCAGCGCGTCGATACCTCCGAGGACGACGGCGGCACCACCAGCATCGCGGTGACCGTCAAGATCAACGGAGTGGAGACGGAGATCAGCGGCGTCGGCAACGGCCCGCTGGCCGCTTTCGTCCACGCGCTGGGAACGGTCGGGTTCGAGGTAGCCGTCCTGGATTACTCGGAGCACGCGATGAGCGCCGGCGACGACGCCCAGGCGGCGGCCTACGTCGAGGCGTCTGTGGGCGGGCGGACGGTGTGGGGCGTGGGCATTGCACCGTCGATCACCACCGCGTCGCTGCGCGCCGTGGTGTCGGCGGTCAATCGGGCTTCCCGAAACTAGCGGCGCGGGCGGTCAGAACAACGCGAGCTGCTCGTCGACGGTGGTGACGTCGACGAATTCCTCCATGTTGGTGCCGCCGAGGACGGAGCGAACCGAGTCCATGAACTGCATGTCGGTGACGACCGGCACGCCCAGCTTCCGGGCCAGATAGCCCTTCCCCTGCTCAGGGGCGGAGTCGTTGCACACCACCAGCGAGGTCTCCAGGTCGACGGCGTCGGCGTAGGCCAGCCCGGCGTGCAGGATCCGCTCGACGAGTTCCTCGTGGGTCCGGCGCACCTCGGCGGCCAGCGCTACCCGCATGCCCTGCACCATCGGCCTGCCCGGGGCATACGGTCCCGGGTTGAGATAGGGGCAGGGCATCCGGGACGCCAGCACCTTCAACGGCCGCAGCTCGTCGTGGGTCACCCGGCCGTTCGGCCACCGGCGCCGGGTCACCGGATGCACGGGCAGCCAGATGTCGCGTTCGCGTGCCCGCTCCAGTGCCGACGCCAGCACCCCGGTCAACACCAATGCGTCGTCGAAGGCGTCGTGCGGCCGTTCCTGAATCACGCCCCAGTGCGCCGCGAGCGTCTCCAACCGCAGGTTGTCGATGCCGAGGTCAAGGCGGCGGGCCAGCTCGACCGTGCACATGACGCTGTCGACGGGAAGTTCGGCTTCGGCGAGCTCGGCCTCTGCGGCGAGGAACGCGTAGTCGAAGGCGACGTTGTGTGCAACCAGCGTGCGGCCGCGCAGCACCTCGATCACGTCGCCGACGATGTCGGCGAACTGCGGCTGGTCCTCGAGCATCGCGGCGGTCAGGCCGTGCACATGGGTGGGACCCGGGTCCACCCCGGGGTTGAGCAGGCTGACAACGGATTGCTCCACCTGGCCGTCGGCGTCGAGGCCGAGCGCGGCAACGCTGATGATCCGCGCCTGACCCGGGCGAAAGCCCGATGTCTCGACGTCGATGACGGCCCAACCCCCGTCCGGATCACCAGCCGGGCGACCCCAGGACAACCCGTTCATAGGCTGAGGATGGCACGTCTGACCGACATCACCTGGTCGCTGCGCGTCGTGTCGGCACATAAACTGCGCGGGTGGTAACCACCCGGGCACGTCTGGCGCTCGCTGCGGGAGCGAGCGCGCGGTGGGCGTCGCGGGTCACCGGGCGCGGGGCCGGCGCGATGATCGGCGGCCTGGTCGCCATGACGCTGGACCGTTCGATTCTGCGTCAACTCGGGGCGGGGCGGCGCACCGTCGTCGTCACCGGCACCAACGGCAAGTCCACCACCACCCGGATGACCGCGGCCGCGCTGGCGACGCTGGGACCCGGCGTCTCAGTGGCCACCAACGCCGAGGGCGCCAACATGGATGCCGGTCTGGTCGCCGCGCTGGCCGCCGACCGGACTGCGGGGCTGGCAGCACTGGAAGTCGACGAGATGCACGTGCCGCACGTCTCGGATGCGGTCGAACCCAGCGTCATCGTCCTGCTCAACCTGTCCCGCGACCAGCTGGACCGGGTCGGCGAGATCAATGTGATCGAACGCACGCTGCGGGCCGGCCTGGCCCGTCACCCGAACGCGGTCGTCGTCACCAACTGCGATGACGTGCTGATGACCTCGGCCGCCTACGACAGGCCGAACGTGGTGTGGGTGGCCGCGGGCGGTGCGTGGACGAACGACTCGGTCAGCTGCCCGCGCAGCGGCGAGGTCATCGTCCGCGAGAAGGGCCACTGGTATTCCACCGGCGCCGACTTCAAGCGACCCAGCCCGCACTGGTGGTTCGATGACGAAACCCTTTACGGGCCAGACGGATTGGCCCTGCCGATGCGGTTGACGCTGCCCGGCGCGGTCAATCGCGGCAACGCCGCCCAGGCCGTGGCCGCCGCCGTCGCACTGGGTGCGGATCCGGCGGCGGCGGTGGCAGCCGTCTCGGCGGTCGACGAAGTCGCCGGACGCTACCGGATCGTCCCCGTCGGAGCGCACGCCGCGCGGATACTGCTGGCCAAGAATCCCGCGGGCTGGCAGGAAGCCCTGTCGATGGTGGACAAGCACGCGGCCGGGGTGGTCATCGCGGTCAACGGGCAGGTGCCCGACGGCGAGGATTTGTCGTGGCTGTGGGACGTGCGCTTCGAGCACTTCGAGCAGACGGCCGTGGTAGCCGCCGGCGAACGCGGCACCGATCTGGCGGTGCGGCTGGGGTATGCCGGCGTTGAGCACACGCTGGTCCACGACACGCTGGCTGCCATCGCGTCCTGCCCGCCCGGGCGAGTGGAGGTCGTCGCCAACTACACCGCGTTCCTGCACCTGCAGCGAGCATTGGCACGCCATGGCTGACTCAGGCTCCCTCTCAGAAGTGCGGATCGGGCTGGTGTTGCCCGATGTGATGGGCACCTACGGCGACGGTGGAAACGCGCTGGTGCTGCGCCAGCGGCTGCGGTTGCGCGGTATCGCCGCCGAGATCGTCGAGGTGACGCTGGCCGACCCGGTGCCGGAATCCTTGGACCTGTACACGCTGGGCGGGGCGGAGGACTACGCGCAGCGGCTGGCTACCAGACATCTCATCAAGCATCCGGGTCTGCAGCGCGCCGCGGACCGCGGAGCACCGGTGCTGGCGATCTGCGCGGCCATCCAGGTGCTAGGGCACTGGTATGAGACGTCGTCCGGGGAACGGGTCGATGGTGTGGGGCTGCTGGATTTGACCACCACCCCGCAAGACAAGCGCACTATCGGTGAACTGATGACCAAGCCGTTGCTGGTCGGCTTGACCCAACG